>Ga0209048_10003948_pt1 | contig 14265 bp, 19 predicted proteins | sample FrelakmetCRP12CR_FD_187146 | JGI IMG/M metagenome (GOLD analysis project Ga0209048, IMG submission 187146) | Freshwater lake sediment microbial communities from the University of Notre Dame, USA, for methane emissions studies - CRP12 CR (SPAdes)... | ecosystem: Environmental > Aquatic >... | reverse complement strand
CCACGTCCACCGGACAGCCCAGCTTTTCTTCCAGGAACAGCCCCAGCCCCACCAGGTCAAACAGGGTGGCGCCTTCGGCGAAATCCACCAGGAGGTCCACATCGCTGGTGGGGCCTTGCTTCTGGCGGGCCAGTGAGCCGAACAGGGCCAGTTCCCGCACCCGGTACCGCTCCGCCAGTTCCCCTTTCAAAGGGCGGAGCAGGTCCATCACTTGGCTTCGGGTCAACATGGGTCACCACCAGATGAGGGGTTTGATGGGGCGCCAGTCCGGGTTGCGGAGATCGACGCGACTGCCATTCTCAAACTCCACTTTCCTCTCCCGGCCGCGGTAATTTTTTCTTTAAGTATATCAGGAATTATCCGTTTTTTCTCAGGCTATCTTCCGCACCGCTGCATTCCCCTAAAATCTATCATCTTGATTTTGATGCGCCGGGGTTCGCTAGGTTCAAAGGGAAAAGAGATGATGACTCCCATTTCCCCTTAGTTCAGATAAATTGCTAACGCCTTAACATGTCAAAATATTCCTCGTTGGCCCCTACCGGCAATTTTTCTTGACGTAAAATTATTTTATGCTAAAATACAAGAATGTATTTAATAGACTAGCATAAGGATAGTGAACGCAACTATGATCTTCGGCAGAAAAGCAGTAGTGGATTTAATCGGGGTTTCCGGGCGGCAGTTGGATTACTGGGCCACCACCGGCGTGGTGCGGCCCTCGGTTAAATCCGCGGCAGGTAAGGGGTCCCGGCGGGAATACTCCTTTAAGGACCTGGTGGCTTTAAAAATGGCTAAGAGGCTCAAGGATGAGGGGATTAGTCTGCAAAAAATCAGGAAGGCCCTGGCTTTCCTGAGCAAGCATTTCCCGGACCTCAAGCAACCTCTGGCCGAACTTCGGTTTTTAACCGATGGTGCCACCGTCTATGTGGGGCGGGACCGGGAAAAGATTTTCGACACCCTCAATCAAGGCCAGTTTGTCTTTTCCCTGGCCCTGGGGAAAATCATTGAGGAACTTCAGGGAGAACTTAAGCAGTTTGCCGCCCCCAAAGAGGAAAAAGTCAGGGTGAAGGGTCAGACCTTCACCGTAGTGTTTACCTCGGGCCTGGAGGATGGCGGCTTCACGGTTCAATGCCAGGAAATCCCTGGGGCGATCGCAGAAGGGGCAACGGAGCAAGAGGCCCTGGATACTCTTACTGAGGTTCTGGCCGAACACCTTGGCCAGGGGCAAGAGCCCAAGGCCGGGGAAGGCCGGGCGGGATGATCTATACCGGCAGAGACCTGAAAAAGGTGGCCCGCACGTGGGGCTTGGTAATGGGGGGGTCAACCCTCCTGATAAAAAGAAGGAAAAATGGCCGTGAGTAAATTTAAATCCGGGCAATCGGGCAACCCCGGCGGCAGGCCCAAGGGGGCCTTGAATAAGGCGACCCTGGCTACCCAGGCCTTGCTGGAGGGGGAGGCGGAGGCCCTGACCCGCAAGGTGGTGGAACTGGCCAAAAGTGGCAATCCGATGGCCCTGCGCCTGTGTCTGGAACGACTTTTGCCCCCTCGGAGGGATCGACCTATTATCTTCGCTTTGCCGAAGCTGGGGGGGCCGAGGACCTTCCCCAGGCCCTGAAGGCGATTCTGGAGGCCGTAGCCCAAGGCGAGATCACCCCCGGGGAAGGGCAAACCCTCACTGTGATGGTGGAGGCTTACCGGAAGGGACTGGAGACGACGGACCTGGAGGCCAGGGTAACGGCGTTAGAAAAGGAGAGGGCTCGTGGGAAATCTTAAGGGAAGGGTGGAACGCCTGGAAGGTGGGCGGAGAGGGAGAGGTTTCGACATAATCATTGTGCATCCAGGGGAGACCACGGAAGAGGCCTTGCAAAAACACTTGGCCGCGCATCCGGAGAGCGAAAAGGCCGAAGTGAGGATGATTATTGACCTGTCAGGCCAAGATCCCCCAGGCGCCCCCCCACCACCACCAAGGCCGGAACCGAAATATAGCGCCAAGGCCCCGGGACCCGGTCCCCTCCAAATAACTAGGTGAGGGGCCTGAATCCGGTAACTCCCAGATCCGGCCACCCAGGCCGCCGGGGAATCTTCGCTTATGGTCTCGAAGAGACCCACAGGGATGGGCCCCCCCGCCGGATCGTGGCAGAGCCGAGACCGCAGTCGCCTTAGCCTCAAAGGCCCAACTGGCGCCAGGTGCTCTAAAAATTTTTCCTCGAGAGGGGCACATTTCGCCGTACAAAACCCGGAACAGAGACGACGGTATAACCGGGAATATAAGCGGCGGCTGCGGGCCCAGAAAGGTTTGACCAACCCCGGTCAAACCCGGGATCAGATAAACTCCGAGATATCAATCTTCTTTTGCCAACTTCTTAGCCCCTGAGATTATGGTGGAGTCAATGCGAAATCCTGCCTGCTCTAATTGAAGCAAAACCGGGGTTATTTCCTTTAGATGGCCAGCTCTTTTCGCCAGCAATAAGACACTTATAGTGCCTCGAACTGGGAGATTCAAGGACAGGGCGCAATTCCTGGCGGCACGGTCATCAAGGATTACTTCGTACCCAGGGTTTTCATAGGCCCAGGCCAGAACCTCGGTCTCCCCCAGACCAAGATTCCAGGCGATGACCACCGGTGGTATCACCTGCACTTCACGAACCAGTTCCTGTCCATGAGATTGCAGCCATTGCCTGGCCGGGTCATCTTCAGGCCCTTGGGCGATCTCCTTGGCCACTCCGGCCGGCACTACGAGCTCTGCAGCCAAATGCTGGAGCAGAAAGAGATGGTTAATCCTGGCCAGGACAATGAGCGGAGAAGCGTTTACCACCCACTTTTTAGGCATCTGCTGCTTCCTTGGCAAGTTCTTCGGGAGTCACCTGGAAGGGCGAGACCTTGAAACGATTGAGAGCCACCAGGAACTTCTGACGACTTACCCCCGCCAGTTCCGAAGCCTTGGATTGAGATATCATCCCCAATTCATACCACTTCACCGCGGCGGCGAGGCGCAACTCCCCGACAAATTCGGTGGGGCTTTTCCTCAGGAGGGAAAAGACATCCTCCGGCAGGTCTATGGTAAGTTGTATGGTCATGTTGGTACTCCTTCCCTAAATTTTACGCTATTTGATAGGATCTGGAAATATGGAAGTATGTCAGGAATTATCCGTTTTTTATCAGGCCAGCATCCGCACCGCCTCATTCCCATAAAAATCTATCACCTTGACTACGATGCGCCGGCTCCCCGGGCTCAAAGGGAAGAGAGATGACGATCCCCATTTTCTCCTATTTTAGGTAAATTCCTACCGTCTCAAAATGCCAAGAAAATTCATCGTCGGCCATCATGGCCAGGTTTCTCCCCACCGGATATACTCCTCTGGTCTGCCGCCGGCAGGTCCTTGAGCCGACTTAGCTAGACGTTCAAAAGGTTTTCATGAAACGTATCCCTATGGTTACTGTCCCGTGAGCCACTCCTGCACCTGTTGGGCGCTGGGGCCATCCAGTTCTTCCAACCGGCGTACCTACCATTTTTCGAAAATCAGCTCCAGATCAATTTCTTTATCCAGGCACGTCAGGCGAATCGTCCCCAGGTCCTCCGGGGTGGTGGCCCGGGGTCGTTTGGGCTTGGGTTCTGCTTTGGGTTGCGCCTCGGTGGCCATCACAGAAGGGAACAAGTGTGCGGCGGTGCCCGGCTGTCTCTGGATTAGGGGTCCTCAGGAGCCCCCCAGGGTGGCACAGTCCTTCGTGCAGGCTCTCAAAAACATTCGTTTTTCATACCTGCGTGTTTTTCCGGGGAAAGCTATTCCAACTCCGGGTTCCCCCCTTTTTTTTGGCAAATTTTGTGCTATCATGGCTCTCACAGAAGAAAATTTGGATTGGAAAAAGCACACCTTCTGAGGCTAATCTTGGGCAAAGAGGCCCCCAAAACCTTTTTTTACTGCGGCGACCAGGGCCGCCGCATAATATCGCCTCATTATAGTTAAAGCGGCCAGCATGGCCTCCGGCCGCTCCGAACCGGGGTGAAGGAACCGAACCTGTGGACATCACCACACCGATCTGGCGCAAGCCCGACGTGATGGGTTATTGGCTTCCGCCCATTCTTTGGGGCATAGCCGTACTGTACATGTCGGGAAATGTGGGTTCGGCCACGAACACCAGAAATTTACTCCAATGGCTGCTATCCTGGTTTGTGACTGTGGAACTGGACCAGATTGATCTGATCAATTTCTATCTGCGGAAAACCGGCCACGTCCTGGCCTACGGCTTCATGTACTTTCTCTGGTTCCGGGCTTTTCGGGGGCATGCGGACTACGGGCCGGGGCGCGCCTGCCTCTGGTCTTTGGGGTTTTGCCTGCTCTATTCTTCGATGGACGAGGGGCGCCAATGGTTTTTCCCCACCCGGACAGCCAACATCCAGGATGTCGTCCTGGATATGTCCGGCGCCAGCCTGGCGGCGCTGATCACTGCCGCGGTTTGGCGGCCCCGGGACCTTGCCGCCCCCATACCACTAGTAAGCTGGTGGCGACAGCCCCACGTGCTTTTCTATTGGCTCCCCCCCGTCCTTTGGAGTCTGGCGGTGCTGGCGGTGCTACGCGGGCTGGTGCCAGTCGAAACCACCCTGGGGCCGCTCAAGTGGTTCGTGTCCTGGTTTGCGTTGGTGGATTCGTTCGATCTTAAGATTCTCAACCTCTATCTATGGAAAGCTGCCCAGGCCATGGCTTTCGGCATCCTTTACGTCCTCTGGTTCCGGGCTTTTCAGGGAGATGCCGGGGTACGTCGGGGTCGGGCCTGCCGATTTGCCTTAGGGCTTTGTCTCTTGGTGGCCGTGATGCACGAGGGGCTCCAAACTTTTGCCAGGACCCCGGGGGGCAGCATACATGATGTCATCCTGGATCTATCCGGGGTTAGTCTGGCGGCGCTGTTCGTTGCCGCGGTGTGGAGACCCCCGTACCATACCCTCACCATAGCTGGGATCGCGGGGAGGCAAACCCGCAGCCCGAAATAATCTTTGAGCGGGTCCCTTTAATGCCGGCCCGGGAGAAGTTACGATTAAGAACGTTTTTATCTCAACTTAAGTCTCGGTCAGTGCAGGAGCGATCTTTGCTTTGCCCCATTGAGCTCGAGTCCGAGAGCCTTGAAAGGCGGGCCAACGCGGATACCGCGACTGTTCCTCTTGAGGTGGATCCGGTTTTCTTGGACACGGGATGAGGAGATAATCAGTTACCATGGAGAACCGGAAGATGGTACCAGAGCAGAATCATAGTCAGGTGGAAGCGGAGGTAGCCAAAGGAGAGGTCGTCCAGAATATCCTGGCGGCAAGTTAGGGCAGCTCACCTTCTGGGTTTATGGCGGTTAAAGACGGCAACCGCGCCGGGAGTTCTTCCTTGGCCAGTGACCAGACAATATCATAGTTGATGCCGAAATAATCGTGCACTACCTTGTCCCGCATCCCGGCCATTTGCTTCCAGGGCAGGTGTAGGCGCTCCTGTTTTACCGGGGCCGAGAGCCTCTTCACCGCCTTTGCCATCACGTGCAGATTACGGGGCACCGCGTCCTGGGTCTTCCGGTCGGCCAGGAACTCCTCGTAAGTAAGCTCCCCGGTATAGGCGACGAGGCGCGGCACCACCTCCACCGCATCCGCCAGATATTCCTTATCGCGCCTCTTCCTGGACATCGGCCATGGACTCCTGGATGTTTAACGCGATATCACGATAGCGCGGCGAGGTCAGAGTTCGCCGGAACGTTTCAAAGCTGACCAAATCTACCTTGCGCCCTAGCTTCCGCCCCAGATATTGGGCCAGGGACATGAACTCCAACCCCAGGGGGCGGGAGAGTTCCACCAGCAGGTCCACATCGCTGTCCTCATCGGCCAACCCTTGGGCAAAGGACCCTTAGAGAGACAGGCGCACCACCCCGTACCGCCGTCTGATGTACGGCAGGGCCAGCCGCAGTCTCTGAAGCACTGCTTTTTGAGTCGAGGACCGTTCCTTCATTACTACCACCCAATGAGGGGTTTGAGGAGACGCCAGTCCGGGTTGCGGCGATCGACGTGGATGCCGTCCTCAAGCTCCACTTTATATTTTTACCTTTTAGCGGACCAAGTTTAGGTCCCCTTCCCCATCTTTTGCCTCTGCCTTCCCGGTGGCGGGATCAATCTTCATGACTGGATTCCAGACAATTTACCGATGCTGTGAATAGTTCATGGCGATAAGACGGGGGTAGTCAATCCTTTCATGAGGGGTGGAGAGGTTGGACCGTCTGGGCTTCTGGGGGAGTGAACTCTAATTTGCTGCGTTGGGGGCAAATTTGAACTGTGGACTCTACCCGGGCGAATTGTCGATTTTTGGAGCCTGCGACCGACCTGCACGCCGTTTATTTATCCCAAAAGACCCAGACGGCCAGATCCCAGAAGGAGCAGGGTGGATGGAAGAGGGACGGGGACGGGTACCATAAAACAACAATAAAATCATTAAGTTATATTTCAAAAGGGTAACCCATAAATACAAAGGCGGGGCCAGGATGGCCCCTGCCTTTCGGGTTAATTAAAGATTCTCTCTAAATTTTTACTTCTCTTGCTCCAACAGGTTGGAAGTCTGGCTCCAGTAGGCTGCCCAGACCGCCTGGCTTTGGGGGGCACTTATACTTGAACTGGTGGAAGGTGCCAATGACGCAGCACTTAACAAAGCCGAACTGACGCCGGTGGTGGTGACATCCGCTTCTACATAGGGGCTGAAAATCGCATGGTTGGCGCCACTGATGGCATAGCCCATCTCCATGGAAGCCGTCCGGTCGGCCACATAGATATTGGCGGCGGTGGCGGAGCCATCGCTGTTCAAGGCCAGACTGGATTGTGCGGTATCGGCGTCATAGTAGGCGGTAATGTAGCTCTTCTTATCGTAGGTGGAGGCAAAGCCATCGGTAATGGCGGTGATGTAATAATAGCCGCCATTGATGCTCTGATAGCCGCTGGCCCATAACTCCATGGGCTGGTCATACAGGTACGTCCCCACGCTGAGGAACCCTCCCTGTGAAGTCTCAAACGAAGTAGGCGCATAGACATAGCCGGTGTAATAGTCGCCACTGCCATTGTTATAGTTAAAGGTGAAGTCGTACCGGCTATAGGCGCCAACGTCGGCGCTATATAAAAAGGCATGGCCACCACTAGAGGCTGTGTCTGAGTCTCCCACCACCTGCCCGAGGTCGTTGATGCCGTAGGCATGGCTGTTGGTCCCGCCCAGGGTGCCCAGGTCGGTCATGGTGCCCCCGGCATAGAGAAAGGCATGGTAAGCACCAGAGGCTGTGGCTGACGCTCCCACCACCTGGCCGAGGTCGTTGATGCCGTAGGCATAACTGTCGGTCCCGCCCAGGGTGCCCAGGTCGGTCATGGCGCCCCCGGCATAGAGAAAGGCATGGTAAGCACCAGAGGTTGTGTATGACTCTCCCACCACCTGGCCGAGGTCGTTGATGCCGTAGGCATAACTGTCGGTCCCGCCCAGGGTGCCCAGGTCGGTCATGCTTCCCCCGGAATAGAGAAAGGCATGTTCAGCACCAGAGGCTGTGGCTGACTTTCCCACCCCCTGGCCGCTGTTGTTGATGCCGTAGGCATAACTGTCGGTCCCGCCCAGGGTGCCCAGGTCGGTCCTGCTTCCCCCGGAATAGAGAAAGGCATGGTCAGCACCAGAGGCGCTGATAAAAAACCCCACCCCCTGGCCGCTGTCGTTGATGTCGCGGCCATTGCTCCAGCCCACGGCCAGGGGGTCCAGGTCGGTCATGGTGCCGGCCGTGGCGCCCGCGGTCCAGAAAGTCACGATAACCAGTGAAACTGCGAGGAGCAACCCATGGCCGCCCCTCTGACGAATCAACCACGGCCTGATTTTGTTTCGCATAAGTTCTCCCAGAGCCTATTTGGCGAGGTTCCACCTAAGGAAAAAATAAAAGCCGGAATGTCTCCCTTATAGGTAACCCGGCTATCTCCCTCAAACTAAAAGACCCGCGGCTTTCTGTCGCCGTCTCGCAACGGGTTTGGCTCTGTCTGCCACCATTACCCATGCAACGATCATGCCACCGGCTTACCCTAAACATCCTAAGCAAATTAGCTAATTAATTCAATAACTTGTAATGTATCTATTTTAATGCAAACACCCTCAATTTCCATTAAATGTTTAATAATAATAACATAAAGGTTTGATTTCTTGGACATAACCCCTATGGGCTTGTTCCCATCAACGGGTGGGTATGCGGGTGGGCACCGCCGTCTGCCTGATGGTGCGGCAAGAACAACGCAGGGGCACCACCCGCTCCTCCATGGCCCAGGCGGCATAACCTAAAGCCTGGTAAATATCCTCCCGCTCCAACTCCGGCCACCCCAGCAGGATTTCCTCCATCGCCATACCCGAACTCAGGTAGCTGAGGATGGACGCCACCGGCATCCTAAGCCCCCAGATGCATGGTTTTCCGAAACACCTGTCCGGGTTCAGGGTTATGCGGTGAAATTTATAGTGATGGATTTCCATAGCCATGCCTCTCCCGGCCCCGACAATTTTTTCTTTAAGTATAGCAGGAATTATCCGTTTTTTCTCAGGCCGGCACCCGCACCGCCGCATTTTCCTAAAAATCTATCATCGTGCCTGCGATGCGCCGGCTCGCCGGGCTCAAAGGGAAGAGAGATGATGACTCCCCTTCCCCATTATTACAGGCAAATTACGGCAATCTCAAGAGGCCAAGAAACTTCATCCTCGGCCCCAGCTGCATTTCGACTTGATAAAAACTTATTACATGATAAAATATAAAATAAAAATTTATAGCCTAGCGGGAGGCCATTGAAAACGGCTATGATCTTCGGCAGAAAAGCAGGAGGGGATTTAACCAGGGTTACCGGCGGCAAGTGGATTACTTGGCCCCCACCGGCGTGGTGCGACCCTCGGTTAAATCTGTGGCAGGTAACCAGCCCTGCCCCGGGGGAAGATACCCGGCGAGACCCCGGCCGCTTCAGGCACGGAAACGGGGAAAACCAACCTCAGGCTTAAACACCTGGATTAACGGATGGCACGTGGCCATTGGCAGTTAATCCCTGATAAAAAGGAGAAAAAATAACCATGGGCAGATTCCAACCCGGGCAATCCGGCAACCCCGGCGGCCGGCCTAAGGGGGCCCTGAATAAGGCCACTCTGGCCGCCCAGGCCTTGCTGGAGGGGGAGGCGGTGGCTCTGACCCGGAAGGTGGTGGAACTGGCCAAAAATGGCCACCCGGTGGCGCTGCGCCTCTGTCTCGAACGGCTCTTGGTCCCTCGGAAGGATCGGCCGATTATCTTCGCCCTGCCCAAGGTGGAGGGGGCAACGGACCTCCCCAAGGCCCTGGGGGCAATATTAGAGGCCGTAGCCCAGGGGGAAATCACGCCGGGGGAAGGTCAAGTACTAGCCTCCCTTTTAGAGGCATTCCGCCGGGGGGGCGAACTGGCCGTTATGGAGAAGCGCTTCGAGGCCTTAGAACGCGTTCTTAAAGGAAGAAAGAAACAACCATGAAAAATAAAAATTTAACAAAACTATATGACAGACTCACGTCTGAAGAACGCCTACGATTAGCGATAGAGGCCCTGGCTCGAGGGGATGACGAGGAAATAGATCGGTTGAATGTTTCATGCCCTTATAAGACGTACACCCAGACAGACGTTGCCTATGCGATCCCCGTGAAAGCGTCCCACGACCTTATTCAGGGAGTTTGTCAAGATCTGGATTTAGCAAGAGGGGGCCTTGAAGTGATTCGGTCTTGCCAATTATTAATAACCACATTAGATAAGAATTGGTTAGCATCAAAGACTGAAGGAGAAGAGGGTTGGGTTGAAGAAACCCGGGAGAAACTCCAATGGGTTTCTGAAATATTGAGAATTTGTTGCCGAGGCGAAACGATCATTATGCTAAAAATGATATTGGAAGGCTTAGACCATTTTTGCAAGAGCAAATTCAGCCTGGACTCCGGAACGGTTTTAAAAGCCTTTGCCGAACGTCATTGGGAATGGCTTGAGGACCTGCAAGATGAAATTGCCACAGTAGAGGCGCCCCCCGAAGATGTGGCCGATTATGAGAAGTCATTGATCAAAGAATGGAATATAAGGATAGCTATACTGCTCCCCTAGGGAGCGAGACATTTTGAGAAGTGAGGAATAAAATGTCTCTGCAAGGGGGGAACCGGATGAAGAGGCGGAAGATCGACCCCGAAGTCAAGATGGCAGTCGTTCTGGAAGCATTGAGAGGTGAAAGCGTCATCGCCGGAATTTGCCGGAAGCACCAGATCAGTGAGACGCTCTTTTATCGCTGGCGGGATAAAATCCTGGAAGCCGGGAAACAGGGCTTACCTGATGGAAACGGGACCAGAGCCGACGCCTTAGGCAAGGCCAGGATTTCTGAGTTGGAAAGGATTATCGGGAAGCAGGCCCTTCAGATCGAGATTTAATAAAAATTTCGCAGTCGATCCGGAGGAGATTTCTCTGGCCGGCTGGCTGAAGGACTCCGGTTATTCGGTCACGACGATTTGTACCGCCTTGGGATGGCATCGGGCCACCTTTTATCGGCGGCTCCAGGTGGGGCAGGGGGCTGGCTCCCCAGCCTTAAAATTGCTGGGGAGCCGAGACCCCGTGGGTGATGCCAAGATTTTAGCAAGCATCAAAGAAATCAAACAGGGCCATCCGTTTTGGGGCTATCGCCGGGTTTGGGTTGCGCCTTGGCGTCCACCGGAGAAGGAAAAATTTTCCGGCGTGCCCGGTCGTCTCTGGGTAAGAGGTTCTTGGACCCCCCGTGATAGGCACCATCCTCCATGCAGGCTCTCATTATATTTCGCTTTTCCTGCTTTCCGGTTTTTCCGAGGTCAAGCTCGTCTAAATCCGGGGGAAAAATCACTTTTTCCGGAAATTTTTGTGATAGCATGTCTCTCACAAAAGAAATTTTGGATTGGAAAAAGTAACCTTTTTGATGTTAATCTTGGGCCAAGAGGTCCCCAAAACCATTTTTTCCTACGGAGCCAAGGCGGCCGCATAATCTCATGTCAGGCGAGGTCACCAGTTTTGCTCGCCACGCCATCCTGCCCAAAGGACGCGCTATGCCCACCCGTCGCCATTATTTCAGACAGTCCGGCCTAATCTTTTGCCTGGTCCTGGTCGTCCTGATATCGATCTCGCCTGGGGCCTTCGCCTTATCCGCCCGTGACCTGGTCGTGGTGTATAATCGCAACCTGCCGGAAAGTCAGGCGGTCGCCTCTTATTATGCCCAAAAGCGCCAGGTGCCCCTCGACCACTTGGTGGGAGTCGACGTCTCCGCCTCGGAAGACATCTCCCGCGAAGACTATGAGAACAAATTGATCCCGCCGGTCCGGGCCATGGTGGAGAAACTGCTGGCCCAGGGCCGGACGCCGGCCATCTTGCTGGTGTATGGTATCCCCCTGCGGGTGGGCGAGGCGCCCCAGACCAAGCCAGAACAGGAGTTAGGGTCCCTGGCCGCGGCCAGGGTCAAGGAATGTCAAGACCAGGCGGCAACGCTCATCCAGAAGCTCTCTCAGCTCACGGGCGCGGCGACGTCATCGCCCCGGCTGACCTACCCCCCGGTGGAATTTCTCAAAATGGCCCAGGCATCCCTGGTCCGGGGGCAGGAATACCTCGACCAGCAACCGGCTACCCCGGCGAACGAGGCCACTCGGGCCGAGATTGCCTCCCTTTTAATCAAACTGAGGGGCACCTCTCCGGAGGCCCGAGCCTTGATGGCCGGCTCGCTCCGGAGTCCAAGCCGGCGCCTGGCCCAGCAACGGCGGGAATTCCTGGGGTTAGATCAGTCCAGGCAAGAGGTGGAGCTGCAGGAGGAGGTGTTCCGCGGCATCTTGCCGGAAACCGCCCAGAAGACCGCCGCGGCCCTCCGCGCTAACCGCGGCCTCCTGGGAGAGCTGAGATTCTGGTATGTGGCCGGGAAATCGTTTGGCAACTCCCAGAGCCTGGCGGCGGTGGACAGCGAATTGACCCTGATCGTGGCCGGCCCCTATCAGAAAACCGGGTGGCTCCCCAATCCTTATAATCTCGAATTTGAACGGATCTCGTTTATTCATGAGGTCCGGGCCAAGACCGTGATGACAGGCCGCCTCGATGGCCCCTCCCCGGCCATTGCCCGGCGCCTGGTGGACGACGCCCTGGAAACGGAACGGGCCGGCTTAACCGGGGTCTTTTACATCGATGCCCGGGGGCTCACAGGCCCGGAACATCTCGGCAACTACGAATGGTTCGACCACCATCTGCTCCATCTCTCTAACGTGGTGAGCAAATACTCCGGCATGAAAGTGGTCCTGGATCAAAAGCCGGAGGTCTTTCCCCCGGGGGCCTGCCCCAACGCCGCCCTCTATTGTGGTTGGTATTCCCTGGAAAATTATGTGCCCGCCTTCACATGGAACAAAGGCGCGGTGGGTTATCACGTGGCCAGCTATGAAGCCAGGACCTTGAAGAAACCCGACAGCAACGTCTGGTGCAAGCGCATGCTCGAGGAAGGGGTGGCCGCCACCCTGGGGCCCGTCGCCGAACCCTTGCTGGCTTCCTTTCCCCTCCCGGATCAGTTCTTCCCCCTCCTCATGGCGGGCGAACTGACCCTGCTGGAGGTCTATTTCCGCACCGTGCCCCAACTGTCCTGGATGCAGGTCCTCATCGGCGATCCCCTGTACCGCCCTTTCAAGGACCATCCGGTCCTCCGGCTCGATCGTATCCGGGAGACTCCGCCTCCGCCGAAGTGGAAATAGCCGTTGGGTCATACCGTGGGCAGAGCCTTGCGGCACAGGGAATCGGACTCTCTGGCCTATGCTGCCAATCCCGGCAGCTATGGGGGAAAATAGCCCTAGAGCTTGGTGGCGTCGTCACCGGGGGCCAGCTGGATGGCAGGGCTTGAGTCGGCTGGAGGCCGTCCGGCTCCCCGCAGCTGCCCGGCGCCGGGAGGGAAGAGTATGGTTTTCCGGCAGTAATCAGCCCTGTGCCCGCAGTTCCTCCCGGATCACCTTCCGCAAGGTCTCTTCCAGAACCTTGTCTTGAGATTGGATAAAGGATCGTAAGGCTTCATTCATCATGGTTTGATAGTTGCCTCCCCCTCTTTCATTCACCTTTTCCCGGAACCAGTTCAAAATATCGGCGTCGATGCGAATGGTGATGCGAACCTTGCCGGGGTGGATTGGGGCGACCGGACCGCGCTTGCCCTGGCTGAAATCATATTCTTTTCTCATAAATTTTCACCTCCTTCCCAGTGGCCTTTCTGGCGGAAATCAAGCGGACATCGTCATCCCGGTAGGTATAGGCGACCACGATAATGCGCCCCAAGACATCCAGGCCGATGGATAAAAACCGTTGTTCTCCTTCGGAATCCGGGTCTTCAATAGTTATGGCGTCGGGATCTTCAAAGACCCCTACGGCGTCAGCAAACTCCACGCCATGTTTGTTGACATTGGCTTTAGCCTTTGCCGGGTCCCATTGGTAATTCATATGCACTAATTGTATGCACAGCAATTTTGCTTGTCAACTATGAAAAGAGTTCTTTTTCCTTCCCGTTTTTTAAAGGGAAAGCAATTTTTCCCAAGGCCTTGACAAACTCCCGGCCAGAGATGACGGGCAACCGGCTCATACCGCGACCAGGACGTTTCAAACCGTTCGTTCGGCATCGGCAAACCGTCCTCTTCCAGGGCCTTAACATAACCCTTGATTGCTTCTTTGATATTGGCCACGGCCTGTTCTCGGGTTTTCCCCTGGAGGTTACACCCCGCCAAACTGGGGCACTAGGCTACCCATTAACCATCCTCGCCCGGATAAATAACCACCTGTCTCATGGCAATCCCCCTCATGCCAGAGATTATACCATTGCGGTTGAAGCCTTGGGCGGGTGGAGGTGATGTGGCTGGCGGTGCGGCCTCGTTGTTAACCCTGGGGCATGTTGTTCCTTGGGTGCCCGTTGCTGCTGGTGTCGGTGATGCCGCTGCAGAGACCTGGAAAAGGTGGCCCGCACGTGGGGCTTGGTAATGGGGGGCAACCCTCCTGATCAAAGTGAGGAAAAATAGCCATGAGCAAATTCAAAACCGGGCAATCGGGCAACCCCGGCGGCCGACCCAAAGGGGCCTTGAATAAGGCCACCTTGGCCACCCAGGCCTTGCTGGATGGGGAGGCCGAGGCCCTGACTCGCAAGGTGTGTAAATGGCAACCGAAAAATGACCCCTCGCGACAACCGAAAATTGACCCCCCTTTGTCATAGGGTTAGGTTTTAATGATGGTGCTACGCGGTTGGT
>Ga0209048_10003947_pt1 | contig 14267 bp, 19 predicted proteins | sample FrelakmetCRP12CR_FD_187146 | JGI IMG/M metagenome (GOLD analysis project Ga0209048, IMG submission 187146) | Freshwater lake sediment microbial communities from the University of Notre Dame, USA, for methane emissions studies - CRP12 CR (SPAdes)... | ecosystem: Environmental > Aquatic >... | reverse complement strand
TCGAGCCGACGGTGGCGAGCGGAGAGGCGTCGCCGGCGGCCCCGGGGGAGCCCGGGTGACCGGGGAAGGCCGGCCACCGTGCTCACGTGCCGATCGGGTGCCAGACGGTCTTCAGCTCGAGAAAGGCCGAGATCTCCCACGGGCTCTGCCCGTCGCCTCCGTGCACGACCCGCTTGACGTTGTCGGCAGCGAGCGCCTCGAGCTCCGCGCCCACCTCGCCGGCCCCGGTGACGTCGATCGCGTTGACGTCCATGTGCGCGGCCAGAACCGGAGCGAGCTCCGCCCGCCGCCCGGTCAGGATGTTGAGGACGCCGGCGGGCAGGTCCGACGTCGCAGCCGCCTCGGCGAGCTCGATCGCGGCCAGCGGGTGCGACTCGGAGGCGACCGCCACGACGGCGTTGCCGCCCGCGAGCGCCGGGGCGACGCGGCTGACGAGGCCGAGCAGGGCGGGGCTCTCCGGCACAACGATCGCGACGACTCCCGTCGGCTCGGGCACGCTGAAGCTGAAGTACGGGCCGGCCACCGCGTTCGACGCGCCGAGCACCTGCGACAGCTTGTCCGTCCAGCCCGCGTACCAGACGACGCGGTCGACCGCGGCCTCCACCTCGTCCGCGCCCGAGCAGGTGGCTGCGAGGTCGGCGCTACGCGCCTCCATCATCTCGGCGAGCCGGTAGAGCACCTGGCCACGGTTGTAGGCCGTCGCTCCCGACCACGTCGCGAAGGCCCCGCGGGCCGCCTTGACGGCGTCGCGCGCGTCCTTGCGCGAGGCCCGCGCGACGTTCTGGCCCTGCGCCTCGAACGTGCGGCCCGACTCCGAGCGCGGGAACGCGCCGCCGATGAAGAGCTTGTACGTCTTGCGGACGGGCAGCCGGCCGCTCACTCGAACCTCAGGTAGGCCTCGAGCCCGTGCCGGCCGCCTTCACGGCCGAAGCCCGACTCCTTGTAGCCGCCGAACGGCGAGGCGGGATCGAAGCGGTTGAACGTGTTTCCCCAGACGACGCCGGCGCGCAGGCGCTCCGCCATCCAGAAGATGCGGGCGCCCTTCTCGGTCCAGACGCCGGCCGAGAGGCCGTAGGCGGTGTTGTTGGCCTTCTCCACCGCCTCCTCGGGCGTGCGGAAGGTCAGCACCGACAGCACCGGCCCGAAGATCTCCTCCTGCGCGATCCGGTAGCTCTGGGCGACGTTCGTGAACACGGTCGGCGCGTGCCAGAAACCGCGCTCGGGCAGCACGCACTCCGGCTGGAAGATCTCTGCCCCTTCCTCCCGACCGCTCTCGACCAGCTCCTCGATCCGTTCGAGCTGCTCGCGCGAGTTGATCGCGCCGACATCCGTGTTCTTGTCGAGCGGGTCGCCGACCCGCAGCGTTCCCATCCGGCGCTTGAGCTTCGCGATCAGCTGCTCGTGGACGGACTCCTGCACGAGGAGCCGGGAGCCGGCGCAGCAGACCTCGCCCTGGTTGAAGAAGATCCCGTTCACGATTCCCTCCACCGCCTGGTCGAGCGCCGCGTCGTCGAAGACGATGTTGGCCGCCTTGCCGCCGAGCTCGAGCGTGAGGCGCTTGCCGGTCCCCGCGATCGCGCGCTGGATGTCCTTGCCGACCCCGGTGGAGCCGGTGAAGGCGATCTTGTCGACGTCCGGATGCCGGACGATCGCGGCGCCCGTGCGCCCGTCGCCCGTGACGATGTTGACGACGCCCGGCGGCAGGCCCGCCTGGCGGCAGGCGTCGGCGAAGAGGAGCGCCGTCAGCGGTGTCGTGTGGGACGGCTTCAGGACGACTGTGTTGCCGCACGCGAGCGCCGGCGCGATCTTCCAGGCCAGCATCAGCAGCGGGAAGTTCCACGGGATGATCTGCCCGGCGACGCCGAGCGGCTGCGGCCGGCGGTTCGGGAACGCGTACTCGAGCTTGTCGGCCCAGCCCGCGTAGTAGAAGAAGTGCGCGGCCGCGATCGGGACGTCGACGTCCCGGGACTCCTTGATCGGCTTGCCGCTGTTCAGCGACTCGGCCACGGCGAACTCGCGCGAGCGCTCGAGCAGGATCCGGGCGATCCGGAACACGTACTTCGCCCGCTCCGACCCGGGCAGTGTCGACCAGCCGTTCTCGAACGCGTCGCGCGCCGCCCTAACCGCGAGGTCGACGTCCTCCTCGCCGGCGAGCGCGATGTCGGCGAGGTGGTCCTCGTTGGCGGGCTCGATCGTCGAGTACCACTCGGCCGAGCGCGGGTCGACGAGCTCGCCGCCCACGAAGAGGCCGTAGCGCTCCTGGAAGCGGACGACGTCACGCGACTCCGGTGCGGGCGCGTACTCCCAGGCGAGCGGCGCCGCCGCGGGCACGCGGGTCCGGTCGAGGTCGGCCATCAGTCGAGTGTGAAGTAGTCGCCGGACTGGTACGAGCCGGTCTTCTGCTTGCGGATCTGCATGAGGACGTCGTTGAGCAGCGAGGAGGCCCCGAAGCGGAACAGGTCGGGCGTCAGCCACGCCGGGCCGAGCGTCTCGTTGAGGACGCAGAGGTACTGGATCGCCTGCTTCGCGGTGCGGATCCCCCCGGCCGGCTTCATGCCGATGACGCGGCCGGTGTCGTCGTGTACGTCCCTGATCACCTCGAGCATGCAGAGGGTCACGGGAAGCGTCGCGGCGGGGCTCACCTTGCCGGTGGAGGTCTTGATGAAGTCCGCCCCGGCGGCGATCGCGAGCAGCGAGGCGCGGCGGACGTTGTCGTAGGTGCCGAGCTCCCCGGTCTCGAGGATCACCTTCAGGTGCGTGGCGCCACAGGCGTCCTTGACGCGCACGATCTCGTCGACGACCTTCGCGTAGCGCCCCGAGAGGAAGGCACCGCGGTCGATCACCATGTCGATCTCGTCGGCACCGAGCTCGAGGGCGAGCCGCACGTCGGTCAGCTTCACCTCGATCGGTGACTGCCCGGACGGGAATGCCGTCGCGACCGACGCGACCTTGACGGGTGAGTCGCCCAGCTTCGCGCGGGCGACGCCGACGAGGTTCGGGTAGACGCACACGGCGGCCACGGAGGGGACGGTGGCGTCGGCGGGATCGGGCCGCATCGCCTTCGCGCAGAGCGCCGCGACCTTGCCGGGCGTGTCCGCTCCCTCGAGCGTCGTCAGGTCGATCATCCGGACGGCAAGGTCGAGGGCCGCGAGCTTGGCCTCCTGCTTGATCGACCGCTTGGCGAGGTCGGCGGCACGGGCCTCGAGGGCGACCGCGTCGACGGCGCCGACCCGGGGCAGCCGCAGGTCGAACGGCAGCTCGAGGTCGCGCGGGAGGAGCTCGGCCTGCGGCATCCAACCAGTCTAGCTCCGAGCCTCGGGCCGGTTGCGTCGGCGCCCCCCAGCCGATATACAGGCTCGATGCGGCTCGGCGCGAACGCGAAGCTCGACCTGCTCAGAGGCATTCCGCTCTTCGAGCACTGCTCCACGAAGGACATATCGGCCCGTCGCCCAGATCGCCGACGAGCTCGACCCGAAAACCGGCAAGGTCCTGCTCGAGGAAGGTGCGCGGGGCCGCGAGTTACTCGTCATCGTGAACGGCGAGGCCGAGGTTCGACGCCAGGGACGGAAGGTCGCGACGCTCGGGCCTGGCGGCGTCGTGGGTGAGATGGCGCTGCTTTCGAAAGCTCCACGCAGCGCGACGGTGACGGCCGCGACGCCGCTCGACGTGCTCGTGATCATCGACCTCGCGTCCCTCGACCTCCTCAACCGGATGCCGGAGATGTGGCAGAAGATCACGAGGGCTCTGGCGGAGCGCCTCGGGGACGACGGGCCCGGAAGCCCACGCTAGATCGTGACGGCCGTCGACCCAAGAGTGCGCGAGCTCGCGCGGGAGCCCAATTTCGCCGCGTTCACCGTGCATCTCGCCTCGGGTGCGGCGATGACTCACGTGATGTGGGTCGATGCCGACGACGACCACGTGCTCATCAACACCGAGGTGCACCGCTCGAAGTTCAAGGCAGTGGAGCGCGATCCGCGCGTGACGGTGATGATCTGGGACCGGGAGAACCCGTACTCGTACGCCGAGGTGCGCGGGAGGGTCGTGGAGACGATTCGCGGCCCGGAGGCCCGCGCCCACATCGACGCGCTGGCGCAGAAGTACTTCGGCCGTGACTACGACCCGGCCAGCATCCGGTCGGAGCGTGTGCTCCTCAGGATCGCGCCCGACGTGCAGCACACCCGCTGAACGGAGGCTCCCCGGGGGCGTGTCGAGACGTACGTCCCATCATCCTCGAGCACGGTCGGAGCCGGACGTCCGGGCCGAAGGGGCCGCGGCCCCCACCGGCGTGCCCGTCCCGTCAGAGCCCGAGCCGCTCCACCATCTTCGGGTCGCGGCGCCACTTCGACCGCACCTTCACGACGAGCTCGAGGAACACCGCCCGCCCGACGAGCCGCTCCACCTCCGGCCGCGCGCGGGAGCCGATCTCGCGGACCATCGTCCCCTTCTTGCCGACGAGAATCCCCTTCTGCGACTCGGTCTCCACGAGGATGACGGCCCGCAGGACCTTCTCCCCCATCTCCTCCACGACGACCGTGATCGCGTGCGGGACCTCGTCGCGAGTCAGGTGGAGCGCCTTCTCGCGGATCACCTCGGCCACCCGGTCCTCGGTCGTCAGGTCCGTCGACTGATCGAGCGGGAAGTAGGCGGGGCCCTCCGGGAGTAGGTGCACGAGGTCGTCGCGCAGCGCGTCCACCCCGTCCTTCGTGACCGCGCTGACGGGGTGCAGGGCGTGGAAGTCGCCGAGCGTCGCGGCGGTCTTCATCTGGGTCGCGACGTGCCCGTGCTTGAGCCGGTCGATCTTGTTGACGGCGATGATCACCGGGATCGCGAGCCCGAAGACCCGTCGGGCGACGAACCGGTCACCGGCGCCGATGCGGTCGCGGGCCGAAACGACGAGGAGAACGACGTCGACGTCCTCGAAGGACGAGTCCACGGTGTGCTGCATCCGCTCCGTGAGCGCGTCCATCGGCCGCTGGAACCCGGGCAGGTCGGCGAGGACGAGCTGCCAGCCGGGGCCGTTCGCGACGCCGAAAATGCGGCGACGCGTCGTGTTCGGGACGGTCGACGTGATCGCGACCTTGTCGCCGCAGAGCGCGTTCACGAGGGTCGACTTGCCGACGTTGGGTCGGCCTGCGACGGCGACGATGCCCGACTTCATGCGAGGTCGCCGGCGTCGAACTGCTCGGGCAGCAGCTCCTCCACGGTCATCTGGACGAGCCTTCCGCCGTTGCGGAAGACGACGCGCTCGACTTGCATTTCGGCAAGCCACTGGCGGCAGCCGCCGCACGGGGAGGCGGTGATCGCGGCCACCGTGAAGTCGCCCGGCCGGTAGCCCTCCACGATCGCGCGCGCGAACGTCGTCCGCTCGGCGCAGACGCCGAGAGGGTACGCGGCGTTCTCGACATTGACGCCCTCGACGACCGAGCCGTCGCGGGTGAGCACGGCGCAGCCGACGTTGAAGCCGGAGTACGGCGCGTACGCACGCGAGGCGATCGCATCGGCCCGCGCGAGCAGCTCCTCGTCGGTCACGACGCGAACACCTGGAAGATGACGAGCGCCACGATGGCGCCGAGGGTACCGCCGGTGATCACCTCGAGGGTGGAGTGGACGCCGGACTCGACCCGTGTCTGCGCGACGAGCAGGGCCATGATGAACGCCAGCGATGAGACCAGGAAGCGGTGCTCGGAGCCGTCCAGCGTCAGCGTGACCGCCATCCACCCCGCGAACGCGACCGCGGCATGCCCCGACGGCCAGCCGCCGCGCAACGGCGTGCCACGGCCCGAGATCGCCTTCATCGAGATCACGAGCACGACGACGAGCACGAGGGCGACGAGCGTCAGCTCCGCTGGGGCCTTCGAGAGCCGGTCGAGAAACCGGCTCGACTTGTCCGCGACCTGGCCGGAGAACACGAGGTAGCCGACGGCAACCGCGTTGACCGCGGCGATCAGAACGGCCCCGGCCGCGATGTCTTTCGCCAGCTTCGCCATCGGGTCGAACGAGGTCGAGGCGATGTCGACGGCGGCCTCGACGGCGGTGTTGATCATCTCGGCGATCAGGACGAACGCGATCGAGAGCAGGAGCACGATCAGCTCGATCTTCGAGACGTCGGCGGCGAGCGCCGCGATGAGCACCGCGACGGCGATCAGGAAGTGGATCCGCATGTTCCGCTGCGTACGGAGCACGTGGATGATCCCCTCGAAGGCGACGTTGAAGCTCTCAAGGATCGAGGGCGGGCGGCGGCCCGGCACGGGGCTCATCGCGCTGCCTCGAGGATGGCGCGCTCGCGTGTCTCCATCGCCTCGCCGTGATCGAAGCCGAGCAGGTGCAGGATCCCGTGAACGAGCGGCCAGCGCCAGTCGTCACCCACGACCTGGGGACAGATGACGACGTCGCCGAGCGCCCGCGGCACGCCCTCGGGCAGCTCGTCGAGCCCGTCGATCGGGAAGGAGAGCACGTCCGTCGCCTCGTCGATCCCGAGGTGCTCCGCCTTCAGCGCCCGGATCTCCTCGGGCGTCACGAAGGCGACACCGAGCTCCGCCTCGGCGACGCCCTCCTCGGCGAGCGCGTGCCGGGCGAGGTCGACGGCGGCGGCAGCGTCGACCTCGACGCCACTGCGGTTCTCGACCTCGACCTCGATCACTTGCGCCGGGCGGTGCCGGTCTCTTCGGCGTGCCGCTTGTACGCCTCGACGATCCGCTGCACGAGCTTGTGGCGGACGACGTCCTCGTGCCCGAACTCGACGACGCCGATCCCGTCGACGCCGCGGAGGATGTCCCTGACCTGGATCAGGCCCGACGCCTGCTCCCGCGGCAGGTCGATTTGCGTGATGTCGCCCGTGATCACCATCTTCGAGCCGAAGCCGAGCCGCGTCAGGAACATCTGCATCTGCTCCGGTGTCGTGTTCTGGGCCTCGTCGAGGATGATGAAGGAGTCGTTGAGGGTGCGACCCCGCATGAACGCGAGCGGCGCCACCTCGATCGTGCCCCGCTCCATGTAGGCCGCCAACCGATCCGGGTCCATCGTGTCGTAGAGGGCGTCGAAGAGGGGCCGCATGTACGGGTCGACCTTCGCGAGCAGGTCGCCGGGCAGGAAGCCGAGCCGCTCTCCCGCCTCGACGGCGGGCCTCGTGAGGATGATCCGGCCGACCTGCTTCTCGCTCAGCGCCGCGACGGCGAGCGCGATCGCGAGGTAGGTCTTGCCGGTGCCGGCGGGGCCGACACCGAAGGTGACGGTGCTCGACCGGATCGCGTCGACGTAGCGCTTCTGGACGACGGTCTTGGGGGCGATCTTCTTGCCCCGGTGCCGCCACACGATGTCCTCGAAGATGTCGCGGATGTCGGCGGCCTGGTCGAGCGCCGCGGCGACGGCACCGACCGTGTCGGGCCCGATCGCGTGCCCGCCCTCCACCAGCTCGACGAGCTCGTCGACGACGGCACGCGCCTCGGTCACGCGGTCGATCTCGCCGTCGAGCGTCAGCTTGTTGCCGCGCAGCGAGATCGAGCAGCCGAGCCGCTCGCGGAGCGAGTCCAGCACGGTGTCGGTCACGCCGGCGAGCTCGGCCGCAACCTCGTTCGGGACGATCACCACGTCTTGCATGGATGAAAGTGTAGGCGTCGCCCCTGCTGGGGCACCCCGCGGCGTGGGTTCGCGGTGGCGGAGGTCGATCGGTCGCGCAGGGAGACGGGCGGCTCGTACCGCGGCGGGGGCTCCCGGGTCAGTCGACGGCGAGGAGGTCGACGACGAACACGAGCGGCTCGTGCGGAGCGATCACGCCGCCCGCGCCCCGCGCACCGTAGGCCAACGCCGAGGGGATCGTGAGCCGCCGGCGGCCCCCGACCTTCATCCCCTGCACCCCGGCGTCCCAGCCGGCGATGACCTGGCCCTTGCCGAGCTTGAAGGTGAACGGCTGGCCACGGTTCCAGGAAGCGTCGAACTCGTCGCCGGTCGAGAAGGAGACACCGACGTAGTGGACGGACACCTTGCGACCGCTCGTCGCCTCGTCGCCGTCGCCGACGACGATGTCCTCGATGCCGAGGTCGAAAGGGATGTCGCCTCCGGGCTTGTCGACCCGCGGCCGCTCGAGCGCCACGGGGCCTAGGCCAGCTTCTCGCGAACGATCTGGCTGACGGCCGAACCGTCAGCCTTGCCCGAGATGCGCGGCATCACGTCCGCCATCACGCGGCCGATGTCGCGCAACGAGGTGGCGCCGACCTCGGCGATCACGTCGTCGACGATGTCCTCGAGCTCGTCGTCGGAGAGCGGCTCCGGCATGAACTCCTCCAGGACCTCGAGCTCGAAGTCCTCCTTGTCCGCCTGCTCCTCGCGGCCGGCGGCCTCGAAGGCCTTGTAGGCCTCGACCCGCTTCTTCCGCTCGCGCTGGAGCACCTGCAACTCCTCGTCTTCCGACAGCGGCCGCTGCAGCTCCTTCTCCGCCGAGCGAAGGCTCGCGAGGATGAGCGTGAGGGCGTCACGGCGGTCGTCGTCCCGCGCCAGGCGCGCCTCTTGCAGCTCGCTCGCGATGGTTCCGATCAGGTCCACGACCACAGTCTGCCCGTAATTCGGGCTCAGTGGAACCCGGGTAGTGCGTTCCCTGCCAGCACGTGCCAGTGCAGGTGGAAGATCGTCTGCCCCGCGGCAGCCCCGACGTTGACGATCACGCGGTAGTCCTCGAGGCCCGCGGCCGCCGCCACCTCGGCCACGAAACGGAGCATTCGGCCCGCCTCCTCGTCGGGAAACGCCGAGACGTCACGGAAGGTGGCGACGTGCCGTTCCGGCAGGACGAGCAGGTGCGTCTCGGCGGCGGGGGCGATGTCACGGACGGCGACGAAGCCGTCCGCTGCGAGGACGTGGTCGCCCTCGGTCACGAGCCGGCAGAACAGGCAGTCAGGATCAGGGTGCGACAACGGCGCGCACCCCCTCGTCTGCGACCGCGACGGCCCGGGCGTGCACCATCTCGCCGACGGGCGCGTCCACGAGCCACGGCGTGTAGTCGTCCGCGTAGCCGAGGCCCGGGCGGTCGACGAGGACGTGGTCGTCGCTGCCGACGCGTCCTTGCCACCGCCGCCGGCAGGCCGCATCGGAGGCCGCGCGCAGGCGTACGCAGCGCTCCTTCTTGACGGCTGCGGGCACCCGGTCGTCCGCGGCCGTTCGCGTGCCGGGCCGCGGCGAGTACGGGAAGACGTGCACCTTCGTGATGCCGACGGCCTCCGCGGCGGCGAGGGTGCGTTCGAAGGCCCGGTCGTCCTCGGCCGGGAAGCCGACGATCACGTCCGTGGTCAGGTTGAAGTCCTCCCGGAGCGGCTCCAGCCGGGAGCGGTACTGCCCGATCGTGTAGCGGCGACCCATCGCCCGGAGCACCTCGTCGTCGCCGGACTGCAGCGGCACGTGCAGGTGACGCGAGACGACACGGGTCTCGCGCATCGCCTCGATCAGGTCTGCGGTGACGTGGTTGACCTCGACCGACGAGAGCCGCAGCCGCTCGAGCCCCGCGATCGCACCGGCCTCGCGGACGAGGCCCGCGAGCGTGAGACCGGCGGTCCGGTCGCGGAAGCAGCCGAGGTTGACGCCGGTCAGCACCACCTCGCGATGGCCCTGCGCGACCCGGCGCCCGATCTCGGCCAGCACGGCGTCGGCCGACCGGCTGCGGGTGGCGCCGCGCACGAGCGGGATCACGCAGAAGGAGCACGAGAACGAGCAGCCGTCCTGGATCTTGACGAACGCCCGCACCCGGTCGAGCCGGTGCTTCGCCTGGACACAGCCGATCGCGCCGACGTCGCCCGCGACCGCCTCGGCCATGTCTTCGCTGCGGCGCGCGACGACGTGGACGTTGGCCGGCAGGCCGTCGAAAACGCATTCCGAGAGGTTGGCGGCGCACCCGGTCACGTAGACGCGGGCGTGGCTGCGGGCCGCCTGCGCCGCTGCCTGGCGCGACTTAGCGACGGCTTCGCCCGTCACGCAGCAGGTGTTGATCACCGCGATCTCGCCCGCTCCCGCGACCGCGGTATGACCGTCCGAGAGCAGCCGCTCGCGGATCGCCTGCTCGTCGGCGAACGACACCTTGCACCCGAGAAACCGAGTCGTGAAGGTGGCCATGCTGGGGGAGCGTAGACGCTGCGCGCCGACCCGGTGCGAGAAGGCCCGAAGCCGTCTTACGCCGCGCTTACGCGGGCCTCACCGAGATCCCATAGGTCACCGGCACGCTACGGCGGCACACACCCGATAACGGTGACCGGCAGGCCTCTGGGCCGGGCCCGACGACACGAAAGGCACAACATGAAGCGAATCGCAATCCTCGCCGCGATCGTCGCGGCACTCGCCGTCCCCGCGGCGTCCCTCGCCGGCGGCGGCACGGGCGGAGCCGGTTTCGACGCCCACTACGCACGGGCCAGCGCCAGGGTGACGAGGATCGTCGCCGTGTGCGACGTCGCCACCCCTCCGGCCAGGTGCACGGACGCCAAGGCGAAGGTCGCCGGCAGGCTGGGCGCGTGGGAGTCGAGAATCCAGTCGCGGATCGACAAGGTCACGGCGCGGCCGGACAGCGCCAAGAAGACGGCCCGCCTCGCCGAGCTGAACACGAGGCTGGACAAGGTCGAGGCGCTCGCAGCCGGCCTGTAGGCATGCCGTGGGGCGGGGGCGGCCGGCGCGAGGGCGCGTCTCTCGCCCCCGCCCCACGCTCCGACTGCCCGCTACGCGGAGCGGACGAACCGGTCGGCGGCCCACCCGTCGAGCTCGAGGCGGTCCAGGCGGCGCCAGCCCGGTGCGCGCGGGTGGTCTCCCTCGAGGTAGCCCGAGGTGATCGCAAGACGTGCCTCGAGGCGCCCCAGAATCCTCTCCACCGGCGCGAGCAGGACATTCGCGACCGCGACGTCTGCCGCCGGCAGCCCGCCCGTCTCACCGTCCAGCAGCACGGCGTCGACGAGGACGCCGTTGACGGCCGCGTTCGCGATCGTCGCCTCGACCGCGATCGGGTCGTTGTCGATCGCCGTGACCGGGGCGAAGCCGAGCCGGGCCGCCGCGATCGAAAGCACGCCCGAGCCGCAGCCGACGTCGAGCAGCGAGCCTCTGTCCGTCCGGGCGAGCAACTCGACACACAGGCGGGTCGTCGCATGCGCCCCCGTGCCGAAGGCGCGTCCGGGATCGATCACGACCGCCTGGTCGCCGGGACCGGGCTGCTCCCAGGGAGGCCCGATCCAGAGGCCCCCGACGCGCGCTGGACGGTGGAAGGCCCGCCAGCCGGTCTCCCAGCCCGGCTCCACCGAGACGGCGTTGGCGCCGGGGAACGCCTCGAGCACGCGGTCGACCGCGCTCTCCTCCACGTAGATCGACACCGTCAGGGTGTCGGCCGTCTCGGTCTCCTCGAACCCACCCGGCGCCAGCTCGAGCGCGAGGGCACGTACCTCTTCGGCGCGGGCCAGAGGTGCTCGCGCGGACACGCGGACGAGGCTGCCGCTCATCCGAGCCCGAACCTGCGCAGCTCGTGCCAGCCGTCCGGCCCGACTTCCCAGAGCCCGACCTCCCGGACGTCGAACCGAAACGGCAGCCGCGGCGCCAGCTCCTCCTCGGCGAGGCGCGCCACCCGGCCGGTCGACTCCCCCTTCCCGATCTCCGCGATCGTCAGGTGCGGACGCGGCTCCCGGTCGTCGTCACGGACGAGCTCGGGGAACCGGCGGCGGGTCTCCGACACGAGCCTGACGAACTCCTCATGCGGGTCGGGCGCGAGCCAGACGTGCCGCTCGAACCTGCCGACGCGCGTCAGCTCGGCCTCGTACGACGGGAAGCCGGCGAAGTGCGCGGCCAGGGCCGCCGCCAGAGCATCGTCCGCCGAGACGTCGCGGGTGAACGGCGGGACCACGGTGATGTGCGGTGGGAGCAGCCTCGCCACCGCTCGCGGTTGATGACGCCCCCGGAACTCCCCGAGGAGCGCGTCGACCGGGACGGTGACGAACACCGCGGCCTGACGTTTCACGACGGCGCTCGCCCGGTCAGTGGAAGTGGTTCCTGAGGCGGCGGAAGAAGCCGCCGTCGTCCTCGCCCTCGTGCCGGTAGGGCTCGTGCCCGAGCAACTCGTCCAGCTGCTCGACGACGGCGCGCTGCTCGTCGTCCAGCCGGCGCGGGATGTGGACGACGGCGTGCACGTGGAGGTTGCCGCGCCGTCGTCCTTCGAGCGACGGCATGCCCTGCCCGCGCAGCACCTCCACGGCTCCCGGCTGGGTCCCGGCGGGGATCTCGACCTCGACCTCGCCGGCCGGCCCGGGAACCGAGACGGACGTGCCGAGCGCCGCCTGCGTCATCGTCAGCTCGACTTCGGTGTGGAGGTCGTCGCCGTCGCGCTCGAGGCCGGGCGCCGGGAGCACCCGCACTTGCACGAAGACGTCTCCCACGGGGCCGCCCAGGTCGCCCGCGTGGCCTTCGCCGCGCACCCGGATCCTCTGGCCGTCGGCGATGCCGGCGGGGACGTCGATCGAGAGGGAGCGATCGTGCAACGTCCGGCCGAGGCCGTCGCAGGTCTCGCACGGCGTCTCGACGACCCGGCCGGCACCCTCGCAGCGCGGGCAGGTGCCGGTGCGGACGAACTGGCCGAAGACGCTCTGGGAGACGTGTTGCACGCGTCCCGCGCCTCCGCACCTGTCACACGTGGTGGGCACCGTCCCGGGCGCGGCGCCGTTGCCGTTGCAGGTTTCGCAGGTGCGGGCGACGCGGGTCGGCACGAGCACGGAGATCCCGGTGAAGGCATCCGCGAGAGAGATCTCGGCGGTGACGGCGACATCGCCGCCGCGCGCCGGGCCGCCGCGCCGGGTCGGCTGCCCGAAGAGCGACTCGCCGAAGAAGGCGCCGAAGATGTCCGACAGGTGACCGAGGTCGAAGTCGGCCGGCGCGAAGCCGCGTCCGCGCAACCCTTCGCGCCCGTACCGGTCGTAGGTCGCGCGCCGCTCGGGGTCGGAGAGCACCTCGTACGCCTCCGCCGCCTCGCGAAAGCGCTCTTCCGCATCCGGCGCCTCGGAGACGTCCGGATGGAGCTCCCGCGCGAGCTTGCGGAAGGCACGCTTGATATCCGCATCGGGCGCGCCACGCTCGACGCCCAGGATCTCGTAGTAGTCGCGCTCGGCCGTCGCCATCAGGTAATCGAGGGTACCGGCACCGGCCGGACGCTCCGCCTACTCGTCCTCGTAGACGTCCTCGACGAGCCGCGAGAGCTCGAACGCGGCCGCCCGCACCGCACGGATGGCCTTCTCGTAGTCCATCCTGAGCGGGCCTAGCAGCGCGACGGATCCGAGCGAGCGCCGAGCGAGCCCGTACGTCGCGCCGACGTAGGAGACGTCGTGCAGCTGCCCGCCGTCGACCTCCGGGCCGACCCGCACGACGGTGCGTCGTGGGTCGAGCGCGTCGGAGAGCAGCTCGAGCACCGCCGCCCGCCGCTCGAGCACGTCGAGGAGGTGCTGGCATGCCTCCAGCTCGGCTCCTCGCGCGTCGCCGAGGAGGCCGGCGGCCCCGCCGACGAAGAGCTGCGGCCCCTCGTCCGCGACCGCGTCGACGAAGGCTGTCCGGAGCCGGCCGAGGAAGGCCCTCTCGCTCGGCGGCAGCGCCGGGTCCTCCAGCCGGCGGCGCAGGGTCGCCGAGCCGAGGCGCAACCCCACGGCCTGCTCCTCCAGGTACGTGCGCGCCCAGTCGACGAGGCCGGGGTCGACGGGCTGCTCGAGCTCGAGCACCCGCTTGGTGACCCCTCCCGTCGAGGTGATGACGACCACGATCACCGCGCGGGGCTGCAGCTGCAGGACGTCGACGTGACGGACGGAGGCGGACTCGAGCGCGGGCGCCGATACGAGGGCGAGCAGCCGCGTGGCCTGCGAGAGCGTCTCGGTGGTGGCGCGGAGAGCGCCCTCGAGCTCGCTCCTGACGGTGGAGACGTCGAACGGGAGCGGCACCGGGCGGCCCTCGATGGCGCCCACGAGCTCCTCGGTGTAGACGCGGTAGCCGCTCTCGGTCGGCACGCGCCCGGCGGAGGTATGCGGGTGCGTGAGCAGGCCGAGTGCCTCCAGCTCGGCCAGCTCGCTGCGGACGGTCGACGACGAGACGTGCATGCCCGCACGCTCGACGAGCGACTTCGACCCGACGGGCTGCCCGGTCGCGACGTGCTCCTCGACGACCCGTCGCAGGATCTCGCGCCTGCGGGATGAGAGCGGCTCCATGGGCCGCGCATTTTACCCCGGGGCGGCTGGGCCGGGAGCCGCGGCAAGGCCGCGGCGCGCTCGCACGCGCTCGGGCGGCAG
>Ga0209048_10003946_pt1 | contig 14268 bp, 13 predicted proteins | sample FrelakmetCRP12CR_FD_187146 | JGI IMG/M metagenome (GOLD analysis project Ga0209048, IMG submission 187146) | Freshwater lake sediment microbial communities from the University of Notre Dame, USA, for methane emissions studies - CRP12 CR (SPAdes)... | ecosystem: Environmental > Aquatic >... | reverse complement strand
GGTCGAGGCCGCCGCGATCGCTGGGCTCGTGTGCGCGCTCGGGTGGTCGATCGGTCTGCGCGGTCTGCTCGCCACCCCCGCTATCGACGCCACCGACGCCGAGATCGCCCGCTTCTACGCCAATCCCGACGCCGGCCGGAGCGCTCTGGTGCTCCTCCAGATCGTCGTCGTCGCCACGATCGGGTTTCTGTGGTTCGTCGGCGTGGTGCGCGGCCGGCTCGGCGACAACGAGCCCAAGCTCTTCGGCACGGTCTTCTTCGGCAGCAGCATCTTGCTGGCCGGGCTGATCTTCGTCGGGACCGCGGCTCTCGCCGCCCCCTCGGTCCTGGTCGAGTCGGGCGGCAAGATGCCGGACCCGGGCGCGGCGTCCATGACGCGCTCCCTCGCGGTGGCCTTGCTGGCGGTGTTCGCGCCTCGCGTCGCCACCCTCGTGATGCTCTCGACCGCGTCCCTGGGCCGGGCCACGAGGGCGCTGCCCCGCTGGCTGGTGGCGGTGACCTACATCGTCGGTGTGGGCCAGTTCGTGAACGTCACGATCGGCCAGCCGACCATCTACGCCTTCCCGGCCTGGATCGCGCTCGTCAGCACCGTCTTGCTGATTCGTCGGCCACCCCGAGGGTTCAGGCTACCCGGGCCCGCCACCGACGAATCCTGACGGTCGGCCTCGCCCACGCCGCGGTCCACCCTTCGCTCACGCGGTGTTCGTGCCTCCGGCCTGCTGATGAGCCGCGACCCAGGCCACGGCGTCGGCTTGGGAACGTTTCAACGTCGCGCCGACGCACTCGTCGCCGGCGTACCCGTTGTCGGCGCCGATCACGGTGCCGATCCCGGTCACGCCGAGTTGCTCCTGTCCCTCTCGGTGGCGGACACGAGGACGAGCCTGCTGTCGACCGCTGGGCGTCGACGAAGTTGACGCCGCGCATCGACGTGGCCGCTCGCGACTGCCGGGCTAATGGTGGTGACGGCGCCGGACGAGGACCGCCACGGTGAGAGCGGTTCCTCCGACAGCCAGCGCGATGGCCGCGACCCGCAAGGCCGACGCGGTGCGCTCGGCGGCCTGCTGAGCCTGGTCGATCGCGTGCAGCAGTTCTTGGGCGCGCGCCAGCGCTTCCTGGACACGGGCAAGATTCGCTTCGGCCTGTTCGATCTTCTCGCTGTCGGGCACGAGTGCCGCCCTTCCCCCGACGCCCACCCGGACCGCGATTCGGCCCGCTCCGAGCGCTCGACCGGTTGCACCCTACCCACGGTTCCCGACCAGGCGTCGGGTCCAGCCCCCAACGTTTCAGCTCTCGCGGGGAGTATCGGATCATGCCTACCGGCGCGGTGCTGGCCGCGTCCTCCGGCGGCCGGACACGGGTTGGGTTCCGCGGATCGGAGCGACCTGTTCTCGATGGGCGACGGGCTGCGGGCTGCGGGCTGCTGAGCGCGCCGGAGCTAGAGTGCCTCGGTGGCTCACATCTTCGGATTAGCGCTGGCGGCGGCCGCATCGCTCTCCATCCAGCTCCTCGCCGTGGTGCTGGTCATCGTGACCCGCCCTCGACCGCGGCCACTGCTCTGGGCGTTCTGGCTCAGCCTCATGGTGGTCAGCTGCGCGTTCGGCTACGGCATCCTGGCGATCTTTCGCGCCAAAGGCACGATCCTGGGCACGACTTCTCGTTCCGTCAACCCATCGATCTACCTGATCGTCGGCGTCATCGCCCTGGGCGTGGCGATCTTCGCGGCCACCAAGCGGGGACGCGAGCTGATCGGTCGTGAGATCGAGCGCGGCACGAGCGACGCCCAGTCCACGGACGGTGACGGCTTGGGCGACCGTATCCGGGCCCGAGCACAAGGCGTCAAGACCCGAGCCGAGGAAGCCCTGAAGCGAGGATCGGTCTGGGTGGCGATCGCCGCCGGCTTCGTCCTGGGAGCGCCCACGCCCTTCGGGATGGCGGCGATCGGGACCATGGTCAGGAACGACTACCGGCTCCCCACCCAGCTGCTGCTCATCCTGGGCTTCAACCTCGTCACCTACCTTCTCGTCGTCCTGCCGATCATCAGCTATGCGGTCTGGCCCGATTCCACGGGCGCACGGGTCGAAGCCTTCTCCACGTGGCTCGGGACCAACAAGATCCAAGCCGCTGCGATCGTCGCGGCCATCGTCGGTGTGGCCTTCATCGTCAAGGGTCTCGTGTCGCTCTGAGCACCAGTCCGACCCACGGCATCGACGACGTCGGTGTACTGACGTGGCGGCGGTTCCCACAAGCCGCCAAGTCCACCGGGTTTGTCCCTGAGGATGCGCAGCGGAGCACCTACGAGCGACGCACCCGGGAGCACCCCGCCGCTGCGGCTCGATGACGTCGAGGCCCGTCGCCGCTCGTCCGTCGCCCTGCGCTGGGCGATGGCCCGGTTCCGCTCGTTCGTCTCGGAGGCGGAGGCGTAGATCTCGTCGTCGACGCCACGGAAGCGCTGGTGGGCTTCGCCGATCAGCTGGCCCACCGTAGCCGCTGCGGGAAGTGAACCCGTGGACACGTGCCTGTCGGGTGGTTCGGTCATCTCGAGTCGATGGCCACCGGTCAGGTCTCCGTGGCGCCGTTGGGAGCATTGCGGGGCGAGTCCGATGCGCCGGACGAGCGGGACGATGCCGACCGCGTGGGCCGGCGTCCGGCGTCAGTCGCCGTACCAGTCGATGCCGCCCTTGCCGGCCAGACGCTGGATCTCGGCCTGAGCCATCGTGAGCTTGGCCAGCTGGTTCATGTGGACCTCGTCGGGCCCGTCGGCGATGCGCATCAACCGCCCCGCCACGTACATCTCGGCGATCGGCGTGTCGCCGCTGACGCCCTTGCCGCCGAAGATCTGCATGGCCCGTTCGGCCACGTCGTGGGCCAGCTTCGGCCCGACGATCTTCACCATCGAGATGTAGTCGCGTGCCCCCTTGGCCCCGGCCCTGTCCATCTCGGCCGCCGCCTTCAGCACCAGCAGCCGGGCCTGCTCGATGGCGCACCGGGCCCGGGCGATGTCCTGGCGCACCGAGGAGTTCTCGCTGATCTTGCGGCCGAACGGTTCGCGCTGATCGGCTCGGGCGCACATGAGCTCGAGCATGCGCTGGGCCATGCCGACGTTGGTCATGGCGTACTGGAACCGCCCCGGCCCCAGCCGACCCTGGGCGATGGTGAACCCCTGGCCCTCGCCGAGGATGAGGTTCTCGACCGGCACCCGCACGTCGGTGTACTTCAGCTCCCCGTGACCGGCCGGTGAGTGGTAGTTGCCGAACACCTCGACCGTGCGCACCACCTCGAGCCCGGGGGTGTCGCGGGGCACGATGACCATCGAGTGGCGCTGATGGCGTGGCGAGTCGGGATTGGACACCCCCATGGTGATGACCACCTGGTTCAGCGGATGCATGATGTTGCTGCTCCACCACTTCCGGCCGTTCAGCACGTACTCGTCGCCCTCGCGCCGGATGGTGAGCTGCATGGTGGTGGCGTCCGACGACGCCACCTGGGGTTCGGTCATGGCGTAGGTGGAGCGGATCTCGCCGGCCAGCAAGGGACGCAGCCACCGGTCCTGCTGTTCGGGTGAGCCGAAGCGGGCCAGCACCTCCATGTTCCCCCGATCGGGGGCCGAGCAGTTGAACACCTCGAACGACCACGGCTGACGACCCATGATCTCGGCCAGCGGCGCGAACTCGAGGTTGGTGAGCCCGGGGCTCCACTCGCCGTACTCGGCCGGCAGGAACCAGTTCCAGAGGCCGGCCTGCTTGGCCCTGGCCTTGAGCTGCTCGACCACCGGCGGCTGCTTCCAGAGGTTCTCGGGCGCCATGACGAAGTCGTGGTGCTCCCGCTCCCTCGGGTAGACGTGCTCCTCCATGAACCCTTCCAGCACTTCGACGTGCTCGCGTACCTTCGGGCTGTAGTCGAAATCCATCTAGGTCGCCCCCCTCGTGGTCGGCCTCACGGCCGGCAACCTGCACGATAGGCCTCGCCCCCTCGCGCGTGCCGAGAGGAGCAGGCCGAAGTCGGCAGCGCCGCGCTGTCGTCGCTGCTCACCGGAACCCGACCTGCCTGCGCCCCGTCGGTCGGGCCCCCGGGTGGGCCGAGCAGCCCCGGTGCCTCTGCGTCGATCCGGCATACGATGCGAGAGCCATCGACGGAGGCGCCGGTGGGGGAGGCGCAGCGCCCGGTCAGGGGCGGCATCTCCCAACTCGAGTTCGATCCGTGTCCCTCGGGGGATGCGTCGAGGAGCGTGGACCCATGGACGTCGGCATCCAGACCCTCTTCTCGAGCCACGGCTGGGATGGCATCAGCGACAGCCAGGTGTACGACGAGGACACCCGCCTCGCCCTGCTGGCCGAGGAGCTCCGCTTCGACGTCGTCTGGGCGGTCGAACACCACTTCTACGACTACTCGTTCTGCCCCGACAACACCGAGTGGCTCGCGTACGTCGCCGGCCGCACCGAGCGGATCGACGTGGGCACGGCGGCTGTCATCATGCCCTGGAACGAGCCCCTGCGCGTGGCCGAGAAGATCGCGTTGCTCGACCACATCGCCGGTGGCCGGGTCCGCTTCGGCATGGGTCGTGGGCTGAGCAGGCGGGAGTACTGCCACTTCCGCGGCATCGAGATGGCCGAGTCGCGTGGCCGCTTCGATGAGGGCTCGCTCATGGTGACGACGGCCCTCGAGACGGGCTACATCGAAGGCGACGGACCGTTCTACCCGCAGCCCCGGACGCCGATCCGTCCACGCCCCGAGCGCACGTTCGAGGGCCGCACCTACGCGGTGGCGACCTCGGAGGACTCGGTGGAGGCCGCCGCCCGGTTGAAGGCGGCGATGGTGATGTTCGCCGATCGCCGATGGGAGAGTCGGCTGCCCCAGATCGAGAAGTGGCGAGCGCTGTACCGCGAGCTCCACGGCGCAGAGCCGCCGCCCCCGCTCATCTGCGACTTCGTCTACTGCGATGCCGACCCGGACGCCGCCGCGGCGAAGGGGCCGGGCTACATCGCGACCTACCTCGAGAGCGTGCTCGAGCACTACGAGATCATGGGCACGCACTTCGAGGGCATGAAGGGCTACGAGTCCTATGCCGGTGCGGCGGGGGCGCTGCGGCGGATGGGGGCTTCTGGCTTCCTCGAGGGCTTCCTCTCGGCGACGTGCCACGGCACCCCCGAGCAGATCATCGCCAGGTACCGGGCCCGGCGCGCTCTGCTCGGCGACTTCGAGGCGGCGCCCGCCTTCCGTTTCGGCGGCATCCCGTACGAAGAGGCCGAGGCGAGCATGCGCCTGTTCGCCCGGGAGGTCCTCCCCGAGCTCAAGAGCTGGTCCTAGGTGCGCCGGGCCCTCTGCGAAGCGATCGCGGAGCTCCCGCGCCAGGATCTTGCGCGATCCTGCCGGGTGGACGGCGACGGCGCGGCTACGCCGCCGAGTGGTGGGTGAATCGGGCGGCCCGACGGACGATGTGGCGCCGGTGGCGCTGCTCGTGGGTGAGGGCCGGTCGCCGGGGGTGGGCCTGGACGGCGTAGAAGCGGCTCTTGGCCAGCTCGACCAGGACGAGGTAGGTCACGATCATGCCCATCAGGATGAGGAAGAAGCTGAGCGGCAGCGTGGTGAACCCGAGGAAACCGGCGAGGGGGCTGAAGGGCAGGACGGCGCCGATGACCGCGCACGTGATCGGCGTGACGATCATCGGGATGCTGGGCCGGCTGCGGATGAAGGGCACCCGGCGGGTCCGGATCAGGAACACCACGAGGGTCTGGGTGGCGAGGGACTCGACGAACCACCCGCTGCGGAACTCGTCGTGGCTGGCGTGGAGGACCGCGAGCATGACGAAGAAGGTCATGAAGTCGAAGATCGAGCTGATGGGCCCGAACACGCTCATGAAGCGCCGGACGAAGGCGATGTCCCAGGCCGAGGGGCGAGCGAGCACCTCGGCGTCGACCCGGTCGGTGGGGATGGCGAGCTGGCCGACGTCATAGAGCAGGTTGTTCAGCAGGATCTGGGACGGGAGCATCGGCAGGAAGGTCAGGAACAGGGAGGCACCCGCCGCGCTGAACATGTTCCCGAAGTTCGACGACGTGGCCATCAGCACGTACTTCAGGGTGTTGGCGAAGATCCGTCGCCCCTCCATGACGCCGTCGGCGAGGACGCCGAGGTCCTTGTCGAGCAGGACGATGTCGGCGGCGTCCTTGGCCACGTCGGTGGCCGACTCGACGGAGATGCCGACGTCGGCGGCGTGCAAGGCGACGGCGTCGTTGACCCCGTCGCCGAGGAAGGCCACGTCGACGCCGGTCCGGCGGGCGACCTTGATGATGCGTGACTTCTGGTCGGGGCCGACGCGGGCGAACACGGTGGTGTGCGGGATGGCGGAGGCGAGGGCGTCATCGTCGATGAGCTCGAGCTCGGCGCCGCTCAGGACCGCCTCGACGTCGAGCCCGATGTCGCGGCACACCTTGGTGGCGACGATGCCGTTGTCGCCGGTGATGATCTTGACGTCCACACCGAGGTCGTTGAGCTTGGCGATCGACGCGCCGGCGTCGGTCTTGGGGCGGTCCACGAACGTGAGGAAGCCGGCAAGGTGCAGGTCCCGTTCGTCGGCTGCTTCCGGCGCCACGAGCCCGGACGCCCCACGAGTGGCGACGGCGACGACGCGGGCGCCGTCGGCGAAGAGCCGCTCCAGCGTCTCCTGCGCCTCGGAGGGGGAGTCGACGCACCGGGCGAAGATCGCCTCGGGTGCGCCCTTCGTCACGAGGAGCGTGTCGCCGTCGGCCGCACGCGCCACCACCGAACAGAGCTGGCGGTCGTGGTCGAACGGGACGAGCCCGAGCCGTTCGTAGCTGGAGGGTCCGCCGACGCCGCCGGCGATCTCGCTTGCTGCAGGAGCGGACCACAGCGCGACGTCGAGGGCGTTGCCACCGACGGGGCCGGTGGCGGTCATCGTGGCCTCGTTGCACACCAAGCCGAGCAGGAGCGGGGTGTGCGCCGGCTGCCCGACCACGTCGAGGGCCTGATCGAAGGTGATGGAACCCTCGGTCAGGGTTCCGGTCTTGTCGGTGAAGAGCACCTCGATGTTGCCGAGGTCCTCGATGGTCACGAGCCGCTTGACGAGCACGCGCCGCCGGGCCAGTTCCCGTGAGCCCGTCGACAGGCTGACGCTCACGATGGCGGGCAGCAACTGCGGGGTGATCCCGATGGCGATGGCCAGCGAGAACAGCAGCGCCTCGAGCAGCGGGCGGGAGAAGGCGACGTTGATCACGAAGATCGAGATCGTGAGCACGCCGGCGACTCGCACCAGCAGCTTGGAGAAGCCCCGCAGCCCGGCCTGGAACGCCGTCTCGGCCTGGGGCTCGCCGAGCCCGAGCGCGATCTTGCCGAAGGCGGTCGCGGATCCCGTCGCCACGACGACGGCGCGTCCGGAGCCCTGGTGCACGACGGTGCCCATGAACGCGCAGGAAGGCAGGTCCATCGAAGAGTCGGTGGAAGCCGACTCTGCGGTCTTGGCTGCCGCCAGGGACTCACCGGTGAGCACGGACTCGTCGCACTCGAGCTGGTTCACCTCGATCAGACGCACGTCGGCGGGCACCAGATCCCCGACGCGCAGCGCGAGGACGTCGCCGGGCACCAGGTCGCGCACGTCCCGGCGTTGCTCGGCGCCATCGCGCCACACGAGGGCCTCGTGGCGGATGTTGGCGTGCAGCGCGGCGACCGCGACCTCCGAGCGGTACTCGTTGACGAAGCCGAGCCCCACGCTCAGCACCACGATCGCGGCGATGATCCCGCCATCTGTCGTGTCACCCGTCGCGGCGGAGACGGCGGCGGCGGCCAGGAGCAGGATCAACAGAGGGTTGCGGAGCTGGCGAGCAAGGACGCCGAAGGCCGTCACCCGATGTGAGGCCAGGACGTTCGCGCCGAACTGCAGCCGCCGGCGGGCCGCCTCGTCAGAGGTGAGACCACCCTGGTCGGTGTCGAGGCTCTCGAGCACCTCGGCGACGGATCGCCGAGCGACGAACGCGAGATCGGGCGTTGCCGGCGCCCCCGGCGGGGCGATCCACGTCATGTCAAGGACACCGGCTCGCCGCCCCGCCCCGCATCAGGCGTGGGGCTCCCGGCGTGGCGCTCCTCGGGGAACCCGGGCCGGTGCCCCTTCGGCGGGCACCAGCTCACCGGCCGGGACGGGGACAGGACAACCACACTCGAAGCAGAACGCGTCGTCTTCCTGAAGTTCACCGCCGCACTGCGCACACGACGTCAGAGCCATCACGGCCTCCTCTCCCAACAGGAGGAACCAAGGACACGATCCTACCGACGGCCCTGCGTTTCCAGGGCCGATCGTCACCGGCGCCTGCCGCATCCGGCCGAGCTCCGCGACGAGTCGGCCCCTGCGTCTGCGCCCGGAACGCAGCGCCCGCCGCCGAAGCCGGCACGGATCCGGGCCGGCGGTCCGAGCAGGGCTGCCCCGTTTGGTGGTTCCGATGAGCGCGACGTCCGTCGATCGTGGTGGACTGCAACCCGGGGACCAAGCGTGGAGGTTGGAACGTGACCGTGGCCTTCGACAAGCAGCAGCTGTTCCAGCTCGCCTACCTCGTCAACGACATCGACGCGTCGATCGAACGCTGGACCTCGCTGTTCGGGGCCGGACCGTTCGCCGTCACCGAGCACCACCGGGCCGACCGCTTCATGTACCGAGGCACCGACCAGGAGGCCGACGTGTCCTACGCCTTCGGCTACCTCGGCGACACGATGATCCAGTTCATCGCCCAGCACGACGAGACACCGTCGATCTACCGGGACATGTACGCCCGCGGCGAGGAGGGCTACCACCACGTGGCCTACCTCGTGCACGACTTCGAGGCCGAGTACGACAAGCTGCAGGCTCTCGGGTTCGAGCCGGCCTGCCGCCTCTACGCCGACGGCGTGGATGCCGCCTACTTCGACACCCGCTCGGTCACCGGAGGTTTCACGGAGATCCACGGAGACCCGCCGCACATCCTCGGAGCGTTCGCGACGTGGCGTCGCGCCCATGAGCTCTACCAGCCGGGCGTGGACTCGCCGGTGCTGCGCCGACGCGACGCCCGTTAGGGCACCCGGGCGGGCGGGCGGCGTCCGCGTCCGCCGGCGGTGTCGCCGCCTGGGCGGCCACTCGAGCTGCTCTTGACTCGATCGTGAGTTACTTCCTCGGCCTGAACGCCCGTAGAGCATGACATGACCCACGCTCTTCTCGGACCCGCCGTGGTCGCCGCGGCTCCCGCTGACGGGCGGCGAGCGGAACGGCGCTCGCTGCTCGGTGCCCTGCCGGCGGAGATCCGCCCCGCGGTGAGCGTGGTGCTGCCCGCCACCCAGTGCGCTTCCGTCCTCGCTCACCTGTTCGCGCGGCTGCCCGACGTCGACGAGGTCGTGGTGATCGACGAGGGCTCCACCGACGACACCGTCGAGACCGCCAGGCGCCTGCGTCCGGGCATCACCGTGATCGCCCAGCACGGCAAGGGCCGTGGAGAAGCCCTGCGGGCCGGATGCGCGGCCAGCTCCGGCGACATCGTCGTCCTCCTCGAGGCCGGTGGGCCGGCCGACCCGGCCGATCTCCCTCGGCTCCTGGACGCGCTCCTCGACGGAGCGGACATGGCCAAAGGGACCCGCTTCACCGACCATGGCCACCACCACGTGGTCGGGAACGGACCGCTGGTGCACCTGACCAATGCCGCCTTCGGGACCAGCTACAGCGACCTGTGCTTCGGCTTCTACGCCTTCTGGCGCTCGGCGCTGGAACGCATCGTGCTGGACCACGACGGGGTCGAGTTCGACGCCCACGTGACGATCCGAGCGGCTCGAGCAGGGCTCGTCGTGGCCGAGGTGCCCTGTGGCGACGTGCCCGTCCTCGACGGGCGCAGGCGCCATCCGATCGGGGACCGCATGCACCTCCTGAAGGCCATCTTGTCGGAGTGCACGGCCACGGAGCACCGCGGCATGATCTCCCAGGACGCGGTGGTGCACGACCTTCGACGCTGACCCACCGGGGGTTCGCGGGCGCTTGCGTGGCGTTCCCGTGCGCGAGACGACGGTGGGTCAGGCGTTCGGGGTGGCGGTGGCCGGGTCCCAACTGACCCACAGCTCCTTCAGGGCACGCAACGTGACGTTGGGGTGATGCTTGAAGTCGTTGCGGCCGGGGGTGAGGCGCAGGTTGGGCAGGCGGTCGAGGATGGCCGCGAACGCGATGTTCTGCTCGAGCCGTGACAGTCCCGCGCCAGGGCAGTGGGTCTCGCCGACGGAGAAGGCGAGGTGGCGGCTGGCATTGGCACGGTCGACGTCGAGCGTGGCGGGGTCGTCGAACACCCGAGGGTCTCGGTTCGCGGCCGCGTAGCGCAGGTGCAGGCTCGAGCCCTTCGGGAGCACGACGCCGCTCAACTCGCTGTCGACCGAACAGAAGCGCACCATGCCCATGGTCGGCGACTCCAGGCGCAGGACCTCCTCGACGAACCCCCGCACCTTGGAACGGTCGGCCGACAGCAGCTCCTGGGTCTCGGGATGGGTGAGCAGGAGCCAGAGCCCCGACGTGAGAGCGAACGTCGTGGTCTCGTTGCCACCGATGTAGAGGTGGTCGGCCATGTTGATGATCTCGGCGTCGGTGAGGGGCCGCTCGCCCTCGAAACGGGCGTCGTTGGCCAGGAACGAGATGACCGAGTCGTCGGGATGGGCCCGCTTCTCCTGAATCGTCGCGTGGATGTGGTGCTGGAACTCCACGCCCTTCTCGCCCGCGTAGATCACCTCCTCCTCGGTGAGCCCGCCGCGGAAGGGCAGCACCCAGGCCTCGGACCACACCTTGAGCCGGGGGATGTCCTCGAGGCGGAAGCCCATCATCGTGGTGATGACCCGCACCGGCAGCGGCATGGCGAAGTCCTGCACGAACTCGCAGCCACCCCGCTCGATCATGGCGTCGAGGAGGTCGTGGACCACCCCGGTGATGAGGTCGCGGCGTCGCTCGGCGCCGCCGACCGAGAAGAACGGGTCGACGATCTCGCGGTAGCGACGGTGCACCGGAGGGTCGACGGCGAGGTAGGCGAGGCGGGGCCAGCCCTTCTCACGGTAGATCGCCGCGGTCCGGCTCGACATGCCGCTGCCGGGCGTCGCCTCGCTCGCGCCCCGCAGGTACACGTCGGTGCGGCGCAGCACCGTCTGGATGTCCTCGAAGCGGGTCAGCACGTAGACATCGGTGCCAGGCATCCTCCAGATCGGTGCCTCCTCGCGCAGGAGGTCATAGGTCGGGTACCAGTCCTCCTGCGTAGCCGGCTCGAAGAGGTCGACCTCCTCGACGCCGGACGGGTGCCCGGGGGTCCGCCTGGCCGGTGCCACCATCAGCCTTCGGCCGCCCTCAGCTCGAGCCACCACTCCTGGACGACGGCGGCGAAGCGCTCGTGGTAGAGCGCCTCCAGCTCCGACGCGTCCGCCGGGAGCGGCGTGTGGTCCGTCGGCGTGAGCGGTGAGGCGTCGCCCAAGGGGTCGACCCATTCGAGCTTCAGACCCTCCAGGACCTCGCCCAACCGTGGGCTGGCCGATTCGTGGTGCGGGCTCGTCTGGTGGGCGAGGAAGCCCAGGAAGTCCTGGAACGACTCCAGGCAGTAGTACGTGCCGGGCTCGGCTCCCCGCCAGAACTCGTAGCGCCGGGGGTCGGCTTCGTCGCCATGGGTGCGCCGGTACAGCTCGGCGGCGATCTGCTCGAAGAGCGCCTCGCTGCCGGGACGGACCTTGATGTGGGCGAGGAGCGTGGCCATCAGCGTGTGGTCCCGGTTCGGTGCCCCTCGTCGCGCTCGTGGATCCCCATGGCGGCAACGTAGGAGCAGGCGCGGGGTCGGCGCCAGCCCTGCTCGCCGTGCAGGCCCCGCGTCCGATGCTCTTCGGCGGGAGCCGCTTCGAGCAGTTCTCGAGGTGAACGAGGCCGGACAGGGCATCGGTCACTGGGCCGACACCGCCATCGACGACCTGTTCCGCCGACTCGGGACCGCGTCGGCCACGCCGGTCACGGGTTCAGCCCGATGCGGCCGCGCGCGAGAGCCGAGGCCCTCAGGCCAGCGCGGCGCGCAGCGCGGCGACCCGGTCGGTGACGGCCCGGTAGTGCACCCAGGTCCCGCGACGCTCACCGGTCACCAGCCCGGCCTCGCGCAGGACCTTGAGGTGGTGGCTGACGGTGGGTTGGGAGCGCCCCACCGGATCGGTCAGGTCGCAGGCGCACACCCCGGCGGCACCGCCGGCCGCGATGAGGTTGAGCAGGCGGAGCCGCACCGGATCGGCCAGAGCCGCGAAACCGGCCGCGAGGGCCTCGGCATCGTTCTCGGAGAGCCGGCCGGCGAACAGCGGAGCGCAGCAGCTGCTCGAGGTCAGCGCCGTGGACGTGGTCCTCATGGCGCCCCAGTGTATTGACAGACATCGATGGAAGGGCCACGATGGACACATCGATGTCCATCGATCAATCGGGTCCATCGATCAATCGGAGGGTGCGGTGTCCAGGGTCCAGTTGGCGTTGAACGTGAGCGACCTCGACGCGGCGGTGGCGTTTTACTCGAAGCTGTTCGGGGCGGAGCCGGCGAAGCGCCGGGACGGCTACGCCAACTTCGCGATCGCCGACCCGCCTCTGAAGCTCGTGCTGATCGCCGGCGGCCAGGGTGAGCCGGGCACGTTGAACCATCTCGGGGTCGAGGTCGAGACGGCCGGCGAGGTGGTCGAGGCGATCGGACGGTTCCAGGCCGATGGGCTCCCCACCGACATCGAGGAGCAGACCGTGTGCTGCTACGCCGTGCAGGACAAGGTCTGGGTGGCCGGGCCCGACGGCGAACCGTGGGAGGTGTACACGGTCCTCGCCGACGCCGAGGTCATGCATCCCGACGAGGGCTGCTGCGCCCCGGCGGTGACGGCCGAACCGGTGGCGATCGGTCGCACGAGCGCCTGCTGCTGAGCCGGACCCGGCGGCCTCGCAACCGGCCGGGCGGCGCAGGGCCGACGAAGCCCACGGGGGGAGGGCTACCCGGCCGACACGCCCGGTCGCGGACTCGCCAGGTCCGGCGGGCCGGTTCGTGGTCCACCCGACGCCTGGGGCACCGCAGGGATGTTCGCGCGGGTGACGAGCCCGAGTCGGTGGTCGGTCGCTTCGAGGATCTCCACGAGTGGCTCGGGGTCCGCCGCTCGGTTCGCGATGCTCGCCGCCTGCGACAGGTGGAAGCGGATCATCCCGATGTCGGGAGTGCCGCGCCCGATGCGCCGGGCGTCGAGGCTGGCCGGCGGTGGTTCTCTGATGTCTCGCACGATGCCGATGCGCTGCAGGATCCGCAGGATGCCGTACGTGATGTCGAGCTCCCACCACCGCAGACCCTGGCGGGTGCAGCGCGGGTGGTGATGGTGGTTGTTGTGCCAGCCTTCGCCGAAGGTGACGAGGGCGAGCAGGGCGTTGTTGCGGCTCGAGTCGGTGGTGGCGAACCGTCGGCTGCCGCGCAGGTGGGCCACCGAGTTGATCGCGAACGTCATGTGCCACAACAGGATCGTGGAGGCGAAGAACCCCACGACGAGGCCGCTCCATCCGGCGATGAGGAAGCAGGCCAGGCCGAGCGTCCACGGTGGGACCCAGTCGTGCTTGTCCAGCCACCGCAGCTCCGGGTACCGGGCGAGGTCCCCGACCGCGTCGAAGTCGGTCGCCGAGAAGCGATCGGAGAGGATCCAGCCCACGTGGCTCCACCAGAAGCCCCGCTGGGGCGAGTGCGGGTCGCGGTCGGTGTCGGTGTAGCGGTGGTGGGCGCGGTGGTTGGCCGCCCACCACAGCGGACCCTTCTGCACGGCGGTTCCCCCGCCGAACGCGAAGACCGCCTGCGAGGCACGACCGAGCCGGTACGAGCGGTGGGAGAAGTACCGGTGGTAGCCGGCGGTGATGAAGAACAGCCGCACGACGTACAGCACGGCGGCCAGCACCAGCGCCCGGCGCGAGACCCCGGTGAAGATGGCGAGCAGCGGGATGAGGTGCACCGCCATGAACGGGACGGTGGCTCGACGAAAGAGCGCCTCAGGCTCAGCGCGTCGGGATCCGGGAAGCATGGTGTCCTTCCTCCCTCTCGCGGACCCTCGCCGGGGACCCCGCCGAGGTCGCCACCTCACGGAACGGGAGGTCGCGGTCGATCTCGGGCTCGCGGGGCAGCCCCAGGATCCGCTCGCCGATGATGTTGCGTTGGATCTGGTCGGTGCCGCCGGCGATGGCGATCCCGGGGCTGTTGACGCAGCCCTTCTGCAGAACGAACGGACCGTCACCGGTAGAACCGCGTCGACC
>Ga0209048_10003945_pt1 | contig 14271 bp, 9 predicted proteins | sample FrelakmetCRP12CR_FD_187146 | JGI IMG/M metagenome (GOLD analysis project Ga0209048, IMG submission 187146) | Freshwater lake sediment microbial communities from the University of Notre Dame, USA, for methane emissions studies - CRP12 CR (SPAdes)... | ecosystem: Environmental > Aquatic >... | reverse complement strand
TCTGCGCGCAGCGCATGGCGAAATTCGACCCCGTTGATTTCTGCGCGAAGCGCATGAGAAGCGCGCGGCGCATGGTAACTGTTAGAAATGACGGCGCAGCTCCTCAGCGATTTCGAAGATATCTCCCACAATGCCATACTTCGCAACCCCGAAGATCGATGCCTCCGCGTCGCTGTTGACGGCGACGATGGTGGTGACGTGCTTCATGCCGGCCAGATGCTGGATGGCTCCGGATACCCCCATGGCGATATAGAGCTTGCAGGCGCTCGCGGTCTTGCCGGATTGCCCCACCTGGCGGCTCTTCGGCAGCCAACCCGCATCCGCAATGGGGCGGGAGCAGCCGAGCGTCGCGCCGACGGCGTCGGCGAGTTCGCGGAACTGCGCCACCTTGGCTTCCTCGCCGATACCGCGGCCGATGCTCAGAATGAATTCGGCCGCGGTCATGTCGATATCATCGCCCGCGCTCAATTCGATGAACTCGCGCGCCATGGAGCGGCTCGCTGCCGCGGGCGCCGCGAACGCGCTCACCTTGGGCGATGCGGCCGCCTCCGGCGGCTTGAACACGTTGCCGCGCAGGGCGAGCAGTACGGTGCTGCGGCCGGGGAAGTCGACTTCCACATTCACCTTTTGGCCGTAACCGCCGCGCGTCGCCACCAGTTCACCTTCGATGCGTTCCATCTTGAACACATCGGTGGCGAATCCCAAGCCCAGCTTGGCGGCGAGAGCCGCCGCGTAGCCGAATGAATCGACACTATGCGCCACGAGCACCACCTCGGGATGCCGTTCGGCAATCAAAGCGCCGATCGCGGATTCAAATGTGTCGGGGTCGAATTCCGCCGCGCGCACCTTGACGGTGATGATCTCATCGACCCCGGCAAGCTTCAGAGCGTCGATGTATCGCTCCGGCGCCGTCGTGAGAAGCGCCACGGCGACTTCGTCGCCCGCGCGGCGCAGCCCCTGCGCGGCGCTGATGAGTTCGAGTGATACGGGGCGCAATTCGCCGCGCCGCTGTTCGGCAACGATCAGCACGCCGCTCATGCCGCTGCCCCTTTGAATTCGCGAATGATGTCGGCCAGGCGCTTTGCCTGCTGGGCCGCGTCGCCCTCGATCAGTTGCGCGCGGCCCTTGTCGGGCAGGTACATGCGCCGCACGCGCGACAGCGATCCGGCCTCCCCGACATCGCCCGCGGAGAGCCCCAAATCCGCCAGGGAGCGCACTTCGATCGGTTTGGCCGCCGCCTGCTTGATGCTGCGCAACGAGGCGTAGCGCGGCGTATTGATGCCGAGTTGTATGGTCAGCACCGCGGGGCATTGAATCTCGACTTCGTGCAACAGACCGCCCTCCAGCTCGCGGCGGAATACCGCGCTTTTCGCGCCCGGCGTGTAGTCCAAGGAACTCACCACCGCGGCATGCGGCCACCCGAGGATCGCCGCCGTGGCGATTCCGGTGGATGCGAAAGAATGATCGGAGGATTGCACGCCGGCGAACAGCATGGCGGGCGCCTCGCTCTTGGCCACCGCCGCCAACACCCGGGCGATGGCGATGGGATCGGATCCTTCGATGGCCGCATCCCAGACGCGGATCGCGCGGTCCGCGCCCTTGGCCAGGCACTTGCGCAAGGACTCATCGACCTCTTCGGGTCCCACGCACACCGCGATCACTTCGATGGGTTCGGCCGCGGCCTCTTTGATCTTGACCGCCTCCTCGAGCGAAAAGTCGTCCCATTCGTTAAGGTCCCGGATGAGAAAATCAGCCTCGACGTCGCGCCCGTCGGCGCGGATCTCGAAATCCTCGTCGAGCGCCGCCACTTGCTTCACGGCAACCAGAATCTTCATGCGTACGCTTCCTCGGTGCGCGCCGCCGGAATGGCCTCGCGCATCAGCTCGATCAGTTCCTTCACCACGAATTTCCCCTCATTGCCGGTGGTTTTCAGCGCATCCTCGAACATCGTCAAATCCTTCGGGCAGCTCACCACGTACACCTCGAGGCCGGGAATTGCGGCCGCCTCTTTGATGCGATTCTGCGCCGGCTTTTCCGCGCCCACCGGGTCCGGAATCCAGATTCTGCCGCCGCCGGCGCCGCAACAAAAGGAGTTTGCGCGGCTGCGCCCCATTTCCACGATCTCACAGCCCAGTAATTTCAGCACCTCGCGCGGCGCTTCATATCCCTTGTTGAAGCGCCCAAGGTGACAGGGATCGTGAAAGGTCGTGCGGTACTTGAGCGGCTGGTTGACCTTGAGCTTGCCGCTATCGAACAACCGCTTGACGAAGCTGGTGTAGTGCTCGATGGGGTACTTGGCGCCGAAATCGGGGTATTCGTTGCGGATCGTATTGTAGGAGTGAGGATCGGTGGTGACGATGGTCTTGAAGGACGCCCCCTGGAGCGCGGCGACGTTGGCATTGACCAAGACCTCGTACAGCCCTTCCTCGCCGACGCGGCGCACGTCGTTGCCGGCATTCGATTCGCCGTCGAAGAGAATTCCGAAATCGACTTGGGCTTCGTGCAGCAGCTCGGCGAAGATCTGGGACACCTTCTGGTTGCGCGGGTCGAATGAGGCGTAATCGCCGACGAACCACAGCACCTCCACCGGCTCCTTGCGCGCATCCTTGACCTTGAAGGGCAATGACTTGCTCCAAGAGCCGCGCTTACGCTTCGATTCACCGAATGAATTGCCGGTCTTGTGAATCGTCTGCAGCGTCTTGGTGAGCAAGGGATCCATGGCGCCGTCTTCGACCAGCTTGCGGCGCAGCTGCACGATGATGGGCACATGCTCCACCGCGACCGGGCATATCTCGACGCAGGCCATGCAGGTGCGGCAGGACCACAGCGTTTCCATCGCCACCTGGCCGGGCGCCTTGCCGTGCACATCGAGCTCGGCGGCGGCCGGCAGCACCCCGGATTCGAGCGTGGCGTTCGCGAACTCGCGCAACGACAGGATCACATCGCGCGGCGAGAGCGGCGCACCCACCGCACGCGCCGGGCAGGCTTCGTGGCAGCGGCCGCATTTGGTGCAGGCATCGAGATTCAGCAGCTGCTTCCAGGTGAAGTCGGTGATCTTGGCGACGCCCGGAGCTTCTTGGGCCTCCGGTATGCGCGGCAGGCGCTGCGCGGCTAACGGGTCGCGCGCCATCAATGACCCGGCCGCCGTGAAGATGTGCTTGACCTTGGTGTACGGAATCAGTGCGATGAAGGCGAGCGCGAGCAGTCCGTGGAACCACCACAGGCCGTGGCGCAGCAATCCACCGCCGTCCGCGTTCAATCCCGCCGCGCGCAGACCCTCGGCGATGAGCGCACCCACCGGCGACCACCAGCGGCTGTCCCACACGTCCGGCCGCGCCTGCAGCCACACCAGCCGCGAGGCTTCGAGCAGGTAGCCGGTGCCGCCGATGATCAGCAGCGTCCACAGGAATGCCCAGTCCTCGCGTCGGTAGTGCGGGCGGTCGAAATCCGGATCGCCGGGGACCCGGTCCGGCCGCGCATAATCGAGCTTCGGGAGGCGCATCCAGCCTCGCCGGACCATCATGAAGGCGAGGCCGCCGATGAGCGCGACTCCCGCGATATCGAGAATGAGCGAGAACACCAGATAAAACGCGCCTTGCCAAAAGCGGATCCCGAACAAGGGCTCGAGAATGTCATATTCCAAGGTGATCGTGGCGGTGCCCAAGAACAACAGCACAAAGCCATAAAAGATCAGCCGGTGCGCCGCGCCGGCGCCCGGATCGCGGCGCGCGACGGTGCTGTGGCGGAGCACGATCGCGACCATCTCGGTGAACCGTGACCACGGACTGCCCTCCAGCTGCAGTGCCGCGCCGCGACGGTACTTGCGAATCTGCACGTACACGCCGTAACCGAAAACGCCGATCGCCGCGTAGCCGAGCGCGTAGAAAAGCCGCACTTCGGCTGTCGGAAACGCCTCGAACAGGATTCGAGTGACAGCGTCAGTGCGGCTCACGTGGACAGGCTCCTAGGTCTTGTACTCGAGTTCGAAACGCCCGCCGGGCATGTACGAGGTGCCCCACACCGCGACCTCGCGCTTGTAGGGCAGCGGCAGCTGCGCATTCGGCTCCTCGATCTCCCGCGCGAGGCGGTGGCCGGAGAAAGTGGCATCCGCGATGAGCCGTGGCGCTTCGGCATCGCCGATCAGGTAGACCGCCTTCACGCCGTTCTTATCCCACTCGCCCTGCCGCTGTTTGATTTCGCGGTGCAGACCGTCGTCCGAGTGCCGGCCGGTCACGAGCACCAGCGAATCGAATTCCACCCAGCGGTGGCTCTTGTTCGGTTCGCGCGGCAGGTGTCCGGCGCCGCGATAGGTGCGCTTCGAGCCGTCGCCCCAGATGTCGTACACCTGGACGCGGCCCTTTTCGATCTTGCTGGCGAAGGCGTTGTGCATTTCCTTGATGTGCAGCTCGTGCATGCGGCGCATCATGTTGGGATATTCAAGAGTGAAATGCATGTAATTGGCCAGATGCACGCCGCTGACCACCGTCACCTCGTGGCCGGCGACCGTTAGTTTTTCCGCGAGGCTCGGCGCCATGAAATAAGTATCCGCGTTCAAGATCACCACGCGCTTGCCGATCGGCTTCTTGCCCTCCATCACTTGTTCCGGGGTGAGCTGATCGGATTGCGAGGCGTCGGCACCCGGAATCGGCTCGTGGGTCAGGCAATTGGTGCCGTCGGTATTCCACGACGATCCGGTGGCGATGACGATCTTTTCCGCGCCGTAGGCGATCGCGGCGGCGGCGGTCAGCGCCTTCTGGCCGAGGGCCACCTGGCTCTGCTTGTTCTTCTTCACCAGCTTGGCGATCTGCAATTCGCGGTAATCGCGGTGGTAGCCCCATTCGCCGAGGCCCGGCAGCGTCGCCACCGCGTTCAGATGGCCGCCGATCTTGGCGGCGGTGTCGTACAGATGCACGGTGTAGCCGCGCTCCAACAGTACGCGGGCGCATTCGCTCCCCGAGGGGCCGGCGCCGACCACCAGCACCGAATCCTCGGAGCCGGGCTTGGGGAATTTTTCGGGATGCCAGCCGCGGCGGTACTCCTCGCCGGCGGTGGCGTTTTGCGTGCAAATCATCGGCGGTCCGCCGATTTCCCAACGCGAGATGCACACGTTGCAGCCGATGCACACGCGGATGTCGTCGTAGCGGCCTTCCTCGATCTTCTTCGGCAGCCATGGGTCGGAAATCGACGGGCGCGCGGCGCCGATGATGTCGGCGATTCCCTTGGTGACGATTTCGGTCATTTTTTCCGGATCGGTGAAGCGGCCGACGCCGAGCACCGGCTTCTTCGCCACCTGCTTCACGTATTTGGTCCAAGGCACCTGGTGGCCCTGCTGATAGAAGCGCGACGGACCCGCATCCTCGCCCCACTCGGCGATGTCACCGACATCGACGTCCCACAGATCCACCAGCGGATCGGCGAGCTCGATGAACTTCACCCCGTCTTTCTCGACCTCGACGCCGCTGTCGCCGTACAACGTGTCGATCGCAAAGCGGGTGGCGATGGCGCAATCGTGACCGACCGCGCGGCGCACTTTTTCCAGGGTCTCGAGCCAGAAGCGCGCGCGATTCTCCAGCGAACCGCCGTATTTGTCCTTGCGCTTGTTGTAGTAGGGTGAGAGAAATTGCACCGGGAGGTACGAGTGCGCGCCGTACACGTAGACGATGTCGAACCCGGCGTCGCGGGAGCGCAGCGCGGCATCGACGTAGTACTGCTGGACGGTCGCGATGTCGTCGAGGTCCATTGCCTTGCAGTAAGTCAGCGTTTCGAACTCCGAAGCGTACTGACTCGGTCCGCGCGGCGTTGCGCGCGACTCCATGCACGGCGCATGCGAGGCGCCGTACCACAGCTCGACGCCGGCGAGCGCACCGAAATGATGAATGTGGTCGGTCATGGCGCGCAGGTTGCGCACGTCGCCGGCGTCCCAGATCCGCGCCGAGAGGCGGTGGGTGTCGTCCGATTCCGGATGGATGGAGCAGTATTCGGTGTTGATGCCGGCCCAACCGCCTTCGGCCTTGAGCGACCGGTGAGCCGCCTGGAACCCCGGCTTGTCGGAGCCCGCGCCGATGCAATGAGGCACTTGGTAGAACCGGTTGCGAAGCGTCTTCGGCCCAATCTTGATGGGCTGAAATAAGATGTCGTGTTTTGGATCGCGCGCCATACTTATGGTCCTCTGTTGCGGTGTGTATTCAGGGCGGTATCTTTATCGTAGCGATTCAATGCTGCGGGGCTCGCCACCGCGAGCTTACGGGAGCGGTATCATATTCGTTAAGGAGCGGCGCTGACCAGGGCAAATGCTGAGCCGATCGGGCCCGGTCCGGCGCCGGCCACGGTGTCCCTGCCGGGTCGGCCGGAGAGTGCGCGGCTTGACTGAACCTTAAGCGCTGCCATCGGAAATAAATAGCACGCTAGTTACTGTAGTGCAAATTAATTGCGTACAGCGTAAATTAGCTCGGCCAGGCGAAGGCAAAGATTTCGGCTGGCGACGTTTGAGGCAAATTCCAAGAGATTCGCTGTGGCGCGTTTACCCAAGAACCCGTTGAGGGCTGCGGCGTTCCGCAAGCCGGCCGCGGCGCCCGGAGTCGGCCGACGACTCGGGGCGGTCGCCCGCCGGGTGCGGGAAAGGCAGGGCCTGACCCTGACCGATGTGGCGGCGACGGCCGGAATCAGCGCCGGCATGTTGAGCCGCCTCGAGACCGGTCATGTGACGCCGAGTCTGGAAACCCTGGTCGCCCTGGCGGATGCGCTCGGCGTCAAGCCGGCCCTGCTGTTGCAGGACCTCGGCGGCGAGGAGCAGGGTGCTCAGCGCGTGCCTGCGGGGCAAGGGCTCGAAGTGGTGCGGCGCGGCACCCGCCGCGGCCACACTTATCATCTGCTGGCCGCGCAACGCGGCCCGAAAAAATCCTTCGAACCGTTCCTCGTGACCCTCACCGACAAGAGCGAGGTGTTCCCGGGTTTCCAGCATCTCGGTACCGAGTTCATTCATGTACTGACGGGGTCGCTGACCTATCGGCACGGAACCCACAGCTACCCGCTCGGACCCGGCGACTCGCTCAGTTTTCGCGGCGAGGTGCCGCACGGTCCGGAAACACTGGGCAAGGTGCCGATTCGGATGCTGTCGATCATCATCTACGACGACGAGCCCTGAGGCGCGCCCGGGGCGCCGAACGGCGGAAAGCGAGCCATGGCCTCCAAATCCCCGAGTTCCTGATCGTTGCGCACGTATTGCCGGCTGGCATCGCGCAGTGGCTGGAAATCCCAGGGCGCTGGGCGCCCGGTGCGCAGCGCGCCGTACACGAAGTGCCGGCGCCGCTGGCTCGCGATCACTTCACGGTGCAGGGCTTCAAGATCCCAGCGCTTCCCCACCTCGGCGCGAAATTCGCGCACGCGCGCCGTATGCGATGAGGCGGCGGCGAGATTGCGCAGCTCCTCCGGGTCCAGGGTCAAGTCGTAGAGCTGATCGGGATCGGCAGGCGAATGCACGAACTTGTAGCGCCCGCGCTTGATCATCACCACGGGCGCGATCGCGCCCTCGGCCAGATACTCGCCGATGACTTCATCGCTCCCGGCGGCTCCGGCGAGCTGCGCGGCGAGGCTGCGGCCGTCGAGCGGCGTCGCGTACTCGGCGACCGCGCCGCCGGCGAGTTCGCACAAGGTAGGGGCCATATCGACCAGGGAGGCGGACTCGGCCACGCGGCGCGCCGCGAAGCGCCGCGGTGCGTGCACGATCAGCGGTATCCGGCAAGCCGGCTCGAAGAAACTCATTTTGTACCACAGCCCGCGCTCACCCAGCATGTCGCCGTGATCGGCGAGCAGCACGACGATGGTATCGTCGGCGAAGCGTGCATCGGCCAGCGCCGCAAGCAGCACGCCGATCTGGTCATCGACGTATGAAACGGCGCCATAATAGGCGCGGCGCGCGGCCAGCATCTGCGCCTCGCTCACCGGCTGCAAGTCGAGCCCGCAGACGTGGCGCAATCGCAGCGAGTGCGGATCCGGCTGGACCGCCGAGGCGGCCACGCGCGGCATGTCGATGGCGGCGCCGGCGTAGCGATCCCAATGGCGCTGCGCAATCGCATAGGGATCGTGCGGATGCGTCATCGAAGCGACCATGCAGAACGGGCGCCGATCCTTGCTGCGCGCCATGTCGAAGATCTTGCGGCGCGCCTGGAAGATGACTTCGTCGTCGAAATCGATCTGGTTGGTGCGGACGCAGGGGCCCGCCTGCGTCACGGACTCCATGCTGTGATACCAGCTCGGGCGCTCCTCGGGGCGGGACCAGTCCGGCGTCCAGCCGAAGTCGGCCGGGTAGATATCGGTGGTCAGGCGTTCTTCAAAACCGTGCAACTGATCCGGGCCGCAGAAATGCATCTTGCCGCTCAACACCGTCCGGTATCCGGCACGGCGCAAATAATGGGCGAAAGTGGGCACCTGCGCCGGGAACTCCGCGGCATTGTCGTAGGCGCCGATGGCCGAAACCTGGCGCCCGGCGAGAAACGAGAAGCGCGAGGGCGCGCACAGCGGGCTGTTGCAGTAGAACGAATCGAAAACCACTCCGGCCGCAGCCAGGGCGTCGATGTGCGGGGTTTTGGCGACGCGGTTTCCATAGGCGGGGAGTGCCCGCGCGGTGAGCTGATCGGCCATTAGAATCAGAAAATTGGGTCGCTCCGACACCAGGCTCACCGATGCGCGGGGGCTTCCTGCGCCCGATACGCGATCCAGCTTTGCTCGATCAGATACGCGTGAATGTTGTCGACGTCTTCTTCGCTCAAGATGTCATCGAACCGCTCCATGCCCGCCGGCGCCAATGCGCCGCGCAAGACGATGTCCTTGAAGGCCGCATGCAGCCCCGCATCGAGCCGGCGCAGATCGGGGGTGGTGGAGAGGCCGAGCGCGTGGCAACGCGAGCATTCTTCGATGAACTTGATTTCGCCGGCGTTGATGCCGGCAGCCGTGGCGGTTTGCGCCGGCGGTTTGGCGAACAGCACGCTCGCGCGTGCGGGCGGCGTCGGCACCTCGACGCCGCCCAACTTGAAGGCGATGATTCGGTTGGTGTTCTCATAGGTCACGGCGGCGCTGCTCGGCGGCATGGGTCCCTCGGCGATGGCGGTGCCGCCGTAGCCGGTCTGGACGGCGACATACTGTTCGCCGTTGACCGCGTAGGTTGCGGGTGCCGCCATGATGTGGCTGCCGGTCTTGATCACCTTCAATACCTTGCCGGTGTCGGCGGCGTACACCCACAGTCCGCCGCTGCCGCGGCCTTGGAACACGAGGTTGCCCGCGGTCGACATCACACCGCCGTCGTAGCCGCGAATACCGCTCGAGGTCTCGTGCTCCCACACGGTTTTGCGGGCTATCGGGTCCCAGGCGCGAAGAAGTTCGCGCACCGGCTTGACCTTGCGCGCCGCCTTGATGTCCTTCAAGTTGGGCAGCGGCCCGTACAGCCGCTTTAAATCCGCCGCATCGTAGGTGTCGTCGGGAAAGATGCCGTTGACGGTATAGAACCCGTCGATGTACTTCACCTGGCCGCCGTTGTGCAGCATGTCGACCCAGACGCTCGGCACATCGAGCACCGGAATGTAGACCAGACGAGTCTGCGCGCTGAAAGACATCGGATTCCAAGTGTGCCCTCCGGCCCACGAGGGATACACGTTCTTGGGCGAGGCATACCAATCGGATTGCTCGGTCGGGATCGGCCGTCCGGTCTTCATGTCGACGCCGCTGGCCCAATTGATGTAGGTATAGTTCTTTGCCGACAGGAGCTCGCCGGTCTTGCGATCGAGAATATAGAAGAATCCGTTTTTCGACGCCTGCAACAGCACTTGCCGCGGGACCCCGTCGATATCGAGGTCCGCGCAAATCAGTTTTTGATTCGAATCGTAATCCCAGTGATCGTGCGGCGTCACTTGGTAGTACCAGGCGAGCCGCCCCGTATCGGCATGCACAGCGATGATCGAGGCGGTGTACAGGCTGTCGAGCTTGGCGGATCCGAGTTGTCGCAAGTCGTAAGGAGCCGCATTGGCGGTGCCGAAATACACGAGGTTCAGCGCGCGATCGTACGCCATGCCGTCCCAGACCGTGCCGCCGCCCTGGTACTTCGGGTCGCGGTGCGCATCCCAGGTTTTCGCTGCCGCTTCGAGCTCGGGATTCTCCAACGGCTGTCCGGGGGCCGGCGGCACCGTGTAGAACCGCCATTTGAAGGCGCCGGTGTGCAGATCGTAGGCCGCGACATAGCCGCGCACGCCGCCGCGCCCCATGTCCGAACCGCCGTTGCCGATGACGACGGCGTCGCCGGCGATCTGCGGCGCCCCGGTGCTGGAGTAAGGCAGCTTGTGGTTGGTGATGGTATCGACCACCCAGATCTTCTTGCCGGTTGCGGCGTCCAGCGCATGCAGACGCCCATCGACCGATGCGACGTACACTTTCCCCTGCCACACCGCGACGCCGCGGTTGACGAGATCGCAGCACGGGTTTCTCGCGGCCGCGTACTCCGCCTTCGGATCGTAGCGCCACAATTCGCGACCGGTTGCCGCATCGACCGCGTACACGTAACCCCAGGTGCCCGAGGTATACAGGATGCCGTCGATGACGATCGGCGTCGCCTCCTGGCCGCGCTGCGGGGCTCCGAGGTCGTAGTCCCAGGCGAAGCCCAAGTCCTTGACGTTCTTGGCATCGATCAGCTTCAAGGGGGAATAATAGGTGCCGTCCTTGTCGCGCCCGCCGGTGAACCAGTTCTGCGGTTCGGAATCCGCCGCCTGCAGCCGCGCGGCATCGACCGTGCCCGGCGCGCCCGATGTGGCAGCGGACGCGAGCGCCGCCAGCGCTGCCATCAGGGCGGCGCACCCGAAGAGGCGGCGGGCGATGCGTGCCGCTGCGCGGGATGGGAAAGGGAATGGCAGCGGCGCTCTCCTTGAGGATGATCGAAACCTTGGCGAACATGCGTGGCGAACGGTACCGCTCGTCGCTCCGGCCCGTGGGCTACATCGCCGCCATTGCGCAATACGCAAGTTAGTTGCTCCACAGTTAAAATTCATGCTTATATTCGCACATGGCACCTGTGTTGTTAATCGTAATTCGATCGGCCGAAATCCCCTGAAACCCGCATGCCTTATCGGTTAATTCGTTTCGGCCTGTCGCGCAAGCATCCGGAGCCGCGGATGTTCACCCGGCATGACTCGCTCAAGGCCGGCTACGACGTGGTGATCATCGGCGGCGGCGGACACGGCTTGGCGGCCGCCTATTACCTCGCGCGGGATCACGGCATCCGCAATGTCGCGGTGCTCGAAAAGGGCTATATCGGGGGCGGCAACACCGGGCGCAACACCACCATCATCCGCTCGAATTATCTGACCCCGGAAGGCGTCAAGTTCTACGATGAAAGCGTGCGCCTCTGGCAGGATCTGGCCGAAGACTTCGATTTGAATCTGTTTTATTCGACGCGCGGCCATTACACACTGGCGCACACCGATTCGGCGATGCGCACCATGCGCTGGCGCGCCGAGGTCAACAAGCATTACGGCGTGCGCTCCGAGGCGGTGGATGCCGCGTTCGTCAAGCGCGCGATCCCCTCGATCGACATGAGTTGCGGCGGGCATGCGCCCATCCTAGGCGCCTTGTTCCATGAACCGGGCGCGATCGCGCGCCACGATGCCGTCGCCTGGGGCTACGGCCGCGGCGCGGACCGCCGCGGCGTGGAGATTCACCAGCAGACCGAAGTCACCGGGATCCGCGTCTCGGGCGGCCGAGTCGTCGGCGTCGAGACCAACCGCGGATCGATCGCCACCTCGCGGGTGTTGTGCGCGGTCGCCGGGTTCACGCCACGCATTCTCGACATGGTGGATTTGCACACGCCGATTTACGTGCACCCGCTGCAGGCGATGGTTTCCGAGCCGGTCAAGCCGTGGCTCGACCCGATCATCGTATCGGGCTCGCTGCACGTGTACGTGTCGCAAACCGCGCGCGGCGAACTCGTGATGGGCGCATCGCTCGATCCTTACGAGCTGCATCTCACGCGCTCGACGCTCGATTTCGTGGAGTCCTTGAGCGCCCACATGCTCGATATGTTTCCTTTCCTGAGCGAAGTCAAGGTCAATCGGCAGTGGGCCGGTCTCGCCGACATGACGCCGGACTTCGCACCCATCATGGGCGTCACGCCGGTGGAGGGCTTCTTTTTGGATGCCGGCTGGGGCACCTGGGGATTCAAGGCGACGCCGGTGTGCGGCAAGACCATGAGCCACACGGTGGCCACCGGCCGAAACCACGCGCTGATCGAAGGCTTCTCGATGGAGCGCTTCGCGCGTTATCAAATGACCGGCGAGAAGGGCGCCGCCTCGGTGGGCCACTGATGAAGATCATGGTTTGTCCGTTGAACGGACCGCGCCCGGTGTCCGAATTTGCGTACGGCGGGGAGGTGCGCAACGCTCCGGATCCCGACGCCTGCAGCGATGCCGAATGGAGCGCCTACGTGTTCAACCGCTCCGGGTCGCCGGGCGTGAAATACGAATGGTGGTGTCACATCGCCTCGGGCTTCTGGTTCATCGCGCTGCGCGATACGGCGCGCGATGCGCTGATCGCGACCTATCCGGCGGAGGCGGCGCGCAATCGCCTCGAGCCGCCGGGGCGCATGCCCCCGGGACGCATGCCCCCGGAACGCGGGTCATGATGTATCGGCTGGAGCCGCATCCGCAGGAATGGATCGATCGATCGACGGTGATCAATTTCACCTTCGAGGGAAAGCCCTGCCGCGGCTTCGGCGGCGATACCATTTCGTCGGCGCTTGCGGCCGCCGCGGTGCCGTACCTCGGCCGCAGCTTCAAGTACCACCGGCCGCGCGGCATCCTGTCGTTTGCGAATCACGACAGCAACACGCTGTTTCAAGTCGACGGGGTGCCCAACGTACGCGGCGACGTGACGGTGCTGCGCGACGGCATGCGGGTGGCGGCGATCAACACCTTCGGCGGCCTCGCGGCCGACAAGGCGCGAATCCTGGATCGCTTGGCGCGCTGGCTGCCGGTGGGGTTCTATTACAAGGCGTTTCATTCGAAGCGCCTGTTTCCCCGCTGGGAGCGCATGTTTCGCGCCATCACCGGATTGGGCTCGGTGTCGCTCGAGGCCGAGCGGCGCCTGACGCCGAAGCGCTATGGGTTCTGCGAGGTGCTGGTGATCGGCGGCGGACCGAGCGGCCTCGCGGCCGCGCTCGAGGCGGCTGCGGCAGGCGCGCGCGTGGCATTGGTCGATGAGGCGTTTCGCCTGGGCGGCTCCGGCGCCGCCGGATACGATTCGGTGCGCGCACTGACCGAGGCCGTCAGCACCTCGCCGCGCATCACCGTGTTCGCCGCGACGGTGGCGGCCGGCTACTACGCCGATCATTGGGTGGCGCTGGCGGAGCCTATGCGCATGACCAAAATGCGCGCGAAGGCCGTGGTGTTCGCCACCGGCGTCATCGAGCAGCCCGCGGTGTTTCGCAACAATGACCTGCCGGGCGTGCTCCTGGCATCGGGCGCGTGGCGTCTGCTGCAGCGCTACCGGGTCGCCCCGGGACGGCGCGTGGTCATGGTGGCCGCGAATTTGGAGGCGTATTCGATCTGTCTGGATTTGCACGCGCAGGGTGTGCAGGTCGCCGCCATCGTCGAGTTGCGTGCTGCGCCCGAGGATGGCGAAGCCGCAAGGGGCTGCGCCGCGGCCGGCATGACCATCATCCTGGGCTCGGCACCCTACGAGGCCATCGCGGGCGCCGACGGCGCCGTGGCGGCGCTCGACATTGCCCGGCTCGACGCCTCGGGCGGCGTCGGTTCGGCCAAGCCGCGGCGCATCGATTGCGATTCCGTCTTGATGAGCGTCGGCTGGGCGGCGGCGACCCAGCTCTACCTGCAGGCGGGCGGCAGCACGCGGTTCTCGGAGGAGCTGCAGCAATTCGTCCCCAAGGAGCTGCCGTCGGGGATCTTCGCGGCGGGCCGCATGAACGGCGTCTACGATTTCGAGGCCCGCGTGGCCGACGGCAAGCGGGCCGGATCCCAGGCGGCGGCCCACGCCGGTTTCGGGACGCCCTCGAACGCAGTCATTGACCAATTCCACGCCGGCACCCGCTGCCCCTCGCACCGCTTTCCCATCATCGACCATCCGCTCGCCAAGAACTTCGTCGATTTCGACGAGGATCTGCAGGTCAAGGATCTCGAGAACGCGGCGCAGGAAGGGTTCGATTCGAGCGAATTGCTCAAGCGCTACAGCACGGTCGGCATGGGCCCGTCGCAGGGCAAGCATTCGAACATGAACGCG
>Ga0209048_10003943_pt1 | contig 14276 bp, 14 predicted proteins | sample FrelakmetCRP12CR_FD_187146 | JGI IMG/M metagenome (GOLD analysis project Ga0209048, IMG submission 187146) | Freshwater lake sediment microbial communities from the University of Notre Dame, USA, for methane emissions studies - CRP12 CR (SPAdes)... | ecosystem: Environmental > Aquatic >... | reverse complement strand
ATATAATTCGTTAAAACAAGGTTATTTCAGATTAGATATTTCTTGTGAAGGGGGGATTTGAAGTTTAAAGGCAACAACACTCGAAAAACATTGCGCCTTTATATCTTTTCCTTTGGGGATTACCCCTAAGGTATACTATAGAGCTTACTCAACTGATAACTTTTGATACTCTTTGATAATTAAGGCTGTACAGTCCCGATGATACGTTTTCAATGCCCTTGGTCACAGAAGAGAGAATCCTTTTTGCCTCTTCAACATTCTCCACTCGGGACACTGATGCCTGTTTGTTCTCAACTGACACAATATCTGCAATCCGATCCTGGGATCGGACATCTTGTGTCTTCTTCTTGTATTCAGAGTCTTTTTCTTTCGTTATAATATTAATTACATTTCCCAATTCAGGATTGACCTTCATGGCGGTCCCCTTTCAAGTGTTCTACCTTTAACTTATCGGTGGTCATTTACAATACTTTAATCTTTTTTTAGATTGATAAGCATTTTATATATTTCATTCCTTCCGATACCTGTCTCCTGGGAGAGCACATGGAGGACATCCTTCCTGGAATGGTTCGATTCCAACAGAGACATCGCACGGTCTTTTATTGACTCATGATCAAGGGTATCACTCTTCGATGCACCACTTACTATTACTGTCACCTCTCCCTTGATTTCATGGTCTTCAAGTTGGGAGATCAACTCATCAGCTGTACCAATGATATATTCCTCATGGATCTTGGTGAGCTCTCTTGCCACGCATAACTTCCTGTCAGGCATAAATCCCTTGATCAACTTCATCATGGACAAAAGCCTCCGAGGGGACTCATAGCAGATTGTTACATCGGTCGATGCCTTCATCCTTAAGAGCTCTTTTTCAGTTAAGTCTTTCTGCCTTGGGAAAAAACCGATAAAACGAAAAGGCGCCTCAAAACCTGATGCTGATAATGCCGTGATACAGGCACACGGTCCTGGTAAGGCTTCAACCCTGCCCCCTTTGGCACGTACTTGTGCTACAAGCCTCGATCCAGGGTCTGAAATGGTAGGTGTGCCTGCATCACTCACCAGTGCAATATTCTTTCCCCCATCAAGTTGATGGAGGATATATGCAGTTTTTCTGACCTCACTGAAACGTTCGCAGCTTACAAGAGGCTTATTGATTCCATAATGGGTAAGGAGCTTTTTAGTGTGTCTGGTATCCTCGCAGAGGATTAAATCCACTTTTTCAAGAATATCGATAGCCCTCAAGGTTATGTCTTTGAGATTACCGATGGGTGTAGGGACTAGATACAGAGTCGATTTATCCATAATCTTTTTAATACTTTCTCCTTTTTACCAATACCTTTCTTATGGTATATATGGTTTTTACCGCTAAGGGAAGAAAGAGACCTCTGAAATGGAGTCACTTAAGTTCGGCGGGGAGCCGATTAAAAAGATGATCGAGAGCACTCCGGAATATATGAAGAAGCTCTTCATAATGCCCGACTCGTCGGACAGGTTTGTGGAGTTCGGTATTCATCTGCTCGACCTCATTCACGATTTTTTTAAAGAGAAGGGCGGGATCCATTCTTCCGTATCTATGGAAGATCTGGCAAATATTTTCAACAATATCGAGATGCCTTGCCATCCTCATCTCATTAAGGATGTCCTCGATGAGATCAAGCATAATATCGTCAAGCATTCGGTAAAAGTGGCCAACCCTTATTATATCGGCCATATGACAAGCGCTATTCCCTATTTCATGATCCTGCTTGAGATGATTGCCGTGAGCCTCAACCAGAACCAGGTGAAGATAGAGAGCGCCAAGGCATCTTCCTTTGTAGAAAGGGAGTTCCTGTGCTGGATTCACCGGCTAATCTTTAACAGCACCCCTGATTTCTACAAGAAACAAATCCAGAACCCTAAAATTGCGCTGGGCAATATCACCTCAGATGGGACAGTTGCCAACATCACTGCCCTGACCCTTGCCATGGCCAAGGCATTTCCACCTGATAACAGGGGATTCAAGGGGGTCCGGGTTGAAGGACTCGCCAGGGCACTGGATCACTACGGTTACAGACAGGCACTCATCCTCGTTTCCAAGCGCGGGCATTACTCCATCTGCAAGGCAGGCACCATACTCGGTATCGGCGAGCAGGGGGTAATACACATTCCTGTCCAACCCTGCATCAATAAAATTGATATCAATAAGCTTCAGTGCATTGTAGAAAAGATTACAAAAGAAGACAAGATTGTCGAGAAACCAACGAAATTCGTGGCCATCATAGGTATCGCCGGAACAACAGAGACAGGCAACATTGATGACCTTGATTCTCTGGCTGAAATCGCACAGCAACTCGGAGCCCATTTCCATGTGGATGCCGCATGGGGTGGTGGGGCACTGCTCATGGATGGAGCGCGGGAGATGATGCGGGGAATCGAGAAGGCCGACTCCGTAACCATGGATGCCCATAAACTCCTTTATGTCCCAAACAGCTTGGGGATATGCGTATTCAAGGATGTGGAGGATTCCAGATTCCTCTACCATACATCAAACTACATCATCCGCGAAGGTTCAGTGGACCAGGGCAGGTTCACCATTGAAGGGTCACGGTCTTTTTCGTGCCTCAAACCATGGGCGTCCATAAAGATCTTAGGTAAAAACGGCTACAAGCTCATCTTTGACCATGCACGCGATCTGCAGAATACCTTCGTGGAATTCATCGAGCGGGATCCTCTTTTCGAACTGATGAATAAACCTGAACTCTTTATAATTAACTACCGGTTCATTCCTGAAGAGTTAAGATCTTTGCTTAACGAGTTAATGAAGAATTCCAGAAAGAATTCGGATCGCATCACCACCATCAACAAGCTTATAAACAACCTTAACATAGAGCTGCACAAGACCATACGCGATCATGATATGTCTTTCGTATCCCGCACCAGGATAGAGTCTACCAAATACGCACCAAGAAAGATCGTAGTGCTCAGGGCCATAACCATCAACCCTAATACGGAACGATACATGCTCAAGCAGATATTGAATGAGCACAGAAGCATGGGAATCAAGTTATGGCGGAACATGAAGAAGGGCTGCATTGACTCCAAAGGGCTTCTCAAGACTGCATAACAAATCCTGTCAATATCACATGGCAAATATATAAAGGGGGGGGCAACTATTGCCTGCCCCCCTTTTTGGGTTTTATTTCTTCCCTTTGTGGAAGATGAGAACAAATGGGGCTGCAATATAGATTGAGGAATATGTCCCTGTGATGACGCCGATCAGCATAGCAAAGGCAAATCCATGGATCACGTCTCCTCCCATGAGGTAAAGACAAAGCACAATAATAAACACGGTCATGGAGGTGAGGATCGTCCTGCTCAGGGTCTGGCTGACACTGTCGCTCATCAGGCTCGCAAGGTCATAGGTACCTGCCTGTTTCTTCATATTCTCCCTGATCCTGTCAAAGACCACGATGGTATCGTTCAGGGAATAACCAAGCAATGTAAGTAGTGCTGCAATAACTGTCAGCGATATCTCTTTGCCTGTTAAAGAGAATATGCCTACCGTAAGTGTGATATCATGCACCAGGGATAGTATGGCGCCTATGGAAAAACTGAACTCGAATCGAAACCAGATGTATGCAATCAGGCCTAGACACACATACAGGCATGATAGCAATCCCTTGGTCTTCAGGTCTTTGCCGACTTCCGCCCCGACCACCTCGGCCCTTCTGATGTCTACCTTGTCTTTCCCGAAGGCAGAGTACAGAACATTCTGAATCTTTGTAGACTCATTTTCCTTAGATCCGCTCTGGACCTTTTGCATTCTGATAAGGAATTCATTACCTTGGGCATTGGCACTGGTGATACTTTGTATCCGTGCATCTCCAAAACCTATTTTAGCAAGGCTCTTTCTCAATTCCTCGGTCTGCACAGGATTTTTAAAGGCAACCTGCATCTCGAGCCCTCCAGAGAAATCTATTCCATAATTCAACCCTCTCCAAAAAATGGAAATCAGGCTTATTGCAATAAGAACTGCTGAAAAAACATAGGCATATTTTCTATAGCCTATGAAATCAATTCGTATGCCTGGTCGTATGAGCTCCATGAAAACCTCCTCTAGATACTGATCCGCTCGATTTTTCTGTTATTAACCATCCACTCCATGATCCACCTGCAGAACACTAACGCTGTAAACAATGTTGCAAGAATACCAACACTTAATGTAACAGCGAAGCCCTTTATTGGCCCAGTTCCGAACTGGAATAGAACCAAGGCAGCGATCAGGGTTGTGATGTTGGCATCGAGAATAGCTGATAGTGCGTTATTATACCCGGCTTCAATGGCCATTTTCGGTGTTCTGCCGAGCCTCAGTTCCTCTCGTATGCGTTCGAACACGAGGATGTTTGCATCCACGGCGATACCGATGGTGAGCCCCATACCGGCAATACCGGGCAGTGTTAAAACTGCACCAAAGATTGCCATAACACCGACAACGATAACAATATTCCAGATAAGGGCAAAATCAGCAAGAGAACCTGACCACCTGTAATAGATAATCATAAATATGATAACAAGCAGACCACCAACCAAGGCTGCATGTATGCCCATATTAATGGAATCCTTACCCAAAGATGGTCCTACAGTCCGCTCTTCCAGGATATCCACAGGAGCAGGAAGGGCACCTGCCCTGAGCACGATAGCAAGGTCCTTAGCCTCCTGGTCATTGAACCTTCCCTCGATCATTGCCTTGCCGCCTCCAATGGCATCCCTGATTACAGGGGCTGAGTACACCTTTCCATCAAGGAGAATTGCAAGCCTTTTGCCTATGTTCTCCCCAGTGACCCTCTCAAATATACGCGCACCTTCAGCATTGAAGGATATGGATACATAAGGTTCATTATAAGAGGCCTTAATGCTTACCCGTGCATCATCAATCATACTACCGTTCAATACGGTCTGTTGCCTAAGGAGAATGGGCTGTTTACCATCCTTCATATATGCAACATAGCTGGCCTCAGGCACATCACCTGAAACCGCTTTTTCCACCGAATGTTCCTCGTCAACAAGCTTGAACTCGAGCGCTGCGGTCTTTCCGATGATCTTCTTAGCCCTCTCAGGATCGGTAAGTCCAGGGATCTGGACAACAACCCGTTCCTTTCCCTCGGGAATGACGGAAGTCTCACTTATCCCAAGCCCATTAATGCGGTTCCGGATGGTCTCAATCGCCTGCTCAACGGCCTGTTCCCTTATCTTCAGTGCCTCTTGGGCTTTCATCTGATAGGTGAAGGATGTTGATCCCTCTTCAGTCTTGCTGTCTACCTCTGTAAGGAATGGGTAGGAGTCATTCATGATTTTTGACAGGGCGTCAGCATCTTCCTTGCTCCTGACTTGTATAATAAGTTTGTCAGGTGCTTCAGGAGCGACCTTGGTGTAACGAATGCGTGAACTTATCATCTGCGGTTTTATATCACCAGCAATGATGTTGAGCCTTCCTTCAACCGCTTTAATTGAATCCACCTTCAGGACTAAATGAATGCCGCCCTGCAGGTCAAGACCCAGGCTGATCTTTGATTTGGGCCCGATCCAGCCCTGGGGCAGCTCCGCCTTGCCAAGGAAGCTGGGGATGGCAAAGATCAGCCCAAAAACCACCACCGCCAGGATGAGTATCCCCCTAAATTTGAAGTTATCCATTATAACCCCCGCAATTATTTTTGAGTCGCATCTGCACTCTTCTTGTGCGCAATGAATTCTCTGGAGACCTTGATCTTTACCTTGTCTCCCACGTCAAGGGTGAGGACATTGTCCGTAATACCAACGACCTTGCCATGAATGCCCCCACTGGTAATAACATCATCCCCCTTGTCAATACTCTCCAGCATCTGTTTTTGTTCCTTGGCCTTCTTCTGCTGGGGCATGATAAGGAGAAAATAGAATACAATAAAGATCAGGACCAGGGGGGCCACACTCATGAGAAAGCTCATGGTATCTCCGCCGGCAAGTCCTGCTGCATATGCAACGCTATTCATCATACATCTCCTTAATCTTTTTTTTCAAATTGTCAAAATTTTGTTCCCTAATGGAATGCCGTATATCAGACATTAATTCAAGATAGAAATGCAAGTTATGAATGGTATTCAGGATTGAACTGAGTATTTCACCTGATACAAAGAGGTGTCGCAGGTATGCCCTGGAGAAATTTCTACAGGTGTAACATGTACAGGTTTCATCAGGAGGAGCGGGATCTTGGCGGTATTGTGCCTGTTTCAATGACATTTTTCCATTCCTTGTAAAGAGCATCCCATTCCTGGCATTGCGGGTTGGCAGGACACAGTCAAACATATCGACCCCACGGGCAACGGCCTCAACGATATCGACTGGGGTGCCTACGCCCATGAGGTACCGGGGTTTGTTCTCGGGTAAATAGTTCACCGTCTGATCGAGCACTTGCACCATGGTATCGTGTCCTTCTCCGACCGAAAGCCCGCCTATGGAATAACCATCAAAGGGTAGTGCGGTGAGGTCATTTGCACTCTTGGCCCTCAGATCAGGGAACATGCCCCCCTGGACGATGCCGAACAAAGCGGCATCTGTCTTTTTCGCGTCTAGGCTCTTCATGGCCCACAAGCTTGTCCTGGCCACAGACGTTTCCACATAATCCTTTGGACTCGGATAGGCAACGCACTCATCGAGGCACATCATGATATCTGATCCCAGATCCTCCTGAATCTGAATAGCCTTCTCCGGGGTAAGCATCCGGCGGCTGCCATCGATATGGGAGGCGAACTGGACCCCCTCATCGGAAATCTTCATAAGCCTCGCCAGGCTGAATACCTGGTATCCCCCGCTATCGGTAAGGATAGGACCATCCCATCCCATAAAGATATGCAGACCGCCAAGTGTCTTTATCAAATCCTCCCCCGGCCTCAAATGGAGGTGGTACGTGTTTGATAGTATGATTTGTGCCCCGATAGAGGTAAGCACCTCAGGGGTCATTGCCTTTACGGTGGCGGCAGTGCCCACCGGCATGAAGACAGGGGTATCTATACTGCCGCGGCGAGTTACTATCTTCCCGCACCGGGCAGAATCATCTTCAATCTCCAGCTGATAACTAAATAATGAGCATGGCATCGCCATAACTGTAAAACCTATACCTTCGTTCAACGGCCTCTTTATAAGCCTTCATAATCTGATCATGCCCACCAAATGCACTCACCAGCATCAGGAGTGTGGAGCAAGGCAGGTGAAAATTGGTGAGTAGCGCACCGACTGACTTGAATGAAAAACCATTATAGATGAATATGTCTGTTGATCCTTTTCCAGGGGAGATCCTTCCTTGGGAATACATGAGGTGTTCCAGCACCCTGGTGGTCGTGGTGCCCACAGATACTATCCTCTTTCTTTTTGCCCTGGCATTATTAATGGCATCAGCTGCCTTGTGGGTTACAGAGAATTCTTCGGGGTGCATGGTATGTTCTTCTATTGACTCTGTGCGTACAGGAGTAAAGGTTCCAGGACCTACATGCAGGGTCACATACACGACCTCTATGCCTGATGCTTCAATCTTCCCAAGCATGTCTTGGGTGAAATGGAGACCGGCTGTAGGTGATGCCACAGAACCGTCATGACGTGCATATACCGTCTGGTATGATTCTGAATCCAGATCTTCGGGTTCCCGGTCGATATAGGGCGGTAACGGAATCTTGCCTATACTCAGCACCTGTTTTTCGTCTGAGAAGGTCAACACATAGTACTTACTTTCCCTATTCTCCACTACTGCCTCAAGATTGTCAGCAAACATGATGACAGCACCTGCCCTCGTGGGTTTTGAGGCGCTCACGAGACATCTCCACTTCGTACCCTCTATTTGTTTGATCAGAAGCACCTCTACCTTCCCCCCTGTCTCTTTCCTACCCAGGAGACGCGCCGGTATAACCTTTGTATCGTTCAGGACAAGTACATCACCGGGATGCAGATAGGAGAGGAGGTCGCTGAATTGTTTATGAAAAATCTTTCCCGTGTCTCGCTCCACGACAAGGAGCTGCTCCATGCCCCTCTCAAGGGGGTATCTGGCAATAAGTTCCCTTGGCAGGTTATATGAGAATAACTCAGTTTCCATGCTTGTTACATCCCCATAACGCTCAGAAAGTAATCCATAGGTGTGGTCTTATATCCAAGATGATATGAAGGCGTCAATCCTGGAAAGACTTGCAGTATCCTTCAGTAAATACTGGGGCTGTAATGGATTGTACCATGCGGAGCGGATCGGGACCATAAACAACTCTTTGACCTGAAGTACCTTTTGCCTTACTATATCTGAGGCATATGCCGGCTGCCCAGGCCAGATTCTCATCTGTATCGTTACCCCTTAATATACACAGAGGCCCGGGCACATCGTCTATCTTCAAGAAAGTATTGCCTGGAAAAACAATGGTTGAAATAATCTCGTTTTCTTTCTCATCTCTCCCAACCATGAGAATGGTTCCTCTATTCAAAACAAATTCCCTGCCAAGCACATCGGCAACGAGATCAGCCTTTTCAGGAAGGGCAGGTGAAAGTCTGGCAAATGTCCTCTTAACTTTATACGAGATCTGCTGATCAGTAAGCAGACACCCACCAGCAGGCGTTGGCATATCTTCCTTTTTGATGCCGTATGCAAGTGCCCGCTCTATCTGTATTTTACGCCCCCTGCCTGTTATGTTCCAGAGCCCTTCTCTTCTGACGATACCCATTCGCTCAGGCAATGTCTCGATTAAATGCCGGGCGCATAAAGGCCTCAGGAGAATATCCTCCAGTCCGGAGTCCCTCTCGATAACTCTCATGGTATCAGAGCGTTGCGACATTGGCCGCTGTCCAAGGACTTCACCGGTTATGACAAATGATGCATCCATCTTATAGATCAGTTCTTTTGTTTTCCTGAGCATTCCAATTTTACAGTCGATACATGGGTTGAGGTGTTTTCCAAAACCATGGGGGGGCTCGTTCACGATACGGATAATGTCATTCGTATAATCTATGATATGAATGTTAATATTATACTTATCTGCATGTGCCTTTTTAAATGTCTCAGGCTCTCTGAGCGCATCAAACCCGAAAAAAGGCGTGCAGAAGTACAAGGGAATAACATCGATTCCCTGCTCTTCCATGATCTTGATGGCAAGGATGCTGTCAAGCCCCCCGGAATACAGCGCAATACATCGCTTTGGCATCATCTGTTCCATGTCAGCCTTCTTAACCTATGGGGTCTTGTCATCATAATATGGCAGGATGCTTATATTTATGATATTTTAGTGAATTGAAAGGTCGCATGATTAACTTTAATAATAAAAAATAAAGTCTATACCTCACCAGAGTGAGGTATAGACTAATTCTGGCGGGAGCGACGAGACTTGAACTCGCGACCTCCGGCGTGACAGGCCGGCGTTATAACCACTTAACTACGCCCCCTTAATTCATCATCACTATGGTAGGCGGAACAGGGATTGAACCTGCGACCTTCGGCTTGTAAGGCCGACGCTCTCCCAACTGAGCTACCCGCCCTGATTCTTTTTTTATCAGAAAGAATTATTTGTTAACGACTTCCTTGAACGCCTTGCCGGGTCTGAAGCGAGGTGCCTTTGAAGCCTTGATCTTGATGGTCTCTCTGGTCCTGGGATTTACTCCCTGTCGTGCAGCCCTCAGGGCAACATCAAACGTACCAAAACCAACTAACGTAACCTTATCCCCCTTTTTGAGTGCAGTCTGGATGGCCTCTGTGGTTGCATTTATCGCCTTCTCAGCAGCAGCCTTGGGGATCCCCGCCTTATTTGCCACAACGGATATCAATTCTGTCTTCGTCAAAGCATTCCTCCTATAAATGATATTTGTTTTCCCATGCCCCAGTGCACCTGAAAACTAACAACATTTATAATGGCTGTCAATAGCTCAGTTAAGGGCACACGCGATTATCTGGTCCATGTGTTCCGCAAGATTGACCTGCATTCCATGTAAAATATTCTTTGGAGTCTCGTGGCGGATAAATTTTATGCCTGAGAGGTTTTTCTCTCGTACACAATGATAGGTGGTTTACCTTTAAGCACTACATCCTGGCTGATGATGCATTCTTTGACCCCTTCCATATCAGGGATATCGTACATGATGTCGAGCATGATCCCTTCCATGATGGATCTCAGGCCTCTCGCCCCGGACTTGCGCTTCATGGCCTCGGTAGCAACGGCCTTCAGTGCGTCTTTGGTAAAGGTAATGTCCACCCCTTCGAGCTTCAACAGAGCCTGATACTGCTTCACAAGGGCGTTCTTGGGTTCGGTCAGGATAGTAATAAGGGCATCTTCGTCGAGTTCATGGAGCGTTGAAACCACAGGCATGCGGCCGACAAACTCGGGAATCATTCCGAACTTTATAAGGTCTTCTGGTTGGACGTTCTTCAGTATCTCGCCTATGTCGTGCTCTTTCTTTCCTGAGATTTCAGCAACAAAACCGATAGTCTTTTTGTCTAGTCTCTGCGAAATTATCTTATCGAGGCTAATGAATGCCCCTCCGCAAATAAAGAGGATATTGGAAGTGTCGATCTGGATGAACTCCTGCTGGGGATGTTTGCGCCCGCCTTTGGGTGGGATTGAGGCCATGGTGCCCTCAATCATCTTGAGCAGGGCCTGCTGCACGCCCTCGCCGGATACATCCCTGGTGATGGATGGATTATCGCCCCTTGAGGCAATCTTGTCGATTTCATCTATATACACAATGCCTTTCTGGGTACGCTCCACATCATAATCAGCATTCTGAAGGAGGTTCACTATGATGTTTTCCACATCCTCCCCGACATATCCCGCCTCGGTAAGGGTGGTGGCGTCCGCAATGGTGAAGGGCACATCAAGGATCTTGGCCAGTGTCTGTGCAAGCAGGGTCTTACCGCTTCCAGTGGGACCGATGAGCATTATGTTACTCTTGCTTATCTCCACCCCTCCGATATTGGTATTCGATTCAATCCGTTTATAATGATTATGAACTGCCACGGACAGGATTCGCTTTGTCATCTCCTGGCCGATGACATACTCATCGAGAACCTCTTTTATCTCAGAGGGCTTGGGGATGTTGGATGATGTGCTGAAATGCCGGTACTCACCCTCTTCTTCAGCGAGGATCTCATTGCACAGGGCGATGCACTCGTCACAGATGTATACATCAGGACCCGCGATAAGCTTCCGGACCTCTTCCTGTGATTTTCCACAGAACGAGCACCTCAGCCCGGGCCTGTAGTGGTCGTTAATTTTTGGCATCCGCCTTCTCCCCTTCTTTCTCCTTGGTGGATCTTTTGAAGATGACGTGATCTATTATACCATACTTATGCGCTTCTGTCGTATCCATGTAAAAATCGCGTTCCGTATCGGTTGCTATCTTATCTATAGGCTGACCGGTATGTTTTGACAAGATCTTGGTGAGGGCATCTTTGAGCCGCGACATCTCGGCGACCTGAATGCTCACATCCGTTACCTGACCCTGAACACCTCCCAAGGGCTGATGGATCAGGATACGTGAGTGTGGCAACGCATAGCGCATGCCGTGCTCTCCTGCTGCAAGGAGTACTGCGGCCATGGACGCCGCCTGTCCAATACAGATGGTGCTCACCTTGGACTTGATGTACTGCATAGTATCATAAACCGCCAATCCTGCAGTCACCGAACCTCCTGGCGAGTTGATGTAAAAAAAGATGTCCTTGTCAGGGTCTTCGGATTCCAGAAAGAGGAATTGAGCCACAAGAAGGTTAGCAATATCGTCATTGATCTCGGTTCCAAGCATGACAATCCTGTCCTTGAGCAACCGAGAATAGATGTCATACGAACGCTCCCCGCGGCTTGTCTGCTCCACTACGATGGGAACCAGTGTCATGCGGTCTTCTCCTCAATGCTATCCACCTCTACGATGGTTGAATTTGTTATTATATAGTCATACACCTTGCGCTCCAGTATGCCGAATCTCATCTCTTCCAGGCTTCCCCTCTCTTCGAAGCTCTTTCGAACAGCATCAGGTGTCATAAAGTACTTTTCGGCCATTGAAACAATTTCCTTGTCTAAATCTTCATCGGTAGCCTCAATGGCATTTGCCTTCGCTATGGCCTCGATGAGTAAGGTGGTCTTCACAAGCTTCTCCGCGGATGCCATGGTCTCTACCCTGAGGGCCTCGCCATCGGGATAGACATCTTGCAACTTGACTCCCTGGGATGAAAGCCTCTGGGATATCCCCTGGAGCATCATCATGGCCTGGAACTTGACCATTGATTCGGGAATCTCGAACTGGTTGGCCTCCATGAGCTTGTCTGAGAGCTGCTTCTCCATGTAAGTCCTGGAATCAGCCTCGAGGCGCCCTATAAGATCTTCCCCAATGGCTTTCCTGAGCTCATCCACATTTTTTACATCCTTATGTATCATCTTGGCGAACTCGTCATCAAGTATGGGCATCTCCTTTAGCTTGATCCCATTTACCTGAATCCTGAGCCCGGCGGACTTACCCCTCATATCCTCCAGAAAATGGGTTTCAGGGAAGGATATATTCACCTCTTTGATATCGCCAGCCTTAAGCCCCAATACCTCATTCTCAAGCCCTGGGAAGGCACTCCGAACACCCGCTTCAACCGTGATCTTATCCCGGTTCAACTTCTCGTTTTCCTGGCAGGTAATATTAACAATGGCATAATCACCTGTCTTTACTTCAAAATCAGCGTCGTCCACATCCTTAACCGTGGCATAGGTTTCCAACAACCTCGTAATGACGTCATCAATGTTCTTATCTTCCACTGCAATCTTCGGCTTTTCCAACTCAAAGCCAGTATAAACCTGGAGTACTACCTCCGGCTTTACATCGAACTTTGCAGAAAAGGTAAAATCTTCATTCTCCTTGGGCGGTTCATTCTCAAACTCCGGGACCGAAACAACAAAGACATTCTGTTCTTTCGCGACCTCTTCGAATTTATCCCTTACAAGTTTACGGGAGAGTTCATTATTAATGTAGTCCTGGTAGTACATCTTAATAATGTGCCTGGGTGCCTTTCCTTTTCTGAATCCTTTTATCGCAACACCCTGGGCAATCTCCCGATAAATCTCCTGTGTGACTGTTGTCACTTCCTCTTTGGGAACAAACACCTTCATCTGCCTCTTTGTGCTACCGACATCAGTAATTTCGACTTTCATCATGAATCCTTTCTCTATCTGCCGAAGTGGCTATTCCTTTCTCATGTATCATATATTCAGGTCAATGGCTTTTTCGGTAAGATGAGGCTCTGGAATATCATCTCCATGTCATGGTGGTATGAGTTATCTTGATTATATACAATCAAGGGGCTCTCGATGGTGAACTCCTTGCCTCCTTCGCGCACCCCGCATATGAGGCAGATCTCGGATGTCCTTGTAGGGGATGTATACACACACCTCATTTGTTTCGGCTCGATCCGTCTGGCTCGCATGGCACAGAGGAGATCCGGTACTCTCCATGCCGGATACACAATGTATAATCTTCCCATTGGCCGCAAAAGTTCATACGTCTTCCTCAGCAACACATCAAGATCCAGAGCGATCTCATGCCTGGCTATTGCCTTTGACCTGTCCGGGTTTATCCTGCCGGTGAAAAGCGGCCTGTATGGGGGGTTCGTAACCACAGTATCAACCTTGGGTCCGGAATAATCTTTTATATCACAGCAGGTTATCTTGACCTTATCCGACAGGCCTGAGCGCTCAATGGATCTTTTTGACATCTCAGCCAGGTCTTCTTGTATCTCTATGCCGGTTACATGGAGTCCCTTCACTGCTGAAAGCAGTATAGAGACCACGCCGGAACCTGATCCTATCTCAATGACCTCTGTTCCTGGGGCCTCATCTACAAAGGCACCAAGAAGATACGAATCGAGCGAGTACCGGTAACCTTTTTTCTTCTGGAGGATGGACAGGTTGCAACACGATAAGTTATCGAGCGTCTCATCCTTATTCGGCTCGCATTTTCCGTTCATCCATCCCTATCCATTTCCTTAGCAACTCAATCGGACTATATACCAGAAGGACTAACTTCTTCTTTAATGAGGTCCTCAAACAAGGTGGGGGCTATTGCCATGACGTCATTGAACATGAGGTATGCCAGACGTCTGATCTCCCATTCGGCAGACTTCTCAAGGCGAAGCTCGAAGAAATGCCGTAATGACCTGGCATTGACATAGACATAGGCCGCTGTTGACCACCCCACAGGCATGAGCCTTCTCAGTTCCTGGTTGCGTACCCCAAGTTTCTGGAGCTCTTCGTACACATCCAGGCAATGCC
>Ga0209048_10003941_pt1 | contig 14278 bp, 17 predicted proteins | sample FrelakmetCRP12CR_FD_187146 | JGI IMG/M metagenome (GOLD analysis project Ga0209048, IMG submission 187146) | Freshwater lake sediment microbial communities from the University of Notre Dame, USA, for methane emissions studies - CRP12 CR (SPAdes)... | ecosystem: Environmental > Aquatic >... | reverse complement strand
TGAAGCATGAAGGTGGTGCGGTTCGATCCGCACATCCAGCCCGGCGGGCAGGGAGAAATAGTCATCGCTCTGGAAACGAAAAAGCTTGACGGCAAGTTCGATCGGTATTTCAGGGTCCTCAGCAACGATCCCCGACGACCCGAAATCCTGATCAAAGTATATGGCCTCGCCACCCCCTTCCGGTCTTCCCTGGCCCCGCCTTGTAATCTTTGATTGTGACGGGGTCTTGTTCGATTCCCGAGAATCCAACCGGGCCTTTTACAACCAACTATTGTCCGAACTGGGAAAGGCTCGGCTGACCGAAGAGGGGTTGAGTTATGTGCATATGCACACGGTGTTTGAAGCGGTGGATTATCTTTTCCCCGGAGAGGGAGAACGGTTGGCCGCCCACGAATATCGAAAAAAAATCGATCCCTTGCCGTTCATCCGGCTGATGGTCCCTGAGGCGGGGATTGAATCGTTTTTAGTCTTTCTCCGGCCCCTGGTAAAGACGGCCATTTCCACCAACCGAACCACCACCATCAACGAGGTCCTTAAATTTCACCGGCTGGCCGGGTACTTTGATCTGGTGGTCAGCGCCCTGGATGTGACCCGGCCCAAACCGGATCCGGAATCCCTGTATAAAATCATCAACCATTTTCAAGTCCGGCACGACGAGGCCGTCTATATCGGAGATTCGGTCGTCGATGCCGAGGCCGCCCGCCGGGCCGGAATCCCGCTGATCGCCTATAAAAATCCTCAACTGGAAGCGGATCTGCACGTCGATTCATTCCGGGATTTACAGGAATGGATGAACGAGCGGGGAGGAGCCCCCCGCGGTTTATGAAAATAAAAGGCTTTGCATGTTGCAAGTTGTTGTTTTTTAACGGTTTAAAAGCTCAAGCCGGCTGATGTCTTGATGTAGCACAGACGCCCTCGTCTGTGTCCCTATCCGGTTGAGAACCCTCCAACAGGAAATAGGGACCGACAAAAGCAAAGGTAAAAAATCCTCTCGAGTTTGGGGGGATTTTTTATTTTAGGGCTGGTAGGTTCAAGCGTCCCCCGGCAATGGCATCCTTCTTGAAATGATGTCTGGGCACGGATCAATCAAAAACCTACCCGAGGAATTAAAATCAGGAGGAAAAATGGAAATGCGATCAGCTTGTTTCTGTCTTTTAGGTGTTTTTTGTTGTTGGACAACGGTTTATCCGGAAACCTATCATCAGAATACCGATAAAAACGGGGCGATTTTTCTTTCCAATTCTCTCAGGGATGAGCCTTTTCCAAATCGGGGCCGTTCTGAAAACCTCAAACCCGCTTCAGGTGAACTGCAACGGGCCCGCGAACAAGCCGAGATCGAGTATTGGCGAGCGGTGGAAGCCAAGGCCCGCTCTTTGAGGAATACCCCTGACACCGAAGTTCACAGAAAGGGAAGACCTTCTTTACAGGAAGAAAACTTTAGGTTGCTAAAGGCCCCGTCCGGGAAAAAATTTCGCAGATGGGAAACGGAAAGAATGGGTGGCGCAGCTTCTCCTGATCGAAAAACTGTTCCTGATTCGGCTGAATCGAAAAAGGTTCGATACAGGAAAACAAAGTCCCAAACCTGGAAGAATACCCCGGAATCCGAATCCCAGAGAAAGGAAAGATCTTATTTCCAAAGGGAGAACGTGGCTCTTAAGTAAAACCGGGTTGCTTCATTTATAATAAGTATGAAAAATAAAAGTCGGGTCTGGACTAAAAAGGATAAACCCGGTTATCCGGATCGACTACCATTCTTATTGAAACATTCGGGTCTTTTTGAGGTTGGGATACTACCGTGACCAGGAGATAGGTCGTAGTCCCCGGTGTCAGCTTAAAAGGGTAGGAGACCGCCTTTTTATTGAGGGTACTGACCGGAAAAACGCTGAAGGCCAGTTGATGATCCCCCCCTTTGATATCGGCATCGAACCAGATTTGATCGGCCCCGAACCCGCTCAAAATATTGTGATAATAATCCTTGAGATTGCCGATCTGCTTTTCTTCAAAGATAAACAACTCCTGTTCGTCCAGCCAACCGATCAAATCCTGGGGATCACCCAGATTGATTTGTCTGAGGGTCCCCTCCTGCCCTTTTTCATTGGAGGGTCGGGTTGCTTCCAAGGTCCCTAAATAGCGGCGTTCCTGTTCTCGAGGTTTTTCCAGAAGATAATTGGACAGAATAATGAGACGGCCATAGCCGGGATTTAAGGCCGACCTTTTCTCGCTTTTTGGTTTGGCCAAGGCCTGGATGATTTCTTCGTCGGTCAGCTTGGGGGTTAAAAACGAAAGCTGGGGGAAAGGCAGGCTTTCCGCTTCCATTTCCACGGGCTTCAGTTCTTGGTAAAACGGGATCAGGGTTACGTTGGCCTGGAGTTGATTTTCATCGGTCTTCCGGATTTCACCGGCCACGATAAGATGGATCGGTTTCTTGAAGATCGCCGGCACCAACTCCTGCAGCCGGCTGACCGCATAAGGCCTCATCCCGCGATTTACTTGAAAGAAGTGCCCCAGGGAACGGCGTATCTGCTCCCGCCCGTAAATAGAGAACTGATTTTCCCGGTCCAACCCTGATCGCAAATAAGCGGATAGTTCATTCCCCGCGGCGATTTCTTGCCCGGATGGATCGTGGAAATCCATAATCACCGTCCGGATCAGCGGACGCGCATCGTAATTATAAACCAGGTCCGCGGACTTTTCAGCCACCTGCCTCAATATTTCCTCAAAGAAAGGTTTCAGGTTTTTAAAAGCGGGTGAAGGGAAGGTGCCGGAAGATGCATCCGAGGCGAAGCCCGTTTTTTCTCCACCAACGGTCAGAAAAATTCCGATTGAAAAAATAAGTAGATACTTAATAAATTTTTGCATGAAAGGTCTCCGCAATAATTGAAACCAAGCCGCCCTTACCGGGGGGCGACTACCCGAACCAAATTCCCGACGGCTATTTCTTTGATACTAGAATCAATTATGCAAACGGCTTTTTTTTCGTCAATTTTTTCAATGATTAATGCCAGTCCGATTCTTCTAAATAATGCCGCCTCCCCCTCTTTCTTCTCCGGATCAAGGGGTTGATAAATTTCCACACTATCCCCAAGCTTCGTTCCATAGGTTGTTATGAAGTCGATAACGATTTTATCATTGGAGGATAATAACAGTTTTCCCGCTTCAAAGGTCCCACTGATAATGCCGGACATAGCGGAAGCGGGCAACACTTCCTTTTTACTGGTGTCGGCCTGGGCCAGACTGGTAAGGATTAAAATAAATAAAATCGAACTAAGAATTTGAATCCGGTGCCTATGCCTATACCTGTTCATATTTTCCCCTTTAAAAAATCAATTTTCGGAGGCAAATTTTTCCTGCAGCGGCAAAATAATTTTGGGGGTAATGAATAACAATAATTCCGAATCATCCGTGCTCTTTTCCTTGGTCTTAAACAGCCAACCCAACACGGGGATATCTTTCAACCAGGGGACCCCACGATCAGTGTTGGTTTCAGTGCGGCTTTTTATGCCACCGATTACCAGGGTTTCCCCATCATTAATCGCCAATTCCAGTTCGGCTTCCTGGGTGTTTATGGCTCGGTTTAAGTTTATATCTTGTATTTTATCGTCTATTCGGTCGTTATTAAGTTTTACACTCATGGTGATTTTTTTGCCATTTCTGGCTATATGGGGGGTAACTTCCAATCGTAGATTGGCATCTACATACACGGTGGTAAAAGCCTGATTTTGGTCCTTTGTAGTTACCGGTAGTTTTAAGCCTTGTTTAATCGTCGCCTTTTTATTGTCAAGGGTTAAAATTTTTGGAGAGGATATAATTTTAACCTCGCCTTGCTGTTCGAAGGCCCGCAACCGGACATCTATATTGAGATTGGCGGAAGCAATCGTCAAACCGATCCCGGCCATTCCGGTAAAAGGGTTAAGTGAGGACCCGGTTCCTATCGGAAGATTTACGGCGTCATTCCCGGTATCGGAACTGAATCCCCTCAGCGTCCCCGCCAGCGGGGCAGAGGGGTTAGAATAATGGACGCCGCCCCCCCATTGCAGTCCAAAATCACGGGCAAAATTAGAACCGGCTTCAACAATCCTCGCTTCGATCATTACCTGCGGGGTAGGCTGGTCGGTGGCTTTTATTAATTTTTCAATGTGATCAATGTCGATCCGGTTAGACCGTATAAAGAGGGTATTGGTTTGTTTTATGGCGGCCACAATACCTTTTCCGATTTTTGCCGCACCGGTCGTTTGTTCCGTGGTGGGGCCTCTATTTGAGGTTCCAGTCTGACTCGTAGTATCGGGCCCCCCGGCCCCCCATATTTCATCTATTATTTTTTTCATATCCTCCGCTGAAATATAATTCAGCCTAATATTTTTGGTCAGCAGGGGAAGCCGGCCCTCCTGGACTTTCTGGAGCGCCTCTTCGGCTTTTAAAATCTCCTGCTCGGTTTTTAAAATCTCCTGCCGTTCCTTTTCTACATTCTGGGTTTCTTTCCGGCGGATGGTATCGACCTCTACAAAATCTTTCAGGGTGGAGATCCGGATGTTCTTACCCTCGGTTATTTTTATCAGCCGGTTGGAATTCAAGATCATGTCCAAAGCCTGATCCCAGGGGACTCCCTTTAGACTAACGGTCGTCTTCCCCTTTACTTCTTCGCCGACGATGATATTGACCTGCCCCACTTCCCCGAGCAGCCGGAAGACGTTATGCAGGTCGGCGTTGTAGAAATCAAAAGTGACCCGCGGAGGAGAGACGGGCGCCGGAGGTTTCAGGGATCCTCCCTGTTCCTGTTTGAATTCGTTCAAATGGAGGACTTCTTTGGGCCGGGGCGAAGGCTTACCCAGAACAACCTCCGGTGCGGTTCTCTTTTTGGGGGTTGCCGCCAGATCCACCTGCCAGATCAAGGGCGAGTCCTTGGAGGGATAAACCTGGAAGGAAGGCAGTTGGGGCACGATCAATACGATCCGGGTGGTATAGTGATTGAATTGGGAGACCCGGAAATCCGAAAGCAGGGGGTCGTCAGGAACGGCCGGGGGCTGTTTGAGACCCAGGCGGCAGGGAGATAAATCCAGCACCAGTCGTTTGGGTTTTTCCAGAATGAAGGGCCGGATTTTAATCGGTTGGGTGACCGTTAATTGCAGCCGCAATAGATCGGGGGTTCGGTTGGACTGGATATCCAGTAGTTCGGCCTGGGGTTTATCCCCCGCCTTGGCCCAGGAAGAAGGGCTAAAGGAGCCCACGGTCATCAGGATGAGACCCATCCAGACCAGTATCCCGGTTTTCCATTTCAATTTAGGTGTCATTGGCTCCTCACCGAATATTGGGGTTCCATTCCTACCCTCTCATTTTAAAAAGCCTTTTAAGGGGCCGGGGGCATTTTTAAAGCTACGGTTCGGGACTTTTCCCGGCCCAAAAAATCCTTAATTTTTTCTTCTATCAGAATTCGCCGATCCGCAATAGCCACCACCCGGCCCTGGCTTTTGCCGATGGGAGTCCCCACCTTGATCAGATACCCTTTTCCGGAGGCATCCTGGATCAAGGCCTGATTTCCACTCGCCCCGGAGACAATCCCCACCAGTTCAAATTCAGTGACCTCAAATTGCTGCAGGGGCAATCCCCGGGCCCTGCCTGATTTCATGTCGCCGCTATTCTCCATTACCGGCGGTTGAAAAGGGTCGGGTTTCCCGGTGGGGTCGTAAGTGGGTTCAGTCCTGGCCGGAAGAGCCGATGGAGGGGCCGGTGAAACCGCGACGGCTTGGGTAGGCAGCGCTTTCCCCGAGGTGGGGAAGGGGAGCTTTTGGGCAATCGGCCCTTCCCCGGACGAACCGCATCCATAGGCGGTTAGTATGCTCATCACTAAAAACAGGTTGCCCATTAGTCTGGCCATGGTTTTATTTGGCTTTGCTCTCCGGAGGAGCGGTTTTGGCCCCCGAGGCCGAGGGGCTTGGGGGAGGCTGCCCCGGTGCCGTCGCCGGGGTTGATAAAAGTTTATAGGTTACCAATTGACAGCGGGCGGTCATCTGGGCTGATTTTTCGTCGTAGGCCCCCATTTCCAGGTTGCGGACATTAATCAAGCGGGGAAGACGACGGATCTGATCAAAAAAAACACCCATCTGGTGGTAATGACCCTTGAGTTGAACGCCAACGGGGACTTCGGTTACAAAATCCCTGGGGATTTCCGGTTCCGGCTTAAAGAGCAAAAATTCCAAGGCGTTCTGTTGACCGATGGAGGAAATGGATTTCAAGAGTTCCGGAATTTCCTGGGATTCGGGAAGGACCGCGGTCACTTCTTTGAGTTGAAGATCAATTTGGGCTAAATCTTTCTGGAATTGTTGTATTTGGGCCAACGTTTTTTGTATCTGGGCCAACCGTTCCCGACCCCGAAGGACATCTTCCTGCAGCTCCACCCGCTTATCCCAAATCGGCTTAAGAAGAAAGAGACTCAGGGCCAGGGCCAGCAGAACCAGGCCGCAAACCCCGGCGGCAATTTTTTTGGCCGGACTGAGCATGGTCCATTGATCGATCAGCGGGGTGTAAAAGGCCATGACCCTATTTCTTCTCCGCCGGCGTTGGGGGCTTTTCCGCCCCTTTTTTTACGGCGCTGATGGTGAACTGCTTGATCTTGCTATCCTTGTAGGCCACCTGGCCGGACTGGATCAGGTCGATTCGGGCAATGGATTCCAGGGACTCCAAGCGTTTCATATAATCGGCCAGGATCTGATTGCTCAAGCTCATCCCGTCCAGGCGAATCTCCGAGTCGGTTTCCTTCAAAGTGGTGATCCAGAGCTGGTTGACGGGCAGGGCCTTGGTCAATTGTTCCAGTAAGCGCACCGGGCCGTGTCTTTCCTTTCCCAAACGCGTCAGCAGGGCCAGACGGTTCTGAGCCAATTCCTTCTTGTCCTTCAGCTCCTTGATTTCCCGTTGCAGGATGGAAAAACCTTGAGCCTGTTTTTCCAGGGTTAATCTTTCCTCTTCCAAACGGCGAACCTGGGCGCTTAATATCCAGTACCCGATGATAATCAAGGCCAGGATCACCCCCAGGGAGAGGAGAAAAATATTACGGATACCCGGGGTCCGGTCAGATCCCTGAGGTTCCTCCCTGGAGAGCAGATTGATCCGGATCATCGGTCGCCTCTCCGGCGTAAGGCCAGTCCCAGCGCGGTCACCGCCTGGGGAGCAACCAGGCCGAGGGCTTCCCGATCAAACAAATCGGGATTCACCTTTATTCTGGCAAAGGGGTTGAACAACTCCACCGGGAGTTTTAATTCCCGGGAGAAAAAAGCGGCCAATCCGGGAATCAGGGCCGATCCCCCGGAAAGAACGACCTTGGCCGGGCGGCTGTCCGGATCAGAAGCGGCCAGGAAATCAAAGGCCCTTTTAATTTCCTCAACCCAGGAGGTGAGGGTCTGCAGAACCGCCGGGCCAACGGATTCCAGAGATTGGGCTCCCGGATCCCATTTCAACTTGGCCTCTTCGGCCTCCTTAAAGGACAGGTGAGCCTGGTTTTGAATCTGTTCGGTGATTTGCCGCCCGCCCAGGGGCAAATCCCGAATAAAAAGGGGACCCGTGCGGTTGAATACGTTTACGGTTATCAACTCCGATCCCAGGTCCATGGCGGCTATGGGTTTCCCGTCCAGGGGGTAATTGGCTTCGTAGGCATTTTGGAGGGCAAAGGCGGCCACATCGGCGATTTTGACCTCCAACCCGGCCAGGTGAAGTATTTGCTGGTAGATCTCCAAGATATCTTTTTTCCCGGCGACCAGTAACACAGCCATGGTGTCCGGTTCTTCTTTCAAGGGGCCCAGAATCTGGAAGTCCAGGTTTACTTCCCGGACATCAAAGGGGATGTGCTGCTCGGCCTCCAGATGAATGGTTTGGGCCAATTCTTTTTCGGTGAGCAGCGGCAGGGTGATTTTCTTGGTGATGACCGAATATCCGGAAATGGCAAAGGCCGCCTCTTTGGTCGTGATCCCCAAATGCTTCAGCAGGGCGGCTAAGCTCCCGGCAATCATTTGATGGTCTTTGAAGATTCCTTCTTGAATGGCGGAGGGAGGGAGGTTGGCTTGTCCGTAATGCTCGAGGGTAATTCCGCCGGAGGTTTGATCGACCTGGCAAACCTTGATGGCCTGGGCACCAATATCGACACCGACAAGTTTAGTTGGTTTAGAAAAGCGCATCAGATCGGATCAGCGGCTCTTTTGGAACTCGTTCACCTTCAACCTTATTTTGACCATTTTGTTGGAATTAAAGCAATTCACATGCCAAGAAAATACATATAAAAATATTAAATAAATTCAAATAGTTAAATAGATAAGGCACGCAGGGGAGTCCCGTGCTGTCCGGCTTTTGCGTCAAAAAAGGGAGCGAGGGTCAAGATATTGACCAGAGGAAAGAAAAAGCTGAAACGCATCCGATCGCATCCTTTAAGGATTTAAACCTATTCTTGGCCGTGCATCCTCTCTCGAACCAACAGCCAGGATGTCCTCTGCCTAAAACCAAAGATTAGAGGCAGTTACGACACAAACCGCATTATTTACCGCTGCTTCCTCCCGGACCTGACGGGGTTCATAACCGTTTGTTGCGTAACGTCCAATCCTGATCTCAGAAGGGGTAACCATCATGACTATTTCAAGCCCTCAAGAGGAAATTCAGCCCCGCGTGAGCGGATTTCGGGTACAGGGCACCGCTAACTCCCCGCCTAGCACGACCAAGCTACTATCTATTTATAAAATGTCGACCATTTCTTTTAACTCTTTACCAACCTTAAAAAAAGGGAGCTTTTTTTGGTTGACATTGATTACCGAGCCGGTCTTGGGGTTTCTACCCTGGTAACCCTGGTAGTTCTTTACCTTAAAGCTTCCGAATCCCCGAATTTCTACACGCTCCCGGCGAACTAAAGCCACTTCAATACTATCAAAAAAATTGGTGACCACGAATTCGGCATTTTTAATGGTCAAACCCTGCATTTTGGCCAAGGCTTCAATCAATTGCGACTTATTCATAACCCCAAGTCTCCTCTTTTAGATGGAAATGATGGACGCTTTCAATGGATCTTGGTGCCAAGGATACTGATATTATTTAAAAATGCAAGAAAAAAGAGCATCCCCGAACAGAAAAAAATAGCAGTTGATTTTTAAAAGTAGGATGATATAAGGGCTCTATGGAAAAGCGATTACCCCCGGTAAAAAGAAACATCCAGGATTTGGTGCCCTATCCTCCTGGAAAACCCATTGACGAGCTAACCCGGGAATATGGGATCCGGGAAGTGGTTAAACTGGCCTCCAATGAAAATCCGCTGGGTCCTTCCCCTAAGGCGGTTTTGGCGATTCAACGGGAGCTCGCCCAGTTGCACCGTTACCCGGATGGAAGTGGCTATTATCTGAAGCAGGCCTTAAGCGACCGGTTAAGGGTCGAGGCGAGCCGGATATTTTTAGGCAACGGTTCCAACGAAATCATTGAGTTGGCCTTGAAAACCTTTATGACACCCGGAGACGAAGTCCTATCCCCTTTCCCCTCTTTTTTAATGTACGCCAAGGCCGTTCAGGCCTTGGGAGGACGAAACCAATTGATCCCCTTGGCTGGATTTACAGTGGACTTGAAAGGCCTGCTTAAAGGGATTGGCCCACGGACCAGAATGGTGATCGTCAACAATCCCAACAACCCGACCGGAACCGTCGTGACCCGGAAGGATTGGGAATATTTTATTAAACGAGTGCCGTCCCGGGTACTGATCCTTTTGGATGAGGCCTATATTGATTTTGTGGAGGATCCCAACTGCCCTGTGGGTACGGATTATCTGGCCAAGCACAAAAATCTTTTGGTGGTTCGCACTTTTTCCAAGGCCTACGGCCTGGCCGGGTTGCGAATCGGTTACGGGCTGACCAGTCCGGAACTGGCGGACTACCTGAATCGGGTCCGACAACCTTTCAATGTGAATTCACTGGCCTTGGCCGGCGCCCTGGGGGCCTTGGAGGACGATTCCTTTTATCAAAGGACCCGCCGTCTGATCTTGAGGGGCAGGAAAAAGCTGGAAGGGGAACTTCAACGTCTGGGGTTGAGGGTAGTCCCCTCGCAAACCAACTTTATTTTGATTGAAGTCCCCCTGGAGGCCCAGATTTTGTACGAGACCCTGCTCCGCCAGGGGGTAATCATTCGCTCCATGAAAAGTTTCGGTTTGGATCGTTTCATACGGGTCAATGTGGGCCTTCCTTCGGAAAACACCACGTTTTTACGGGCCCTCCGCCTTTCTCTAAAAAAAACAGGGTATGCTCCCGATTATCACCATTGACGGACCGGCCGGCAGCGGGAAAAGCACCTTATGCCGCTTGCTGGCCGATCGGCTGGGATTGGATTGTCTGGATACCGGGGCCATGTACCGGGCAGTGGCCTGGGCCCTGCGAGAGAAAGGGGCAGGCCATTTATCCGGAGAACCCTTAAAAGCCGTTATCCGGTCCCTTGAACTGGAAATAAAGGGGGTGGGGGACCGGCAAACGGTTCAGGTAGGGGGGCTGGAGGTCACTCGGGAAATTCGTCGGCCGGAAATCAGTCAATGGGCCTCGATCTTGTCGTCCCGGCCTGAGGTCAGGCAAGTCCTGACCGAAAAACAAAGGCGGATAGGGGCCTTGGGAGGCTTGGTGGCCGAAGGCCGGGATATGGGGAGCGTGGTTTTTCCCGAAGCCCAGGTCAAGTTTTTTTTGGAGGCCTCCCTGGAGATTCGGGCCCGGCGCCGCTTAAGGGAACTGATCCAGTCGGGGTACCCCTCCCTGAGTCTGGACGAGGTGATGGCGGAAATGGCCCGGCGGGATCTTCGAGATCAACAGCGCGCTTTAGCCCCCTTGCGTCCCGCCATCGACGCCTTCGTTCTTGATACTTCCGGCTTTTCGATTGACGAAGTACTGCAAAAGATGCTGGCTAAAATCAGCCTATCACCTCCCGCGGTCTGAGCCGAGAGTCTATGGGGAAGCCGGTTATTATTTTTCGAAGCGGACGAAAAAACTTGATTTTTTTTTTATTTTTGATATAAATGAAAAGTTTTAATATGGATTAATTAACGTTGGCCTGCCCGCTGATTTTGAAGATCACCCGCCCGTCAGGAAGAGGGGGCCGGGTTATTAAACCAGGATTTTGAGGGGGATAAACAATTAAATGGAAAAAAACAACGAGGAAATGGGTAAACCTGAACAAGAAACCAAAACTGAGGAACCGTCCGTCCAGGAGTCCGTGGTAACCGTCCAGGGGGAACAGGAGTTCCAGACTTTATATGAAGAAAGCTTGAAAACCTACCAGGAGGGGGAAGTCGTTCGGGGTAAGATCGTGAGCATCGAAAAGGAATTTGTCATGGTCGATATCGGCTATAAGTCCGAGGGGCGGATCCCAATCGATGAATTCCTGAGTTCGGCGGGAGGGGAAATAACGGCCAAGGTCGGCGATTGGATTGATGTGCTCATTGAAAAGCGGGAAGACGAAGATGACGGCGATATCCGACTTTCCAAGGAACGGGCGGCGAAAATATTAATCTGGGATGAAATCAGCCGGATCTACCGGGATGACGGAGTCATTGAAGGCCGGGTGATCGGGAAAGTGAAGGGCGGGTTGTCTGTCGATATCGGCCTTCCGGCCTTTCTGCCCGGATCGCAAGTGGATCTTCAACCGGTCCGGGATATGGATTATCTCCTCGGCCAAACCCTCTTTTTCAAGATATTGAAATACAATAAGAAGCGGAATAATGTCGTTCTGTCCCGTCGATCCATACTGGAAAAGGAAAGGGAAAGTCAGCGAAACCAGATTTTGGACACCCTGGAGAAGGGGCAGATTCTGGAAGGAGTGGTAAAGAATATCACCGATTACGGGATCTTTATCGATTTAGGCGGTATTGACGGACTGTTGCACGTGACCGATATTTCCTGGGGTCGGGCCAGTCACCCCTCCGATATTTGCCAGGTGGGCGAAACCCTGCGGGTGGTAGTCTTGAATTTCGACCGGGAAAGGCAGCGAGTTTCCCTGGGACTTAAACAGCTTCTGGCCGATCCCTGGACAGTGGTAACGGAAAAATACCGAATCGGTTCCCGGGTTCAGGGAAAAGTGGTGAACCTTACCGAGTATGGGGCCTTTGTGGAACTGGAGACCGGGGTGGAAGGGTTGATTCACGTTTCGGAAATGTCCTGGACGCAGAAGATCCGCCACCCTTCGAAAGTTGTTTCGGTGGGGGATCAAGTGGAAGCCGTGGTCATTTCCGTGGACCCCGATAAGAAACGCATTTCTTTGGGCATGAAACAGATAGAGCCGAATCCCTGGGATGTGATTGCCGAAAAATATCCCGTGGGGACTGTAATTGAAGGCAAGATTAAGAATATTACCGACTTCGGCTTGTTTATCGGTATCGACGAAGGCATTGACGGACTGGTTCATATTTCGGATATTTCCTGGATCAAGCGCATCAAGCATCCGGCCGAGTTGTACAAAAAAGGTCAGGAAATTCAGGCCAAGGTACTGCATATCGATAAGGATCAGGAACGTTTTTCCTTGGGCATCAAGCAGTTGGAGACCGATCCCTGGGAGGCAATACCCCGAAAATACGGCCCGGGCACCATGGTACCCGGTATTATCACCAATGTGACCGATTTCGGTATCTTCGTGGAACTGGAAGAGGGGATCGAGGGCCTGGTCCATGTTTCCGAAGTGAGCAAGGATAAGATTAAAACTCCGGTCGGTCTGTTCAAAGTGGGTGACCTGATCAACGCCAAGGTCATCAATGTCAATCAAAAGGACCGGCGCATCGGATTGTCCATTCGCCGGGCCAAAAAAGATGAAGATCAGCAATATGTGAAGGAATATGTCAATACTTCCCGGGAAGCCAGTTCCAACCTGGGGGATTTGTTGCGGGAAGAATTGGAAAATAAAACCAAGACCTCTCTCGATCCCCTGGAAAATACCGACTGAACCGGGAACCGGCCTCCATCCCTCTCCAATTATCCTATGGCCAAACACCGACATCCGTTTTTATACGGTCTGCTGCTGGTCCTGCTGGGTTTGGCGGGACTGGCGACCCTGGGTTCGGCCATCGTTTTCTGGTTCGATGAGGACCGTTCCTGGAAAAGCGAACCTCGCATCGGGGTGGTCGGCATTCGCGGGATTATCCTTGACGCTAAGAATCCCGTGGAGCTCCTTAAAAAATACCGAAAAGACGATCGGGTCAAGGCCATCATCGTCCGGGTTGATTCACCGGGTGGCAGCGTAGCCGCTTCTCAGGAAATCTACCGGGAAATCGTCCGGACCCGGCCTCAGAAAAAAGTCGTGATTTCCATGGGCAACGTAGCCGCCTCCGGGGGATATTATATCGCCGCGGCCGGGAATCGGATGGGAGAATTTTCACCGGGGAACAGGCCAAAGCCCTGGGACTGGTGGATGAACTGGGGAGCCTGGAAGACGCAGTGGAATTGACCAAAAAAATGGCCCGGATCAGTGGAGAAGTAAAGCTGGTCTATCCCGAGAAAAAAAAGTTTTCCCTCTGGGACCTCATCTTGAACCGGGTCATGGGGGAGATCCGAGAAAACCTTCCGCTGACCGGATCCTCTTTCGACTTGTTATGGGTCCCCCCCGCCTTTTACAAGAACTGACTCACCTCACCCAGGCCGGCCCGAATGACTTCCGGCAGGTCATCCAGCAGTGAGATGATGCTGGAGGGCTGGTTGGCCAGGATTCCTCCGTCAATCGTGAGGTCTATCTGGGAGCCAAAGGCTTCTTCGATCTGCTGGGGGTCGCTTAAGACCTCCCGGCCCGACCAACCGACGCTGGTGCTGATAATCGGATGCCCTAAGGCCTCGACAATGGCCAGGCAGATATTATTATTGGGAACCCGGATTCCTACCGTTTTCCTTTTGGTCAGCATGATCTTGGGTACCAGTTTGGTTCCCGGCAGGATGAAGGTATAGGGGCCCGGCAGCAAGCGCTTCATGGTCTTATAGGCATAATCGGTTACCTGGGCGTATTCGCTGATATTTTTCAGGTCGGAGCAGATAAAACTGAAGGGTTTGGAGCGATCCCGTTTTTTGATCTGATAAATCCGCTGGATCGCTTTTTTATTCAAGATGTCGCAGCCAAAACCGTAAATGGTGTCGGTCGGGTAGGCGATCACCCCCCCGGTCTTTAAGATGTCCACCGCTTTGGCAATCAGCCTTTTTTGTGGATTTTGCGGGTTGATACGGTAGATCATAACCCTTCCCCTTTCTCAGCGCCGGGGCGGCTGATTCGATTAGGTAAACGGTTCACAAAGACTGTAAAGTTACTTCCCTAT
>Ga0209048_10003940_pt1 | contig 14278 bp, 13 predicted proteins | sample FrelakmetCRP12CR_FD_187146 | JGI IMG/M metagenome (GOLD analysis project Ga0209048, IMG submission 187146) | Freshwater lake sediment microbial communities from the University of Notre Dame, USA, for methane emissions studies - CRP12 CR (SPAdes)... | ecosystem: Environmental > Aquatic >... | reverse complement strand
GGCCGGCGAACGTCGTGGCGGCCCCGGCCTCGTGGGCCTCGCGCAGCGCCTTGGTGATCGCGTGACCGGTGCGGTCGCCGACCTGCAGCAGCCGCGCCCGGGAGGCGCCGCCGCAGCGGGCGAGCCGGTAGCCACCGTTCTCGCGCGTGAAGGAGCAGCCGAGCTCCTCGAGCCAGTGGAGTTCGTTCACGGCCACCTCATGGACAAGCTCCGTTTCGAGAGGCGCCCGGGGGCGGTGGCGGTCCACGTCACCTGCAGCTCGACCAAGATGGGGCTCACCGACAAGTTCAAGGCCGTCGCGCAGGCCTGTTCCGAGACGGTGGTCGTGCCGCCCCGGGTGGGGTGCTGCGGATTCGCCGGCGACCGGGGATTCAGCCACCCGGAGCTCAACGCGTCGGCCCTGGCCGATCTCAAGGCGGGGATCGAGGGATGCACCGCCGGCTTCTCGAACAGTCGCACGTGCGAGATCGGGCTCTCGCTCCACGGGGGCATTCCCTACCGGTCGATTCTCTTCCTCGTCGACTCCGCCACCAGCCGGCCGGATTGAACCCCCGGAGGAGAGCTGGCGGAGGCATGACGCGCCGGGTCAGCGGTGCCAGCTTGAATTGGCGCGGAACAAAGGGTTCAATTCCGGCCACCTTGGCAGATGAACGCCGCGAAGAACCCCACTTGCTCGCCTGAGGCGAGAGAGGGCCCACCATGACCTGGACCCAGATCTACACGCCGGTCGGAAACCTCTTCATCTCGGCGCTGCTCGCCGCCATCCCCGTCATCCTGCTCCTCGGTGCCCTGGCCTTCTTCCACGTGAAGGCCCACTGGGCGGCGCTTCTCGGGCTCGCCGCGGCGCTCGGCGTCGCCATCTTCATCTACGGGATGCCCGTCGGAATGGCCGGAATGGCCGCCGTGTACGGGGCGATGTTCGGCCTCCTGCCCATCGGCTGGATCATCCTGAACGCCATCTTCGTCTACGACATCACCGTGAAGACCGGGAAGTTCGAGGTGGTGAAGGACAGCATCGCGAACATCGGCGCGGACCGGCGCATCCAGGTGTTGCTCATCGGGTTCGCGTTCGGCGCCTTCATCGAGGGCGCGGCTGGCTTCGGCACGCCGGTCGCCATCTCGGCGGCCATGCTCATCGGCCTGGGGTTCAAGCCGCTCGCGGCAGCCGGCCTGGCCCTCATCGGCAACACCGCCCCGGTCGCCTACGGCGCGCTCGGCACCCCCGTCATCACCCTCGCCAAGGTGACCGGGCTTTCCGAGCTGCAGCTCTCTGCCATGGTGGGGCGGCAGCTCCCCTTCTTCTCCGTCATCGTGCCCTTCTGGCTGGTGTGGGCGATGAGCGGCTTCCAGGGGATGGTCCAGGTCTGGCCCGCCTGCCTGGTCGCGGGCGTCTTCTTCGCGATCCCGCAGTTCCTGGTCTCCAACTTCTTCGGCCCCTCCCTCGTGGACATCGTCGCCGCCATCGTCTCGATCGCCGCCACCTACACGCTTCTCAGGTTCTGGCAGCCGAAGCAGATCTGGCGGTTCCCGGAGGAGCGCGAGGTGGCCCATCCCGAGATCAAGAGGCACTCGGCCAGCGAGGCCTTCATGGCTTGGATGCCCTGGATCGTGCTCTCCGTGTTCGTCTTCATCTGGGGACTGCCCGAGGTGAAGAAGCTCCTGAACGGGATCTGGGCCCCGAGCTTCGAGATCCCGAACCTCCACAAGCTCGTGCAGAGGGTGCCGCCAGTGGCGAAGAAGCCCTCGCTCGAGGACGCGAAGTACGTCTTCAACATTCTCTCCGCCACCGGGACGAGCCTCCTTCTCACCGGCGTCGTCTCCGGGCTGTGGCTCAAGCTCTCCCTCGGCCAGCTCGTGAGCACCTACCTGGCCACCCTGAAGCGCGTGCGCTTCTCTCTCCTCACCATCGCCGCCATGCTGGCGCTCGGGTTCACCACGCGCTACTCGGGGTCCGACTCGACGATGGGCCTCGCCTTCGCATCGACCGGCGCCCTCTTCCCATTCTTCTCGCCTCTGCTGGGCTGGCTCGGCGTGGCCCTCACCGGCAGCGACACCTCCTCCAACGTGCTCTTCGGCAACCTGCAGGTGGTGTCGGCGGAGAAGCTCAACATGTCCCCCATCCTGGCCGCCGCCTCGAACAGCTCCGGCGGCGTCATGGGGAAGATGATCGACGCCCAGTCCATCGTGGTGGCCGCGGTCGCGACCAACGAGCACGGGAAGGAAGGCGAGATCCTCCGGTACGTCTTCTGGCACAGCCTCGTGCTGGCCTGCCTCGTCGGCGTGCTGGTCTTCCTCCAACACAACTACCTGCAGTGGATGATCCCCCACTAGTCGCGCCGGGCGCGGACGGAGAGCCGCGTCCCGGCCTTCTCGGGAGGACGGAGCAGACATGCCCAGGGTGGGACTCTTCGTCCCGTGCTACGTCGATCAGTTCTACCCGCAGGTCGGGCTGGCCACCCTGCGCATCCTCCGCCGCCTCGGTGCGGATGTGGACTTCCCCGCCGAGCAGACCTGCTGCGGCCAGCCCATGTACAACTCCGGCTGTGCCGCGGATGCCCGCCCCTTGGCCGAGCGCTTCCTGCGCGTCTTCGCCGGGTACGACCACGTGGTGGCGCCGTCGGGAAGCTGCGTCTCCATGGTGCGCACCCACTTCCGCGAGCTCCTCGGGGATCGCCCGGACCTGAGCGCGCTGGCCGCCCGGACCTACGAGCTGTGCGAGTACCTGGTGGACGTCGCCGGCGTGAAGAGCGTGGAGGGGGAGTTCCGGCGGAAGGTCGGCCTCCACCGTAGCTGCCACGGTCTTCGCGAGCTGCGCCTCGGGCGCTCCAGCGAGCGGATGGATCCCCCGCTCGACAAGGTGCGCCAGCTCCTCGGGGCGCTACGCGGGATCGAGATTGTCGACCTCCAGCGACCGGACGAGTGCTGCGGGTTCGGGGGCACGTTCGCGGTGAGCGAGGAGGCGGTCTCCTGCCTCATGGGAAAGGATCGCATCGCCGATCACGAGAAGGCGGGCGCCGAGGTGATCGCCGGCTACGACATGTCGTGCCTCATGCACCTCGACGGACTCCTGCGGCGGGATCGCAAGGCCATCCGGGTGATGCACGTCGCCGAGATCCTGGAAGAAGCGAGGCTTGCACCGTGAACAGCTTTCACGCCGAAAGGGCGGCGGCCTTCACCCGGGACGTCCCCCACGCCCACTGGCACGACACCGCGCTGTGGTTCGTCCGGGTGAAGCGGGACCGGGGCGCGGCTTCGGTCCCGGAATGGGAGAGGTTGAGGGACGCGGCGTCGGGCATCAAGGCCCATACCCTGTCGAGGCTGGCGGACTACCTCGAGGAGTTCGAGCGGAACGCCGCGTCGAACGGCATCCAGGTGCACTGGGCGCGGGACGGCGCCGAGCACAATCGTATCGTCGGCGAGATTCTCGAGCGGCGCGGGGTGAAGGTCGTCGCGAAGTCGAAATCGATGCTCACCGAGGAGTGCGGACTCAACCCCTACCTCGAGGCCCGGGGGATCGAGATCGTGGACACGGACCTCGGCGAGCGCATCGTGCAGCTGGCCGGGGAGCCGCCCTCGCACATCGTGATGCCCGCGATCCACAAGAAGAAGGAGGAGATCGGCGAGCTCTTCCACCGCAAGCTCGGCACGGCTGCGGGACTTTCCGATCCGAAGGTGCTCACCGAGGCGGCGCGCCAGCACCTGCGGCGCAAGTTCCTCGGTGCGCAGGCGGGCCTCTCCGGCGTGAACTTCGCCGTCGCCGAGACGGGCGGCATCGTGGTGGTGACGAACGAGGGCAACGCCGACATGGGCACGAGCCTGCCGCCCGTGCACGTCGCCTCGATGGGCGTCGAAAAGGTCATCCCCCGCGTCCGCGACCTCGGCATCTTCCTTCGCCTGCTGGCGCGCAGCGCGACCGGCCAGCCGGTGTCGACGTACACGACCCACTTTCACGCCCCGCTCCGCGGCGGCGAGCTGCACGTGGTCATCGTGGACAACGGCCGTAGCCAGATCCTGGGGCGGGAGCCTTTTCGTCGCTCCCTGTCCTGCATCCGCTGCGGCGCGTGCCTCAACACGTGCCCCGTCTACCGCCGGAGCGGCGGCTACAGCTACAGCTACCTCATCCCTGGCCCCATCGGGTCGGTACTGGGCCCGCAGCGCGATCCGGTGGCTCACGCCAGCCTGCCGTTCGCGTCGAGCCTCTGTGGGTCCTGCAGCGACGTCTGTCCGGTGAAGATCGACCTGCACCACGAGCTCTTGGCGCTTCGCGAGGAGATCCGCTCCCAGAACATCCTCCCCTGGAGCAAGCGCCTGGCCATGCAGGTGGCGAGCTTCGTCCTGCGCCATCCGGTGCTGTACCGGGCCTCCGGGCGCGTGGCCCGGTCCCTCATGCGGGCCGGCCTCGTGCGCTTCGGGCCTGCCGGCGCCTGGGCGAGGCAGCGGGAGCTCCCCGAAGCGCCCAAGGAGAGCTTTCGCGAGCTGTGGAAGAGGGAAGGCGGGGGGAGGGAGGCATGACGGCCCGCGAGGCGATCCTCTCCGCGCTCCGGAAGAACGCGCCGGCGCCCATGCCCTCGCCGGAGCACCCGGAGGGAATGCGGTTTCCGGATCCGGTGTCCCAGTTCCTGGAGGCCGTGAAGGGCGTTGGCGGCAGCGCCGTGCGCGTCGCCGACGCGTCCGCACTCCACCATGCGCTCTCCTCCTTGCCCGTCTGGGCCGAGGCCAGGAAGGTGGTGTCCCTCGTCCCCGGGGTGGGCCGCTCCAGCGTGGACCTCGAAGCGATCTCCGACCCGCACGACCTCGAGGGGGTGGACGTCGCGATCATTGGCGGCGAGGTCGGCGTCGCCGAGAATGGCGCCGTCTGGGTGCCGGGCAGGAACCTCGCTCCCCACCGCGCCATCTTCGTCATCACGGAGCACCTGGTCCTGACGGTGCGGGCCGTCGACGTGGTCTCCAACATGCAGGAGGCCTACGCGCGCATCCAGATCGAGCGACCGGGGTACGGCCTCTTCATCTCCGGACCGTCGAAGACCGCGGACATCGAGCAGGCCCTCGTCGTCGGTGCGCACGGGGCCAGGTCCTGCACCGTCTTCGTCGTGGGCTGAGCGTCACTCGCCGCGGAGCTTGTCCTCCACCGATCGCATCTTGCCCTCGATGGAGTGTTCCTTGTCCCGCCGATCGTCGATCTTGATGAAGGTCGATACCCGGACGGCGCCCTGCAGGAACGGGTGCTCGTGCATCTGGCGGATCACCGGGAGGATGGCGTCGAGGTCCCCCTCGATGATCGTGCCCATGGCAGTGAGCTGATTCTTCAATCCGCTCGCGCGCAGGATCCTCTCGACACCCGCGACGTACCTCGAGACGCTGGGCGTCGCTGTGCCGAGCGGCGTGATGCTCAGGAAAACGACGGCCATGGCTCTCGCCTCCTGCCCCGGATGCGGGGCACGTCCCCATCCCGGCCCCGACGGGGTCCCTAGCCGGGGCCGGAAACCACCCGCAGCACCTCCCGGCCGAGTCGCAGGACGTCCCCGTCGCGCAGCTCGCGCTCGGAGCGGGGAGGAAGGCGGACGAAGGTGCCGTTCGACGAGCCGAGGTCGCGCAGCTTTGCGGTCCCGTCGGGATCGACGACGATCTCCGCGTGTGCCTGAGAAAGGTACGGGTCGTCGCCGAGGTTGACCGAGCAGCCGGCGCGGCCGAGAGTCACCGAGGGGCCGGGGCGAAGCCAAACGCGCCCTGGGCCGCCCCCCTCGAGCCGTTCCTCCACGAGGACCGCCAGGCCGGGCGGCCGCGGTGAGCCGAGCCGCCGGGTCCCGTCCGATGGAGGAGGAGGAGGAGGAGGCAGGATGCCGACATAGCGAAGCAGCCGGTCGCCCAGCGCAAAGAACTCGCCGGGCTTGAGCGGCACGGAGAGGCCTCGGAGGCGGAGATAGCTGCCGCTCGGCGAGCCCTCGTCGCGCACGAGGAGGCGGCCATCCCGGTAGAGAAAGGTGGCCTGCAGGGGCGCGAGCGAGTCGTCGTCCGGGAAGAGGATCACGCCCTGGGTGCGGCCCGCACCGAGCTCGTCTCCCGAGAGGCGGAACACGGCACCTTCGAAGCCCGCGCCTCGCTCCAGGACCAGCGTCGCCTTGCCGGGCCCGGCCGGACCGAACACCTGCGATGGCGTCCGCTGGCCCGGCGCGGGAGGGGCGGCCGCCATCGGGCGCGTGTGCGCGGGGCCGATCGGCTGCCCGCATCGGATGCACCAGCTCCCGCTGCCCGCCTCCTCCCCGCAGTGCGGGCAAGCGGTGACGAGCGGAATGGGCTGGGTCTCGTCGCCCGGTGCCGGGGCCGCCCCGGGCGGTGTCGGTATCGCCCGGGGTGGCTGGAACGCTCTCTGGAGCTGAGGAGCAGGTGGCGAGGCCAGGGCGGGGGGAGGGGTAGCCGGGCTCCGCGGCGGCAGGGGCTCGAGGTCGAGCTCACCGAAGGGCGACGGCGCGTACCTGGGAACCGGGGTGGCTGCAGGCGGGGGAGCGGCAACCGCCGGCTCGGGGACCAAGGCCGGCTCGGCGTCCAACGCCACGGGAAGCGCATCCAGGCTGAGTGGAGGCAGATCGGAAAGGGAAGGGAGCGAGAGCTCGGCGAACGCGCCGACGTCGGGTCCCTCCGCCCCCAGGCGCGGCGATGCCGGCGGGGCGCGCGGTGGGGCGCCGGAGGCGCGGGCGGGCGAGAGCGCCTGGCCGCACGACACGCAGGTCTTCGTCCCGGGCTCGTTGTAGGCGTCGCAATTCCGGCAGACGAGGCCCAGGATGCCCGTGAGGCGTCCCATCTCCACCTCGGCGCCGCAGGTGGGACATTCCGCCATGGTGACGTCGAGTTTGCCGCCGCAGTGAAAGCACTCGAGCAAGGCCGTGCACCTCTACGTTTCTTCTACCCCGATGCGGCCTCTACGCTCAAACTTCGCACCTTCTCCGGCTCACCCAGGACGATGAGTATCGACCCCCCGGAGAGCACCGCGTCCGGCGTGGGGCTGTAGGTGAAGCGCCCCCCTTCTGCGATGGGATCGCGGATTGCAAGCAGGAGGAGACCCTTTCGTGCCAGATCGAGCTCGGCGAGGGGCTTCCCGGACCAGGGGGAGCTCGCGGGGACTGAGATCTCCTCCAGGCGCAGGGGCTGCTCCTTGTTGCGCAGCATCACGTCGAGGAAGCCCGTCACCTCGGGCCGGACCATCTCCGAGACCATCCGGAGGCCACCCATCACATTGGGGGAGACGACGCTGTCGGCCCCGGCACGCTTCATCTTGGCCTCCGCCTTCACGTCGATGGCCTTCGCGACGATGCGCAGCCGAGGGTTCAGCGCTCGCGCCGTGATGGCCACGAAGAGGTTGTCCTTGTCGTCAGTGAGCGCCGCGATGACACCGCGGGCGCGGGCGATGCCCGCTTCCTCCAGGACCTCGTCGTGTGTGGCATCGCCCAGAACGGCCCCACCCCCGTGGGCGCTGGTGACCTCCTTCAGCACCTCGAGGTTCCGGTCGATCACCGCGAAGGGCACACCGAGGAGGGCGAGCTCGCGCAGGCAGTGGATCCCGGTCGAGCCGGCGCCGCAGACGATGATGTGGTCGCGCATCGCCTTCATGTGAGTGTCCATGCGCCTCCTCCAGCGAAGGCCGTGCACCTCGCCCTCGACGAGCACTGCGGTGACGGTGGCGAGAAACCACCACAGCGAGACGGTCCCGCCGAGAACGAGGAGCATGGTGAAGGGGCGGCCGAGCGGAACCTGGGAAACCGGCAGGATCTCCCCGAACCCCACCGTGGAAACCGTGGTGACCGTCATGTAGGCGCAGTCGAGGAGAGACCAGCGCCCTCCCCCGAGCGTCCAGTAGCCGACAATTCCCACAGTGACGGTGCTGCCGAGCGCAGCCGCTGCGGGAAGCAGGCGTTGGCGGAGCATCCCGGGACAGTCTAGCGCGCGGTGTCGAAACCGGGGACTTCCCGGCACGGCGTGGCCATTTCCCGGCACGGCGGTTACGAATCATTCCAGGCCTTGCTTGCCGCGGCGCGGCGCGCGAGGCTACCCTGGAACACGAGCCTTGCTTCGCCTGAACGACATTCTCGACAAGGTGGCCGGATATCACCCGTCGGCCGACCTCGACGTGATCAAGAAGGCCTACGTCTACTCGGCGAAGGTGCACCAGGGGCAGATCCGCAAGTCGGGGGAGCCCTACCTGGTGCACCCGCTGGAGGTGGCCGGCATCCTCGCCGAGCTGCGCCTGGACGAGGCATCCATCGTCACCGGCCTTCTTCACGACACCATCGAGGATACGCTCGCGACCCGCGACGAGATCGCCGAGCTGTTCGGTGAGGAGGTCGCCGAGCTGGTGGACGGGGTCACCAAGCTCTCCCAGTTCTCCGCCGGGAACACCAAGGAGGAGAAGCAGGCGGAGAACTTCCGCAAGATGGTCGTGGCCATGGCCAAGGACATCCGCGTCCTCCTGGTCAAGCTGGCCGACCGCACCCACAACATGCGGACGCTCGAGCACATGTCCCCGGAGAAGCAAGAGCGCATCGCTCGGGAGACGCTCGACATCTACGCTCCGCTGGCCAACCGGCTCGGGATGCAGTCGGTGAAGAGCGAGCTCGAGGACCTTTCCTTCCGCTACCTGAAGCCCCAGGAGTACCTGGAGCTGCAGGAGAGGGTGTCGAGTCGGGCCAAGGAGCGAGACCGATTCGTCGCCGAGGTCATCGAGATCATCCGCGAACGCCTGAAGGAGAACGGCGTCGAGGCGCAGGTCTATGGACGGGTGAAGCACCTCTACTCCATCTGGCGAAAGATGCGGACGCAGGAGCTACCCTTCGAGCAGATCCACGACCTCATCGCCTTCCGCGTCATCGTGGGGAACGTCGCGCAGTGCTACGAGGCTCTCGGCCTCATCCACTCCCTCTGGAAGCCCGTGCCGGGCCGCTTCAAGGACTACATCGCCATCCCCAAGCCCAACATGTACCAGTCCCTGCACACCACGGTGGTTGGGCCGCGGGCGGAACGCATCGAGATCCAGATCCGCACCGACGACATGCACAGCGTGGCGGAGCAGGGCGTCGCGGCGCACTGGCGCTACAAGGAGGGCTCGAAGGGCGACGGGAAGAAGGACGGGATCCGGGCGGCCGATGCCGAGACCTACGGGTGGCTTCGCCAGCTCCTGGAGTGGCAGCGAGAGCTCTCCGACCCCACCGAGTTCCTCGAGACGGTCAAGGTCGACCTGTTTGCCGACGAGGTCTTCGTCTTCACTCCCAAGGGGGACGTGAAGAGCCTCCCGCGGGGCGCCACGCCCCTCGACTTCGCCTACGCGGTCCACTCGGAGGTCGGCCACAAGTGCGTGGGCGCCAAGGTGAACGGCAAGATCGTGCCCTTGCGCTACCGGCTCAAGAACGGCGACACGGTGGAGATCCTCACCTCGCCGCACTCGCAGCCCTCCAAGGACTGGCTCACCTTCGTCCGCACGAGCCGGGCCCAGGCGCGGATCCGGCAGCACATCCGCCAGGCGGAGCACAAGCGCTCGCTCGAGATCGGTCGCGAGGTGTCGGAGCGCGAGCTCCGCCGCTACGGCGTATCCCTCTCCCGGGCGGCCAAGGACGGGTCGCTCGAGAAGGCGGCCGCGACGCTCGGCTACCGCACCGGGGACGACGTCCTGGTGGCGGTCGGATACGGGAAGGTCGCGCCCGACCAGCTCGTGAAGCAGCTCGTCCCGGCGGAGAAGCTCGCCGAGCCCGCCGTCGAGGCCCCGGTGGCGAGCCGGTTGACGGAGCTCTTCCGGCGGGTCGCGCGGCTCCCGAGCGGCGGGGTGCGGATCAGCGGAATCGAGGACGTGCTCGTCCGCTTCGGCAAGTGCTGCAACCCGCTCCCCGGAGACCCCATCGTCGGCTTCATCACCCGCGGCCGCGGCGTGACCGTGCACACTGCCCGCTGCGACAAGGCTCTGGCGATGGATCCTCAGCGCCGGGTCGACGTCTCCTGGGACGTGAAGGGCGATTTCAAGCGGATCGTGGCTGTGAAGGTGGTCACCGAGGACAAGCCTGGAATGCTCGCCAAGGTCTCCCAGACCTTCAGCGAGGCCGGCATCAACATCGCGCAGGCGAACGTGCGCTCCGCCTCGGACAAGGCGGTGCTCTCCTTCGAGGTGTCGGTCCAGGACCTGAAGCAGCTGACCACGGTGATGCGCAGCTTGGAGCGGGTGGAGGGCGTCCACTCGGTGGAGCGCGTCTAGCGGCGGTACGCGAGGAAACACATGCGAACGATCATCGACACCCCGGATGCCCCTCGTGCGATCGGCCCCTACAGCCAGGGGATCGAGACCGGGAGGGGCCGGACCGTCTGGTGCTCCGGCCAGATTCCCCTCGACCCGGCCACCGGAGAGATCGTGGAGGGGGGCATCGCCGCCCAGACCGACCGCGTCCTGAAGAACGTGCGGGCCGTGCTCACCGCGGCTGGCCTGGAGATGCGCCACGTGGTGAAGAGCACGGTCTACCTGGTCGACCTCTCCGAGTTCGCGAGGATGAACGAGGTCTACGCGGTCCACTTTCCCTCGAGCCCCCCGGCGCGCTCGACGGTACAGGTGGCGGCCCTGCCGCGCGGGGCCCGCGTCGAGATCGAATGCATCGCCGAGGCTGACTGACGCCCGCGCCCGCCGGCCGGGCCGGGGGCACGGCTGGTGCCTGCCTCAGGGCTCGTAGTAGGTGAACTCCTTGCCGCGGAAGTTGCGGAACACCCACTTCTTGCCCTCGTGGCGCACCACGTAATCCGGGTTCACCGGGATCTTCCCGCCGCCCTCCGGGGCGTCGACGACGAAGTGCGGTACCGCGAGCCCCGAGGTGTGCCCGCGGAGGGCGCGGATGATCTTCCGCCCGGCCTCCACCGAGGTGCGGAAGTGGCTGATCCCCTTCGCCAGGTCGCACTGGTAGATGTAGTAGGGGCGTATCCGCATGAGCAGGAGCTTGTGGTTCAGCTCCATGACGGTCCTCGGGTCGTCGTTGATCCCCTTCAGCAGGACCATCTGGTTGCCGATGACGCACCCGCCGTCGGCGAGCTTGCGCGCAGCCTCGAAGGTCTCGGCGGTGCACTCCTTGGGGTGATTGAAGTGGGTGTTCACGTAGACCGGCTGGTGCTTGCGGAGCATGTAGACGAAGTCGTCGGTGATCCGCTGGGGAAGGGTGACGAGGTTGCGGGTGCCGAGCCGGAACACCTCCACGTGCGGGATGGCGCGGAGCCGCGCCAGGATGTAGTCGAGCCTGTCGTCGGACAGGGAAAGCGGGTCGCCGCCCGAGATGACCACGTCGCGGATCTCCGGGTGGGCGGCGATGTAGGCGAGGCCGTCCTCCACCTGCTTCTTGGCGGCGGCACTGGTCGGATCGGCGACCTTGCGCTTGCGCGTGCAGTGCCGGCAGTACACCGGGCAGTTGTGGGTGATGTAGAAGAGCACGCGGTCCGGATAGCGGTGCGTGATTCCCGGAACCGGCATGTCCCGCTCCTCGGCGAGCGGGTCGTCGAGGTCCGCCGGGGCGATCAGGGCCTCGCCCATCGTCGGCACCGACTGCAGGCGAACCGGGCAGTGCGGGTCGTCGGGGTCCATGAGCGCCGCGTAGTAGGGCGTGATGCCCATGTGGAAATCCTTGTCGGTCTCGATGGCCGCCTGGCGCTCGTCGGGTGTCACCCGGACGACCTTGTCTAGCTGCTCGAGCCCGGTGATCCTTTCCCGCTGTTGCCAATGCCAGTCGTTCCAGAGCGCATCGGCCACCCCCTGCCATACGGATCGCGGCCCCGGGAGGAAGCGGGAGGACACGCTCGGCGGGGGCATCACCTCGGCCCCTGGCTGGCGCGGGGCGGAGGCAGACGGGTCGCGGTGGTTGCCCGGGTGCCCGTTGCCGCCCTCGGACGCGCGCGCGGCGCGGGGGGGCTCTTCGCCGTGCACAACCGGAAGGGTCGCCATGCACCACTCCTTAGGGCGGCCGTCAAGCCGCCAGAATGCTCTTAATGCGGGGCACGTGGCGCGACACCAGTGGCCCCAAAAATTATCATACTCACCTCGAAGGGCCCGACCCCACTTGACGGCCGGCCAGGTCGACCTTCCTTGGCGCCAGGGCCCGCCCTCCAGGGCGGGGAAAGGGCGGCGCCGGGTGCGCGCAGGTAAGCCGCCGTCGGTCCGAAGTGGTACAAGAGAGCCGTCGCGAGAGCGACCTACCGCGGGGCTCGCGGGAAGTGACGCCTCGGGATATACGAGCAGCGCAGTCAGGCACTTGGCCCAGGAACCTGCCCGAACGGAAGAATCACTCGTCAACCCGGTATCTCCGGGGCTCGGGGCCGGGGAGGATGTCAATTCGACCGGCTCTGCCGGTGGTTCCCGGCCCGCATCGAACCGACTCATGAGCGATCTCCTGCAGCGTTTCCCGGGTGTCTCCTCGGAGGAGTGGAACGACTGGCGGTGGCAGCAGAGGCATATGCTGCGCTCTGCCGCCGACCTGGAACACCTCGTGGATCTCACGGCGGAGGAGCGACGCGGGCTCGAGGGCACGGCGAGCCGCTTTCGATTCGGCCTCACCCCCTACTACGCCTCCCTGATGGACGCCAACCATCCGTTCTGTCCGGTGCGGATGCAGGCCATCCCCGCGGCGGCCGAGGCCGACGAGGCCCCAGGGGACCTCCGCGATCCCCTCGGTGAGGACCCGCACCGTCCCGTGCGGGCGGTGGTGCACAAGTACCCGGACCGCGTCCTCTTCCTGGCGGCCGCCCACTGCGCCACCTACTGTCGCCACTGCACGCGACGGCGGATCACCGGGGGGGAGGAGGAGGCCTTCGACCGGGCCTCGGCCGAGGAGGGAATCGCCTACGTCCGCGCGCACCCGGCCGTTCGGGACGTGATCGTCTCGGGAGGCGACCCGCTCTCGCTCGGGGACGAGCGCCTGGCCTGGCTCCTCGGAGAGCTTCGGGCCATCCCTCACGTCCAGGTCCTACGTCTCGCCACGCGCGCGCCGGTCGTCAATCCCATGCGAGTGACGGACGCGCTCGCTTCCCTCCTCCGCCGCGTCGCCCCCCTCTTCGTGGTGACGCACTTCAACCATCCGAAGGAGTGCACGGCGGACGCCCGGGCGGCTTGCGAGCGGCTGGTCGACCGCGGGCTCCCCGTGGAGAACCAGACCGTGCTCCTGCGGCGGGTGAACTCCTCGGCCCGAATCATCGCGGACCTGAACCAGCGTCTATTGACGTGGCGCGTGCGCCCCTACTACCTCCATCAAGGGGACCTGGCAGAGGGCACGGCGCACTTCCGGACGCCGCTCGCCTGCGGAGTCTCGATCCTCGAGCGGCTGCGCGGCCACACGAGCGGGCTCGCCGTACCTCACCTGGCGGTGGACCTTCCTGGCGGCTTTGGCAAGGTGACGCTGCAGCCGGGGTACCTCATCGGCCCAGGAGACGAGACCGGGCCTTCCGAGGGCGCGCGCGGCGCGGTGGCGGAACCGGGGCGAGCGGCTGGCCATTGGATGCGGAGCTTTCGCGGGGAGGCAGCCTACTATCCGGAGCCACCGGAGCGGGATTGCACCTGCCCGTACGACGAGGTCTTCTACCGGCGCGCCTAGGGGCGCGGAGGAAGCAAGCGGATGGTTGCGAAGATCATTGCGGCGCTGGCGGTCTTCACGACGTCCGTCATCTCGGGCATGGGCTACGGCGGAGTGGTCCTCCTCATGGCGATCGAGAGCGCGTGCATCCCGCTGCCCTCCGAGATCATCATGCCCTTCGCCGGGTACCTCGTGTACACCGGCCAGTTCACGCTGCTCGGGGCCGGATTCTGGGGAGCGGTCGGGTGCGTGGTGGGATCCATACCGGCCTACTACCTCGGACTGTACGGGGGCCGCCCCATCATCGAGCACTACGGGAAGTACGTGCTCGTCTCCCACCACGAGCTCGACCTCGCCGACCGGCTCTTCGAGCGTCACGGAGCGGCCGTCGTCTTCTGGGCGAGGCTGCTCCCGGTCGTCCGCACGTTCATCGCTTTCCCGGCGGGCGTGTCGCGGATGAACATGACGAGGTTCGTCGCCTACACCTTCGCGGGATCGTTTCCCTGGTGCATGGGGCTCGCCTGGATGGGCATGAAGCTCGGGGAGCGCTGGAACAGCGACCCGCGCCTGAAGGCAGCGTTCCATCGATTCGACGCCGCCATCGGTGTGTTGCTCGTGGTCGGGGTCGTCGCCTTCGTCTGGCACAAGGTGCGCGCCGCGCGGCGCGGCACCGAGATCGCCGGAGGATAGCGTCCGCGTGAATCCCA
>Ga0209048_10003939_pt1 | contig 14284 bp, 12 predicted proteins | sample FrelakmetCRP12CR_FD_187146 | JGI IMG/M metagenome (GOLD analysis project Ga0209048, IMG submission 187146) | Freshwater lake sediment microbial communities from the University of Notre Dame, USA, for methane emissions studies - CRP12 CR (SPAdes)... | ecosystem: Environmental > Aquatic >... | reverse complement strand
CAAAACGAGTGCCCGGAGCAGGAGTTGAACCTGTACGCCGTTGCCGGCACTAGACCCTGAATCAAATTCGCTATCGAAAATGATATTAAAATGGGCAATTTCGGGTCACCGAATGCCCATTTATTTATGGTGTGATGTTACGATTTGGTTACTCGAAGTATTGAGTGGTATAGAGTTGTACAGAGTGTGGTTACGAAATGGTGACCCGAAGGGGAGAACCAATTTCCCCTCTATTATATATACGGCCTTTTCTTATCACCAATGCTCACTAATCCCCTATTTCCTCACGCCGTGATTCTCTCATGTATGGTCGGGGTTTAGCTCATCCAGGAACGGCGGAATTGTTGAATTAGGTGGAGAAGATTGAGATTGGAGGATAAGTTATTCGGATATAAAAGCAGTATGACTTTTCATCCAAAATATCTCTTCATCATTTGAGCGGATTGGATAACCAGATGAGGCCACACCGTTTACTTGGGTACCGGCTACCGGCACCCGAAGCATATTTTCCATATCAAGTAGCCAATGCTTGACAATACAAAAAAACTAACTTATTTTTAGTGCATAATCTGGGGGCAGATCATTGGTGCATAGGGCTGGGGCGGGTCAGTGATGAAGAATATATAAAGTAAGGTAATTTGTATGGAAGACAATACTAAATTGTCAAAGCAAAAAGCTTATCTTGTTCCGATTATTATTATGATTGTGATGGGCGTTGTTTTATTTCTTACAGCAGGTTCGGTAAGGTATTGGGAGGCATGGATTTACTGGGTAGGGTTCTCTTTACTGACATTTTTTATTGCTGCTTATTTTCTAAACAAAAGTCCCGATCTTTTATCGAGACGAATGCAGCATCGAGAAAATGAAACTACGCGAAAAACTCCCGCCTTATTAAACTTGTTTTTTGTCGGTTACTTAATTCCCGGCCTTGATTTCCGTTTTCATTGGTCGGGTATACCTGTTTGGGTTGTAATTGTATCGAATGCTATTGTTTTCTTAGGTTATATATTTATTATCTTTGTTTTTAAGGAAAACAGCTATGCTTCATCTGTTATACAGATCGAGAAAGAACAGCAGGTTATAACAACAGGCCCCTACGCCATAGTTCGCCATCCAATGTACTTGGGATTGTTATTAATGTTTTTGTTTACTCCTCTGGCACTTGGTTCTTATTGGGCAATAATACCTTTTCTTCTCACTGTACCAATGAATATATTTAGGATAAAAAGTGAAGAAGAAGTGCTTTTGCGAGACCTTCCGGGGTACAAAGATTATTGTTTAAAAACACGTTATCGTTTGATTCCATCATTTTGGTAAAGAATTTTTAAGCTGATACGCGAAAGTGTCTAAAAATAGTTTGTGACGAAATTTATAATCTGCTCAATTGGATGAAGTTGTGAATCTTTTCTGGGACACACCATTGACCTGCCCTCGGTTCATGTGCCAACTGGAAGTGTAATTAATTCCCTGAGTGGTGGGGAATAGGTAGGAAGCCCAAAATGTAATACTCCAGATATATAATTGCCTTGGACAAGATGTGCCCAAATTAGTTGATGGCGTCCAAGATGCAGGGTACAAGACAGTTGTGTTTAATGAAGGGATCTTGCCCAGCGGAGTGTACTTTTACAGGCTAACCGCAGACGATTTTGTACAAACTTAGAAGATGCTGATGTTGAAATAATATTAAACTGCACTCACTAGGGAGTGAAAGTCTCCTATGACCCCGGCAGGGGGAATCATTAGCCAGACGGCAAGGGTGTCTGTCACGAGGCAGAATCTGAAGGAAGCCGCAGGCAAAACGCTGGTTCGACGAACAGGAAGCACATAGAGGCGGCTGCTCTGGATGAGAAGGCTAATTTCTTCAAAGTCCAATACCTGCACGGAAAGCGCAGACGTATATGTGACGGACATAAGCGGGAAGGTGAGTGCGCAATACCCGGGGAGATCTGGAGTCCTGCCATGAGCTACTATCGCTGAAAGGCGATGTGATGGGGCTCCAGAAGTCAGCAGAAGGCATAGTAGGTCAGTAGACTGAAGGGTGAGAACATTAGTGATGAGGACAGGAGCCTCAAATTTCGATGACGAAGGAGACGCAGATCGTATGACTGAAATGTCCGAGACCGATCAGGGCGGTACCCGGTGGGAAGCGGGGAGAGCATGATGCTCACTGCGTCAAACGTCACGGCAAGGAGAGAAAACCCCAGTCCAGAAGGGAAGACGCTCATGGAAGCAGTTGTAGAGCGAGAGAACATGATGCGAGCCTACAGGCAGGTGGTACGGAACAAAGGAGCAGCGGGGATAGACAGAATGGCAGTGGAAGAGCTCAAGCCGTACCTGAAAGCGCAGTGGCCGCAGATCAAAGAGAAGCTACTGGAAGGGAAGTATCAACCACAAGCCGTGTGGACGGTAGAGATACCGAAACCGAACGGCGGTGTGCGACAATTGGGCATACCGACAGTGGCGGACCGGCTCATCCAGCAAGCAATGCATCAGGTGCTGGCGCCGATATTTGAAAGGCAGTTTTCCAAATCCAGCTACGGCTTTCGCCCCGGACGCAACGCACATCAAGCTGTACTACAAGCACAGCGCTACGTTGCCGAAGGAAAGCGATGGGTGGTAGATATGGACTTGGAGAAGTTCTTCGACCGTGTCAATCACGACATCTTGATGTCACGGGTAGAGCGCAGAGTGAGTGACAAGCGCATCCTCGGACTGACACGGCGGTACTTGCAAGCAGGCATAATGGTCGATGGGATCACACAGCAACGGACGGAAGGCACCCCTCAAGGGAGCCCACTGTCTCCGCTCCTGTCGAACATCGTGCTGGACGAATTGGACAAGGAGTTGGAGAGGCGGGGGCATAACTTCTGCCGATACGCCGATGACTGCAATATTTACGTGCAATCACGGAACGCCGGCAAGCGGGTCATGTCCTCACTCAAGCGATTCCTCGAACAACGACTCCACCTGCGGGTAAACGAAGCAAAGAGTGCCGTTGCCCATCCCTGGCAGCGGAAGTTCCTGGGTTACTCAATGACGATCGACCGAATGCCAAGGCTGAAAGTGGCCGAGGCATCGGTAAAACGCTTCAAAGGGAAGATACGAGAACTGGTGCGAAAGGGACGAGGACGGAATATCGGAAAACTCATCAAGGAACTCCAACCGCTGATACGGGGATGGATGGAATACTTCAAACACGCACAAGTAAAGAACACGTTTGAGGAACTTGACGGGTGGATACGGCGGAAACTGCGCTGCATACTATGGCGGCAGTGGAAGAAACCGTACACACGCAAGAAACGGCTGATGCGGCAAGGGATCGCAGAAAATCGTGCATGGCAATCCGCACTCAACGGGCGAGGCCCGTGGTGGAACGCGGGAGCCTCGCACATGAACGAAGCGTTCCCAAAGCTATTCTTTGATCATCTGGGTCTCCCATCGCTGCTCCAAGCGCGTCAACGCTTACAGTTACAGGCATCACTATGAACCGCCGTATACGGAACCGTACGTACGGTGGTGTGGGAGGACGGCGGGCGCAAGCCCGCCTCCTACCCGATGCCATAATCAGACCACGACCGACGCACCGATAAAACAGAGCGAATGAATAACTTAATACGTTTGTGCTTGGGGTTGGGAATTTGCTTTATATAGGTTTTTTCTTAATTTGTGCGCATAGCAATATTGCGTTATGTGCAAGCAAAGTTTTTATTTACATAAGGCGTTTTGTGGTACACATCACAGGAAACAAAACCAGAGAGTGGTCGTGTATCAGGAAGCCACATAAACAATAGTTAGGTTTCAAAACTGATTAGTCAGATTGCCATGAACTACACGCAAAAACTACCCGGTCGAAATAGTCGGCAAGAGGGTTTATGAGAGCGATCATATACACAGAATACGGATCCCCTGATGTTCTTCAGTTCACGGAGGTAGCAAAACCTACTCCCAAGGACGATGAGGTGTTGATAAGAATTCGTGCGGCATCCGTTAATCCACTTGACTGGCACTTCATGAGAGGTGAACCGTTTATCGTCCGCTTAATGATCGGGGGACTGCTCAAACCAAAGACCAAACGACTCGGCGTCGATGTAGCCGGCCAGGTTGAAGCCACTGGCAGAAACGTAAAGCAGTTCAAACCAGGCGACGAGGTGTTCGGAGCATGCCGTGGGGCCTTTGCCGAGTACGTGTGTGCTACTGAAGAAAAATTGGCACTGAAGCCAGCTAACATATCGTTTGAGGACGCAGCAGCCGTACCAGTGGCGGCAACCACTGCCCTTCAGGGTCTTCGTGATAAGGGACGGATCCAGAGAGGCCACAAGGTTCTTGTTGATGGCGCGTCTGGTGGTGTGGGTGCATTTGCGGTCCAGATTGCCAAATCGTTCGGAGCTGAAGTCACTGCAGTGTGCAGCACGAAGAACGTGGACACCGCGCGATCAATTGGCGCAGACCATGCCATTGATTACACTCGAGAAGATTTCACGCAGAGCGGGCATCGTTACGATCTGATCATGGGTGCGAACGCCTATCATTCTATTTTTGATTACAGGCGTGCGCTGAGTCAGGACGGAATTTATGTCGGGGCTGGAGGTGGAGGTGGTCAAAGTCTCCAAGGCATGCTACTAGGCATGCTACTGCAATCATCACTGTCACTGATTGGAAGCAAGAAGATGTGTGGCTTTATAGCGAAGCTAAACAAGAAGGATTTGGATTTTCTGAAAGATCTTCTTGCCGCCGGGAATATTGTACCCTTCATAGATAGACGTTACCCATTAAGCGACGTGGCACAAGCTATCCGTTATCTTGAAGAAGGACACGCGAGAGGAAAAGTAGTCATAACGGTAGAACATAGTAACGACACTTAATAAGGCGCTGCGACAGACCACTAGTCCGCCGCGCTTGATATCCGCAGGTGAGCTTGGTTGTTAAGGAACGAATATTAAAGAACTTTGGACCACCCTGCTCGCTCTGTTTATGTGCCGCAAAACGGGATTTATATAGAACTTGACATGCGCTGATTATTTATGAATGATGTAGAGCTTGAACGCTTATTTGGTATGGTTGATAGGTATATTATCAACTCGAAAAGTTCTCGACGGAAGTGGACATATGGACAGTTTCGTCTCTTCGTAGAATTTCTATTAAATACTGGTCTTCGACGTAGTGAGGCAATCGGTTTAAAGACGGCGGATGTGGATATAGAAAAAGGAGTGATTTATTTGGATAAAACAAAGGACCGTAAAATGCGGATCATCCCCCTGAACCGAAGGGCAAAAGAGATACTTGTTTTTTTAGGAAACGATATCTTTCAAGGCTTAAATGCAGCGTTGGCGACTCATATATTTATGCGCGTGGCAAAAAAAGCCGAGTTGCAGGAGTTCAAATTGCACTCTTTGCGTCATACTTTCGCTTGCAAACTAATTGCAAATGGAATTGATCTTTATACAGTCAGCAAATTGCTCGGCCATTCAGACATTAAAACAACTATGATCTATGCCAAGGTCGAAGTGAAATCGCGACAAAATGCCGTTGATAAATTGCACACGATCGAAATACAGAAGTCGATAATTCCCAATGATGTTAAATCATTACCCGCGTAATCGGGCATCATTATAAATAGACAGCCCACAATCAAATACAGCGGTTGTGGGCTTTTAATTTTTAAGTAAGATTTTGGTAAGATTTTTTATAGAGTGATTATCAGCACAACAAAACCGCCCAAAACGAGTGCCCGGAGCAGGACTTGAACCTGTACGCCGTTGCCGGCACTAGACCCTGAATCATATTCGCTATCGAAAATGATATTGAAATGGGCAATTTTGGATGACGAAATGCCCATTTTTTACTGTGTGATGTTACGATTTGGTTACTCGAGGTATTGAGTGGTATACAGCGATACAGAGTATGGTTACGAAATGGTGACTCGTATGATCATGCCTCCTTTATTTCCCTCTATTGTATATTGCTTTCCTTCCTTCCCCATTTCCCAAAACTTCATAATCTGGACTATATGCCCACCTGGGAACCGCTGAATTGTTGAGTTCGGTGGAGAAGATTGAGATTGGGATGTAAATCCACTCAGTGCCGGATCAGATATTTTAGCGATTCATTTGCATTTCTCCAGGAAGCGTTGTACAGTAGAACCCGGGAGAGTAAACCCATCTTACCGCTCACAGCATCAGGTCAGAGCAGACCAATCTGACGAGTCATACTTCGTCTTGGTGCCTCGCCAAGATATTGAATTAAACCAATGTGTTTTTTCAAGTGGAGGTCGATATGAATAAACTGCTATTTCCTGCCATTTTGATTATTCTTTTCTCCTGCACACTCACCGCCCAGTGGATGCAAACAAACGGGCCATACGGCGCCTATATCACCTCTCTTTGCATATCTGAAACAAATATATTTGCTGGTGCGCGACCAGGTGGAGTTTTCGTTTCTTCCGACGACGGAGTAAGCTGGGCCTATTCCGGTTTGACAAATGAGGGGATTTATGCTTTGGCAGCCGTTCAAGGGAATCTCTTTGCAGGTGCAGGTAGTGACGGTGTCTTCCGTTCTACGGACGATGGCAAACAGTGGACCTATGCAGGCTTAGTCGGCTCAGAGGTGATATCTTTTGCAGTACGCGAATCGACTCTCTATGCTGGGACGTGGGGTCGGGGCGTCTTTTTTTCAACCAATCGTCATTGAAAGGAGATAAACTTAATTGTATAACGATAATTTACTACAAAACCCGGCATTCATGGCTATCAAGAATGCTAAAGTTGAGCAGTTTGATCGAGTCAAAGAGACTGCAATAGAACTCCTGACATTACGAAGCCCTATGGCCGATCTGGTAATTATATGTGAATTTGAAAAGTATAAGGTACTTGCGAAAAATGAAGAGAAGTACCTTGTCCGGAAAGGACAGATGGGTGTTTTACAGTTTCTATTTACTTACAAAAATATTTCAGATGTGTGGTGGCAACTGCCAACTCACGTACGTGAGTTGTGGGATGCCGAGCCTTCTTTGTTGATTTGGAGGAAGCAATACAGATGAGTGCGGAGAATTTACCTGAACGATAGCCTGTCCACAGGACGCCAAAGGACATCCTGTTGCGTGTCTAACAGACACAGCAGGCGCAGCGTCCGGTGAATACGGAATTAATCCGTATTTTTAAGCCTATCAGGAAACTGTCGCAAGTACGGAAATCTTAGGTCGAAAAATGCAGGTACTCGCGACGGAAAATATCAGACTAAAAATGGCTGGAATTGCTTATGTGATAATGTATTACTACACGTTTGAGGGGGGCGGTAATATTTATTTTGTATCACTGTTTGGAGCTAAAATGGGATTTGTTTAGATTCATTGTATCGAGAAATCACTATAAATTGTTATCCAGAATTTGTGAACTAAAATAATAAAGAACTTTGGGAATGGAATATTTTCTTATTGTTTCACTATGGATCGGATATTGTGCGCTTCATAGTTACCTGATTAGTGTCGGGTTTACAAATCTCATGATTCGCATCTTAAAGAACTATTATGCCTTTTACAGATTCTTCTATATATTGATTTCATTAATTTTACTTATTCCATTAATCAATTATACTGCACAATTAGATACGAGGATAATTATTGTTTACGGTTATCCATTGTCTATTGTCCGCTATGTGCTTATTTCTGGCGCATTGCTCATGTTCTTCTGGGCTTTCTTCTTCAATTATGATTCCTTATCGTTTTTTGGGATCCGCCAAATTATGAACTTTGGAAAGATAGAGGAAACAAATCCGTCGGAAAAAATTAGAAGAGATGGATTGTTGGGAATAATACGACATCCTATGTATTTTGCTTTAATAATCTATTTATGGTGCCAAACCTTCCGGGTAATGGATATAGAAATAAACACGGTATTGACGATATATGTTATCATAGGAACAAAGCTTGAAGAAAAGAAACTTATTCTTGAATTTGGTGATGCGTACATCAAATACCAAAAGGAAGTACCAATGTTAATTCCATTTACTAAAGCGAAGACCTTATAATTTCTTTGACTGAAAAAAGAAACAATAACCACATCTCTCTTTAGGCCAGCTCACCCTGGCCTTTTGACTTTATCTAAAAACTTCCTAAATTCTTGGGTTATGATGTTGGGAGATATCATATCACATTATAAGATCCTCGAAAAGCTCGGCGAGGGCGGCATGGGTGTGGTGTACAAAGCTCATGACACCAAGCTTGACCGAGATGTTGCACTGAAGTTCTTACCGCGCAATATCTCTCAATCAGATAAAGAACGTAACCGCTTTATACACGAAGCAAAAGCTGCATCAGCGCTAGAACATCCCAATATCTGCACAATCCATGAAGTAGGAGAGACTCCTGATGGGCAGATGTTCATAGTAATGGGATACTATGATGGTGTTCCAATTGGCAGAAAGGTTGAGAGAGGAAGATTAGATTTATCGGAAGCAGTAGCGATAGCTATTCAAATTGCAGAAGGATTAGAGGCTGCACACGATAAGGGTATTGTACATCGGGATATAAAGAGCAGTAACATTATTGTATCTGAAAGAGGGCAGGTAAGGATACTCGACTTCGGCTTGGCACGCAAGAGCGGATTAAGCAAGCTTACCAAGACGGGCACTACGGTCGGTACAGCTTCATATATGTCCCCGGAGCAAGCCAGAGGAGAAGTAATTGATAAAAGGAGCGACTTATGGTCGCTGGGAGTGGTATTATATGAAATGGTTACAGGAAAATTGCCATTCCGCGGCGAGCATGAGGCAGCCATATTGTACTCCGTTGTGAACGAAGAACCGAAACCGCTCGAAGTCAGTATTTCTGGCACCTCTCCTGAACTAATCCACATTATAGGTCGCGCCTTGGAGAAGGACGTCACGGAAAGATATCAATCTGCCTCTGAGATGTTGGTAGATCTGAAGAGATTAAGGAAGGAGACATCGAGGACGGGATTTCAACCCATCGGAACTAAAACAGCGAGATTAACTCGCCGAGGAAAAAGTATAACTATTAGACTGAGTGCTTTAATACTGCTCGCTGCCGCTGTTGTATACCTAATGTTTTTCTATAAACCATCAATCAATATCAATCCTGAATGGAAGCAACGACCCCTCACAATTCCTTTTACAGAAATCGGAATTCCAGGTATATCCTGTGATGGCAACTGGATAGCATTTTCCGCAACGGATACCGAGAACACATCCCGTCTTTACTTCATGAACGTCAAAGGTGGCGAGCCCCGCCGCGTTACGCCGGTGAAGGATATTGGAGAAGTAGATATATCGCCAGACGGCAGTCAGATTTTTTACAGTCAATATAATCCCCAAACACGCAGGCAAGACGGATATATTATTTATTCTAATGGAGGAACTCCGAGAAGAATTATCGAAGGCGGCTGTTTCATCCCACGCTTTCGACCTGATGGACTGCGTGTAGGATATTCTTTGGGATGGCTTGCCGAATCTCCATCTACATCCGGTAAGCCTGAATTCTGGAGCGTCGGTATCGACGGACGTGATCCGCGCAGGGAATTCATCGACTCAACTAGCCTCGGCTTAACTACTTTTTCGTATTCACCGGATGGCAGGAAGGTCGCATTCGTCAGGTTTTTCCGGGAAGGATACAACGAGGTCATGATCCGAGATCTGGAAACAGGGCAGGAGAATCAAGTCACTTTCGACCGAAAACAAATAGAGGAATTAACCTGGATACGAGATGATAAGATTGTTTATACAACCAATAAAAGCGGCATCATGAATGTTTGGTTAATCAATGTCAATGGAGGTGACCCTGTCCCGATCACAAAACTTGCAGATCCGGTGCTGGCAGTCAGATCCTCCCTAGATGGACAGAGCGTCTTTTATTTGCAGAATAGCTTTCTTGCAAATTTATGGATTGTCGACATCAGTGAAAAACGCTCACATCAGGTAACTTTTGATAAAGAGAATCAATATTATCCTGCATTTTCTCCTGACGGAAAAAAGATAGCTTACATCACCGGCACATCATCGGACTGGCCAGATATCTATCTGCGAAAGGGCCCTTCACACCTCTCCGTAGTGGATAGAAATGGGGGTAATTGGCGACAACTCACATTCGGAGACGACGTTATTTCCAGGCCTGTCTGGTCACCCGACGGCAAGCGGATTTCTTATGGTTCACGAACGATCCAAGAACCCGTGGAATCGCTGCGAGTATATGTTATTGAACTATCGAATCCGGGATCACCGAAGTACATTGCCCATGGCGATACCCGCTGGTGGCTTGATTCAACGAGATTACAGGTGATAAAAAACGACGAATTTTATGTAGCCTCTGCTGATGGCGACCAACTTACAAAAGTGTATGAGGATTCGACTCATGCATTTTTTACTCCTGGTGGAAAATATATCCTCTACCATGATTATCATTTAGGTAAGGATACGACAGTGTGGTGGATCGTGGATGGAAAAAAGCCGCGCGATGTACAGAAAAAGACGGCACGGATGTTACCATGGCATTCCCGACAAATTATATTTTCAGGAGACGGAAAGATTTTGTATTCTTTTCGGGGAGTGGGAGAAATATGGCGGATAATCCTGCCTGATGGGAAGGAGGAACGTATCCCGGTTGATTTCTCCGGAGTGACATTAAGATTTGACTTTTCCCCTAGTTGGAACGGGAAAGAGATACTCATCGTCAAGCGGCGATCGGAATCGAAAATCGTCATGATCGAGAATCTATTTAAGTGAACTCATGATCGGTCAAACCATATCGCATTATAACAATCTGCGATCCGCAATAAATAAAAAAAATGATAGTCACCAACGACTATCCTTAATTCAACTGCGTAATCCACTTACAAGCTCTGTGCCCCAACATATCTACGTATAACTTGATTGTTCGTGCTATGAACAATTCATCTGTTTGCCTTGGAAGTTTGCCAACTTCCCCCACAAATCCCTCAATTGTTAGCTCAGATATATCTACTTTATACATCGTCTGGACGATCAATACAACGGTAATAATATCTAGCATTTGAAATGGCGGCTGCTATATGAAAGGGACAACCAATGCCGCTGTCCCTATTCTATCAAGTCTGACAACTCAACTCAATTGATCTGAGTACGTGCGATTCTTCGTAGCACGAGTTTCAACATTACGGTTACCTTCCTTAACAACTTCTTAAAATATACTCTCATCAAGTAATCTTCTTCTAGTATGGTTATATATTTGATGTACGCACATCAAATTCTTATGCCATAATATTCCCTCCTTTTTCTGGAATAAGAAAATAATAGAAAGGAGCAATATATGACCAAACAAACGCACAATATATTATGGCATTTCACGGAGAAGCTCACGAAGGATCCAGATGATCGGGACGAACTGGTCTTAATGGCTTGGCTTGAATCGGAGAAACTTGGCGATAGGGCCAGCATACCGCTTATGATCAATATCATGAAATTGCGTTCACGAGAAATGAAGAAACGTTGCGCTTTAGGGACAAAAATATCCGGTAAGTCTGTACGAGATGCATGGAATCATGATAGAGTGTCACTCAATAAACCAGTCGGCGGCACAGGTAGGTTCACGTTGGAAGATATTTTAGTAACGTATTACTGGAATCCTTTAAGCGTCTGCATCGTAAACGACTTTGCGGAAGCTTTGCTCAGGCAGGAGCGTGCTGTAATGGACTGCCTGGTAGCCGGTTATCCGGAGCATGAGGCAGTTGCTCGCCTGGGGATATCAAAATATGATTATCGTGCAGCGAAACAGCATGTCAAGGAGGAAGCCACGAAATATTTCAAGCAATATTGAGAGTGGATATGCTTCCACTCTTTTTTAAATGATACGGTTTATCCTTCAAACCTTACCATCCTCATTATTTTCTGGAATAAGAATAAAAGAAAAGGGTCTACAAATGAGGATGATTATACAATGAAATTAAAAAAGGTTAACAAAAAGTATGGAGTGACTTATGCCCTTGATTACTATCATCAGGGGCGTCGGCACCGTCTACAGTTAAACACAAAGAATAAACGACTCGCAATTCAAATCATGCATAAGATACAAGATGACATAATTAGAGACACTTTCCATTTCAATAGCACGGAAAAGAAACAAATGCGGTTAAGCGAGTACTTCAAAGATTACTTTGCACGAGTTACAGGCACAAAAAAAGAGTCAACATTAAAAGGAGAACAAATATATACAAAAACACTGATCAAAGTGATCGGAGATGTCTATTTGAGTACTATAGACAAGAGAACTGTAGAAATGTGGCGCGCTTCCAGGTTAAATCAAATACGACCAACCAGCTTTAACATTGAACTACGGGTCATGAAAATGCTTTTTAATCGAGCAGTTGAAGACGGTCATGTTGAATCCAATCCATTTAAATTCATAAGGCAAATCCGATCTGATGAACAGCGTCTATATTTAAATGAAAACGAGAGGAATAAACTATTTGACAAACCTAAGGAACTAGTGATAATTGCTACAAATAAACGTCGCCGTATGATTCATTATAACTTCATGCTGTTTTGCGAAGTATTGATAGGCACAGGTATGCGCCGCAAAGAAGCTCTTAGTATTGAACCTGCTCACGTTGACTTCGATAAGAATGTGATAACCATTGAAAAAATAAAAGGTAAAAGAATTCGTGAAATACCGATGACAGTTCGTGTTCGTGAGATCTTTCAAGAATTATATCCCGGCTTTTTTAAAGGGTTATCAGGAGCAACTGTTAGTCATAAATTTCATGAGGCGGCTGTTGCCATTGGATTGCCAAAGAATATGAAACTCCATAGCTTACGTCATACATTTGCAACATTGTTAATCGAAAACGGTTACGACATCAAAATCGTGAAGGAACTTCTGGGACATGAAGATATTCGGATAACGGAAATATATGCTAAGGTCAGCAGTAAAATTATGCGGCAGGCGGTTTCAAGCTTGGAAGGAAAATCATTCTATAGGCGCGATTTGGGCATTCAATAGGCATTGTTCATCTCGCAGCAGAGAAAACCGCCCAAAACGAGTGCCCGGAGCAGGACTTGAACCTGTACGCCGTTGCCGGCACTAGACCCTGAATCAAATTCGCTATCGAAAATGATACTGAAATGGGCAATTTCGGATGACGAAATGCCCATTTTTTACTGTGTGATGTTACGATTTGGTTACTCGTGGTATTGAGTTGTATACAGCGGTACAGAGTGTGGTTACGAAATGGTGACTCGGTGCACTTGGACGACATCCATCTATTATATATACCCCCGCCGAAGTCCTGGCTGTCTTATCGTGGATGGTCGGGACTTTTTTTCTCACCTGGGAACAGCGGAATTGTTGAGTTCGGTGGAGAAGATTGTTGCTGGGATGTAAATCCACTCAGTGCCGGATCCGTCTACCTTAACGTATCCAAAATCTACTTAGTAACGCTGTATCCCAGTTCGTCTGCTCTCTTCAAGTCCGTTTGCCCCATACTCTTTTGACCCATTAACATGTATGCGAGTCCCCTGCTATAGAAAGCTTCTCCATAATCCGGCTTCAGCTCAATCGCCTTGGTGAGGTCGGCAACGGCTCCGTGATAGTCTTTAAGTCCGGTCTTTGATTTCCCCCTTTCATTGTAGGGGTATGGATCGTCCGGTTTCAGCTCAATTGCCTTATTGAGGTCGATAATGGCTCCTTGATAATCAGACAAAAAGTATTTTGCAAATCCTCTTACGTAGTAGGCATCCTCAACGTTGTCCGTTTTAAGTTCAAGCGCTTTGGTGATATCGGCAATGGTTCCATGATAGTCTTTAAGTCCCATCCTTGCTAATCCCCTCGATAAGTAGGCTCTCCCATCGCCCGGTTTCAGCTCAATTGCCTTATTGAAGTCGATAATGGCTCCTGTATCATCAGCAAGTCCACCCTTCACATCTCCTCTGCCTAAGTAGGCTTCTTCATAATCAGGCTTCAGCTCAATCGCCCTGGTGAAGTCGGCAATGGCTCCCTGATCATCTTTAACTTTATGCTTCTTCAGAGCACTTTCAAGCAAATCTTTCGCGATATCTTTAGTCTGGCAAGATACGGCGTAGAGACAAGCGACAGCTAAGATAAAAACGATTATCTGGTTTTTCATTGTTATGCTCAAATGTTTAATACAGCTCTGCACTCGCTTTACGCCTCTCAGTAGTGGAATTGAGTTAATGTACAATTTAGATATGACAATCTCAAAATCCAGCCATGAGGAGGGTGTGCGACATAAATATAGGTGGAAAAATCAGGCAGAAGCCCGATATGCCCAAAAATCTTCCCACC
>Ga0209048_10003938_pt1 | contig 14287 bp, 13 predicted proteins | sample FrelakmetCRP12CR_FD_187146 | JGI IMG/M metagenome (GOLD analysis project Ga0209048, IMG submission 187146) | Freshwater lake sediment microbial communities from the University of Notre Dame, USA, for methane emissions studies - CRP12 CR (SPAdes)... | ecosystem: Environmental > Aquatic >... | reverse complement strand
CATCACAGCGCAGACGAGAAGAAGGCCCGCCCCCACTTCGAATATCCGATCGTGGGAAAGAGCAAGGCCGTCGATCAGCTGGTGAAGCAGATCTCTTCACTGGCGAAATCGCGTCGCGATGTGCTGATTGTGGGTGAATCGGGCGTCGGCAAAGGCGCTGTCGTACCGCCGGAAAACGGTGGAGGCGTAGGCGAGGCTTCCGACGGCACGCGCGGTGGCGATGGTGCCCACCTCGCCATTCCGATAGGGGGGCACGGTGTCCGGCGAGTTGGTGCCGTAGGGGCCGTAGTCCTCCTGACAGGTGGTATTCCGGAAGCCCCCGGACGCATCCTGCACGGACAGCAACCACTCCAATCCCCAACGCGCCTCATCCAGCAAGTCAGGCACCCCGTTGCCGGACTCGGGAATGCCGGTGTTGTCTGCGGTGGGCGCGAAGTCGTTCTGGGCTTCCAGCATCCAGTACAGCGCCGTATTCAGCGACGCGCTGTAGACGGAGAAGTCCCCAGCGTCGTGCCATCCCTTGCGGACGCCCGGCGGGGCCTTGGCCGCGTCGCTGGCGCGGACCCACGGCCCCTGTGCATGGGCAGCGTCAATGGCGGTGAAGGCGCGCTGAAAGTAGAAACCCCGCTGGACGGCGCGCAACGGCCCGTCAAAGACGTCGGGCCCGACGGCGAAGGGGTGACTTGTCAGGCCGCGGTCCGTGACAAGCCGGTAGCGCCCGGGCCGGTCCAGACGGCTGAAGTCGCCAATGGCCACCTCCGTGAAAGGGCCCAACCCCTCGACGCGCAACGTGCGGACCGGGGGCCCGCCCGTCATGACGACGGCGCCAGTGCCCTCGTCCAGGACACGAAAGGACGCAAAGCCCTGGGGCGAGGTGAATTGCTTCACCATGGCCGGCGCGTAGCCCACCTGGGACGCCGCCAGCAGCCCAAACGGTGCCTCGTCCTGGCGTGCGGCAAAGCGCTGTCTGCTCGCCCCGTAGGACAGCACGCGCCGTGCGAACGCCTTGGGGCCCCCACCCTTGCGGACGACGAATGCCCCCAGCGCGAGGACAAGGACAGCGGCGAGGCCGAGTACTTTGAGTGTCCTCATCGACTCCTGCGCACACGCCCTCCTTGGGCCGCAGACGTTACACCCAGCGAAGCACGGGTCGACGCCTACCCTGTCCTGGGGGGGGGCGAGGGCCAGCGGTTTTCCTCGTGGTAGAGAGTGCCCGCGGCGGCCGTGCCGCTTCTTCCAATGAAACACACGTACTGTCTCATCACTCCGTGTCGCGACGAGGCCCGCTACGGCCGCCGGACGCTTGACGCCGTGGTCCACCAGTCCGTCCGGCCCACGCGGTGGGTCATCGTGGATGACGGGTCCAAGGACGCCACCCCCCAGCTGCTGGCGGAGTACGCGGCCCGTTACCCCTTCATCCGCGTCCTCACCCGGCCGGACCGCGGCGACCGCAAGCTGGGAGGCGGCGTCATCGACGCTTTCTACTCGGGCTACGACACCATCGACCCGGGCGCCTTCGACTTCGTCTGCAAGCTCGACCTGGACCTCGACCTTCCTCAGCGTTACTTCGAGATTCTCATGGCGCGCATGGAGGCCAATCCGCGGATTGGCACCTGCTCCGGCAAGCCCTACTTCCCGGCTAGCGGAAACGACGGCCCAGTCCAGCTGCCGCTCACCGACACGGCCGGCTTCATCTCCGAGATGATTGGCGACGAGAACTCGGTGGGGATGGTGAAGTTTTACCGAACCACCTGCTTCCAGCAGATTGGTGGCTTCACCCGAGAGTTGATGTGGGACGGCATCGACGGGCACCGCTGCCGTCAACTCGGCTGGCTGGCCGTCTCCTGGGATGAGCCGGAGTTGCGCTTCATCCATCTACGCCCGATGGGCACCAGCCACCGGAATTGGTGGACCGGGCGTCAACGGCACGGCTTCGGCCAGTACTTCATGGGGACCTCGCCGCTGTACATGCTGGCCAGCGCGGCGTACCGGATGACGCGGCCACCGCGGGTGGTGGGCGGCCTGGCCATGCTGTACGGCTACTTCAAAAGCATGGCCGCCCGGAACCCGCGCTACGGCGACGCCGAGTTTCGCCGCTTCCTGCGGCGCTACCAGCGCGCGTGTCTGATGCGAGGGAAGAGTCGCGCTACGGAGTTGCTGAACGATGCTCAGCGGACCGTGTGGGACCCCACGCGTCCGCCATTGCGTGCGTGACCCCCCCGGGTCCCCGGGGCCCCCCTCGCGACACGCAGTCGTGGATTGAGCAAAGAGAAGAGTTCGGACATGGTGCGCGCCCGCGACGCGTGGACGGTGAGGAGCAGCAACGCATGGGACTCAGGGTAGGCATCATCGGGACCGGCAAGATGGGCCTGTCCCATTTCTCCATCGTCAATGCGATGCCGGATACGGCCGTGGTCGCCGTCTGCGACACGTCCCGCTACGTCCTGTCGGTGTTGAGCAAGTACGTCGGGGTCGAGACCTTCACCAGCCACGAGGAGATGATTGACAAGGCCAACCTCGACGCGCTGATTGTCGCCACTCCCAGTTCAACCCACTTCGAGTACGCCCGCTACGCCCTGGAGCGTGGCGTCCATCTCTTCGTGGAGAAGCCGCTGACGCTGTCGCCGTCCGAAAGCGGCTCGCTGTCCAAGCTTGCGCTCGAGCGCAAGCGCGTCAACCAGGTGGGATTCCACAACCGCTTCATTGGCACGTTCCAGGAAGCCCAGCGCCTCATCCGGGCCGGAGCGCTGGGAACGGTCTCCAACATCCACGGCAGTGCCTTTGGCCAGGTCGTCATCAAGGAGCAAAACCGAACCTGGCGCGCCAAGCGAAGCGAGGGCGGGGGCTGCCTGCACGACTACGCCTCGCACGTCATCGACTTGATGAATTTCCTGGTCGGCCCACCCAAGCAAGTCCAAGGGGCGAGCCTGCAAACCATCTTCTCCCAGGACGTGGAGGACGCCGTCTCGGCCGTCTTCAGTTACGAGAATGGAGCCGCCGGCATCTTGGAGACAAACTGGAGCGACGAGACGTACCGGAAGATGAGCACCACCGTCACCGTCCACGGGACGAAAGGGAAACTCGTGGTCGACCGCCAGGAACTCAAGGTGTACCTGCGCGAGGGGACGGCCTTCGAGGGGTATGCCGAGGGCTGGAACAGTCGCTACATCACCAGTTTGCAGAAGCCCGTCGGCTTCTACCTTCGGGGCGAGGAGTACTCCGCTCAAATCGAGGCCTTCCTGCAGGCCATCCGCGCCGGGAATGCCTCCCCGGAGAATTCCTTCGCCAGCGCCTATGAAACCGACCGGGTGGTCGACCTCATCCTCAAGGCGAGCGCGTGACGTCCATGGCGACCATCGACCCCATCCTCTTCGGCGACAACCAATTCTTCGGTGTGAATCACATGTCCGAGGAGAAGGCCCGCCAGCAGCTGATGAAGTTTAAGGACACCGCCGCCATCGTCGAGGTGCTGGACCAGGCCTTCGACATGGGAATCCGGACCTTCATGTGCACCACCCACGACCGCATTGGCGAAATTTGCGACCACATGCGGGCGCACCGTGAGCGCTACAAGGACTTCGTCTACTTCCCCTGCATGCCGTATGCGCACAAGTACGCGAACTCGGTCAGCCAGGTGGGGGTGATGGAGACCATCCAGCGCTTTTCGACTGGCGGCGTGGTCAGCACCGTCCTGCGCGGCGCCGTCGGGACGTTCAACCGGGACATCTACGCGTTGATGAAGCTGCTGGTGGACTCGGAGATGAAGCGCTTCCAGGGGCTGAATACCCCGGTCATCTTCGTCCAGAACGTCGTGACGGACCTCCTGCTCGGGCTGAAGCTGTACCCCGTCTTCGCCGAGTTCCACAGCTACCTGAAGGAGCGCTACGACGCCGAGGCCGGCTTCATCACCATGAATCTGCCGCTGCTGCTGGATGCGCTGGCCGCCGTTGGGGTGGAGAACCCCATCGTCTGCGCCAACATCAACAAGATTGGCTTCCGGATGAGCGGAGGTGTGGACGCCTACCGCGACGTGCTTCAGACGCGAAAGTGCCGGGCCATCGCCATGTCGGTGCTGGCCTCGGGCGCGATTCCGCCCAAGGAGGCCATCGACTGGGTGTGTGGGCTTCCCGGGGTGCAGTCCATCGTCTTCGGCGCCTCCTCCCCTGGCAACATTCGCCAGACACAGGAACTGATTCAGCGCGCCTGGGCCCGCTGAGGACACGCCATGCCGAAGAAAGTCCGGCTTCTCAACGTCGACGTCGACGACATCACCCTGGACGAGTTGGTCGACTCGTTCCGGGAGGGAATGCTGCTGACCCTGCACGTCGACATGATTATGAAGCTGCAGAAGGACCGGGACTTCTACGACATGTTGCCCCTGTTCAGCCCGGTCACCTGCGACAGCCAGATTCTCATCGCGGCCGCCAAGGCGCTGGGCACGCCGCTGCGCGGACGGGTGTCCGGCTCCGACTTCTTCCCCCGCTTCTACATGAAGTACCGGGAGGACCCCTCGGTGACCGTCTTCATCTGCGGGGGCGGGCCCGGGGTGGCGGAAATCGCCGCCCGGAACCTCAACGAGAAGGTCGGCCGGCAGATGGTGGTGGGGACGGACTCCCCCCCGCTGGACTTCGAGACGAGGCCTGGAGAAATCGACCGCATGGTCGAGCGCATCAACGCCTCGCAGGCCACCGTGCTTCTGGTCGGCCTGGGCGCAGGGCGCCAGGAAAAATTCATGGTCCGCAACCGCTCCCGGCTTCCGCGGGTGAAGACGTACCTGCCCCTGGGCGGGACCATCGACTACGAGGCGCGGACACTGGAGCGACCAGCGGGCTGGGTGACGGACGCCGGCTTGGAGTGGCTCTACCGACTGGTCAGCGAGCCACGACAGCGCTGGCGCCGGTACCTGGTGCACCAGCCGCCCGTCCTCTGGCATCTGGCCATGCAGCGGCTGCGGCTGTACCGGAACCCCTTCGCTCCGGCATCACCGGCCGCGAGTCGGAGTTCCGGCCACTCGGCTTAGCAGTGTCCAGGCGGCAGCTGCGGGCATGCGGCGAGCCGATGTCCTGGACCCGGGTCCCTTGGGACCGCGGCCCCCCGGCGCCAGCCGGACGCGCTGGGCGCCAACAACCCAGCCAAGGGCGCCCGTCGACCCTGCGCAGTGTAAGCTTCGCCACCCCGCGCATGCGCTGATGTCCCGGACCTCCGTTCATTTCCCCTCGCTCGACGGACTGCGGGCGGTGAGCTTCCTGCTCGTCTTCCTGGCCCACGCGGGCCTGGAGAAGCGCGTGCCCGGCGGGTTCGGCGTCACCACCTTCTTCTTCCTGTCCGGCTTCCTCATCACCTCGCTGATGCGCCTCGAAGCCCGCAGCGGCAAGGTGAGCTTGAAGCACTTCTACCTACGGCGCTCGTTTCGCATTCTGCCGCCCTTCTACCTCGTCCTGGTGCTGGCGACCGTCCTCGCCCTGGTGGGGGTCGTCCCGGCGAACGGTGGCGCGATTGAAGGCCGCCCGCTGATGGCGCTGGCCCTCCACTATGGAAATTACTGGTTCATCGGCCATGGCTCCGACGGCGACCCGGCCGGCACGCCCGTCTACTGGTCGCTGGCGGTGGAAGAGCACTTCTATCTGCTGTTTCCGCTGCTCTTCTTGCTCACTCGCTACCTGGGCTTTCAGGGCCGGCGGCAGGCCGGACTCTTCCTGGCCCTCTGCGCCGCCATCCTCGCCTGGCGCTGTTTTCTGGTTCTCGTCGTCGGCGTGCCGACCGACCGGACCTACCTCGCCAGCGACACGCGGTTCGACTCCATTCTCTTCGGTTGCGCGCTGGCGGTGGGCCTCAACCCCGTCGTGGATGGGCCTCAGGGCAGCGACACACTCTGGAAGCGCTGGCTGTTTCCGGCGGGGCTTGCGCTTCTCCTCTTCACCTTCGTCTACCGCGCCGAGTGGTTCCGTGAATCCATCCGCTACACGCTGCAAGGCATCGGGCTGACGCCCGTCTTCGTCACCGCCATGCGCTTCCCGGACTGGGGGCCGTTTCGCCTCCTCAACCACAAAGCGGTGGCTTTCTTCGGCGAGCTGACCTTCTCGCTGTACCTGGTACACCACGTCATCCTCTACACGCTGCGCGACCACTTGCCGTCCTGGCACCCGGTGCCCATTGGTGTACTCGGTCTCTTGCTGTCCGTCGCTTTCGCCTTGGCCATCTACCACTACGTGGAACGGCCATTCGCCAAGTTGCGGAAGCGCTTCAGCACCGCCGAGGCGGCGCCTCAAGAGGTCCATGAGGTCGCTGCCGCTTAGCCTGTCCGGCACAGGCGGCCCCGGGGCGGCGCTGCTGCTGCTGCTGTTTGCCGGCCTCTACTGCGGCTGCCAACAGCAGTGGGCGGACCTCGGCGACTTCGAAACCAGCCGCGGCGACGTCATCCGCGGTTGCCGGCTGGGGTACCGCACCTACGGGCGCCTCGACGCCAGTCGCTCGAATGCGGTGTTGGTGACGCCGTGGTTTCTGGGGACGAGCCGCGAGGTCGGCCGGGACATTGGGCGGGACGGACTGGTGGACAGTTCCCGCTTCTTCGTCGTGGCCGTCGACCCGCTAGGCAATGGTGTCTCCTCCTCGCCGTCCACCAGTCGCCTGCAGCCCGGGGAGTCCTTCCCCCGCCTCTCCATGGCTGACCTCGTGCGCAGCGAGCGCCTCTTGCTGCAAACCCTGGGGATTCGCCGCCTCCATGCCGTCGTCGGCATCTCCATGGGCGGCATGCAGGCCCTCACCTGGGCTGCCACCCAGCCGGACTTCGTCGACGCGGCGGTGTCCATTACCGGCTCTCCCCGCTCGACCGAGCGCGACCGGCGCTACTGGGAGAGTGGCAGCGCGGCCGTCCGTACCACCAGCACCTGGACGCGCGTGGCGAGCGCCCTTCGACGCCTGGCGCCAGCGGAGGCCATCCGCGAACTGCGCACCCGTCCAGAGGACTTCCTGCTGCAGGCCGAGGCCATCCAGACGTTGGACCTCCCGGCGATGGTGGGGGGCTCCCTGGAAGGCCTGGCGGCCGGCATCCGCCCACGCCTGCTGGTGGTCGTCTCAGAGCAGGACGACGTCGTGGACCCGGCACCCGCGCGGGAATTGGCGCAGCGGGCTGGTGCCGAGTTGCTCGTCCTCGACGGGCGGTGCGGGCACGGGGCCCCCAGCTGCGAAAGGCGCCAGGTGCGGGCAGGGGTGCGGCAGTTTCTTCAGGCGGAGCCGACGTCCCCCGCGGACGGGGGCGTCCCGCGGTAGCGGTGGAGTCGCCTCACCTCAGCGGTACATGTTGGCGACTGCCCACTCCACCCAGGCCTTCTGCCAGGCGGTGGAACCGGTTGCATTCGGGTGCACGCCGTCGGCGAACCAGCCTGGCTTGTCGGCGAAGAGGGAGTAGAGGTCCGGCCCGGCCAGCACGCGACCCTCAGAAAACTCCTTGGCGAACGTCTCGCGCAGGCTCGGGACGTACTGCCAATGCGCCGTGCCTCCGTCGGAGATGTCCATCGCGGTCCCGCTGGGGCCGCTCGCACTCGTTCCGGCCTTGTTGCAGCGGTACACCTTCCCACCGCGCCACACGTGGTCCAGCACCTGGTACGTCCCAGGCGCCCAGTCGGGCACCACCTTCGGGTGCATCCCAATGCGGCCCACCAACCGCTTCAGTCCAATTTGCCGGTTGGCGTCGGGTGCCCAGGTGGGCGTGGCGACGACGACTTTCGAGCCCTTGGCGAGCGCGGCCCGGATGATGTCGACATACGCGTCATAGAAGCCCTTTTCATTGGTGTTGGGCCCGGGCGCGGCGTCGTTGGCGCCGAAGGTGAGTCCAACGAAAGCCACGGGGCGGTAAAGGTCCAGCAGCGCACCGCCCATGTCCTTGGAGAAGTCACCGCTGCCTTTGACGATGAGGTCCCGCCCGTCCATCGACGTGGTGAAGGCGATGCCGCCGCCGACGATGGGCGGAAACCGGCCGGCCTTCAACGCCGCGACGCCGGCCGAGAACCAGGACTGGGGAAGCCCCACGCATTGCATGTTGGTGATGGAGTCCCCGTAGAAGACGAGGCCCTCCTCCACGCCGTCCGCCGCGCTGTACACGTCCATCTTCAGCTTGGTGGCTTCCGCTGCGACGTAGCGCACCCAGGTGTAGCCCTTGAAGTCCACCTGGTGGACGCGAGAGGCCTGCGCCAGCGACGGCACCGTGACTAGGGGCGTCCAGGGGCCGGAGGAGGACGTCCCGCCTTCAATGCGGTAGCCGCCGGTGGGAACGCCTTTGAGGTCGACGCCTGCCAGCGCATGCACGTTCAGCTGGTACTGGACGTTCCCTCCAAAGGACAGCACCAGGTACAGGCTGTTGCGCAGCCGTTCCGGGACGCTGGACAAGTCATAGGCGAGCCAGCAGTCCCCCCGGCAACTCCACATGTGGTTGGGAGCGAACTGGGCGAAGACGGCGTCCTGCGCCCAGCTTGCGTTGCCCGAGGAAGCGGTGGCCGGCACCGAACGACTGAGCAGCACCATGCTGCCGGGCGGCGCGGAAAACGTCGCCGCCGCAACCGTCCCCGAAGCCGGCCCGCCATTGCAGGCGACGAGGGCTGCAAGCGCGAAGACAAGGCGCATCCGCCGCCAGGGCGTCTTTGGGGGCGCCACCCTCATGGAGTCGCTGCCTCCGTCGAGGCGGATGACGCAGGGAGTGGAAATTCCGGCGCGGCACCGGCCGACAGCTTGGGGACCGCGTCGCCCTGGGAGGGCGCCCCGGGACGTCCGTACGTCAAGTCGAGACAGGCCTCATAGGAATGCGGCGGCACCCAGCCAAGCTCCCGGCGCGCCTTGTCGCCCGGGAAGCGGAGGGGTTTAAACCGGGCCTCGAAGCGGCAGGGGATGAGGACGCCCGGCAACTTGCCCTTGCCGTGAAACAGCCACTTGCTGGTGGCGGTCGCCAGCTTCGTCACCGCATAGCCCAACGCATAGGGAATGGGGACGCGAAAGCCCGGCTCGCCACTCCGGCGAAGGTGGTCGCCCAGGTACTGCCAAATCCGGACGTCGTCGCTGTCGACGACGTTGAAGGTGCGGCCAGCAGCCGCTTCCGCATCGACGCAACGGGCGAAGACGTCGGCGCAATTCTCCACGTGGGTGAGGGGCAGGCGCGTCGACGGGCCGAAGACGAGATGCACGGAGCCAAACTGCTGGCCGAGGCCGGCCAGGTAGCCATGCCCAAGTCCCCAAATCCAACCGGGCCGAAGCACGACGAGTTCCCAGCCCTGCTGCTTGGCTGCGGCACGGGTGATGCGCTCCTGCCAGGACTTGGCCACCGCGTAGCCGTCCCTCTCATAGAGGTCCGGTGCGACCTCCAGCGGCGAGTCCTCGTTGAGTGTCCCAGCGATGCGGCTCCAGTCGTAGACAGAGAAGGAGCTGGCCAGCACCAGGCGGCGGACTTTGGAGTGTGCCATCGCCGCCAGCAGCCGCTCCGTGCCCACCACCGTCGCGGAGAATTGCGCATCCTCGCCCCCACTGACGGCTGCGGCGAGATGCACCACCACGTCGACTCCCGAAAAAAGCGACTCGGGGACGGCCCCTCGCAAGTCGGCCCGAGCAATCTCCACCGTCAGCGGCCAGCTGAGGCCCTCCACGGGGGTGGCCGGGCGGACCAGGGCCCGGACCGCGTGACCGCGGGCGAGCAGCGCTGCCACCACGTGCTGTCCCAAGAAGCCGTTCGCCCCCGTCACCAGGGCCTTCACTGCAGGACCTCCCGCGGCTTCAGGGCCGCCACCAACTCCCCCACTTCCTGCACCTGCCGCAAGCCCACCGGGAGGTCGCCATGCGTGGAGAGCGCGGAGTACGTCCCGCGCAGCAACTCCCACAGTCCGTCGTACGGGCCGGGCCCGCCGCTCAGCTTCCGCACCAGGCTTCCCACCGCCGCCCGCCGGATGTCGCGGCCCTCGCGGAGGCCATTCCACAGCGGCCGCAGCGGCTTGGGCCCGGACAGCACGCGGTCGAAGGTGAGGCGGGTCTCGAAGAGATTGGTGGTCGCCTGCATGCGCTCGCAATAGACGCGCAGCCAGAAGGCATCGGGCTGGGCGCTGGCGCTGAAGCCCAGGCTCGCCGTCCCGCGTTCAGCCTCGACGGTGGCGTGAAACTCGTCGTAGGGCAGGGCGGACGTCGCCCGCTTCGCCCAGACGGTGTGGGCGCTGCGGTGCGGCCCGACGAAGCGCCAGGCCAGCGATGCGAGGTGGGGGAGGAAGTCGGCAATGGCCCCTCCGGCCATCCGAAGCGCAGGGTGGACCAGGTTGGGGTCCGCGAAGCCACTGGGGCCGAGGATGTCCAGGCAGATGAGGGCCTCGACGTGCACGACTTTGCCCGCTGCACCGGATTCGATTTCCGCGAGAATCTCTCGCGTTGCCCGGTTGAAGAGGTAGTTGTGGTTTTCCACCAGGGCCCGGTTGGCGGCGAGCGCCGTTTGGGTGATGGCCCGCACCTCCTCGACGCTTTCGGTGGCCGGCTTCTCCACGAAGACGTGGGCGCCGGCCTGCAGTGCGGCCGTCGCCAGCTGGAAATGCGAGGAGGGAGGCGTCGTCACGTGGACGACTTCGGGCATCTCCAAGGCCAACATCTCCCGGTAGTCCGTGTACCACTTGGGAATCCCGAAGCGCTCCGCTGCGCATTCTGCGGCAGCGGGCGACAGGTCGCACACGGCCCGGACGTCGACACCTTCCATCTCCTGCAGACAGGCCAGGTGCTGGCGAGCAATCTGTCCGGCGCCGATGAGAGCAGTCTTCATCCGTTCCCTCCTTTCAAGGCCACCCCTCGCGGCTGTTGCCGGGGGCCCGCCTTTCCTCGGCGGGGTTTCGTCGCTGCCACGGTCGCCGCGCTGCTTAACTCGCTGCGTTGAACGGTACCACCCGAGTCCCGAGCGACCCACAGCCGGGACTGCAGGGCGCTGGAAGTTAGGAGCGCCCGCGACGCCACGCCAACGTCACAGGGCGCGCGGTTCGCTTCGTTTTTCAGCGTCGCTGGCGGGGGGAGAGGCGGGCGGCGGTTGCGGACGTTGGGGACCGACGCCGATGCAGCCGAGCACTTTGTCTTGCCCCACCAGTTCAAGCGTCCGGCGGACGTCATCCAGAGGCGTCTTGTCAAACTCGATGCACACCACGACAGCGTCGGCGGCGCGGGACACCGCAATGCTGGTCGGCTCGGCCAACGCGGACTGCAGGACCACCAGCGCACGGGCGTAGGGACGTCCGGCAGGCGGCGGCGTCAGCAGGTTCGACACCAGCTGGGTACTGCTGATGAGTGAGAGGGCGCGGGCGTCGACCAGCTTGAGCGGCAGGGCGGAGACCCGTGTCCCGACGTCGTACAGCGCCTGCGCCACTTCCAGTGCGGGCCCCCCGGGGGACGCGGCGACGACCGCGAGTGAATTCCACGGCCGCGCTTGCGTGGCGAACCACAGCGACTGCAACTCGGCCGTGGGTGCGCCGAGCACTACCGAGAAGGGCTCCGTCGCCTCGGTCAATTTCGAGGTGATGCGGGCTCCCCCATTCACGGCCCCGTCCACTCCGGCTTCGCTAAACATGTTCAAGAGCGCTCGACTTGCCCGAGGTATGGCACACCCAACAGACGCTCCACCTGCCAGCGTTCAAGGATGCGGCCGCGCCGCCAGTCGACGAAGGTGGCGGCCGCCAGGCCGGAAAGCAGCGCCAGGAAGAAGCCGATGCCGAGGAATTTTGGAGGCTTGGGGGACTCCGCCGACTTGGGAAGCTTCGCGGGCTTGATGATGCTGTAGCGATACTTGAAGGCCGCCCGGGCGGTGTCCAACTCGATGCGAGCAGCGTCAATGCGCTGGATGAGCGACTCGTACTCGCCAATCACGAAGCGCAGCCGGGACTTGGCGTACTGCTCCTGCGTTCCCTCGCCGTCGAGGAAGCGACGCGCCTGCGGAAGCACCGAGGTACCGCGCAATTCCCGCAACTCGTCCCGCCTCTCGTCGTCCGCCGTGCCTCCCAATCGCTGCCATTCCTGCGCCAGGTCCCGTTCCTCGCGGCGAAGCGCGTTAAGCTGCGGGGACTCTTCCTGCTGTGCAGCGATGCTCTGCTGGAGGCGGACGATGTTGGGGTGCGCCGGCGCGTAAATCTGGAGCTGTTGCGCCAGTTCCGCCTGCAAGTCCGTGAGGCGCTTCTTGCGGTACTCCTCCAGGTCGCGGATGGCGCGCCGCTTGGTGTCCAGAATCTCCCTCAGCCGCTGGGCCTCGGAATTGGGGGCCGCGCCGGCAGACGGCGCCGGCCGGCCCGGGGTCGGCTCGCGGCGGGAGGCGGTGTCGGGCTTCTTGCCCTGGGCTCGCTTCACGTCGTCCATGGCCTGGTCGATGGATTCCTGCACGGTGGCCGCGTGGCGCTCGAGAATCGCGATGGACTCGGAGATGGACGACAGCTCCGAGGCATGCCGGGCCTCGAGGAAATTCTGCTGGGCCGTATCCACCAGCTGGTACGCCATTTGGGGGTCCGGCCAGTCGATGGCGATGGTGACGGTGCCCTCGTTGGCGAAGACGTACAGACGCTTCTCCAGCAGTTCCACCAGGGCTTCGAGGCGCTCCTCGTCCGTGGGCTGTCCGGCGAAGAGACGCACCACCGCGTCGACCAACCGCGTGAAGGGGGCGCGCGTCTGCTCGAAACGCACCATCAGCGACGTCTGCTTGATGAGGGACACCAGGTTGTCGCGTCGGCGGACCGTCTCGGCGGCGGCCCGCGTCGGAGCATCCGCCTCGCCGGGCACGGAGCGGCTGGGGTTGGCCAGGGCACCCATCATCATCTCGCGCTGAGCGAGCAACTCTGACTCGACGTGGTAGGAACGGGGCAGGATGAGCAGGGCCAGCACGGTGAGTAAGACGACGCCGAGGAAAGCCCCACCCGCCACCCGCGGGTTGCGACGGACGGCCCGAACCACGAAGCCCGCGTAGTCGCTTACCTTCGCGAAGTCGAACAGCTCGACTGGCTCGCCGCTCTCCGGCGAGGCGCTGTCCGCGGGCGGTACACTCACCGGCGCGCCTCCTCGGAAATGCCGTCGCCCAGCAGTGCGTGGACTGCGGCCGTGAAGGCTTTGTGCTTGAAGGGCTTCACCAGGTAGCTGGAGGCACCCACCTGCTCAGCGAGGGCCCGGTCCTGGGGCAAGGAGCGCGCGCTCATCATGAGAATCGGTACCCCCCGGAGACGCTCTTCGGTGCGCATAAACTCACAAACCTCGTAACCAGACAACTCGGGGAGCATGAGGTCCAGGCACACCAAATCCGGCCGGCGCACGGCCACGTGGAGGATGGCTGCCCGTCCCTCTGCCGCCTCGGCGACGTCCATGCCCATGTGCTCCAGCAAACGACGGACCATGCTGCGCAAGTCCGGGTCGTCCTCCACCACGAGTGCGGTGCGCCGTCCAGTGTTGGTTGTTGCGTCCAGTTGTTGTGCTTCCACGTTTAATTCACCCTTCTGTCAACGACCGAAATTCCTCGGACCCCTGAGAGGCACCGTGAAATGAGGCGACGGTGCCCGCTGCGAGGCGACGGGAAATGCACCCGCCGAGGCCAAAATGCTTGCTCTTCACGGTGCCGTTCCCGTGGCAGCAGAGACGGCGAGGTACAGCACCCAGCTCCAGCCGTTGAGCTGCGATGGGCTGTAGTAGTCGACGTACCCCACCCGGGCCCCGCCAGCGATGGCGACGTGCAAGTCCGGCTGCCACACCGCCTGCGCAGAGCCCAGGATGTAGAGTTGCCGCGGGTTGTAGGCTGCCGTGGCGGACAGAAGGGTCTCCACCCTCCACCGCGCGCTGACGAGGTAGTTGGCGGCCAGCAAGGCCTCCAGCCGTTCGGAGATGATGGCGGTGAATTGGTCGATGGTCGGCCGCAGCGCCAATGCTGCGGTGAGGCCCAAGCCATGCTCGTCGATGGCCAGCCGGTCGCGCAGCCTCGCCTCCGCCACCGGGTAGACGTTGGCTTGGGAAGGCGCCGTGTCGTATTGGCCGCCTGGCACGGCGACGAGGAGCGAGGAACTCTGGCTGGCGAGTCCCACGCCGGCCAAGAGTTCCGTGTCGATGGTGGCACTCACCTTGTGTTGCCAGCGCAAGTCCAATTCGCTGCCGATGATGGTGAGTCCGGTCTGGAAATTCTGGACGGCCACCGTGCCGCCGCCGGGGGCCGGAGAACCCACCGAACGAAAGATGGGCCCGAAGGCCAGCGACTCGAAGCGGGCGAAGACGGCGAGGTCGTCGACCTTGGTGAGCCCGAAGGTGGCCTTCAGCTCCAGAAGTG
>Ga0209048_10003937_pt1 | contig 14297 bp, 14 predicted proteins | sample FrelakmetCRP12CR_FD_187146 | JGI IMG/M metagenome (GOLD analysis project Ga0209048, IMG submission 187146) | Freshwater lake sediment microbial communities from the University of Notre Dame, USA, for methane emissions studies - CRP12 CR (SPAdes)... | ecosystem: Environmental > Aquatic >... | reverse complement strand
TTGATTGAGTGAGCGGGAAAAGGCCGTAGGCTTATTTAAGCCGTTATATTTATCAGTCTTTGAATATGATCCCTGAGCTGATCACGAATCTTCCTAAACCTCAAAAGCCTTTCTTCCTCTGATCCTAAGGCAATCGCAGGATCTTCAAAACTCCAATGTAATAATTCGTGGTTACCGGGGAAAAACGGGCAGGTCTGTTTTGCGTTGTCACAAACAGTGATGACATAATCAAACCCTTTATCTAAGAACTCATCAACAGACTTTGATTGCTGCCCGGCAATATCGATACCTATTTCTTGCATCACCTTTTTAGCCAAAGGGTGAACTGATGTGGGATTAACACCAGCGCTGTATACCTCAAATTTATCCCCAGCCAAATTTTTTAATATCCCTTCTGCCAGCTGGCTTCGGCAGGAGTTCTGGGTACACAAAAATAAAACCTTCTTCTTCATCCTTATTCCTTATTTTTATAGTGGTTTAAAATCCTCCTTAAATCATTTAGTTCAGGAACGCAGCCACAATGCACAACTTTATTACTTATCGCCACTACCGGCGTCATTAGCCAACCGGCTTGCTCAGATTTTTCCTTCAGGGGCATGAGGAGGTCATCCAGTTCTTGCGTCCATCCTCTTGAGGCAACTTCTCGAATCTTATCCCAATCTACGTTAATTTTGGCCCAGTCTGCTATCTCATGAGCACTTCCTACTTTGCCGTAACTTTGGGCTTCTTGGGAAAAATACGCAATTTTCTTAATGGAAATCGTTGGATCCATCTCTTGAATCACCTGCCTTACCCTTGTATACGTCTCCTGGCATCGAGGACAGGGTGGTTCAGTGCCAATAATAGTAATCTTCATATTGCTCCTCTTTAGTGTGTCCACTGCGCCCCCATCATGTAGAAGTAGGTTGTGATCCAATTAGTAAGCATCACGACAATTCCAAAGAGCATGTGTCCCACACTCATTAGGGCAAATCCGGACATAATGTTGCCAATCACACACCCCCCCGCCAGAGCCGCTCCCGCTCCCGTAAGTAATCCACCTACAAAAGCAAATATCATCTCATCTGGCGGCTTTGGAGCAAACTTTATCTTCCCGCTCAGACGTGCAGAGACATTGGCGCCAAACACCAGGGAAACGACCTCAAGAATAAGCCACCAGAAAATCTTCTTTGGGGGCTTCTGATTTTCTTTGGGGTCTTTCTTCATCACCATCGCTTTTGTCATTTCTTGATTCAGAGGCGCTTTCGACCAAACATGCTCTAAAGGATAATCAGTAAAAAGAAGCTGGGTTTGAAGAACACCGTGAGTCACACCGAGAGGGTAATTCCGACCGCTGGCTGCGGATGAGAGGTACGCAAATGAAGCAAGAATCCCAATAGCTATACCTGCCTGCCATGGCTTCCAGGGGTGAGCTATTATCCGAAGAAGTAAAGGTTTATTATTTTCCTTGGGTAATTTTTTCAATGGATTCCTTCGTTGAGAAAGAAAAACAACTGCTGTAGTAACCAGGATAAACACTATTGCCAGTGCCTGGTACGAGAGGCCGGTCAGGCTCGGTAAGGTAACCGGCCCTCCGTCTGTACTTAAAATTACCTTCTGGAGTAAGCTCTGGTTCAATCCTTTTAATGGTCCATACTCAACCGCTGCTATCCCGAGGGGTATTGCCACCAGGGCAGCCATGGAGTTCATGTTGCCCTGGCCGGTCTTGAACAGGCTTCCGCTGATACAGCCGCCTGCCAACACCATCCCTGACCCAAAAAGTACTCCGCCGACAACGTAACTCGCCCAGAGAAACGGCCGGGGATTAAGAGTGATGAGGTCAAAAAAATCGAGGAGAGCAAACCCAATCATACTGACTACGATCACAATCCAGAGACCCCAAAGTTTACGCGAATCCTTCATCAAAATTACTTCGCTGAATGCCGAAGAACCGCATAGGTCAGCTTTTTCCAAGAAAAAGCCGAACAAAAAACCGATAGGGATTGCAGTTAAAACCCAAAGGCGGGTTATTACGGCAACTATCGTAACGAGAACTAATATCACAACCGAAGTTAACAATAACGACCGGGAAGAAAAATTTGTCTTATCTGAAACCATAGTCAATTCCCTCCTAACTAATTTTATCTGCTCTTATCCGCTAAAGCGCATCCGATGAAGCATTAAGCTGACCATCTTTAAGGTGATATACATAACGATCATCCAGCCATCATGAGTCACGGTAATTACTGCCGTCCGATGTTATTGCTACCTATCAACTCAGGGGCAAATAATAACTCCTTAGGCCCACAGACAGTCCCGCAGACCGTAAATGGGTTCCCAAATAGTTTTTCATTCTATTATTGTTTTTAAGGTCTACACGATACATGACAGATTCCTGTTGGTGTCTCAATCGCATAAGGAAAATACTTCTTCTTAAACCAAAGCGCCACATTAACCAGACTGATAAGCACCGGAACCTCCATCAGCGGGCCGATTACCGCGGCAAAAGCCTGGCCGGAGTTTATTCCAAAAACAGCCACTGCCACGGCAATCGCCAGTTCAAAGTTATTTGATGCGGCCGTAAAACTCAACGAGGTTGACTGTTCATACGTAGCTCCGGCTTTCTTGGATAAATAAAAGGAAATAAAAAACATGACTACAAAATAGATGCACAAGGGAATCGCGACTCTCACCACATCCATAGGAAGCTCGACAATATATTCACCTTTCAAGGAAAACATGACCAGGATGGTAAAAAGCAAGGCAATCAATGTTATAGGGCTGATTTTGGGGATAAATTTCTTTTCGTACCACTCCCGGCCTTTGGCTCTAAGACCGATGAGACGAGAAAACACTCCGGCAATAAAGGGGATACCGAGATAAATAAAAACACTTTTGGCAATTTGTTTCATGGAAATTTGCACGATTGAACCCTGCAAGCCAAACCACCCCGGCAGGATAGTTATAAAAAGGTAGGCATAAAAAGAAAATAAGAGCACCTGAAAAATAGAGTTGAAGGCCACCAGGGCCGCACAATATTCACGGTCGCCATCAGCCAGGTCGTTCCAGACGATGACCATGGCAATGCACCGGGCCAGGCCAATCAAGATTACCCCCACCATGTATTCATGATGGCCGGAGAGGAATAAAATAGCTAAAATGAACATAAGGATTGGACCGATAATCCAGTTTTGCACCAGGGAGAGCGATAGTACCTTCACATTTTTAAAGACATCTCCTAACTCTTCGTATTTAACCTTGGCCAGCGGCGGATACATCATAAGGACCAAGCCAATGGCAATCGGAATGTTGGTGGTATCTACCTGGAACAAATTTATTATATCCCGTACCCCAGGGTATATGTACCCTATTCCTACCCCGATAAACATGGCCAAAAAAATCCATAAGGTCAAAAAGCGATCTAAAAAAGACAACCTCTTTGCTATACCTTGGCTCATTTGGTTTCCTCCTTTCGGTTAATCCCCCAAAATTTTTCCACCTTCCTTTAAAACAATTTCAACCATCTCCTCGCTCACCGGCGACTTCCCTTTTTCCATACCCATATCCGTTAAACGAAGATGCTCAAATTCTTTGAATCCCGCCTGCAGAAGTGTGTTGCGGGCACAATCCGAGGAGCATCCGTCAATAACAAGAATTTTGGAGGCGCCTTTGGTTGATTCCATAATATTTTTGACCCTTCCCCCAATTCCTGCCAAACAGTACATCCTGCCAATGCCGTCTCGGGTTAGTTTCCGCGCTGCCCGATCGGTGATTTCACCCACATCTGCCGCACCGGAACAAGGAAAAATTAGTTTTGGCGCAGTAACACAACAATGGGTTTGGTTGTCTTCCATTACCACACATCCTTTCTATTGTTTCATGAGTTTATTTTTTATTAGCAAAAGTCAACGCCGGGTCATTGCAACCATCAAGATGTGACTTTAGCCGATTTTCTTGGGAAGTAAGAAGCCTCTGATAAATTTTTTTCTTTAAGAAAATAAAGGCTTCTTCTTGATCCTCATCCGTAACAATTCTCTCAATTTCCATGACCTCCTGAGGTTCTAACGTCAAAGTCTTTCGAGTAATCTCTAACATGAAAAACCCCCTCTTTTTAGGAAAGCAGTTTTTTGATTTCTTCAGCTGAGGTTATTTTTCCAGTAGTTTTCACCTTTCCATCAATAACCAATCCCGGAGTCATCATGACCCCAAAGCTCGCGATTTCCATGATGTCGGTTACCTTTTCGATCTCATAATCAATTCCCAGTTCTTGTGCAGCCTTTTCAGCATGCTCGGTTAATTTCTTGCACTTCGCACAACCGGTGCCTAAAATTTGTATTTTTTTCATTCTTTACCTCCTGCTTTCGTAAAACATGTCAGTAATTATCGTCATTGCGCTAACAATAATCACCTACCCCGCCAAAAGCCTTAGCCAAGAGTTGTTGGATTTAAAATCACGTTAAAAAGATAGCCGGTAAAGACAATGCCCACGCCAACAATTACAGCAAAAATAATAATTAACTTTATTTTCATAACCCGTCTCAAAATCAAAAATTCCGGCAAAGATAACCCGGTTACCGCCATCATAAACGCAAGCGAGGTTCCTATGGAAACACCTTTTTCTGTAAGAGCGCTGACAAGAGGAATAACGCCTGCAGCATTGGAATAAAGAGGAATACCAATAAGAACCGCGAGCGGCACCGCATACCATTTGTCTGCGCCAGCGTAGTGAACTAATAAAGCGGTTGGAACATAGCCGTGAATCCATGCTCCCAATCCAATGCCGATCAAAATATAAGCCCAGACTTTTTTGATAATTTCAATGGTATATTCCTTCGCGTAAGCTACTCTTTCTTTCCAGGTCGTTTTTAAGCCATTTTCAAACGGTTGGACTTTACAGTCGAAAACAAAACTTTCAATTAAATTTTTTACTTTTAGTTTTTCAATAAAAATTCCTGAAAAAATCGCTATTATTAAACCGCTGAAAATGTAAAGTGAGGCAACCTTCCATCCGAACATTCCCAAAAGCAAGACCAAGGCAATTTCGTTAATCATCGGCGAAGATACCAGAAAAGAAAAAGTTACCCCCAGTGGGACCCCTGCTTCAACAAAACCCAAAAATAAAGGAACAGCACTGCAGGAACAAAAAGGAGTAATTATTCCGAAAACAGCAGCAAAAACATTGCCCAAATATTTTTTTTTGTGTTTCAGCACAGCACGGATTTTTTCCGGTGGCAAAAATGATCTAATGATGGAAACAACAAAAATAATTACCGCGAGCAAAATAAAGATTTTTATGGTGTCGTAAATAAAAAAATTTACTGCTTCAGCAAATATTGTTTTTGCTCTGAGGTGGAAAATGCCATACGTTAGCCAGTCAGCTAATAGTTTAACAGGATAGAAAATGTTCATAATCTTTAACCTATTGACTTAGAAAGTACACCGCATGCAACTACCTTTTACTTCACTCAATCGAATTGCTTTTTTAAGGGTTTTTTTGTCTGCCCTAATAATTGCGTCGTCATTGGCCATAACGACCATAGCGTCAAGAAGAATTTTTATCTCTTTACCCTGAGTTTCTTTCCTTAACGAGTAATGAACCCATTTACCTTCCCGACGATCTTCAACCAGTCCGGCATTTTTAAGCACACTCATATGTCGTGAGATTCGCGGTTGCGACATGTCGAGCACCTGCATCAACTCACACACACAGAGTTCCCGCTCTTGTAATAGCTTAACCACCCGCAAGCGGGTGTCATCAGACAATGCTTTAAAAATATTGGTAATTTTTTTCATAAGCAACCCTTCATAAATAAACATATAAAGATATATTTATATATTATCTCCAAAAATAAGGGGTGGCAAGAAAAAAATTAAAAAAAATTTGTTGAAAAAAACGGATGGATTTCTGTCTATCCGACTTGATTTAGCCTTCCCGTACTTGATACGGGGGAATCCCTTCCCCTCTGTCATTCCGGACTTGATCCGGAATCCAGAAAAAATTCTGCCCATCTTTATTGTTTGCCCTCCCCTATTCAACCTTGACAAATACCCTTAGTGTGGATAATTTTGAATCACTAATTATTTATAAACAGGAGGGCTTGTCTTACCTTACACCTTTTATTAGCCGGATACCTCTTTTCTCTGAGAAACCCAGCCTATTAATGAGGAGATTTTTATGAAACCGAGAGGCACATTAATGATTGAACACCGACTCATTGAGAAAAGGTTCGGTCTGTCCCAAAAAGAAGTTTTAAAGATGAAAAATGATGAAGTAGTAGATCCACTTTTCATTGATACTATTGTGGATTTTATCCGAACCTATGCTGACCGAACTCATCACGGGAAGGAAGAAGAAATCTTATTTGTAAAACTTAAAACGAAAGATTTAAACGAAAAAGATACCACGATGATGAATGACTTAATTAATGACCACAGATATGCCCGATCCTTAGTTGGAGATTTGCTTGATGCCAAAAACAAGTATATTAGTGGAGACAAATCCTGTTTGCCGGTTATTATCGAAAAATTGGAAAATCTGATTAATTTTTACCCCGGTCATATCAGAAAAGAGGATAGGGAATTTTTCCCGAATACTGAACTATATTTCACCAAAGACGAATTAGATACCATGCTCTCGGATTTCTGGGAATTTGACAGGAAAATGATCCACGAAAAATATCAAAAAGTGTTTGAAACCTTATCTAAAAAATAGATCTGATCCAGAAAATTTGTATTGGTGTTGATCTCCCCCACCCCAACTTGACAAAGCCCCTCAGTATGAAAAATTAGGAGCCCAGGAGGAACTCACCCCGCAGGGACGACAGGAAGATTCACAACAATATGAATAACGATGAACGCCGCAACGTCAGATAACAAAAGTTATCCGCATTTACTCAATAACCGCCCTCTTCCATCCTCTTATTTTAATCTTCCAGCCACCCCTCAATCTCCGCGGCCTCGTATGTTTCCTGTTGAACGGAAAGATCAAGGTTGATAAGTAAGCCGGCATGTTTTTTGATTTCGGTATCTTTTTGCAAATCAAGATGCCGCTCACGTGATGACCTGACATCTTCGAGAGCTTTTTTAAGCGCCAGCCCAATCGAAGCGCTCAGGTCAATTTTGGTTGCTTTAAACTTGGGGTTAACCCCGTTTTCCGCTACTGGCTCGGCAATATGGGCAAGCTGCTTCATCTTGGTAAAAGCAAAATCCATGATCTCCCATCCCAGCATCTCTTCTTTCTGAAAAACCCAGGAGGTGCGGATGTGCTGGAGCATCTCAGTATATTTAGCGGCCACGATCCCCTGCACCTTATCCACAAACGCAAGGGGAAGTTCATTTTCTCCACCTGGTTTTCCGGCGGCCATGTCGGGTTTGAGCCGGTCATGTACCCGCTGAAACTTTTTGGCATGAATCGCTGATTCCCACGCTTCCCGGTGAAGCACGCGCTTGATGTGCGGATCATCAACCTGATCTGCTTCGTTGTGGTAATGCGGAATCAATTTTAGTTCATACTCAACATATGATTTAAAAATCGTGGCCCGGTTGGTAGGGTCAAACGGATATGGGGCGGGTGTCAGGTTCGGTTCACCACCCAGATTGCCGATAATCATCCCCAGCCAGTGCATGTGCCACATCTCTTCCCGGGCACGGGAAAGCAAGCCAGCACCGAGAGGTGTATCCTCCCCTTCAAGGTACCCATGCACCAGATAGCGCATAATAGCCGCGTGCTCATCAGTCAGGTCACGATTGACCATTGCAATTAATTCCTGTTTGTTCATAGTTATCTCCTGATTTTTAAAATTAAGAATCAATCTAATTTGTTTTTTATCCTATGTGATCATTATCAATGACATTGGTTCTAAGTTTACTATAACAAAAAATGTTATCCAACATGACTCTTAAAAAATTATTTTTAAAACACAAAATGCTCAGCTAAGTAAATTAACAAATAACTTTAGTTATAGTATTTATCTTATTGTTTTTTTTATATTATTTTATATTTTTAAACAAAAAAAGACGAAGAGAACAGCAAAACAAAGCGTATTGTTAAGGCGCTCACAAGCAAAGGACAACTGATGAAGGGAGGTTTATAATTAGGCAAAAAAAGTAAGGCATCTCTCCGGTTGGTACAAGATGCCTTAAATAATCGAGATAGAAAAAAATTAAACTTTTGCTACGTTTTTGGCTACTGGTCCCCGGTCGTTTTCTTCCACATCAAAGGTAACCCTGTCACCTTCGGCGATGGTTTTAAATCCCTCCATCGTTATCGAAGAAAAGTGAACAAATAAGTCCCTCCCATCTTCATGTTCAATAAAACCGTAGCCCTTTTTATCACTAAACCATTTAACGACTCCTTGTGCCAAAGCGTTAACCTCCTTACAAAAAATTAATTAAAACAGTAGGTCGCCACTCTAACAAAGGAATCTTTCCTTCCGAGCGAAACCGACCTGCATATAACTAATATTTTTTTTATAAGCTATTATAAAGTCAAATGTCAAGCAAAATAATACGGCACCTCCCCACGCACCTAAAGGTAAAAAACATTAGCTTTTCCTTGTGTTACCTGAGTATTTTTTCTTCTTTTACCTTCCAAAACCCCCTGAGGATGAGATGAAAGCTTTTACTATCCCGTTGTAGGCAAAATGCAGTTCTGATTTTTATTGTACTTCATGCTCACCTAATGATGGTGGCGAGGGAGATTCCTGTTTCGTTTGACCAATAGTTTTTTTCTTCCATATTCCTCCTTCACTGAAACACTGCCAGCACCAGCGAAGCCACTTTAAAAGCGAGTAGGCAAGCCAAAGCGCCCATAAAAGCATCAAGATTCGAAACACAAAAAGCGGTAGAGAAAGAACCCAAGGCTGGGGCATCATTGCTCCAATCCGGTCTTGAGTCCAATGCAGGTAAAAGTTGGAAGAACCATTCCCCGCAACCTGCATATTCGGTATTCCCAAAAGGCCAGCCTCAACCGCCTGGTAAAGGCATATGAGCGAAACCACCGTCCACATCACCAGGCAAAGCTGAGTAAAATTAAAAGATAACCGGTTCTCAGGGAGCGAGTTGTTTCTGCGTACTCCGAACGCAAGCAACCACCCCACAATAATTATTATTATAAGAGGTGTCACTTGGGTTAACCCCAACCCCAATAGAATCCAATGATAGGTTTTAAGTGGGGTTAAGGTAGTTTTCCCTAATCCGATCGCACCAAGAATTATGACGAATAAATAACTCCAGAAAAGCACGGCCGGTCCTAACCGAGGACCTCCGGCGAACAAAATCCACCGGTTGTGAGGCATGTTAAAAATCACACCCGCGTTAACCGCCTGGGGGCCGACACTGATTAACGGAGATTTAATAAAATTTTCCGACGATGACGATTGATGCCATTTAAGACCTATTCGTTGAATGCCCGGCTCCAGGGGAACAATAATTTCCTTGCCCTCTCTTTTAATTGGCTGGGTCTTATTGTTTAACGTGACCTCCATTATTTCTGCGTTTTCAGGTACGCTTACCCGGTGCTCACCCCCTTTGCTGGTCCGAGCGTTAAAAGAAAGATCGCCATTGGTATAACGCTCTCCCGGAGTGAGGTTGAGGTTTGCTTCCTCGACCGTTAATATTTGGCCGGGAATCGCCTGAGGCCGGCTCATGGTGATGGTTACCTTTTCTCCCGGCCAGGGCTGCCACTGAGGCATCCAATAATTGGCTTGGTCCTGATGAAGAATAACCGCGATCCCCGACAAATCGCAATGCCAGATCGGACTGGCATCAAGTATCCACGTCTCCATCCAGGGAACTCCCTGGGGCGCCTGTAAGGTAATTGTTGGGGTTTCTTTTAATGTTGAGTCCCAGGTTGTCTCACGTTCGTTTGCTGGCATCGTTATGAGCGCCTTTCCTTTTTCCACCTGAATTCCGGGCGTGGTAACCGATTCATCAGCGATAAGCGGAACGGAAACCATAGCCGGAGTATCCGGAGGGGTTATCCGTCTGAGTGTGTTTCTGACCTGCCAGTTCAATCCCAAGGTTAAGACGCGTTCGAGCTGGAAAAAAGGAGGAATTTTAGCTTCCGATTTCGCCGTACTATCAGGAGTATTTTTTTCTTCTCGAATCAATTGGAGGGATGATTCCACCTGCCCGTCTTTCTGAAGTCCCTGGATAGTCCAGCCATCTAACTCTACCTCAACCTTTCGGGGTTTGAGCGGAAGCGGTACCTGAAAAGTTTTTTCTGAAGGTGTTTTCCCGTACAGAGTTACGATATGGACACCCTGCGGCACAAGAGCCCATAAACCCCCTTCTTGATCTTTCATCAGTCCCTGAGCCGGTTTTCCATCAATCAGCACTTCAGCCGGCATCCAGGATTTCAACGCTCCGGGGATTGGCACAGCCGTCTCAACACCCGCATTAACATTAAAAATAATCCGCAAGCCATCCTTGCTCGCGACCAGAAGCATCCGCGGACTGTCGGCGCAATTGGGCAGGCAGTCCGGCTTTTCCAGAAGACGCTCCTGAAGCCGTTGCAGAAGTTCCGGATAGGGATATCCCGGGTCTTGTTGCGCCATAGTAGTGCTTGAGGCCAACGCTAACGCCAAAAACAAAGCCGAAGCCACTATTTTATGATTAAAAGGCAATTTCCAGGTTCGAACATTAAGAAGAAAAAAGATGAGCAGAACCAAAAACCCGACCCTTAAAAAAGCAAGAATAAGATTGGCAAAAGGGGAAAGCAAAAAAAGTTTAATTTCCTGCTCCTTGGAAACCGGCCCGGTCCAGCTCAAGGAGATCGCGCGCCACTGCCAGGTGGGAAGACCCGGCCCGGTCTGATTAAGAGCGTGCGGGTCCTGGGTCAAGGCGGTTATGTTTTGATAGTGGGCACTAACTTTCATTTTTTCCTGACGAAGCGTACTACTCATCATGGGGTGGGGGGCAGGCATTGATTCATCAAAAGCCCGCATTGTTCGTGGGGTTTCCTGTTCTACAACTGATTGTTCCGCAACTTGCGGTGCTATCGCCTTCTTAGGTGCTCCTCCATAACTCCCAAAGCCTGGTGGATAAATTTCTTCTAATTGGGGGTAAAGTGCCCACCTCACCTGCTCTACGATGAACGGTATCGCGAGAACAAGGAGAAAAATAATTGAAGCCATGCGCCAGAGGTTAACCACTTTTTTTGCCCAACCATCTGGAAGAAACCTGAGAAGCGCTACAGCAGCCAGCAGATTAAGCCAGACCAACTGGGGCGCTCCGGGTTCATGATAGGTAAGCCCGACTGCAAAGAGCGCAAGCAATCCCCATTTCCAGTTCCATAGTTTATAAACCGCCAGACTGATAATCAAAACCAAAAAGAGGTCAAGAAGGCTCCACCGCTTAAACCAGGTTCCTTCTACCCCATCTACCCCCCACGCCGTAAGCAGCTTCCACCCCGGAGGAAGATTCACCACCCCGGATACTGACTGGAAGTCATGATCCCATCCAACCGCAGGGATTTTCCACCTCGAGGTTTCAAACCGGCCTTCAGCCTCGAGGTTAAGATGTCCTTTGCGAAGTTCAATTCCCGGCTTCTTTTCTTTACCATGACTGGTGATCAGTTGATCAACGCCATCGACAGTTATTCTCCCCAGGTGATTCGGAGGATTCATCGCCAGATACCACTGCCGGCTCAGAGTGCCGGTAACCTGGTCTTGAATGGTAAACCCTGTGCCATTAAAATCTAACCACCACGTACGACGCAGGTGTAGCTGATCAGGAGCAGGTTCCGGATCTCCTCGCCGGATTTCCTTGAAAATCATTGCTAACCCCGGCTGCATAATAAAGGTGGGAAAACCCTGCCACTCGAAAGGGACGTCAGTCTGTTTCGGATCAATAGGTGAGACTCCCTCTAATTTCACCATACGTAGTTGGTTTTGGGATTGAAATGACCAAACCTCATCACCCTGAGCTTTTTTTAAAGAACTCAGCTTTTGGATGGGGCCTTCAAAACGGGTCACGATTCGTATTTCCCAGCGACCAGGCCGTGCTTGAACGATGATATCGCCCTCTAGGCCGAGCCGCACAGGGAGAGGACTTTGAAGATTTACTGGCACCGCGTGTTCCAAAAGCACCGGATCAAACTTAATTTCCCGGGGTTGCCCGGATACATTAATCTTTAAAAGATTGATAACCTGCAGAGGGATGGTATCATTAATTAAACGAAAAATACGGCACTCTACCCTATCCTCTTCACCCAAACCCCCTTCTTTCTTTTTGAGCCATAAACGGCCACTGGTCTCAACCAAAGGAAATTGAATGGGATTACCATTAATAACAAGACTGATAAGTCCACTTTCTGGAGGCACATTGATCCATTCCGGAATCTCTTTCCAGAAAAAAACCCCCTCTATGCGGTGTAATCCAGGGGTTATATAGACTGAAGGGGCATTACCTTTTTCCACCACCGGAGCTGGTTTACCATCTACTTTTATTTCTTCCGGCCAGGTTTCTGCATTTCCCGGCAAAGGAATCCATGTCTTGATGAAAACCCGCCATTCCTGCGTGAACTCACCGTTATTAGTTCCCAGGTTCAAACGAAGACGTGATGGCCAGCGACATTGATAAAGTTCTCCGTTGTTGTAAGCGGTAGGACAAAGTTTATCATCCGTGTTATGAAGAACCCATCCTTTCCATTGTTCAAGGTTGGGGGGTATCTCACCACGTTCGGGAGTAACCGCAGAAACAAAACCTATGTTTAGAAAGAAACAACCGACTATCGTAAGCAAAAAATAAATTTTGATTTTCATTGTTTCCTCCTCTTTGGCAGGGACAAAAAGTTAAAGAAGATTTTTGTTTATCTACTATAACACATTTATTGAGAAACCCCTAATGTTTCCTTGATTTTTTCATGTGGTGTTTAAATCTAAGTTGACTATGCTTTTTCAGGCAACTATAATCAAAGCCGTGTGAACAATGATGAGCTTTAGGTTTTACACCTATTTAAAGGCTATGATTTTTTCGATAGATTGATCCCTGCTTGGGAAAAATAAGAATAATTATCACTCGGTGTGACCTCGTTCTGAGTCGCTTATGAGGTATCCCATCATTTCCAATCATAAGGGAAAAAAATGAAGCTTAAAGGTAAAGTGGCGGTGCTGACCGCGGCTGCTGGCGCGGGAATCGGTCAGGCGACTGCCCGTATCCTGGCACGAGAAGGTGCTGCAGTAGTAATAACCGATATCCATCGTGAGCGCACTCTCTCGGTCGCACGATCCATTCACGACGAATGTGGGGGAGAAGCGATCGGGATAAAATGCGATGTTACTCAAAAAAATGAGATTGAAAATGTCATAAAGACCGCAGTTGATACATTCGGACGCATCGACATTCTTTTTAATAATGCCGGAACCAATCGACCAGCCAAGGTTGTTGATCTGTCTGACGAGGCGTGGGAAACAGTCATGAATACCTGTTTAAGGGGAACCTTTTATTCCTGCCGGGCAGCCCTCCCGATAATGATTAAGCAAAAGTTTGGACGTATTGTCAATATTGCCTCAACCGCCGCGTTTATGGGCCTTGACTACGGACACGCTCATTACGCAGCCGCAAAAGCAGGTGTCATGGCTTTTACCCGCTGTCTGGCCATGGAAGCTGCGCCGTATTACATAACCGCTAACACCATCGCCCCGGGTTTTATTTCAAATGATTTTATTCCCTTTCTTTACCCTCAAGAAGAGATTGACCGAATGAACCGAGGCATACCCTATCCCCGAAAAGGCCGCCCGGAGGATATCGCAAACACAGTCCTGTTTTTGGTCTCTGATGAAGGTGAATATATTACCGGCCAGACCATCTGTGTATCCGGGGGAAGCTGGATGCACTAAAAAGCAGCTTCTTAATTTCCCTCTACCTTTTATCTATTTTTGAACAAAGGCAGGAGTAATACATGAAACAAAAACTATTTTTACTTGCCTTGTCGATATGCTCAGGAGACTGCCAATGCTGCAAGCATTCTTAAATTAAGCATTGTATTTGGATTTGATGAACTCTGATATCTCGACCATAACGCCACTGCAGCTTTAAAGTCCTTCTGTTTAATTAAACTAATCAACGCTAACCGTAAAAGAAAATTATTCTTTTGATTGCTATAAATTCTACCTTGTTTGTGAAGAAGCTCTTCAGTGATGGGTCGGCTTTTTTCATAATCTTTTTCACCCCACGCACGTACCAAAGCAAACCAATCCCGAAGTCCTTCTGGTAATTTTTTATAGCACGGAGCAGTTTCTATATCTTTCCAAATCACTTCCAAGGCATCAGGGGGGAGGTACGGGACTGTTGCATTGGCAAATGAGATCAATTGG
>Ga0209048_10003936_pt1 | contig 14298 bp, 11 predicted proteins | sample FrelakmetCRP12CR_FD_187146 | JGI IMG/M metagenome (GOLD analysis project Ga0209048, IMG submission 187146) | Freshwater lake sediment microbial communities from the University of Notre Dame, USA, for methane emissions studies - CRP12 CR (SPAdes)... | ecosystem: Environmental > Aquatic >... | reverse complement strand
CGCTGCCGCAGCGCTCCTCGGTCTGGCGGGCCACCGCGAGCGGCGCGAGGAACGGCTCCGCCAAGGCGAAACGAGGCCGGGCGGCGCCTTCCGGGACGCTCGGCTCCTTCTCCTGCTCGGCGCCCTCCTGCCGGTCGCCCTGGCCCTCCTCGCAGCCGTCACGTACGTGCTGCTCTGGCTCGCGACGCGCTCGCTCGTGCTGCCGCTGAAGGCGCTCGCGATGAACGTGCTGACGCTGTCGGCCACGCTGGGCGTGCTCGTGTTCGTCTTCCAGGACGGCCGGCTCCAGGGGCTGCTCGACTACAAGGGCCAGGGCGCGCTCGAGCTGACGCAGCCGGTGGTCCTCTTCGCGATCGCCTTCGGTCTCGCGACCGACTACGGCGTCTTCCTGCTGACGCGGATCAAGGAGGCGTGGGACACGGGGATGCCGAACCGCGAGGCGGTGGCGGTCGGCCTCGAGCGGACCGGCCGCATCATCACCGCGGCGGCGCTCCTCTTCTGCGTCGCCGTCGGCGCGTTCGCGACGTCGCAGATCATCGTCGTCAAGGAGGTCGGGCTCGGCATCGCGATCGCCGTCCTGATCGACGCGTCGATCGTGCGCATGCTGCTCGTGCCGTCGCTGATGGCGATCCTCGGCCGCTGGAACTGGTGGCCCTCGTCGCAGCCCCGGCCGCCCGCGTCCGCCCCCGGCGCGGCAGCGCGTCGGCCGCGACCGGAGCCGGTCGAGGCCGCGCCCGAACGCTCGCGCAGTCGACGCTGACAGCCTCCGCAGGCGCAGGCTCGCGGAGCTGCGACGCGACCCTCGGGGGCCAGCAGCGCCGTGGCCGCTGCACCCGCCCCGACGGGCTTCCGCCTCGACGGCCGACGGGTGTGGAGAGGTGCTGCCCGGGACGCCCGCGGCACGCGTCGCGAGGACGTTCGGCAGAGCCGAATATCGACCGCTCGCGTGAGTAGAAACCCGCGCCGAGTGTCCGCTGGAACCCCGTTGCCTACGGGGTCGGCGCTAACTACGTTGGCTACGTAGCCGTCGTAGTCGACACGCACCCCTGAAACACGTTGTCGTCCTGGCGCCTGCTGCGCCGGATGAATTGGCAAAGCCGGAGAAAGAGGAGGGTAAGGCCATGTTGAGCAGGAGCCGAATGTGGCGGGCGACCGGTGTCGTTCTCGCCTTCGCGGTCGTCGCGGCCATCGCCGCGACCGCGGCGCTGAGTGCCAGGGCCGCCGGCACGACGATCGTCATCTGGACTGACGCAAATCGTGCACCCGCGGTCACCAAGGTCGCCAACGCCTGGGCAGCGGCGAACGGCGCCACGGTCCAGGTCGTGACGAAGGACTTCGGGTCGATCGAGACTGCCGTGGGCACGGTGGCGGCCGCGAGCGCGCCCGACGTGATCCTGGCAGCCCACGACTGGACGGGCCAGCTCGCGGCGAACGGCCTCGTCGAGCCGCTCTACCCGAGCGCTGCCCTGAGCAAGCAGTTCCCCAAGTACACCCTCGACGCGTTCTCGTACGGCACCGCCGTGAAGAAGCTCTACGGGATCCCGGTGCAGGTCGAGAACATCGGCCTCCTCGTCAACACGAAGCTCGCGAAGGTGCCGAAGACCTTCGCGCAGCTCGAGGCGGCAGCGCTCCTCGCGAAGAAGACGAACCACCTGTCGTTCGGCCTCTGCGTCCAGCAGGGCTCGGGTGGGGACGCGTACCACATGTACCCGTTCTTCGCCGGCCTCGGCGGCTACATCTTCGGCACGAACAGCGTCGGGAACCTCGACCCGTCCAACATCGGGGTCGCGAACAAGCTGTTCCTGAAGAACTCGTATCTGATCGACAAGTGGAACAAGGAAGGGCTGATCAACTCGAAGGCCGACTACTCGACCTGCGACAGCGCCTTCACGAAGTCGCAGACGCCGTTCTGGATCACCGGGCCGTGGGCCGTCTCGGACGTCAAGAAGGCCGGGATCACGTTCGTCGTGACCCAGGTCCCGCCGATCGTCAAGGCCTCCGTGCCGTTCCTCGGCGTGAACGGGATGATGGTGACGAAGTGGGCGTCGGCGCACAACGTCGACGCGGCGGCGAAGGACCTCGTCGTCAACTACTTCTCGACCCCGTCCGCGCAGACGCAGCTCGCGGCGGCCGGCGGGCGCAGCCCGGCCAACATCCGCGCCAAGTCGAGCGACCCGATCCTCGCGCAGTTCGGGACGGCCGGCAAGGGCGGCGTCCCGATGCCGAACATCCCGCAGATGGCGAGCGTCTGGAGTGACCTCGGGGCTGCGTGGGTGCGCTCGACGAAGGGCGCCGGTGCGATGCCGGCCGCGCGCTCCTTCTACGGTGCGTCCAGGTCCATTGCCGCCAAGATCGGCTAACCGGAGGAGTAGCAATCGGGGTGGGCGGCCTCAGCGGGCGCCCACCCCGATACCCAGGGTGCCCCTGTGAGCGCAGCCACACCACCGACCGAGCCCGCCGCGCCGCAGGCGTTCCGACCGAGTCCGATAGCGCGCGGCATCGCCGCTTTCTCGGGCAGCACCGGCTTCGCGATCAAGGTCATCCTGCTGTCGCTGTCGAACGCCGTCGTGGTCTGGGGGGCGTACGTGCTCGTCAGCAACCAGCGCTGGCCTGCGGCCGTCGTGGTTGCCGTCGCGACGCTGGCGATCGACTACATCTACCTGGCGCCGCACTCGAGGACGCTGCCTGCCAAGTTCTTGATCCCCGGCACGGTCTTCCTGATCGGCTTCCAGATCATCCCGATCCTCTACACCATCAACGTCGCCTTCTCGAACTACTCGACGGGGCACATCCTCACCCAGCAGCAGGCGATCGCGGCGATCCAGGTGAACTCGCTGGCGCCGCCGCCGAACGGTCGGCAGTTCGACCTCGCACCCGCCCGCGACTCGTCCGGGAAGCTCGTGCTGCTCCTCCACGACGAGGGCAGCGGCAAGGTCTACGTCGGCACGCCGAAGGGCCTGACGGAGCTCCCGCAGGCGGACGTCACGCTCGGCCCGACCGGCGTGCCGACCGCCGCCAAGGGCTACACGCTGATCCGGGGCGCCGCGCTCTTCGGGCTCGACCAGCAGCTGAAGACGTACGAGGTCCCGACAACGGGCGGCGCAGCGCTCCTGCCGCAGGGAACCGCGATCGCGGTCGAGCTGAAGCCGACCCTCAGGTATCAGAACGGCGCGTTCGTCCGGATCAGCGACGGGAAGGTCTTCAAGGACAACGGGCTCGGCTCGTTCGTCTCCGGCTCGGAAGAGCTCGAGCCCGGCTGGAAGACGTACTCCGGCTTCCGCAACTTCGGGAAGATCCTCCACGACCCACTGGTGCGCACACCCTTCCTCACCGTCTTGGCGTGGACGATCGCGTTCGCCGCGTCGTGCGTGCTCCTGTCGTTCGCCGCAGGCCTCCTGCTCGCGATCGCGCTCGACAAGCGGTACATGCCGTTCCAGCGCATGTACCGGTCGATCCTCGTGATCCCGTACGCGATCCCCGGCTTCCTGTCGCTCCTCATCTGGGCCGGGCTCCTGAACGACGACTTCGGGGTCGTCAACCGCGTCTTCCACATCCATGTGCCCTGGCTGTTCGGCGGGCCGGTGCTCTCGTGGCTGTCGTTCATCACCTGGCCCCGGATCGCCGTCGTGCTCGTCAGCGTCTGGCTGACGACTCCCTACTTCTTCCTCGTCTCGATGGGCGCGCTGCAGTCGATCCCTGACGAGCTGACGGAAGCGGCAAAGGTCGACGGCGGCGGGCCGTGGCAGATCTTCCGACGGGTGACGCTGCCGCTTCTGCTCGTCGCCGTCGCGCCGCTGATGATCGCCTCGTTCGCATTCAACTTCAACAACTTCAACAACGTCTACCTGCTGACCGGCGGCGGGCCCTACACGAGCGCGAGCTCGATCGCCGGGAACACCGACATCCTGATCAGCTACACGTACAAGCTCGCCATCGCATCCGGGAAGGGATCGGACTACGGCCTTGCGAGCGCCGTCGGCATCATCATCTTCTTCATCGTCGCGCTGATCTCGGGCGTGTCGTTCTGGCGCACGAAGTCACTGGAGTCGTTGAATTGACCGAAGCAGAGCTGACCCCCGCCGCCCCCTTCGCCCCGCCGGCCGCGGAGGCGGCCCCGGTCGCCGTCCGCCGCGGAGGCTCCCATCACCGTCCCTCGTTCAGGGAGACCTGGTGGCGGCACGCCGTCGGCATCGCGGCGGCCGCCGTCGCCCTCTTCCCGGTCGTCTACATCGTCTCGTCCGCGTTCAACGCGAGCAACGACCTGCAGTCGGCGCAGGTGATCCCGGCGCACGTGACGCTCCACAACTTCGGGAGCCTGCTGCACAACAACGTGATCGCCAACACGGGCGCCAGGCAGGATGTGCCCTACGTTCGCTGGTTCCTCAACTCGATGCTGATCGCGGGGCTGACGGCGCTCTTCACGACGATGCTCGGCGCCCTCGCCGCCTACGCGTTCAGCCGGTTCCGGTTCAAGGGCCGCCGCGTCGGCATGCTGTTCCTGTTGCTGATCCAGATGTTCCCGCAGTTCGTCGCGATCGCGGCGATCTACCTGATCGTGCTCAATCTCGGCGCGGTCTTCCCCGAGATCGGCCTCGACAAGCCGGCCGCCGTCGTTCTCGTCTACCTCGGAGGGGCGATGGGCGTCCAGACCTGGCTGATGAAGGGCTTCTTCGACACGATCCCGAAGGAGCTCGACGAGTCGGCCCGTGTCGACGGGGCAACCGCCTCCCAGATCTTCTGGGGCGTGATCCTCCCGCTCGCGGCGCCCGTGCTCGCGGTCGTCGCGCTGATCTCTTTCGTGTTCACGCTGAACGAGTTCGTGATCGCCTCGACGATCCTGCAGTCGACGAGGCACCTGACGCTCCCGGTCGGGATGAACCAGCTGATCTCGAACCAGTACGACAAGACGTGGGGCCCGTTCGCCGCCGGCGCGCTCATCGCCGCCGTGCCCGTTACGTTGCTGTTCCTGTTCCTGCAGCGCTGGATCGTCAGCGGGCTGACCGCCGGCTCGGTCAAGGGATGACCGTCGCGGGCCCGCGCGCGCCAGTCCACGCAGATCTCCTGGGACGGCCTCACCACGACGGCTCGGAGCTCTGCGTGCTCGAGCGACCGGACGCGGTCGGAGGAACGGCCGTGGTGCGGCTGCGCGCGCCGCGGGGTGCCGCCGAGCGCGTCCTCCTCCGCTCCAGCTCGGACGGCGAGCTGCAGACGGTCGAGGCGACGATCGACGAGGAGACCGAGCACGAGACGTGGTGGCGGGCCTCCTTCCCGGTGCTCAACCCGTCCGTCCGCTACCGCTTCCTCCTCGCCGGCGGGGGCACCGGCTACGGTTGGGTGAACGGCCTCGGCGTTGCCCCGCACGAGGTTGCGGGCTCGGACGACTTCGTCATGACGACCGGCCGAAGCGGCCCGGCCTGGCATCTCTCGTCCGTCGTCTACCAGATCTTCCCGGACCGGTTCGCCTCGTCCGGGCTCGCCGCCGACCCACCCGAGTGGGCCGAGCCGCGGCCCTGGGACGCGTTGCCGAGCCGCCGGCGCGGCGCCACCGCCCGGGAGTGGTTCGGCGGCGATCTCCGAGGGGTGGAGCAGCACCTCGACCACGTCGAGCTCCTGGGCGCGAACGCCGTCTACCTGACGCCGATCTTCCCGGCGCAGTCGACGCACCGCTACGACGCCACCACGTTCGACCGGATCGACCCGCTGCTCGGCGGTGACGCGGCACTCCAGTCGCTCACCCGCGTCGCGAAGTCCCGCGGGATCCGGCTGATCGGCGACCTGACGCTGAACCACACGGGCAGTGCGCACGAGTGGTTCCAGGCCGCCCGGGACGATCCGGCGGCGGCCGAGCACGGCTTCTACTACTTCGACCCCGAGCTCCCGCTCGGCTACGAGGCCTGGCTCGGCGTGCCGTCCCTGCCAAAGCTCGACTGGCGCAGCGACGAGCTGCGCCGGCGCATGCGCACCGTCGTCGAACACTGGCTCGAGGCGGGCCTCGACGGCTGGCGGATCGACGTCGCGAACATGGTCGGTCGCTTCCGCTCGCTCGATCTCAACCACGAGGTCGCACGCTGGGCCCGCGCCGCCGCGGGCGGTGCGCTCGTGATCGCCGAGCACGGGCACGACTTCCGGCCGGATCTCGACGGCACCGGCTGGCACGGCGTCATGAACTACAGCGGCTTCCTCCGGCCGACGTGGTGGTGGCTGCGGCACGATCGGTACCAGGAGGACGTGTTCTCCGACGCGCCCGCGCCCGCATACGACGGCGTCAGCATGGTTGAGGTCCTGCGCCGCTTCCGGGCCGGCGTCCCGTGGGAGGCCACCCTGCACTCCTGGGCGCTGCTCGACTCGCACGACACGGCCCGGTTCCGCACCGTCTCCGGCTCGCGCGAGCGCCAGCTCGTCGGCATCGGGCTCCAGATGACCGCCCCCGGCGTGCCGATGGTGTTCGCGGGCGACGAGCTCGGCCTCGAAGGAGACTACGGCGAGGCGTCTCGCCGCCCGATGCCCTGGAGTGCCCCCGAGACCTGGGACCTCGGAGTGCTCGAGGCGTACCGGCAGCTCGCAGCGCTCCGACGCTCGCACGACGCGCTCGCCCGCGGCGGCATCCGCTACGCGCACGTGTCGCCGGACGCCGTCGCCTACCTGCGCGAGACACGCGCCGAGCGACTGCTCTGCCTCGCGGCCCGCGCCGCGCACGTCCCGATCGCTACCCCGTTCACGATGCTGGAGACGCTCTACGGCGACGACGCCCGTGACGGCATCCTGCCCTCCCACGGCCCAGCTTTTCACGTCTGGAGGATCAATGGCTGACGTCTCCTTCAACGAGGTCGACAAGATCTACGACAACGGCGTCCAGGCCGTCTTCGACCTGACGCTCGACATCCACGACGGCGAGTTCCTCGTTCTCGTCGGGCCCTCCGGCTGCGGCAAGACGACCGCGCTCCGCATGGTCGCCGGCCTGGAGAAGATCAGCGACGGGACGCTCTCGATCGGGGGCCGGGTCGTCAACGACATGTCGCCGAAGGACCGTGACATCGCCATGGTCTTCCAGAACTACGCCCTCTACCCCCACCTCAGCGTGGGCGAGAACATCGCCTTCGGGCTCCGGCTGCGCAAGGCCGACAAGCAGGTGATCAACGAGCGAGTCGCGTGGGCCGGGAAGATGCTCGGCCTGACGCCGTACCTCGACCGCCGGCCGAAGGAGCTCTCGGGTGGTCAGCGCCAGCGGGTCGCGATGGGTCGCGCGATCGTGCGCCAGCCGCAGGTGTTCCTCATGGACGAGCCGCTCTCGAACCTCGATGCGAAGCTCCGCGTGCAGATGCGGGCCGACATCGCGCACCTCCAGCGCGAGCTCGGCACGACGACGATCTACGTCACCCACGACCAGGTCGAGGCGATGACGATGGGCGATCGAGTGGCGGTGATGAGCCAGGGCATCCTTCGCCAGGTCGACCAGCCGCAGCGCCTCTACGACCGGCCCGAGAACCTCTTCGTCGCCGGCTTCATCGGCACGCCGCCGATGAACTTGCTCGAGGCGACGGTCATGGTCGACGGCGGCCTCTCGATCGACCTCGGCGGGAGCACGATCGCGATCGCCGACGAGGCGCTCCGCCACTACCCGAGGGTGCGTGAGCGTAACGGGCAGAAGGTGATCGTCGGCCTGCGGGCCGCCGATCTCTACCCGGCACAGGAGCAGGAAGGCCTGCCCCAGATCAACGCCCGCGTCGAGCTCGTCGAATCCCTCGGCGGCGAGTCGATGGCCTACTTCCACGTCGACGCCCGCCATATCAAGAGCGAGGCCACCGCGGAGGAGGCGATGCTCGCCGCCGCGGACCTCGAGACGGTGGTCGGATCCCGTCCGAACCTCGTCGCGTCGTTCCCGCCCCACGTGCAGCTCAAGCTCGGCGACACGGTGCCGATCGCGGTCGACACGAAGAACCTGCACTTCTTCGAGGAGGCCAGTGGCGCCCCGCTTCGCTAGCGCCTCTCTCGGGGCGCTCGCCGCGCTCGCCGCGCTCGCGCTCCTCACCGGCGTGGGAGGATCGGCCGCAGGCCCGCCGCCGACCGGCGTCGCGCTGGCCGCCCTTTCGCAGCTTCCGACGCAGAGCTCGCTCGCGTCGCAGCGGATCTACTTCGTGATGCCCGACCGGTACGCGAACGGCGACCCGTCCAACGACAGGGGCGGCCTGAGCGGGCCCTCCGGGGTCACGGGCTACGACGCGACCGACCCGGGCTACTACCACGGGGGCGACCTGAAGGGCCTGACCGGGAACCTGCAGCGGATCAAGAGCCTCGGGTTCACCGCGCTCTGGGTGACGCCCGTCCTCAAGCAGGATCCCGTGGAGAACGGCAGTGCCGCCTACCACGGCTACTGGGGCCTCGACTTCACGACCGTCGACCCACATCTCGGCACCGACCAGGACTTCGCGAACCTCGTCGCCGCCGCGCACGCGCTCGGGCTGAAGGTCTACCTCGACGTGGTCGTCAACCACACCGCCGACGTGATCCAGCTGACGAGCGGCGCCACCTACTCGGACCTCCCGTACCGGGACTGCCACGGCAAGGCCTTCGACCCGGCCCGCTACGTGACGTCGAAGAACTTCCCCTGCCTCAAGGCGGCGAACATGCCGGAGGTGCCCCTGCTCCTGCCCGCCGACCGGCATCTTAAGAAGCCCGAGTGGCTGAACGACCCGCTCAACTACCACGACCGCGGCAACATCGACTTCGGCTCCTGCAGCCCGCAGTGCTTCGAGCAAGGCGACTTCTACGGGCTGGACGATCTGTTCACGGAGAAGCCGAACGTGATGAGCGGGCTCGCCGCCGTCTACGCCTCGTGGATCACGCGCTTCCACGTCGACGGCTTCCGGGTCGACACCGCCAAGCACGTGAACGCGGCGTTCTTCAAGCTCTGGGTGCCGAAGATCCGTGCCGCCGCGAGGGCCGTCGGCACTCCCGACTTCCCGATCTTCGGCGAGGTGACGTTGAACGACGGCGTCGACCTCGCCGACTTCGTGCGCACGCGAGGCCTGCCCCAGGTGCTCGACTTCCCCTTCCAGCAGGTCGCGACGGCCTACGCCGCGGGCGCCTCCGGCGCCAAAGGGCTCAGCTACCGGCTCCAGGACGACGACTACTTCCGGCTGGGCAACGGCATCGACCCAGCGTTCCCGACTTTCCTCGGCAACCACGACATGGGCCGAGCGGCACAGCAGATCCTCTCCCAGGCGCCGGGGCTCGGGAGCGGCGCCCTGCTCCGTCACGTGTTGCTCGGCTACGACCTTCTCTACCTCCTGCGCGGCGCGCCGGTCGTGATGTACGGCGACGAGATCGGGATGATCGGCTCGGGCGGCGACAAGGCCGCGCGCGAGGACATGTTCCCGACCAAGGTCGCCGCCTGGCAGACCGAGCCCCGGGTGGGCTCGCCGCCGGTGGGCACGGGCTCGTCACTCGAGCTCGAGGGCAACCCGATCGAGACGCGGCTCGGCGCGCTGTCCGCGCTCCGCGACGCGAACCCCGCGCTCTCGACGGGCGCCTCCGTCGTCCGCTACGCGCAGGGCGCCGTCCTCGTCGTCTCCCGGATCGACCTGGCGAGCGGCAGGGAGCTGGTCACGGCGTTCAACAACGGAGACATCGCGGCGCACGTCACCGTCACGACCGCGACGCCGGCGACGACGTGGCAGGTCCTCTTCGGCGGTGGCAGCGTCGCCGCCGGAGCCGGCGCGAGCCTGACCCTGACCATCCCGCCCGTCGAGGCCGTGCTCGCCGCGCCCGCCTCGGGAATCCCGGTCAGCGCCCCACCGGCTCCGGCCCTGAAGGCCGGCGCCGACACACTGAGTTCGTACTACCGGCTGAGCGCGACGGTCGGCGGGCCGCCGGTCAGCGTGACGTTTGCGATCCGCCGGAAGGGCGCAGCCTGGCAGCGGGTCGCCATCGACGACTCGGCCCCGTACGAGGCGTACCTCGACCCCGGGCGATTCGCGCGGCACGAGCAGGTCCAGGGGGTCGCCGTCGCGCGAGGGGTGAACGGCTCGGTGTCCGTCTCGCCCGTCGTCAGCTTCGTCCCCGACCCCTGACCGCGGCGGCGCCTACGCGGACGGGCCTGGAGCGGCGGGGGCTGTCGTCGTGGGGCAGCCGCCGGACGCGTAGTCCTGGAAGCGCGACGGTGGCAGGACCCACGTCCAGCGGCCTGCTGTCGCGACCAGGTGCACGGTATGAACGAGCACGTGCTCCTGCCCGGGAAACACGAGGCGCACCCGGACTGCCTTGCTCGGGACGCTGCGCCCGTCGCCCAGGTCGACCGCCTGGTCGCTGACGCCGACCTCCTCGACCGAGGTCGGCTGCAGGACCACCGGCGATCGCGTCTCACACGCCACGTACGCCGTGAGCGGCGCCACCCGTTGATCGCCGGGGAGCAGGTCGCGCCATGCTTCCGCGTATCGGTTCGTCACGATCAGGCGCACGACCCTGACGGCGAACACGCCGGGGTCGTCGCGTGGCGTCCCCGACCCGCCGCCACATCCGGCCACGAACACGATTGCCGTTGCGAGGGGCAGGAGCCTGCGCATCGCTCGGAGCATACGCACTCGGACCGGCCCCCTCACGGGTGGCTCAGGCGGCCTCGGTCGCGGCGACCGGGTGCGCGTCGATCGAGAGGCGGGACAGCCGGCCGAGGAACTCGGGCAGGCACCAGTCGTCGCCCTCGAGCAGCTTCGTCGTCGCCGGCACGAGGACGGTGCGCACGAGCACGGCGACGGCGAGCCCGAAGCCCATCCGCTGGAACCGCACGAGCTGGCCCGAGGCGAAGCCGGCGAAGACCGCGACCATGATCAGGGCGGCTCCGGTGATCAGCCGGGCGCTCGAGGAGGTCACGTCGACGATCGCCGTCTCGGTGTTGCCGGTCGCGGTGTCGCGCTCGCGGATGCGCGAGAGCAGGAACACTAGTAGCGGCGCAGCCGCTCGCGCGCTTGCTCGTACTCCTCAGCGCTGATCGTGCCGCTGTCTCGCGACTCCCGGAGCTTCGCGAGCTCGTCGGCCACCTGCTCGGGCGTGAGGGCGTCGCGTGGCGTGGCTGCCGTGCCCTGGGGCCGGCCGCGGTCGGCCAACCGGTCGGGATCGACCCCGAGCTGGCGAAGACGTGCGCGCGTCCGCGCGATCCCGAACCCACGGGAGGGAAAACGGCGCGCGCCGGGGCCTGACAGAGGCCTCTGCTGAACGAACCGCCGGTAGGCCGCCACGATCACGATTGCGGCCCCCACCACGAGCAGCAGCGTTACGAACGCTCGACTCGAGTTGTCGAACGTATGGCTCGCGCCGTAGATGGCGCTGGCGATCGCGCCGCCGACGATCGACCCGGTCATTCCGACGAGCACGGTGAGCCAGAACGGCATCGGGTCGGGGCCGGGCAGAGCCAGGCGGGCGAGCGCTCCGATCAGGAAGCCGGAGGCGATGACGGAGAGGATTCCACCAAGCACGCCGATGACAGTCTGCCCGCTCCCGCCGAGCCGCGCTGAACGGCCGCCGCTCGATCGGGCGCTCCGACAGGGCGACCGTTTGCGACAATGCTCCCGAGAAGCGAGGATCGCGATGGAAGACGCAGAGAACCTGTTCGGTGAGGAGCATGTCCGTCGCTACCGCGAGACGGGGGGCGCGGTCGGCCAGATCTGGCGCGAGGGGTCGACCGTGTTGTTGCTGACGACGACCGGCCGGCGGAGCGGCGAACCGCGGACGACGCCCTTGATCTACGCCCAGGACGGCGATCGCTATGTGATCGTCGCCTCCAAAGGCGGGGCGCTGGAGGATCCGGGCTGGTACCGGAACCTCGAGAAGACCCCGGACGTGGAGCTGCAGGTGGGAGCCGAGGTGTTTCCGGCTCGGGCGCGGACGGTCTCGGGTGAGGGGCGTGAGCGGCTGTGGCGCAGGGCGAACGAGGTCTGGCCGCACTACGACGACTACGCGCGCAGGACAGACCGCGAAATCCCGGTCGTCGTGCTCGAACGCATTTAGCCCTGCCCTGTTCCCGACGGTCGAAGGAGGCACGCGTGAAGATCGGAATCATCGGCGCAGGCAACATCGGCAGCACCCTGACGAGACGGCTGACCGCGCTCGGCCACCAGGTCGTCGTCGCGAACTCTCGCGGCCCGGAGACGCTCTCCGAGTTGGTCGAGGAGACCGGCGCGACCGCTGCGTCCGCCGACGAGGTCGCCGGCGGCGCGGACCTCGTGATCGTGACGATCCCGCAGAAGGCGATCCCGCTGCTTCCCGAGCGGGTCCTCGCCGGTGCCGCGGCGGCAACTCCGATCGTCGACACCGGCAACTACTACCCGGCGCGTGACGGGCGGATCGAGCGGATCGAGAGCGGCGTGGCCGAGAGCCGTTGGGTGAGCGAGCAACTCGACCACCCGGTGGTGAAGGCGTTCAACAACATCCGGGCCCAGCACCTCCTCGAGCTCGGGAAGCCTGCGGGCTCACCCGGTCGGATTGCCCTGCCTGTAGCCGGCGACGACCTGGACACCAAGCGCCTCGTCATGGAACTCGTCGACGCCCTCGGGTTCGACCCGATCGACGCCGGCACGATCGACGAGTCCTGGCGGCAACAGCCGGGCACGCCGGTCTACGCGGCCGACCTCGACGCGGCAGGCGTGATACGGGCGCTCGCCGAAGCGAGCCCCGAACGACCAGAGAGCTTCCGCGCCTGAGCCGGCGCTTCGCGCGGCAGCCAGGCGACAGCAGCGGGCGTGAGGACGGGCGAGCCTGCCTTCCGTTCGCTTCCGGTGGAGCCGCCCACCTCCTGAGGGCCGAGCCTGCTGCCGACGCCAGGGGCGGAGTGACCGATCGACCGCGAGCCCGCCGGCGGCCGACCGGCCGAAGGACCGGTTCGGCCTGTCCTGGCAGATCGTCCCGACTGCCCTCCCGGAGCTGCTCGCCGACCCTACCCGGAGGTGTCACGACGAATGATGGAGGCGATGTTGCGGATGCAGAAGATCGGGATCGGCGTACTCGCGCGGGCTGCGACGGAGGCCTGGCCTCGCCGCCGCCGAGCGTTGAGGCGATCGATCGGGTATCAACGGCCACCCGTCGCGTGGTTCGAACCGACACCCCGACGACCGGTCGCCTCGCACGGGAGTCGCTCGCGAGCGCGCGCTTCTGTCACCGGTCATCCTCGGGACGTCGATGCCGACCGTACCCACCCGGTCGAGCTGTACCGCTTTGGCCGCGAGACCCACGGCCTCGAGGCCCCCGCGGATTGGCTGCCGGCCTCCAGCGCCTACCCAAGCCGGGTCGTCCGAGCTCTGTGTCGCCTACTCCGGGTCGGCGAGAGCAGTGAGCGACTCGGCGGGATCGTGCGTCGGCTCGACGCGTGCGTCGACCTCCGTGAGGTACTCGTGCACGAAGGCGATCGCCATGCTGCCCTCGCCGACCGCCGCCGCGACGCGCTTCACGGGACTGAACCGGACGTCGCCGCAGGCGAAGATACCCGGGACGCTCGTCTCGAGGAGGTAGGGGTCCCGGCCGAGTGGCCACCGTCCCGCGGCGCGCACGTCGGAGCCGGTGAGCACGAAGCCCTTTCCGTCGAGTGCGATCTCCGGTGGGAGCCATGCGGTCTCGGCGTCCGCTCCGATGAAGATGAACAGCCCGCCGGAGTCGAGCCGGGTCTCGTCGCCGGTTTCGGTGGCGCGGACGTCGATCGCCTCGAGCGAGGTGTCGCCGTGCGCGGCGACAACCTCGATCCGATACAGCACGCGGATGTTCGCCCGGGTGGCGAGCTGGCCGACGAGATAGTGCGACATGCTCTTGGCGAGCGTTTCGCCGCGGTAGAGGATGGTCACGCTCCGCGCGTGCGTTGAGAAGAACATCGCGGCCTGGCCGGCTGAGTTGCCGGCCCCGATGATGTGGATGTCCAGGCCGTGGGTGCTCGCGGCTTCGCTGCGTGCGGCGCCGTAGAAGATGCCCTTGCCGGCGAGGCGGTCGAACCCCTCGATCGCGAGGTGCCGCCACGAGACGCCGCAGGCGAGGATGATCGTGCGCGCCCGCAGGACGTCGCCGCCGTCGAGGTGCACCTGATGGCTCGCGGCGTCGATTCGCGTGATCGACCGGGTGACGAGGATCTCGGCGCCGAGCCTGCGCGCCTGCTGGAGCGCCCGGCTCGACAGCTCGTCGCCGGACACGCCCGAGGGGAAGCCGAGGTAGTTCTCGATCCGGGATGACGTGCCCGCCTGACCGCCGGGCGCCTCGCGCTCGATCACGATCGTCCGGAGTCCCTCGGAGGCACCGTACACGGCGGCTGCCAGGCCGGCGGGACCC
>Ga0209048_10003935_pt1 | contig 14301 bp, 14 predicted proteins | sample FrelakmetCRP12CR_FD_187146 | JGI IMG/M metagenome (GOLD analysis project Ga0209048, IMG submission 187146) | Freshwater lake sediment microbial communities from the University of Notre Dame, USA, for methane emissions studies - CRP12 CR (SPAdes)... | ecosystem: Environmental > Aquatic >... | reverse complement strand
GGAGGGATTGATGGCGAAGATAATTCAAGGAGATTTGAGCGGCAAGGGCCTGAAGATCGGAATTGTTGCGGCCCGGTTCAATGACTTCATAACGAGCAGGCTGGTGGACGGCGCTCTCGATGGATTGCAGCGGCATGGAGTGGCCGATGCCGACATTGAAATCGTGAGGGTCCCCGGGGCTTATGAGGTCCCGCTAGCCGCCAGGATGCTTGCGCTATCCAGGAAATTTCATGCCATCATCTGTCTCGGCGCGGTGATCCGCGGCGCGACGCCGCATTTTGAATATGTGAGCGCCGAGGTGAGCAAGGGGGTGGCCTCAGTTTCCATGGAAACGGGCCTGCCGGTTATCTTCGGGGTTCTGACCACCGATACCATAGAACAGGCTATCGAGCGCGCCGGCTCCAAGAGCGGCAACAAGGGCTGGGACGCGGCTCTCTCCGCTATCGAGATGGCGAACGTCATGAAGCAGATGGCCTCATAGAGGATGGAAGCACAGGAACGGCGGTCGGGCGACAGGGTATGAAGAGACGCAAAGCAAGGGAGTATGCGCTCCAGATATTGTTCCAGCTTGATATCAGAAAAGAGAAGCCTTCCGCTGTCGTCCTGAGGCATTTCTGGACAGAGTACCAGCCGGACGATGAGGTCAAGGCCTTTGCCGAAGAGATCATCAAGGGGACCTATAAGCATCTTGCTGAAATCAACAAGCTGATCCACAAGTGTGCGAAGAACTGGAGCCTCGACCGCATGGCTGTCGTAGACCGTAATGTGCTGAGAATGGCAGTGTATGAAATTCTCCACCGGATGGATATTCCCACCAGTGTAACAATCAACGAGGCCATAGAAATTGCCAAGAAATTCGGTACCGAAGAATCAGGCTCGTTTGTGAACGGCATTCTGGACAATGTTGCCAGGACTACCGGCAATCTCGATGAGGGGAAGACGGGGTCGTAGCAGGTCCGGGTGAACGTGTCACCCTGAGCAGCGCGAAGGGTCTTTCAATAGATTAAAAACTGAGATTCTTCGCTTTGCTCAGAATGACAAACTGAGAGTTTCTTGACTTTTCCCGAGTTTATCAGAATGAGTCGTAGGAAGAAGAGGCGATGTCCAGCGTGACCGTGACGGTAATCCTCCAGGATATAAAAAAACTTGCGACAGAAGCCCTGATCGTCGGCTTCTATGAGGATGTTCGTCCGCTGAAAGGCGTTGCCGGAGAGCTCGACTGGCTGCTCTGCGGCGCTCTCTCATCGCTCGTTCTCACAAAGAAACTCCGCGGATCGTTCGGGGACGTGGCCCTCGTCACCTCACAGGGCAAGGTGCCCGCGCAAAAGATCTTCCTGGTGGGGTTGGGACCCAGGGCAGGGTTGACGTTGACAACGCTGAGAAACGCGGCCAGGACCGCGGCGGCCAGTGCCGTGGGAGCAGGCGTCAGGAGCGCGGCATTTGAATATTTCCCGTCCGCCGATATGATGCAGGATGGCGGGTTAACAGCACTGTATCAAGGTTTCAACGAGGGCGCCGGCGGACGGAGCTTCGATGTCCAATTGCTTGCTTCGGATGCCGTTGCCTATGAAAAGCTTTCCCGATCACTTCACCAATAACGTAATCAGGAGTATCCGATGATCCCTCGCTACAGCAGACCGGAGATGTCCAGTCTCTGGGAACCGGAGAACAGATACCGCGCCTGGCTCGACGTGGAGATCCTTGCCTGCGAGGCGAACGCCAAACGAGGACTGATCCCGGCGCGGGCGCTCGCGACCATCAAGAAAAAAGCTGATTTCAAGGTCAAGCGGATCGACGCTCTAGAAAAGATCGTGAAACACGACGTCATCGCATTTCTTACCGCTGTCGGCGAGCAGGTCGGCCCCGATTCCCGCTACATCCATCTCGGGCTCACGTCCTCGGATGTCCTCGACACGTCGCTTGCCGTGCTCATGCGCCGGTCATCGGACATTATCATCGACGATATCCATCTCGTTCTCAAAACGCTCAAAAAGAAGGCTTTGCGGTATAAAAAAACGGTAATGATCGGACGTTCACACGGTGTACATGCAGAGCCGGTGACCTTCGGCCTCAAGATGGCCCTCTGGTACGAGGAAATGCAGCGCGCCCTCGAACGGATGCTGCGAGCGCGGGACGTGATCAGCGTCGGCAAGGTTTCGGGAGCGGTCGGGACGTTTGCGAACATCGACCCTTTTGTAGAAACGTACGTTTGCCGCAAGCTGGGTCTTAAACCCGAACCGGTTGCGACGCAGGTGGTGCAGCGTGACCGGCATGCCGAGTTCCTGACGGCGCTTGCGCTCATTGCGTCATCGATCGAAAAATTCTCCATTGAGCTCCGCCATCTTCAACGGACCGAGGTGCTTGAGGCTGAGGAGTATTTCTCGGAAGGCCAGAAAGGCTCTTCCGCCATGCCGCATAAACGGAACCCGATCTCAGCCGAAAATCTTTCCGGTCTTGCCCGCGTCGTGCGCGCGAACTCGATCGCTGCGATGGAGAACGTCGCCCTGTGGCACGAACGGGACATCAGCCACTCGTCGGTCGAGCGGATCATCATACCCGACAGCACCATCCTCATCGATTACATGCTTGCGCGTTTCAATACCCTGATCGACAAGCTTTTTGTATATCCCAAGAACATGCAGCGCAATATGGCGATCTCCAGGGGGCTCTTCCATTCAGAGACCGTGATGCTTGCGCTCGTGGGCAAGGGGATCACGCGCGAGACTGCCTATGCCTTTGTCCAGCGGAATGCAATGGATGTGTGGAAGCACGGCGGGGATTTCAAGCAGCGGCTGAAGAACGATCAGGACATCCGCAGGTACTTGAGCAACAAGGAACTCGATGACTGTTTTGCTCTTTCGCATACGCTCGCGAACGTTGATTATATTTTCAAGAGGGTCTTTAAGAAGAAGCACTAACTTCAAGCACTAAATAACAAGCACCAAATAACCAATGAATTCCAAGCACCAAGCACAAAATGCCAAACGCCTTGAAGATTGGAATTTTGAATTTGAATAGTATTTGTGATTTGCAATTTGGAATATTGGAGTAATGATTATGTTTGACAAATTTCATGAAGAATGCGGCGTGTTCGGGATCTTCGGGCATCCCGATGCGGCGAACCTCACCTATCTCGGTCTTTACGCACTGCAGCACCGCGGCCAGGAATCGGCAGGTATCGTATCATCCGACGGCAAGCGTCTTTACGGCGAGAAGGCAATGGGTCTCGTAGCCGACATCTTCACGGAAGAACGTATCAAGAGGCTTCCCGGTCACATGGCCATCGGGCACAACCGCTATTCGACCACCGGCGATAGCACTGCCATCAACATTCAGCCCATTCTCGTGAATTTCGCGCTCGGCGGCCTTGCCGTCGCCCACAACGGCAACCTGGTGAACGCGGGCATTCTCAAGGACGAACTCGAGGCTTACGGCTCCATTTTCCAGTCAACCATGGACAGCGAGGTTATCATTCATCTCATAGCCCAGTCGCGCATGCCCACCCTGCACGAACGGATCATCGATGCCCTCAGCCATGTTCAGGGCTCTTACAGTTTGCTCATCATCACCGAGGAGGAACTGATCGCGGTACGCGACCCGAACGGATTTAGACCGCTCTCGCTTGCCGAACTTGACAACGCATACGTTGTCGCATCCGAAACCTGCGCCTTCGATCTGATCGAGGCCACCCACATCCGCGACATCGCGCCGGGCGAGATGGTCGTGATCAACAGCCAGGGCATCCGTTCCTCGTTTCCCTTCAAGCCGGCGGAGCCGTCCCACTGTATTTTTGAGTTCATCTATTTTGCCAGACCGGACAGCATGGTCTTCGGCCAGAACGTGTATACCATCCGGAAGAATTTCGGCAGGCAACTCGCCCGCGAGTCCGGTATCGAGGCCGACGTCGTCATCCCTGTCCCGGATTCCGGCGTGCCCGCGGCCCTGGGATATTCTGAAGAGTCGGGGATTCCCTTTGATACCGGCCTGATCAGAAACCACTACGTAGGCCGCACCTTCATCGAGCCGCGCCAGACCATCAGGCACTTCGGGGTCAAGATCAAGCTTAACCCGGTCAGGGACGCGCTCAAAGGCAAACGGGTGGTCGTGGTGGATGATTCCATCGTGCGCGGCACCACCAGCAAGAAGATCATCAAAATGATCAGAAACGCGGGCGCCGCGGAGATTCATATGCGCATCAGTTCTCCGCCGACCTCGTTCCCCTGCTTCTACGGCATCGACACTCCAACGAGACAGGAACTCATTGCTTCAACGCACAGTATCGAAGAAATCAGGAAGTACATAACCGCGGACACGATAGGATATATCAGCATGGACGGCATTGAGAAGGTGGTGCCGCACCGCATGAATTATTGCTCCGCCTGTTTCGACGGGGAGTATCCTGTGCCGTTCCCCGGAGAAAAGATGCTGCAGCTTGGATTGTTTGATAAGCAATAGGAGAATATTATTACCACGGATGGACACGAATGGTCACGGATAAAACCTGAAAAATGGATCTAAGATATACAGTCTTCTTATCCGTGTGCATCCGTGAAAATCCGTGGCAAATGAGTTGGTTTTTATTTTTATTGTTGTTCTGTGTTCATCTGTGGTTACAATAGAGAAATGGGGAGAATGGTGCCGAGGCGCAGAATCGAACTGCGGACACGAGGCTTTTCAGGCCTCTGCTCTACCAACTGAGCTACCTCGGCAGTTTTTGACGACTGCTTGACGAGACGGTAAAATAGCAGAGTACGAGGTCTATTGTCAAGGATTTTTCTTTTGCCGATAGAGGAAAAGGTTTTTTTGGCTTCCTGGTTAAACGATCAGTCATCAAAAAATTATTTTTAGAGGAATGCGGACGCCTGTATTTTAATAAAGTTCGGCGGCCTCTTGTAATATCCCTCCTCAACTGGCGTATGCGTCTCCCCGTTTCTGTTGTTGATTCAAGTTTTTTCCAATCCAGTTTCGGCTGCTCTTTAAACATTTGTTTTGCATTTACCTGTTGGATTGCACTCCCTGAAAAAGTATTACCTTGACTTTAGCTGCCATTGTTTGGTAGAATTTCGTCTATCAGTTTGATATGACAAGCAAATTCCATGGATAAAGAAACCTCCGAAATAGCCAAGTTAACGGCGCGTATTTCGAAAGACCCCAAGTCAAAGCTTTTTGTTCCTCTGGCGGAAGAGTACAAAAAAGCCGGGGACGTTGATATGGCTATCTATGTACTGTTGGAAGGACTCAAAAGCAATCCGGAATATGTAACCGCACGGTCATCCCTTGGCAAACTTTTACTAACCAAGGGGAATTTGGAAGGTGCACAAAGGGAATTTGAAGAGGTCGTTAAGACCAGTCCTGATAATTTTATGGCCCAAAAAAAACTGGGCGATTTATTCATTCTTCAGAACAGGCCGCAGGATGCGCTTCCGCATTATAGAATTGCCCTCTCTCTCAGCCCGGACGATGGGGAGTTGGCTTCCCTGATTTTAGATGTCGAGGCAGGCCGGGATGTCAGGTCAAAAATGCAAGTATTAAAGGCGAAGATAACCGCTGAGCGGGCGCCGGGCTCTGTTCCTTCGAAACCATCGAATGCTGTCCCAAAAACACTTGTTGAAACGCCGCCTGCCTCTCCAGCGGAACCACCGGCGCCGATTACAGGGAAGGCACAGACACCTGCATATTCAATGACGGAAACGGAAGAGCCGGAAGAGGTTCTTGTCGTGGAGCCGCTGGAGCCGGAGACTTCTCCACAGGCGGCCGGCATCGTTCTTTCAGGGGAGCATGACCTGCTGGCAGCGCCTTCTGTTATCGCGGACGAAAGCATTAACTTTGATTTTCCAACCAGTGATCAATATCCGGATGAGCCGGTTGTCAGCCAGGACGTCCGGTATGAAGCGGAACTGCTCACCGGTGAGGACGGTGGAAAAATCTCGCCGGGTGTATCTGATGAAACAGCTGCGGAAGAGATCATTGAAACTGATTTCAGCGAAGAGGTTCTTGAACAGATACCGGAACCATCGCTCGAAGACATTTCGGGGAAATCAGATGATTTCACGACCGACACGCTCGCAGAACTTTATATTTCCCAGGGCTTCTTTGAAAAAGCCGTTGAAATATACGAGCGGATGCTCATTGATAAGCCCAACAGCCGGGGGTTGCAGGACAAACTGTCATGGGTGAGGGCCGAACTTGCCCGAACCGTTGCTCCAGCGTCAGAACAGAAAACGGAAACGGATAGTCTTACTGCACCGAAAGCAGATGAATTCGTTCCTTTTGCCGAAGCTCATGAAGTTGTGACAGAACTGCCGGAAGAGCGCCGGCCGCATCAAAAAGAGGACGACGCAGGCTTTACAACTGAGGCCGTCACTCAGGCCGGGGAAAATGTCCCGACGGTTGAGCAGCCGGAAGAACTGCTGATAGAAGCCGAGGTCATAACGGAGCAGGATGAAACCGGGCCCGGTGAAAAGGCATCGGAAGAGGACATCTTTCCCGAGCCCGGGGAGAATATACCTGCTTCAGGGCCGAAAGAGCAGACAACAACAGGGGGAAATGAAGGGTTTAGCGTATTTGCGGCCGCTCCTGTCGAGGCGCCGTTGCACAGGGATTTTGAACCGAGGGAGTATGTCCCTCCTAATGTGGAGCAAGAACTCCCGGAACCAGCTGCTCAGCATGAACGCACGACACACGTCCTCCCGAATGCGGGGCGCCAGGAAATGATTGCACGTTTGGAAACATGGCTCACTACGATCAAGAAGGAGAAATAAATGTCCTTTTCCGAGATACTGAAAGAAGTGGTCAAAAGTACGGAAGGAGCCCTTGGCTCGCTGATCGTAGGTCTTGACGGTATTCCCGTTGAAGAATATACCGTGGGAGGCGATGTGGACGTCCAGTCCATGACCGTAGAGTTCTCTTCGCTCCTTAAGGAGATAGAGAAAGGCTCCCAATCCGCGGAGATCGGCTCTACCAGGGAAGTGACGGTCATGGCGGACAAGGCCGTGATCATGCTTCGCAGGCTGAACGATGAGTATTTTTTCGTTTTGATCCTGAAACCCGATGGGAATTTCGGCAAAGGAAGGTTCCTCCTTCGGATGTCAGCGCCCAGACTGCTGAAAGAGTTCTGAGAAAATTGACTTTTCTCTGCTTTGCGGTCGTTCGAGAAACTGCCTTGGGCAGTTTTTTATTTTGTGCGGGGGAAACATGAAAATTCTGGTCATTCACGGGCCCAACCTGAACCTTCTCGGCAGACGCGAGCCCGATATATACGGCACGTTCACGCTCGACGATATCAATAACCGGCTTTCCTCGCTTGCAAAGGAGCTTGGTGTCGAGGTGTCGTTCTTTCAGTCGAATCATGAGGGGGAGCTGGTCCAGAAGATACAGGACGCCATGGGCGTCTATGCGGCCATCGTGATCAATCCGGGCGCGTACACACACACCAGCGTGGCACTCAGAGACGCGATATCATCCACCGGCATCCCGACCGTGGAGGCGCATATCTCCAATATCTATAGACGCGAGGAGTTTCGGAAACATTCGTACATTTCCGGTGTTGCAGTCGGGCAGGTCACCGGTTTTGGGGCCGACAGCTACCTCCTTGCGTTCAGGGCAGCCGTCGAGATCGGGAAGGCCGGTGGGAGCAAGAAGTGAAGCGGAGACCGGAACAAGACCGTCTCGCCAGGCTCAAGCAGGCTATGAGCGAGAATGGACTCGATTCACTTCTCGTGACCCGGCGCGAAGATGTTCGCTATCTGAGCGGCTTTACCGGTTCGTCCGGTTCCCTGCTGGTCGCTTCAGGCAGGTCGTGTCTGATAACCGATTTCCGATACAGCGTGCAGGCCCGCAAGGAAACCACCGGCATTACGATCCTGATCCAGAAAAAAGATCATTTTACGGCTGTTCGGGATGCCGGCGAGCATATGGGTGTTGACACGCTTTGGTTTGACGAATCAGCGCTCACGGTCGAAGCTCTCAAAAAGTTCAAAAAAAAAGGATTCAAGCTCAAGGGACACGCTGACCTGGTAAAGACGCTCAGACAGCAGAAAGACAAACAGGAACTAGCGAATATCCGTACAGCCATTCGCCGGGCCGAGGAAGCGTTCCTGCAGTTACAGGCGGATATCAAACCGGGCGCCACGGAGCAGGGGCTCGGATTGAAGCTCGATTATCTCATGCGGGAGAAAGGCGCCCGCAAGTCGGCTTTTGATACCATTGTGGCTTCAGGGGCTCATGGGGCCATGCCTCATGCCTCGGTCACAAACCGTTGCATTAAAAAGGGCGATTTGGTCACCTTCGACTTTGGCGCAGAGGCAAACGGGTATTACAGCGATATGACGCGAACCTTCTGTGTCGGGCGGCCTTCCGCACGGCAGCGGGAGATCCATGAGCTTGTGCTGAGAGCCCAGTCAGCGGCGATCCAGAGCATCAGCTCCGGCGTTTCATGCAAGTCTGTCGACGATGCCGCTCGGAAGGTCATCAAAGGGGCAGGACACGGAAAACACTTCGGCCATGGCACAGGACATGGCATCGGTCTCATGGTCCATGAAGGGCCATCCATCTCTCCATTGTCAAACGATACGGTTGAAGAGAGCATGGTTTTCACGGTCGAGCCTGGTGTGTATATCCCCGGCTGGGGAGGGGTACGGATCGAAGACATGGTCCAGGTAACTGAAAAAGGCGCCAGGGTGCTGACCTCGCTGCCGAGGGAGTTAGAGGGAGTTAGATAGTCTTAGATACATCTAAGTTGAATTCTTTAAAGAATGTAAAAAAATACAAAAATTACTTTACCACGGATTAACACGGATCGACACTGATCGAAAAAAACGAAGATCTAAATCTTGAATTCTTTTCCGCCTGCGCCCAGCGTTTACGAGTGGCAACGCGAGTGCAGGGTGTGTTCATCAGTGTACATCTGTGGTAAATATGAATTTAGATTCCGGCCTGTCTGGGTTAGACGTCTACAGATTTTAAGGGTCTCATGAGTTGTATGCGTAGAGAGGTCAGAAGATACTTATTTCATATTGTAACACGAAAGGGAGGTAGTGCGACGTGCCGGTATCGACAACAGAGTTCAGAAATGGTTTGAAAATAGAGATCGACGGCGAACCGTACGTGATCGTGGAGTTTCAGCACGTGAAACCCGGCAAGGGCGGGGCGTTCGTGAGGACCAAGTTCAAAAGCCTCAAATCGGGGAATGTGACCGACAAGACCTTCAGGGCGGGTGAAAAAGTCGATGTCCCCGATCTCGAGGAAAAGACCATGCAGTACCTGTATGGGGCCGACAAGGACCGTGTGTTCATGGATACCACCAGCTACGAACAGGTATCCCTGAACGAAAAGCAGCTCGGCGACAGCACCAATTATCTCAAAGAGAACATGGAGATCAAGGTCCTCTATCACAAGGGGATGCCCATAAACATTGAAGTCCCCATGTTCGTGGAACTCGTGATCGCCCGGACCGATCCAGGTGTGCGGGGCGACACCGCTTCGGGCGGCTCCAAGCCGGCAACCCTCGAGACCGGCGCCGTGGTCAAGGTACCGCTTTACATGAACGAGGGCGATATCATCAAGGTTGACACGCGAACGGGGACCTTTATCGAGCGGGTCAAGAAATGACAGCTTCGTAAAAAGTCTTTTTTAGCCACAGAAGCCATGGCCTGCTTTTGACAAAAACGGGGCCACCGTCAGAGGACTCAGAAAATAAATTCAGTTTATTGTAAGGTTTTACTTCTGTGCTCCCTGCGCGTGGAGCCTGCCCTCGAATGATTCTATCGGGGGTGGCAAATTTTGACTAATTATGAATTGATCAAGAAATAGTCCTGTTCACCATCATATCAGCGACGTGAAAAAGGAGTACTCATGAACCTGAAAGAGATCAAGGAACTGATAGAGCTGATGAAAAACACCGACATCTCGGAACTGGAGATCGAACGTTCCGGCGTGAAAGTGCGGCTCCGGAAGGGTGGTGACGTCACCTTCCATCCATCAATGCCGCGCATGGAATATCCGCCTGCCGCCATCGTGGCCCCGGCGGTCACTGTGGCGCCGGCACCAGGCGGTGTTGCCGAGAAAGCAACGGAGCCGGTCAAAACGAACATCATCAAGGTTACTTCCCCTATTGTCGGCACGTTCTACCGGTCAAGTTCTCCGGACAAACCGGCATATGTGGAGGTCGGGGATGTCGTGAAGAAAGGCCAGGTGCTCTGCATCATCGAAGCCATGAAACTCATGAACGAGATCGAGTGCGAGAGCGCCGGGAAGATCGTTCAGATCCTGGTGGAGAGCGGCGCCCCCGTGGAGTATGGCGAGCCGCTTTTCGTGATAGAGCATGATTAGGACTGCAAGATGAAATAGAAGTGACTACTCAGGTGGATAGATTGCAGGGGGAAAGGTAATGATTCGGCGGACAGACTGAAGGAGAATAGACTGAAGTGGATGGCAGAAGGTTTTTGAACACTTCAGCCTCATGACCTGAATTACTTCAGTCTCAATACCCGGGTAGCTACGATTTGAGGTGAGTGAGTGTTTAAGAAAATATTGATCGCCAACCGCGGCGAGATCGCACTCCGTATCATCCGCGCATGCAAAGAGATGGGCATCAAGACCGTTGCGGTGCATTCCACCGCTGACGCAAATTCGCTGCATGTGCGCTTTGCGGATGAAAGCGTGTGCATCGGCCCGCCGAAGAGCGCAGACAGCTATCTGAACGTACCGAGCATCATCAGCGCCGCTGAGATCACCGATGCCGAGGCCATTCACCCCGGGTACGGCTTCCTGGCGGAGAATTCGAGTTTCGCTGAGATCTGCAACTCCACGGGTATCCGTTTCATTGGACCGAGCCCCGAGAGCATCAAGCAGATGGGAGACAAGGCCAGGGCGCGGGAAACGGCGCAAAAAGCGGGCGCGCCCGTTCTGCCGGGCAGCAACGGCGTGGTGACCGAGGAAAGCAGCGCCATTGAGATCGCTCGGGAGATCGGCTTTCCGGTGATCGTCAAGGCAGCCGCAGGCGGCGGTGGCAAAGGCATGCGCGTCGTGATGGACGAGTCTTCATTCGCCAATGCCTTTGTCATGGCCCAGACCGAGGCACTCGCGTCATTCAGCAACGCCGACGTCTATATCGAGAAATACGTTCTCCAGCCGCGCCACATCGAGATCCAGATCATGGCCGATGAAAAAGGCAATATCGTTTATCTGGGAGAGCGGGAGTGCTCGATCCAGCGCAGGCACCAGAAACTCATCGAGGAAGCGCCTTCCGTCATTGTCGGCGAAGACCTGCGAAAACAGATGGGCGAGATGGCCGTTGCTATTGCCAGGTCCGTCAAGTATCGCAACGCGGGCACGATCGAATTCCTGATGGATGAGCAGGGAAAATACTACTTCATGGAGATGAATACCCGTATCCAGGTGGAACATCCGGTGACGGAGATGGTGACGGGAATTGATCTTGTAAAGGAGCAGATCCGTGTAGCGGCGGGATTGCCGCTTTCGTTCACGCAAAAGGATATCAGGATAAAAGGACACAGCATCGAATGCAGGATCAATGCGGAGGACCCGGAAAAGTTCACTCCCTCGCCGGGAACGATCACTGCGTTCAATCCCCCGGGTGGGCTTGGAGTGCGCGTAGAGACCGCCGCATACACGCAGTACGTGATCCCCCCCTATTATGATTCGATGATCGCAAAGTTGGTCGTGCACGCGGAGACGAGGGATGACGCGATCATGCGGATGCGGCGCGCGCTGAACGAATTCATCATCGAAGGGGTCAAGACCACGATCCCCATGCACATAAAAATTCTTGACGACGCTCAATTCCAGAGCGGCGATATTTCAACGAAGTTCATGGAGCGGTACGATAACTCGGCAAAGTGATATCAAGGGGCTCTGCCTGATCCTTGACCAGGATCTTCTGCGCGTCAACCCGGAGCAGGCGATGCGACAGGGGCTTGACGCAGACGTGAAGTTTTTCCAGTATCGGAGCAAGAACGGAACGCGAAAGAGCATCTATGAAACGTCATTGATGCTTGCTCCGATCGCAAGGAAAGAAAAGGCATGTTTCATAGTCAATGACCATTCCGACATAGCAGCGGCAGTTGATGCAGACGGTGTGCATTTGGGGCAGGACGACCTCCCGATCGAATTCGCGCGAAAGCTGCTCGGCAGGGATAAGCTCATCGGAATATCAACCCATAGTCTTGAGCAGGCCCGTGCGGCAGAGGCAGCAGGCGCCGACTATATAGGTTTCGGCCCCATCTTTAAAACTTCAACCAAGGATGCTGGACAAACACAGGGGATCCAGAATCTGACCATCATCAAGAATTCTGTTGCCATCCCGGTCATCGCGATCGGAGGCATCAATCAGGCGAATGTGCAGTTTATTGCTCAGGCCGGCGCGGACGGCGCGGCAGTAATATCGGTCGTACTGGCTGCCCCTGATATCAGGTTCGCGGCGGAACAGCTGGTCAATATATGGATACGTGAAACCACAAAACAGCATCACAGGGGACACTGAAAAACATTCTTTTCAATATTTAGAAAACGCTGGGGACTCTGTGGTTAGAAGAAACAGATATGGATCTGATGATAAAAGAGTGAAGCGGGGGATGGGAATCCAAAGAGATACATACCCTATTCAATCAAGACCTTCTCTGTGTTCTCTGTGGTTACCGGTTGATAGTACATTGACGAACTTCAGGAGGGATACATGAAAAAAATTATTTTACTTCTGTTCATGGTAATGTTCTTCGGGTGCACCCATCAGGATGAAAAGGTGATCAGGATCGGTGCCGCGGGCCCAATGACCGGAGACCAGAGCAAGATGGGCATCGATCTGCGGAACGGCGTTGAACTCGCGGTCGCTGAATGGAATGAAAAAGGCGGCCTCCTCGGGAAAAAGATACTGTTGGTACCGGGCGACGATCAGGCTGACCCGAAACAGGCAGTTTCGATCGCAAATAAGTTCATAAACCAGAAGGTTAATGCTGTCGTGGGGCATTGGAATTCCAACTGCTCCATCAATGCATCGACATATTACAATACCGCCAACATAGTCTCCATCAGCCCGGCCTCAACGAACCCCCGCCTTACCCAGCAAGGGTATAAGACCGTTTTTCGGGTATGCGGCACCGATGACCAGCAGGGAGGCGTTGCAGCGGAGTTTATTCTGAAAACAATGAAGCCGAAACTCGTTGCCGTTCTGCATGACAAGACGACCTATGGTCAGGGTCTCGCGGATTATTTCAAAAAAGCCGTGGAAAACAAGGTACCGGTGGTTTTTTACGACGGTATCCAGACTAAGGACCCTGATTATAAAGCGGTATTGACCTCAATGAAACAGAAAAATCCGGACGTCTATTTCTTCGGCGGCGTTTATCCCGAGGCCGGGAGGCTTGTGCGCCAGGCCAAAGAGGTCGGATTGAACGTTCCCATGATCACCGGGGACGGCGTGTATGATCCGACGTTCATAGATATTGCGGGTAAATCCGCCGAAGGGACCTTTGTAACGTTCGGTAAAGACCCGTCAGGGTTGCCGACATCCAAATCGTTCAATGAAAAATACACGTCAAAATACGGCGCCCCAGGGCCTTACTCCATCTATGCGTATGATGCTGCCAATATCATTCTTACCGCTATGCAGCAGACCGGCACACCGGACGGCTCGAAAATCGCGGAGTACATATCCAGGAACACGTTTAAAGGCGCTTTTGGCGACATATCCTTTGACAAGAACGGCGATGTGACCAAGGCGCCCTACGTGGTGTGGAAGGTCGTTGACGGAAAATTTATTGAAGTGAAGCAGTAATGCGAAGGTTTAATGTTCTCGGATCACGGTTCAAGGTTTAAAGTCCTGAACCCTGAACCCTGAACAGGTGTCCCATGTTCACCCAACAGCTCATAAACGGCCTTGCCCTCGGCGCGGTATATGCTCTCATCGCCCTCGGGTACACCATGGTCTATGGCATCCTCCAACTCATCAACTTCGCACATGGCGAGGTGTACATGCTTGGTGCCTATCTTGGGATCATCGTCCTCGGCATACTGACCTATGGAGGGGTTACGGCGTACAGTCTGCCGCTGTCACTCCTGCTCGCGGTCATTATCTCCATGGCATTCTGCGCCGCCTATGGCGCGGTCATTGAACGCGTTGCCTACCGGCCTCTTAGAAATGCGCCAAAACTCGCGCCGCTTATCAGCGCCGTGGGCATGTCGATCATCCTCCAGAATTTTGTGATGCTTGCCCAGGGCAAAGAATATAAGAACCTGCCGCCCATGCTTCCCTCGGAAGGGTTTACCATCTTCGGCGCCAATGTC
>Ga0209048_10003934_pt1 | contig 14304 bp, 13 predicted proteins | sample FrelakmetCRP12CR_FD_187146 | JGI IMG/M metagenome (GOLD analysis project Ga0209048, IMG submission 187146) | Freshwater lake sediment microbial communities from the University of Notre Dame, USA, for methane emissions studies - CRP12 CR (SPAdes)... | ecosystem: Environmental > Aquatic >... | reverse complement strand
CGCACCCAGATCATCAACATCGTCGGAGATCTCGTCGAGCCTAAGGCCGGCAACCACCCCGTATTTGTCGTAGATATGTTCAAAGAGATGTGCCCTCTGGCAAAGACGAAGGCCGACAACCCGCGGCGGGCGACCAGCGCCGGGTCGAGACTGCGCATCGTGCCGGCGGCCGCGTTGCGGGGATTGGCGAAGACCGGCTCCTCCGCGTCCTCGCGCTCTTCATTCACGCGGTCGAACGACGCGCGCGGCAGATACACCTCGCCGCGCACCTCCAGACGGCCGGGCACGTCCTGCTTGAGCCGGAGCGGAACGGCCCGGATGGTGCGCACGTTGCCGGTCACCTCCTCGCCGCGCACGCCGTCACCTCTCGTCACGCCGCGCACGAGCCGCCCGTCCTCGTAGGTCAGCGCGATGCTCAGCCCGTCGATCTTCAGCTCGGCGACGTAGGCCACCTCGGCCGGCGGGTCGTCACCCGTGGCGAGGAGCCGGACGACGCGGTCATGAAAGGCCCGGAGGTCCTCTTCCGAATACGCGTTGTCGAGGCTGAGCATGGGCGCAGCGTGCTCGACCGTCGCAAACCCCTCTGCCGGGCGCCCGCCGACACGCTGTGTGGGCGAGTCCAGCGTGAGAAGATCGGGATGGCGCTCCTCGAGGGCCCGCAGTTCGGCCATGAGGCGGTCGAACTCGGCGTCCGAGATCGTCGGGCTGGCAAGCACGTAGTACCGCTCCTCGTGCTCCCGGATGACGCGGCGAAGCTCGACGATGCGCTGGGCGTCGTTCATCTCGGACCTCGAAGTCGGGCCGGCCTGCATGGGATCGAGGGAGGCCGGCGGGCCGGCCGCCAGCGGGCGGACTAACGGTCGCGCATCAGCACGTAGTCGGGCAGCGCGGCGAGCGCGTCCCGTTCCGGGGACGGGGGAAACACCAGCAGGTGCTCCTTGGCCTCGCGGGCAAGCTGAACGGCCCGGTCGTACGCGTAGTCGATGGTCCGGTACTCGGCCAGCAGCGCGCTGATCTCCTGCCAGCGTTCCGGCGACAGCGACCGCTCCCGCACGACGTCTGCGATGAGCGCGCGGACTTCCGGGGCGGCGCGGTTCATGAGCGCGATGACGGGCAGCGTGATCTTGCCTTCCCGCAGGTCGCTCGCGACCGGCTTCCCGAGCGACTGCACGGTGCCCGTGAGGTCGAGCAGGTCGTCGACCAACTGGAACGCGATGCCCAGCTTGAACCCGTACTCGCCCAGCGCCTCGACGCGCGCTTCCGATTGCGATCCCAGCATGGCGCCGATGCGCGCGCACCCGCTGAACAGGAACGCGGTCTTGCGGCGGATGATCTCGAAGTGCTCTTCCTCGGTCACATCCGGGTCGCCGTTCTTGGTCAACTGGTAGAGCTCGCCCTCGATCATCCTGAGCGTGACATCGCACAGCAGGCGGATGATCTCCAGCTCGTCATGGGTGAGCGCGAGCGCCATCGACTTGATGTAGAGGTAGTCGCCGAGGAGCACCGAGATGTCGTTGCCCCACTGCGAATGCACCGCCAGCCGCCCCCGCCGCAACTCGGCATCGTCGATGATGTCGTCGTGGACGAGGGTGGCCGTGTGGATGAACTCGACCACGGCGGCGTAGAGCACGGCGCGGTCGCCGGTGTACCCGCAGAGCCTGCCGGCCATGAGCAGGACGGCCGGCCGGATGCGCTTGCCGCCGCTCGACTGGATGTACTTGCCGATTCTCGGGATGAGCTCGACCTTCGACTGTACGTGCCGGGCGAACTCCGTGTCGACCCTGGCGAGGTCGTCACGGATGGGCTCGAAGATCTCCGAGAGAGTGCGAGACGTGTTTTCCACAGCCGCAGGACGCAATCAAATTATCAAACCATATTCGCCCACGGGTGTCAACGCGCCAAACCGCCTGCTGACAACGGGTTCGGCGCGATCGACGCGGTCACGGAACGAACAACTCGCGGTAGTTTGCCGTCGTCGCGGCCGCGATTGCGGATTCGTCGGTGTTACGGATGCGGGCCAACGTGCGGACAACCTCCACGACCCGGGCCGGCTCGTTCCGCCGTCCCCGGTGCGGCGCGGGCGCCAGGTACGGCGCATCGGTTTCGACAAGCACCCGGCCAAGCGGCGCGAGCGCCGCGGCTTCCCGAATCGCGTCCGCCTTGGGAAAGGTGATGATGCCCGAAAACGAGAGGTGAAAGCCCAAGTCGAGTACCCGTCTGGCCAGGCGCGCGTCCCCCGAAAAACAATGGAACACGCCCCGGGCCTTGCCCCGGCCGTTTCGCTCCAGCAACTCGATAACGTCATCGTCGGCCTCGCGGGTGTGCACGACGAGCGGCAGGTCGCGATCGCACGCCAGGCGGATCTGCTCCGCGAACACCGCCCGTTGCAGGTCCTTCGGTGCGAAGTCGTAGTGGTAGTCGAGCCCGACCTCGCCGACTGCGCGAACGAGCGGCTCGCGTCGGATGCGGGCGTCGACAAGCTCGGCGGCGGCCGCGGGGCGGTCCGCAAACGGCGAAGCCCGGTGCGGGTGGACCCCGGAGGTCGTGCGGATTTCATTCCACAGGCTCAGGACTGTGGCCGCACGGGCCGCTTCATCGGGCTCCGAGGCGTCGACGATGCAGAGGATGCCCGCGAGCCGGGCCGCTCGGGCCCGCTCGATGACCGCCTCCACGTCGGCAGAGAACGCCTCGTCGGCCAGGTGGGCGTGGGAGTCGACCATGCCTACTTGATGCGCGCGCCGACAGGCGGCTCCCGGTCGAAGGTCACGATACTCGGCAGCCCGCCCGGCGCACTGGCGGCGAGGATCATGCCGTTCGACTCCACGCCCATCACCGTGGCGGGCTTGAGGTTCGCGACCATGCCGATGACGCGGCCGACCATGGCCTCCGGCTCATAGGCCTCGGCAATGCCGGCCACCAGCGTCCGGCGCTCGGTGCCGAGATCGACCTCGAGCTTCAGCAGCTTGCGCGATTTCGGCACCCGTTCGGCGCTGACGACGCGCGCGACGCGGAGATCGAGCTTGAGAAAGTCCTCGATCCCGACGCGCGGCGACTCGGGGGCCGCCGCCGGTGCCGCAGGGGCGTCGCCCGGCGTCGGAACGGCTTGAGGGGTGTTCGGGGGAAGCGGCTGGTCAGCGCTCATGGTGATGGTGCTCCTCGTGATCCTGCAGGTAGGCCTGGATGGCCGCCGCATGCACGTCACGGACGGCGACGTGCCGCTCCGCGGCCAGCCTGGCGCAATCGTCGTACTCCGGGGCGGCGTTCATGATCGTGTCGCCGCGGCGGGCGACCTTCATCCGGACCGGGCCGAATCGGGTCGCGACGCTCGTCCACTCGCGAGCGAGGCACTCGCGGTGCGCCTCGTGCCAGCGGACGCCGATCGTGGTGGTCTCGCGGAAGAGCACGTCGAGCATGATCTCCCTGAGCCCGAGCGGCGCGAGCACGGTGACGAGCGTCCCCGGCCGACCCTTCTTCATCTGGACCGCGGACAGGAAGACGTCGAGGGCGCCAACCTCCAGCAGCCGCGCGATCAGGCCTCCGAAGAACTGGGGGTTCATGTCGTCGATGTTGCACTCGAAGACCAGCACGCGCTCGTCCGCCGCTGAGGCCGTCGCCTCCCCGATGACCGCCCGCAGTACGTTAGGCTGGCCTGCCGTCTCCCGCTGACCCGCGCCGTACCCGATTAGCCGCACGGTCATTTCGGGCAGAGGGCCGTAGGAGGTGGCGTGGCCCGTCACGAGGAGGGCGCCCGTCGGGGTGAGCATCTCCCCCTGCACGCCACTCGAGTAGGCCGGCGCGCCCTCGAGGAGCTTCAGCGTGGCGGGCGCCGGGACCGGCAGTTGCCCGTGTTCGGTCTTCACCGAGCCGCTGCCCGTATTGAGGGGCGACGCCGCGATGCGGTCGACGCCGAGCGAGTCGATCGCCCACACCGTGCCGACAATGTCGACGATCGAGTCGAGGGCGCCCACCTCGTGGAAGTGCACGCGATCGAGCGGCACCTGGTGGATGTCGGCCTCGACCCGCCCAAGGCGCTCGAACAACTGGGTGGCCCGGGCCGCAACCCGATCAGGCAGGCCCGCCCGGGCGATCATCGCCTGGATCTCCGGCAGGCCGCGGTGATGGGCGTGGGCACCGCCGTGCTGTTCGCCGTGGCCTTCGTGCAGCCGGAACTGCGTGGCGGCAATGCCCGAGCGCGACACCTTTTCCGCCGTGAGTTCGCAGCCCGGGGGCAGCAGCCTGGCCAGTGCGGATCGGAGCCCGTCGAGCGGCACGCCGAGATCGAGGAGCGCACCGAGCAGCATGTCGCCGGATGCGCCGGAGAAACAGTCGAAGTAGAGGATCTTGTCCATGGATGTGGTTGCTACGCCAGGCGGCCGGCCTCCCGCAGGCTGACGTACCGGCTGGCGGCCAGGATGACGTGGTCCAGCACGTCGATGCCCATCAACTCGCCAGCCGCCACCAGCCGCCTCGTCAGCGCGAGGTCGTCGGCGCTCGGCGTCGGATCGCCCGAAGGATGATTATGGAACAAGACGATGCCCGCCGCACGCGCGGATGACGCTTCCCGGAAGACTTCCCGGGGATGCACGACGCTGCGGTCGAGGGTCCCGATGGTCAACACGGCGGTCCTGAGCACGCGGTGCTTGGCGTCGAGCAGCACGACGCCGAACTGCTCGACCGGGCGCGCGCCAAACTCCGGCAGCAGGTATCTCGCCACCTCGCCCGGCGTCAGCAGCTGGGGCCGATCGGCGGGCGGGCGAAGCAGAGTGCGCCGGCCCAGTTCAATGGCCGCCAGGATCTGGCCGGCCCTTGCCTCGCCGACGCCCGGAACCTGCCGGAGCTCGTCGCCGGAACAGGCCGGCAGCCCGTGAACGCCGCCGGAGGTTTCGAGCAGCGAGTTCGCGAGCGCCAGCGCCCCGCTGCGCCGCGTGCCGGATCCAATCACCAGGGCGAGCAATTCGTTGTCGCCGAGCGCGGCCACGCCGAGCCGCCCGAGTTTCTCCCGGGGCCGATCCCGCGCGGCGGCCGGCATCACAGGCGTGCCTCGATGGCCGGGATCATCTCGGCGGCCTTTCCGCGGAGGACGAGGCCCGCGTGCGGGGTCAGCGGAGTGTCGTCGACGTTGATTTCCGCAACCAGAGCTCCTGCCCCGGCGGCGATAAGCGGCAGGCCGGCCGCCGGGTAAACGAGCGCCGACGTGCCGATGGCCAGGAAGACGTCGCAGTTCCGGGCCGCCCGGACGGCCAGGTCGATCCGGCCTTCGTCGAGCGGTTCGCCGAACCACACCACGTCGGGGCGCAAGAGCGCTCCGCACGGACAGGCGGGCGCCGCCCCGCCTTCCCCCGGGAGTTCGGATCCGGCGGCCGGGGTGGTCTCGTCGAGTACGAACCCGCATCCGCGGGCGCAGCGGGACCGCCAGATGTTGCCGTGCAGCTCAATCACGGCGGCGCTGCCCGCGCGCTGATGCAGCCCGTCCACGTTCTGGGTGACGAGATCGAAGCGGGCCGCCCGCTCCTGGAGGCGGGCGAGGCTAAGGTGTCCGGGATTGGGGATGGCACGGCCAATCAGGCTGCGCCGCCAGCGATACCACTGCCAGACCAGGTCCGGGTCGCGCGAGAAGGCCTCCGGCGTCGCCAGCTCGGCCGCGCTGTAGCGTCGCCAGAGTCCGTCCTGCCCCCTGAACGTGGGGACGCCGCTCTCGGCAGAGATGCCTGCGCCGGTCAGCACGACAATCGCTGCGGCCGAGCGCATGCGCGCGGCGAGCGTGTCGAGTGCATCCAAATCCATGCCCGCGGCCTCCGTGGCCAGTCCTGCAAGAAACGCGCTCGAATGGCCCGCCGGACGCGCCCGCCGCCACCAGCGGACGATGAGCGACAATCTGTTGATTCTATGCGGTCCGGCAGGGGCCGGCGGGCGGAATACGGGGGGCAGAGCGGGGGCGCCCGCGAACGGGCGTCGCGCCTTTTGCACTCCCGAGCGGACCGACCGCGTGCAATTTCTGCGAACCGTTCAGTACAGCAACGATCCCAGCAGCGAGACCATCACCACAATCACCGTGCAGGCGACAACGGACAGGCCGACCCCGTACCGGATCATCGTGCCGATCGGCACGTGGCCCGAGCTGTACGCGATGGCATTCGGCGGCGTCGAAATCGGGAGCATGAAGCAGACGCTGGCGCCGAGGGTGGCGCCAATCGCAGGCTCGGCCGGATTGATGCCGGCCGCCCGGCTGACGGCGATCGCGATGGGGACGATCATGCTCGCGGAGGCCGTGTTCGAGGTCATCTCGGAGAGCCCGGCCGCCATGCAGGTGAACAGGACGGTGAACGGCAGCACCCGGTGCGAAGGCACCCAGCCGGAGACGGTGTTGCCGATGCTGGCGGCGAGCCCGGTCGAAAACGCCATCGATCCGAGGGCGAGGCCGCCGCCGAAGAGCAGGATGGTGCCCCAGTCGATGCGGACCGCCTCACTCCACGCCATCGTGAAGCGTCGCGTGCGCCAGTCCACCGGCAGCACGAACAGGAGAATCGCGCCCGTGAGCGCTGCGGCGGCTTCCGGCATCGAGGCTTCGAAGGCCTTCCCGAACGCCGACTCGCTCAGGCCGGCGACCGCGAGGACGCCCGGAAAGACCCACAGGAACACCGTGATCAGGAACGCCGTGATGACGTTCCGCTCGCCGCGCGAGAGCCGCCCGAGCCGGTCCAGTTCACTCCGTACGAGTGCGTTCGTACCCTGCGGCAGGCGCAGCCCGCGGGCGCCGGCCAGCCAGAAGCCGGCCGCGAGCACGGCGTACAGGCTGAGGCTGATCGGGAGGCCGAGGATCATCCAGCGGAAGAACGAGATGTGGATGCCGACCAGGTCGCGCAGCATCCCGACGCCGATGAGATTGGGCGGCGTGCCGATGGGCGTGGCCATGCCGCCGATCGACGCGCCGAACGCCGTGACGAGCATCATCGTCGTGGCGAACCGCCTGAAGCGCGGATGCGCGGCGATCGGCTGCGACGAGAGCTGCGTCACAATCGACAGCCCGATCGGAAAGAGCATCGCGGCCGTGGCCGTGTTGCTGATCCACATCGACAGGACGACCGACACGCCGCCGAACACGACCAGCAACCGGCCCGCGCTGACGCCGATGAGGCGGGAGGAGAGGGCCGTGAACGCGATGCGGCGGTCGAGGCCGTGGACGTACATCGCCTCGGCCAGGATGAAGCTGCCGATGAACAGGAAGATGATCGGGTCGGCGAACGCCGCGAGCGCCTTCGAGGCCGGCGCCACGCGGAGCACGATGGCCAGCAGCGGGCCGAGCAGCGCCGAGACGGCGAGCGGCAGCGCCTCGCTGACCCACAACGCCACCACCAGGACGAGGATGGCCGCCAGCCGGTGCGCCTCCGGGGTCATCGTCGTCGTCGGCAGGGCGAGCACCAGCGCAAAGAGGGCGGGGGCGAGCAGCATGCCGAGCGTCTTCCGGCGCTTGTTGAACTGCTGTTCCGCGGGCGAGTAGGTCTCGACCGCCTCGACCGCCTGCTGCCGGTTGCGCATCAGCGGGTCCATCGGCCCTCCCAGAGCACCTCGGCCCAGCCCGTGAGATGGAGCCCGTCCTGCAGCCACTCGACGCGCTGCGTCCCTCCCGGCGAGGCCACGGTCACGTCGCGGGCGGCGCCGCCGAAGGTCATCGCGGCGACCGCGGCCGCGCAGGCGCCCGTGCCCGAGGCCAGCGTCGGCCCCACGCCGCGCTCCCAGATCAGGATGCGAACGAGCGCCGGGCTCTCGACCGCGGCGAATTCGACGTTGGTGCCGTGCGGGAAGAACGGATGGCGCTCGAGGGCCGGGCCCAGCCGGCGGTAGCGCGCCTCGTCGAGGGCCGGTTCGAGGACGACGCACTGCGGGTTGCCGACGCGCAGCACGACGGCGTCGATGGCGGTGCCGCCCACATCGAGTGATTCGCGCCTGACGTCGGCCGGCAGTCCCATGGCCGTCCGGCACACGAAGCGCGGAGGCGCGGATTCCAGGACGGTGACGATCTTCTCGCCGGCGTCCGTGTCGACCGTCACGGCGCGAGGCACCGGCTTCCCGTCCCTCGTCTGGAGCCACGCGCAGACGGCGGCCAGGCCGCGGACGCCGTTGCCGGACACCTCGGAGTAGCTGCCGTCGGCGTTGTACAGCTTCATGGCGGCGCCCGCGGCAGTCGGGCGGTACAGGATGAGCCCGTCGGCGCCGACGCCCGTGTGGCGCGCGCACAAGGTGCGCGCCAGGTCGGGGCCGTCCGGGCGGCCGAGGTCGGCGGATTCGAGGTACAGGAAGTCGTTGCCGTACGCGTGGGCTTTCAGCAGCGCCAGTGCCACGATTCCACCCGGCCGCTCGAGCGGCTCACTTCCGGCAGAAGGCCAGCAGATGCCATCCGAAGCGCCGCACGAGCGGCCTTGGAATGGCGTTGAACGTGCCGACGAACACCTGGTTGTAGAGCGCGCCCTTCCATCCGCCGTGCAGGCGCGACTTCACGGGAAACCGCTCGAAGACGAGGCGGACGGCGGCGAATCCGGTCAGCAGCGACCGGAACTCGCGCGGGCTGTACTTCCGGATGACCGGGGCGTCCTCGTGTTCGAGCCCGACGTTCATGACCCGGGACAGGGCGTTGAGCCAGGAGATCCGGTTGTAGACCTGGAAGAAGGCCGTGCCGCCCGGCTTGAGGACCCGCCGGCACTCGTCGACCAGCGCGCCGTCCCCCGCCGCGTACTGGATGACGCCGTGCGCATAGACGAAATCGAACGTGTTGTCGGCGAACGGCAGCCGCTCGCCGTCGGCGACGCAGAGCGAGCCGTCGAGCGATTGGTGGCGGAGGTTCTCGCGCGCGAGCGCGACGGCGCCATCCGCGACATCGACGCCGGTGGCGAGGGCGCCGCCGCGGACGAAGCGCACGAGATCGACGCCGGCCCCGCACCCGACGTCGAGCACGCGCCGCCCGGCGAAGCCTGTGAAGTCGACCAGTTCCAGCAGGTGGTGCAGTTTGTCGAAGTGGTACTCGTCGAGGTCCGCGAAGAAGCCCGGCGATCCCGGCGGGTGCGGAGAGATCTCCAGGTCGTGAATGCGATGGTCCCAGTACGCGCGCACCTCTGCGGTTCGCGGCGTCGAGGCGCTGACGGGCATGGCCGCGTACTATAGAATACTCAGGCGCTTCCGGCAACGCGCCGGCTGGCGGAACGGCCATATGATCCGCGACATCCCCGGCCTCGCATCGAGGCGTTTCGACGTGCTCGTCATCGGCGGCGGGATCCATGGGCTGGCCGTGGCCTACGATGCCGCCCAGCGAGGCCTCTCGGTCGCCCTGATTGAACGCGCCGATTTCGGCAGCGGCAGTTCCTTCAACCACGCGAAGACCGTTCACGGCGGCCTGCGATCGCTGCAGAGCGGCGACCTGCGCAAGGCGCGGTTCTCCATCGGCGAACGGCGCGCGATGGCGATCATCGCCGCGCCGCTGGTGGAACCGCTGCCGTTCATGATGGCCACCACACGGAAGCTCACCCGCTCGAAGACGGCGCTTCGGGCGGGGTTCCTGATCGACGCGGCGCTCGGTTTCGACCGGAACGCGGGCGTGCGGCCCCGCCTCCGCCTCCCTGCCGGGCGAGTCGCCGGCCGCGCCGAGTACGTCTCCGTGTTCGGCGCCAACGCGCGGGCGGACGCCACTGGCGGCGCGCGATGGTCGGACTATCACATGCCGCACTCGGACCGGCTGACGCTGGCCTTCGCCCAGGCGGCGGCCGGCCACGGAGCCGTCCTGGCGAACTACGTGGAGGCGACCGAGCCGATGCTGAAGGGCGGGTCCGTGACCGGCCTCCGGGCGGTGGATCGGCTGTCCGGGTCGGCCATCGAGATTGAGGCGCGCGTGACGGTCAATGCCGCCGGCGCGGCCTGCCGGCCCTGGATGGCGCGGCTTGGCGGCTTGCCGGAGTACCCGCTGCTCAAGGCGATGAATCTCGTCACCAGCCGCGAAGCCGGCCGGGTGGCGATGGGAGCGCCGACCTCCGGCGGGCGGCTGCTGCTCATCATGCCCTGGCGAGGCCGGATGCTCGTCGGGACGTCGCACTCGGATCAACCCGCCGATCCCGCGGACGCCACGGTCAGTCGCGGCGAGCTGACGGCGTTTGTCGACGAGGTCAATTCGGCATTTCCGGCGCTCGCCCTCTCGGCCGACGAGGTGACCCTCGTGCATCGCGGCGTCGTCCCCGCGGTGCGCGATCGACGCGGCGTGCTCGGCCTGATGGGGCACCACCGCATTCACGACCACGCGCAGGACGGCGTCGCCGGCGCCATGTCCGTCGTGGGCGTCAAGTACACGACGGCCAGGGGCGTCGCCGAACAGGCGGTGGATCTGGCCTGCGGCAAGCTCGGCACCGCCGTCCGGCCGAGTCGCACCGCCACGACTCCCCTCCCGCACTGGGACTTCGAGTCGGTTGATACCGAGGCGGACGCCGCGCGCACCGTGGGGCTGGGCGGGTTGGCGGTCGAGGGTCTGGCGGCGCTTGTCGCCACGCACGGCACCGCGTGGCGGAACGTCGCCGCCCGCTGCGCCGGGCATCCCGACCTGGCGTCGCCGATTGCCGCCGCGCTGCCGATGCCGGCCGCGGCGGTCATCCATGCGGTCGAGGACGAAATGGCCTGCACGCTGGCCGACGTCGTCGTGCGGCGACTGCCCGCGGGGGCCGCCGGTTATCCGGGCGACGCTGTCGTGGACGCGTGCGGGGCGCTCATGGCGAAGGCCTGCGGCTGGGGCCCCGACCGGCTGGCGGCCGAGGTCGACGCGGTGCGCGGGTTCTACCGTATCGACTAGCGGATCAGAACGTCTTGCGGCTGTCGATGAGAACGGTCACGGGGCCGTCGTTGACCAGTTCCACCTGCATGCGCGCCTGAAAGGTGCCGGTTTCGACGGCCACGCCAGCCGCACGCAACTCCGCGACAACGGCGTCAAACAGCGTGCGCCCGACCTCGGCGCCGGCCGCGTGATCGAAGGACGGCCGGCGGCCCTTCCGGCAGTCCCCGTAGAGCGTGAACTGCGACACGGCGAGCACAGATCCTCCGACCTCGGCAAGGTGACGGTTCATCTTCCCATCCCCATCGTCGAACACCCGCAGGTCGCGGATCTTCGCGGCGACGTACGCCGCGTCCGCCGGCCCGTCGTCTTTGGCCACGCCCACCAGCGCGAGCAGCCCGATCCCGATTTCGCCCGCGATGCGATCTCCCACACGGACACGCGCTTCGAGGACGCGCTGGACGACGGCTCTCATGGCGCGTCCTCCGCCGGGCGGCGAGGCCCGGACGCCGCCTCCGCCAAGTGCTCGGCCAGCGGGTAGAGGCGGGCATCGAGCAGGTGGCCCGGCACGACGTTCGAGAGGGCGCGAAGCATGGAGGCTTTCACGCCGCCGTGTTCGCGCTCGAGATCGAAGATCAACCGCTTGACGCGCTGGCGCTGGAGCCCGAGGTCGCCGCAGGCCGAGCAGCAGCAGCTCACGACGGGCAGACCGGCGTCTTTCGAGTAGGCGCGGGCCTCGTCTTCGCTGACGAGGAACAGCGGGCGGATGACGATGTGGCGGCCGGTGTCCGACACGAGGCGGGCGGGCATGGCCTTCAGCGTGCCGGCGAAGAAGAGATTGAGCAGGGCCGTCTCGATGAAGTCGTCGCTGTGATGCCCGAGCGCGATCTTCGTCGCACCCAGGCTCGAGGCCAGCCGGTAGAGCACGCCGCGGCGGAACCGCGCGCACAGCGAGCATGGCGTGTCGCGGGGATCCAGCAGGTCGTCGATCACCGATCCGATCGACGTGCGCTCGACGTGGTGCTCCCACCCGCGCGCGGCGCAGGCGTCGCGAATGATGTCGTGGCGGAAGTCCTCGTACCCGGAGTCGACGGTCACCGCGACGAGGCTGAAGACGATCGGGGCCCGCTGGCGCAGCACGTCGAGGATCTGCATCAGCGCCCAGCTGTCCTTCCCGCCGGAGAGCCCCACCATCACGCGGTCGCCGTCCTCAATCAGGCGATGCCCGGTGATGGCCCTCGTCACTTTGCGCGCGATCTGCGCCTCGAGTGTGTTCCGGTACGGCATCGCTCAGCGCGCGTCTTTCAGGAGCAGCCGGTCGAGGGTCGCGGACCAGGTGATGCCGGCGGAGACGCGCGCGGCGCCGGCGCCGAGCCGCTCGGCCAGCGCGGCGTCGCCGGCGAGCTCGCCGATGGCCTGCGCGAGGGACTCAGGGGTGGGATCACAGACCATGCCGGACTCGCCGTGGCGCACCAGCTCGGCAGGTCCCCCGCTGTCGCGGCAGGTGATCACGGCCTTGGCAGACGCGAACGCCTCCACCGTGACCAGGCCGTAGTCTTCCTCGAACGCCGGGAACACCACCGCCCGGCACGACGCGAGGTGCGAGACGAGCGTGGCCGAGTCCACGGCACCAGGCAGGGTCACGCGGCCCTCGAGGCCGAGCTCGCGGACGAGCTGGCGCATGCGGCCGGCGTCCTCGCCATCCCCCGCAATCGTGCACCGTACGCCCGCGGCCGCAGGCTGGGCCAGGGCCCGCACGAGGAGGTCGATCCGTTTGAGGGGCGTGAACCGGGATACGGCGAACAGCTCCGCGCCATACCCGTCGCAGCGATACGGCCGGGGCGGCGCCGGGGGATACAACACGTCGCCGCGGATGTTGCCGAAGCGCTGGAGGCGGCGCTGAATGGTTGCCGACTGCGCGTACACGCGCGTGACGTGCCGCGTCAGCAGGTACTTGTCGACCCGGTGAATGACGCTCCGCCTGACCCGTTCCTTGACGCGGGCCCTCGGCGACAGCGTCGCCTGGAACCGATCCCAGAGGTCGTAGTACTCCCGCATCCGGTGGTTCAGCCAGACTACGTGGCGCGGGTGGCGCACGGCATAGCTCGGGTACCGGAACGAGATCACGTGATCGATGGGCGACCCGTCGTGGGCCACGCCGACGTCGGTCAGCCACGTGGCGAGGTACGCCGACGCCTGACGCCCGAACCGGTTCTGCGGCGTCACGACGAGGCCGGCGTCGTGCCCCGCTTCCCGCAGCGCCTCGACGACGGACCTGGCAATCACCAGGTGTCCTCCCTCGGAGAGCGGCGGGCTCGACGTGACGACGGCGACCTTCATGACGGCCGTTCTCCGCGGCGCGCCTAGGGGCGCAACTCCGGCTTGACCTGGACGCCGAGGAACCGTGTGTCCTGCGACGAGCTCGACGCGAAGAAGGGCACGAACCCCGAGCTGCTGCGGATCGAGAGGTGCCAGACGCGCGTGCCGACGTACGGGAACCCGTCATCGAGCGGCACGCTGACGTGGGCCGTCGCGTTTGCGGCGAGGTCGACGCGCTGGCTGTGCCATCCGCGCGACACCGTCACCGACGTCGCCGCGTCGCCGCTCGCCAGGTCAAACTCGATCGCCGACGCGGCCTCGACGGTCTTGACGAGCATCTCGGCGGTCGACCGTCCCTTCACCCAGAAGGTCAGGCCCTCGCGCGCGTAGGCGTTGTCGTCGAGGAAGTAGATCTGGAAGCGCCGGGACTGGCCGAACCAGACGCGGGCCCGGTTCGCCTCCGTGTTGATCGGCAAGTCGTTCACCAGCGTCAATTCAACCGGCAGCCACCGAAGCGGGCCCTGCTTGGCCTGCTCCGACGGGTTGAACGAGGAGAAGAACGGGTTGAGCGCGACCTGCGCCGAGAACAGCGTGCCGACGATCCACGGGATGAGGGCCGCGCCGATGCTCGAGATCGGCGGCAGCAGGAACAGCAGCGCCCCGTAGGTGTTCATGAAGTAGCGGTTGCCGATCGATCCGCCGCCGCCGTTGTACGTGTACGGCACCCACACGAGCAAAAGGACGGCCTGCGCCGCGACCGCCCCGAGGATCAGCCACTGCCACGTCGCGCGTCTGCCGCGCGCGAGCAGGAACGCCACGATGGCGAACAGGCCGGGGAAGAAGTACGGCAGCAGTCCGGAGTACCGCCCGACGACGAAGTAGCCGAGATTGCGGGTGAAGACCGTCCAGAACACGCGCCTGTCGAAGATGAGTTCCCACATCACGCGGTTGGTGACGTGGTTCTTGCCCAGGTCCTCCCACGTCACGGTGGGGGTCTGGAACGGGAACGCGCCGTAGAAGGTGCGCCGGTCGCCGCCCTGGAAGTTCCAGTCGCCGGTCATCGCGAGGTTGGCCCCGACGAGTACCGCGCCGACGGCGATGAACAGCAGGCCGGAGACGAGGAGCCGCCGCCACTGGCGCCTGATGAGCAGCCACCCGAGCATCGGCAGCACGAGCAGCAGGTT
>Ga0209048_10003933_pt1 | contig 14309 bp, 8 predicted proteins | sample FrelakmetCRP12CR_FD_187146 | JGI IMG/M metagenome (GOLD analysis project Ga0209048, IMG submission 187146) | Freshwater lake sediment microbial communities from the University of Notre Dame, USA, for methane emissions studies - CRP12 CR (SPAdes)... | ecosystem: Environmental > Aquatic >... | reverse complement strand
GACATTCGTCACGAGGAAATCGCTCTTGGCTGTTCGGCCGTCCTTCATTGTGTTCTCCCCGGTCTCCAGACCCATCTCCCAGGCGAGATTGCCATTGACGTGAATATGTTGATCCAGCAACAAGGTTTGTCTCGTCGAGAAGCGTTTGTTGTTGTCTATCCAGTATTCCTTCTGGGCATCCCACCCGACAATGATCACCTTGCTGCGCGGGCCGACAAAGGTGACGTAGGGCGTGTTGGCCCACACCCTTTCCATGGCCGTGCCATCGTCGATCACTTCCAATGCCGAAAAGAAGGCTCTGCTTGCCGCTTTCACCCCTTCCAGGTCCCCCGCCGATTGGGCGAGCGCGCTGTTCGAGCACACAGCAACCAGCGCGGCGATCAGCGTAAGTGTGCAGCGCATGGTCATGCCATTTCCCTGTGAAGTTTCAAATGCTGGCGATGCGAAGGATCGGGAAGTCAATTGGATGCATCCCGCATCCGGGCCCCTCCCCACTTACCGGTAACTCGTTTCGATCCGGGGGACGTGGACATGGGAAAGACTAACAGAAGCGCCTTCTTGTGCACGGTTCGGCGCAAGCTCGGCCGATCATCGGATCGATAGCCCCCCCGTCAAGAACGCGCCAGTCAGCCGCCGATGGCGTATCCGTCGGGCCAAGGACGCACGAGGCGCCGACGGCGGGTGTGTTCGCCATCATCGGCCGACTGTCTCCTCCAACGCCAGCTCTATCGCTTTCTCGAGTGTCAAATCGCTTCCTTCCTTCCAGGTGCGAGCGAATGCGGCGTCATCTTCCAAGGCCGCGCGGGCCGTAGCCAAACGCGCGTCGTAGCGGGGCCGTTCACTTGGCGGCAGCGGCGATCCGATCTCCTCCCGCAATCGCTCTGCCGCGCCCCATATGCGGGCGGCACCGTAGACGCTGCCCAGAGCCGCAACCGCTGCCGCCAATCCGTCCAGGGAGCGGGCGATCCCCAGCTTGTCCCCCAGTTCGCGCCGAATCACGAGGCTCTCCTCGTTCAGCGCCCGCGAACCCGCAAAGTCACCATCGTCATATGCGACGTCCCCGAGATGGTTGAGCGAAGCCGCAATACCACCCCGGTCCCCAACCTCCCTCTGGATCGCCAAGCTCTCCTCGTGCAATGCTCGGGCCGCGCAATAGTCGCGCTGAGACTGCGCCACGCATCCCAAGTTGTTCAAAGAACCGGCTATCCCGCATCGGTCCCCGAGCACCCGTCGGATCGCCAGGCTCTCCTCGTGCAGCACCCGGGCGCGGGGATCGTCGCGTTGTTCCTGAGCCACATTTCCCAGGTTGCTGAGCGAGACCGCGATGCCACGCTGGTCCCCGAGTTCCCGCCGGATCGCCAAGCTTTGCACAAACAGCGCTTCGGCGGCGGGATAATCGCGCATTTCGCCGGCGACATCCCCCATATTGCTCAGGGAGGCGGCGATGAGGAACCGGTCCTCCAGCTCCCGACTGATCGCCAGGCACTCCTCGTGGAGCGCCCGCGCGCGGGCATAGTCGCCCTCGTTGTGAGCCAGATACCCCAGATTGTTAAGCGACGCCGCGATGCCACCCCGGTCCCCCAGCTCACGCTGGATAGCCAGACTCTCCTCCAGCAGCGCCCGGGCCCCCGCGTAGTCGCCTTGAGAGTGGGCCACTCCCCCCAGGTTGTTAAGCGAATCGGCGACGCCCCCACGATCCCCGAGTCCCCGCCGGATCGCCAGGCTCTCCTCATACAACGCGCGCGCCTTGGGATAGTCGCCTTGGTCATGAGCCACGCTTCCCAACGTGTTCAGCGACGCTGCGATGGCACTCCGCTCGCCGACTTCCCGCCGGATCGCCAGACTCTCCTGAAGCAGTGCGCCGGCAGCGGGATAGTCGCCCTGATGCAGGGACAGCGCGCCGGCACTGAAGAGCGCCTTCGCCCGCTCCCGCGTTCGCTCATCGCCTCTTGCCTTGCGCAAGACCCGCTCACACCACTCCCGGCCTTCCGACAGATGTCCCCGCGCCTCCCAGAAACGGTGCAGCGCCCCACAAAGCCGAACCCCCTTTGCCGATCCCGCGTCGGTGAGGCTCCAGTCCAGAGCGGCCCGCAGGTTTTCGTGCTCCGCTTCCAGGCACTGCAGCCAAACCGCCTGGTCCGCACCTTTCAGGTTGGGCTCGGCCTCCTCCGCCAGCGCCAGGAAGTAGTCTTGATGCCGTTGGCGAACGGCGTCGCCACCGCCGCGTTCCGCCAACCGCTCGCAGGCATATCGGTGCACCGTTTCCAGCATCCCGAAACGCGAGTGTCCGTTCGTTTGTTCGGCCAGCACCAGGCTCTTGTCGGCGAGCGAAGTCAGCAGATCCAGGGCGGCCGCGCCCTCCGCATCGTCGTCGGTGCACACCGCCTCCACCGCTGCCAGCGTCCACCCGCCGGCAAAGACCGACAGTCGCTGCAACAGTTGCTTTTCGGGATCGCGCAGGAGATCGTAGCTCCAATCGATGAGCGCGCGCAGCGTCTGCTGCCGCGGCAACGCTGTCCGGGAGCCCCCCGTCAGCAGGCGGAAGCGTTGATCCAGCTTGGCATCGATCTCTTCGACCGACAGCGACCGCATCCGCGCCGCCGCCAGCTCGATCGCCAGCGGAATGCCGTCGAGGTGGTAGCACAACGACGCTACTGCAGGAGCGTTGTTGTTGCTGACCTGGAAATCCTGCCGGACCAGCAGCGCGCGATCGATGAACAGCTGTACCGACTCGTACTGGGAGAGGGTGTTCGGCGTTGGCGCCTGTTTCCGATCCGGAAGCGAGAGCGACGGCACTCGGTAGGTCCGCTCCCCTGCGATGCCGAGCGGCTCGCGGCTGGTCGCCAGAATCGTTATGCGCGGGCATTGGCGCGCGAGCAGGTTGGCCAGGCTGGCGCAGCGGTCGAGCAGGTGCTCGCAGTTGTCGAGCAGCAGCAGGAGCTGCTTGTACTTGATATGCTCGAGGAGCGTCTGTGTGATCGACTCGCCCGGTCGTTCCTTCAGGCCCAACACGGTCGACACCGTCTGCGGCACGAGAGCCGGGTCTGCCAGAGGTGCGAATTCGACGAACCAGACACCGTCCGGAAACTGCTCGAATGAGTGGGCGGCAACCTGCAAGCAGAGCCGGGTCTTGCCGCTGCCGCCCGAGCCGGTGACCGTGAGCACGCGGGTCTTCGTCAGCAGTCCCTCGATTTCGGCGATCTCCGTGTCCCGGCCGATGAAGCTGGTCAGTTGCTCAGGCAGGTTATTCGGGTGCGTCGAAAGCGACTTTATGGGCGGAAAATCACCCGGCAGGCCATGGTGCCGCAGCTCGAACACCTGCTCTGGCCGCGCCAGATCCTTGAGGTGATGCGCACCAAGGTCCCGTAAAGAAATGCCTTCGGGCAGCGAGTCTCGACTCAGCTCGTAGGTCGCCTGCGATAGGAGCGTCTGCCCGCCGCATCCGGTGGAGAGGAGCCTTGCGACGCGGTTGAGCGGCTGTCCGAAGTAGTCATCGTCCCTGGTTTCCACCGCCCCGGTATGCAGGGCTATGCGGACCTTGATCGGCGTCTCCCGAGGCCACGGCTCCGCGTTGAGCGCGATTTGCGCTTCCAGCGCAGCCGCGACCGCATCGTGGGCTACGGCAAAGGCGGCGCAGAAGGCGTCGCCGACTGTCTTGAATACGCAACCGTTTGCCGCTTCGATGACCGCGCGCATCAAGGCGTCATGGCGGGCCAGGGCGACGCACATTACTTCGGGATGCGCCTCCCACAGCTTCGTGCTTCCTTCGATGTCGGTGAACAGGAAGGTAACCGTGCCCGTGGGCAATGAGCGGTCAGCGCGAGGGGTCGCGAGCATGGGGGGCGGGGCCTGGGGGGATGCGGGGCCCCGGTGGAGATCGGCGTGCCGGTACCTTATCGCCCCCGCTGCGCCCACCACGCGCCGAGCTCGCCGACGATGCCGCGCCGGAACGCGAGCACGCAGACGATGAAGATGGCGCCGGTGATCACGGTCACCCACTGGCCGAAGCCGGAGAGGTAGTTCTCGAGGCCGATGATCGTGAACGCCCCGACCACCGGGCCGAAGATCGTCCCCATCCCGCCGAGCAGCGTCATCAGCACCACTTCCCCCGACATCGTCCAGTGCACGTCGGTGAGCGAGGCCAACTGGAACACGATCGCCTTGGTCGCGCCGGCGAGGCCCGACAGCGCCGCCGACAGCACGAATGCGAGCAGCTTGTAGCGCTCGGCGTCGTAGCCGAGCGAGATCGCGCGCGGCTCGTTGTCGCGGATCGCCTTCAGCACGTTGCCGAACGGCGAGTGGACGATCCGGTAGACGAGCAGGAACGCGGCGAGGAAGATCGCCAGCACGACGTAGTAGAGGACCAGCGTGCTCGACAGGTCGAGGAGCCCGAAGAGCCGGCCGCGCGGCACCGACTGGATGCCGTCCTCGCCGCCGGTGAACGGCGCCTGCAGGCAGAAGAAGAACACCATCTGCGCCAGCGCCAGCGTGATCATCGCGAAGTAGATGCCCTGCCGGCGGATGGCGAGCGCTCCGGTGACGAGCCCGAGCAGCGCGGCGGCGAGGGTGCCGGTCAGGATCGCGAGCTCCGGCGGGAAACCCCACTTCTTGGCGGCGTACGCGCAGATGTAGCCGGCGGTGCCGAGGAACATCGCGTGCCCGAAGGACAGCAGCCCGCCGAAGCCGATCAGCACGTTGAAGGCGCAGGCGAAGAGCGCGAAGCAGAGCGCCTTCATCAGGAACACCGGGTAGATCCCGACGTGGGGCGCCACCGCGAGGGCCACCGCCATCGCCGCCGTCGCGCGCACGAACGTGCGACTCTGCCGGGCGGCCGCTGCGCCATCGGCGCCGGTCGCCGCGACGACGGTCGCCTGCGGAGTCGGGGTGGCCATCCCGTCAGTGCTCCTTGCCGAAGAGCCCGGCCGGCTTGAGCAGCAGCACGATCACCATGATGACGAAGATCACGGTGTTCGACGCCTCCGGATAGAAGACCTTGGTCAGCCCTTCGACGACGCCGAGGCCGAAGCCGGTGACGATCGCCCCGAGGATCGAGCCCATGCCCCCGATCACGACCACGGCGAAGACGACGATGATGAGGTTGGCGCCCATCAGCGGGTTGACCTGGTAGATCGGCGCCGCCATGACGCCGGCGAACGCCGCGAGCGCGACCCCGAAGCCGTAGGTCAGCGTGATCATCCGCGGGACGTTGATGCCGAAGGCCTGCACCAGCGCCCGGTTCTCGGTCGCGGCGCGCAGGTAGGAGCCGAGTTTGGTCCGTTCGATGACGAACCACGTGGCGAGGCACACGGCGAGCGAGGCGACGATCACCCAGGCGCGGTACTTGGGCAGGAACATGAAACCCAGGTTGATGCCGCCGGCGAGCTCGTCGGGGATCCGGTAGGGCAGTCCGGAGGAGCCGTAATAGTTGGTGAAGACGCCCTGGATCACGAGCGCGAGGCCGAAGGTGAGCAGCAGCCCGTACAGGTGGTCGAGCTTGTAGAGCCGCACCAGCATCGTCCGCTCGATGGCGACGCCGATCGCCCCGACGCCGATGGGCGCCAGGACGAGCGACCACCAGTAGCCGACCCCCGCGTACTGCAGCAGGAAATACGCGCAGAACGCGCCCACCATGTATTGCGCGCCGTGGGTGAAATTGATGATGTTGAGGAGACCGAAGATCACGGCGAGCCCGAGGCTCAGCAGCGCGTAGAACGCGCCGTTGATGAGGCCGAGCAGCAGCTGGCCGAACAGCGCCTGCGTCGGCACGCCGAAGATTTCAGTCATGGCCCGCGCCGGTGGGTGGCCGGTGTCGTAGCCCGGCGTTTCGCGAATGCGAAACCCGGGGGTCCGCCGCGATGGGCACGCCGGGGCCGCCGCGGACGGTGGCCCCGGGTTTCGCTGCGCTCAACGCCGGGCTACGCACCGGGCTACGCATCCGTCCCGCGCGCCTTACTTCTTGACCAGCGGGCAGTCGCCGTCCGCCAGCGGCCGGAACGCCTGGTCCGCGGGGATCGTCGCCAGGATCTTGTAGTAGTCGTACGGCCCCTTGGATTCCGCCGGCTTCTTCACCTCGACCAGGTACGCGGGATGGAGCTTGCGGCCGTCGGCGCGGATCGTGCCCTTGCCGAACAGCGGGTCGTCGGTCGGCATCTCCTTCATCTTGGCGACGACCTTGGTGCCGTCGTCGCTCTTCAGCGCTTCGATGGCCTTGAGGTAGTGCAGTGCCCCGGCATAGACGCCGGCCTGGACCATCGTCGGATACTTGCCGTCGTTCTTCGCCGCGAAGCGCTTCGCCCAGGCGCGCGTCTGGTCGTTCAGGTCCCAGTAGAACGTGTTGGTGACGACGAGGCCCTGCGCGGTCGGCAGCCCCAGCGCGTGGACGTCGGACAGGAACACCAGCAGGCCGGCGAGCTTCTGGCCGCCCTTGACGATGCCGAATTCGGCTGCCTGCTTGATCGAGTTGGTCGTGTCGCCGCCGGCGTTGGCGAGCCCGATGATCTTCGCCTTCGACGACTGCGCCTGCAGCAGGAACGACGAGAAGTCGGCGTTGTTGAGCGGATGCCGGACCTTGCCCAGCACCTTGCCGCCGTTCTTGAGGACCACGGCCTCGGTGTCGCGCTCGAGCGCCTGACCGAACGCGTAATCCGCGGTCAGGAAGAACCAGGTGTCGCCGCCGGTCTTGACCAGCGCGCCGCCGGTGCCGTTGGCCAGCATCCAGGTGTCGTAGGTCCAGTGGACGGTGTTCGGCGAGCAGGCCTTGCCGGTGAGGTCCGAGCTGGCGGCGCCGGAGTTGATGAACGCCTTGCCCTTGTCGCGGGTGATCTGGTTGACCGCGAGCGCGACCGCCGAATTGGGCACGTCGAAGATCGCGTCGACCTTGTCCACGTCGTACCACTGGCGGGCGATCGCCGACCCGACGTCGGCCTTGTTCTGGTGGTCGGCCGAGACGATCTCGACCTTCATTCCCTTGGCCGCAGCGCCGAAATCCTCGACCGCCATCTGCGCGGCGACGATCGAGCCCTTGCCACCGATGTCGGTGTAGAGGCTGGACATGTCCGACATCACGCCGATCTTGATCACGCCGTCGGAAATCTGCGCGTGGGCGGTTCCCGCCGCGAGCGCCGCGGCGACGGCCAGCCCGGCGAGAGTGCGTTTGCTTGCCTTCATGGTGCTTCCTCCGTGGAGTTGCGGGGCGGGCCCTCGACGGGCCCGCGGTACGTGATCCGTCGCGATGGCGTCAGACACCGAGATAATCATGCAGCTTGCCCATGTTCGCGTCGAGATCCGCATTGGGGATCATGTCGACGACGCGACCGTGGTCCATCACGTAATGCCGGTCCGCGACCGTCGCCGCGAAGCGGAAATTCTGCTCGACCAGCAGGATCGTGAAGCCGCGGGCCTTCAGCCTGCCGATGGTGCGCCCGATCTGCTGGACGATCACCGGCGCGAGGCCTTCGGTCGGCTCGTCCAGCAGCAGGAGCCGCGCCCCGGTGCGCAGGATGCGGCCGATCGCGAGCATCTGCTGCTCGCCCCCGGAAAGCTTCGTCCCCTGGCTCGCGAGGCGCTCCTTCAGGTGCGGAAACAGCTCGAAGATCTCGGCGAGCGACAGGCCGCCCTCGCGCACGACGGGGGGCAGCAGCAGATTCTCCTCGACGTTGAGGCTCGCGAAGATCCCGCGCTCCTCCGGGCACCAGGCGATGCCCATCCGCGCGATCCGGTTCGAGGGCAGCCGCACCGTCTCGGCGCCCTCGAACGCGATCGAACCCTCGCGCCGCGGCACGACGCCCATGATCGATTTCAGCGTCGTCGTCTTGCCGGCGCCGTTGCGCCCGAGCAGCGTCACGACCTCGCCCGCGGCGACGTCGAAGGCAACGCCGTGCAGGACATGGGATTCGCCGTACCACGCGTTCAGGTCGCGCACCGCGAGCAGCGGCGCCTTGCCGCCGGCCGGGCTGGCGGCGGCCGCCGGCGCCGGGCGTTCGTCAGGCATCGGCCACCCCGAGATAGGCTTCGACCACGGCCGGGTTCCGCGAAACGGACGCGTAGTCGCCTTCGGCCAGCACCTCGCCGCGCGCGAGCACCGTGATGTGGTCGGACAGCGTCGACACCACACCCAGGTTGTGCTCGACCATCAGCACGGTCCGGTTGACCGCGACCTTGCGGATGAGCGCCGTGATGCGATCGACGTCCTCGTGCGTCATGCCCGCGGTGGGCTCGTCGAGCAGCATCATCTCCGGGTCCAGCGCCAGCGTCGTCGCGATCTCGAGCGCCCGCTTCCGGCCGTAGGGGAGCTCGACCGCATGCGTCTGCGCGAACTCCGTCAGCCCCACGGCCTCGATCAGCTCGCGCGCGCGGTCATCGTGCTGCGCCAGCGTGCGGCTGGACCGCCAGAAATCGTACGAGTGCCCCGCGCGTCGCTGCAGCGCGATGCGCACGTTCTCGTGCACCGTGAGGTTGGGAAAGACGGCGGAAATCTGGAACGAGCGCACGAGCCCCATCCGCGCGATCCGCGCCGGCCGCGATCCCGTGATCTCGCGTCCGTTGTAGTGGATGGTGCCCCGCGTCGGCGTCAGGAAGTGCGTGAGCAGGTTGAAGCACGTCGTCTTGCCGGCGCCGTTGGGACCGATCAGCGCGTGAATCGTGCCGCGACGGATGCTCAGGCTCACGTCCTTGACCGCGACGAAGCCCTTGAACTCCTTCGTCAGCGACCGGGTCTCGAGTATCGTGTCGGCAGCCATCGTCGCCGGCGCGCGTCGTGGGCGCCGGTTCCTCCTCCGCGTCGATTATCCGGATGCGGGGCCGCATTGGCAATGCGCGGAGCGCTCCGCCGGGAAGGCGGCGGCGGGAAACGCCGGTCCGCGGCGCCTGCGCCTCAGTGCCCGCCCGGCCGCCCGCAGGGCACGGAGTGCCCCTCGGGGGGCAGCGAGCGCAGCGAGCTTCGGGGGCAGTCAGTAGTCGACGCGCGCGAAATAGGTCTTCTGCGACGCCGCCCGCGCTTCCCCCAGCGTCCGGATGCCCTGCTCGGCGAGCAGAGGGATCATCCGCAGAAAGACCTCTCCGGTCATGATCGCATCGCCGAGCGCCGTGTGGCGGCCGATCGGGTTGACGCCCATCCGCTCGGCGATCGCCTCCAGCCGGTGCGAATCGAGCTGCGGGTTGATCACCGCCGACAGCAGCAGCGTGTCGAGCACCGGCTGCGTGAAGCGGACGCCGGCGGCGTCCTCCTTCAGGCGCAGGAAGCGCAGGTCGAACGCCGCGTTGTGCGCGACCAGCACGGTGTCCTCGCAGAAGGCACGGAACGCGGGCAGCACCTTGTCGATGGTGGGTTGATGCTGGAGCATGGAATGCTCGATGCCGGTGATCCGGCTCGCTTCCGGCGACATGTCGCGCCGCGGGTCGACCAGCTGCTCGAATACCTCGTGCTCCAGCAGCCGGCCGTTCACGATCCGCACCGCGCCGATGGACACGATCTCGTCGCCGGCCGACGGCTGCAGGCCGGTGGTCTCGGTGTCGAAGACGGTGTAGCTCAACGCGGCGAGCGGCCGGTTGTCCTGTTCCGGCGTCTGCCCCGGCTGATGGAAGAGGTCGAAATCGTAGTACTCGGGCCGGCTCTCGACGCCGGGGGCCGCGCTCCACGCCGACTCTTCCGGCCGCGTCAGCGGGATCGCGATGCGGAAGTACTCGCGGTGCGAGGGCTTGTGGATCTGGTACCAGATCTCGGCGTTGTGGCGCTCGATGATCTGCTTCAGCGTCAGCGGCGAAGCTTCTCCGCCCGCGTTCATCGAGTCCGTCTGCCACGTCATCGTGGTCTCGGAACCCAGCGGCGCGCCGGTCCAGATGACGTCGAGGTGCGCGAGCTGGCCGGCGGCTTCCAGGCCGAAGCGGATCTCGCGGATGCCGAACTCCTCGCGCAACCGGCTGACGAGATAGGTGATCGCCTGCATCAGCGAGTAGCTGTCCACGTTGAGCCAGACGGTCTCGTCGACCGCCTCGAGCTTGGTCGGCAGGTCGAGCCGGGCCTCGATCCGCCGCCGCGCCGCCGCGATCAGGTCGGCGCCGCGCATGTTCTCGAGCGGCCACTCGGTGCGCAGCGAATCGGCGAATTCGCTGCCGGTCTGGTCGAGCCTGGCGCTCAGCCGCTGCGCTTCCTCGCCGATGATGCCGATGAAGCGGTCCCGCGCCTCCTTGTCCATGTCCGGGAACGCCGCGATCGTCTCGACGGCGGCGCGCACGCTGCCCAGCGAGGCGCGGGTGCCTTCGGTCAGCGTCTGCAGCAGCAGGTCGCGGCGATGCCCGGCCTCGATCCGGCGCGTGATGTTGTCGAGCACCAGCACGAAGCCGGTGATGCCGTCGATCGCGCCCGCCGCGCCCGCGCCGGCCGCGGCGCCCTGCACCGGCGCCATCTGCACGCGCACCAGCTGGCCCGCCGGCGCCGTCGTGACGAAGCTCGCATCGGCGGCACGCGCGCCCTGGCGCAGCCGGTCGTGGATGCGTTCCAGCGCGTGGATGATCAGGTTGCGGTCGAAGATCGCGAAGATCGACCGTCCGAGCCCCACGAGGCTGTGCCCCTTCCCCGCCGCGGCAGCGCCGTCCTGCGGCTGGCGCAGGAGCTGCATCGCGCGGGCGTTGTAGAGCAGGATGCGCCCTTCGATATTGCACACGATCACGCTCTGCGCCAGCTCCGACATGAGCGCCGCCAGGCGGTTTCTCTCCTGCTCGATGCGCTCGTTCGCTTCGCGCACCCGCCGCTCGACGTCGTGCCGCAGCGACACGTTGGCGTCCGCGAGCTGGTTGACGCTCTCGGCGAGCCGCCGGATCCCGGCGGAGCCGCGCAGCGGCGCGCGGTGCGCCGGATTCGCCGCCAGGATGATCCGCGCGTCCTCGGCAAGCTGCCTGGGGGCCGCGACGTAGCGCCGGAACAGCGTCCGCAGGATCAGCGCCAGCGGCGCGAGCGCCAGCGCGGCGATCAACACCACGGCGGGCGCATGCTCGCGCGCGAGCGGAGCCAGCAGCGCCTGCTCCTCGCCGCTCAAGTCGGCGGCGACGAGCAGCGCGGCCGCCGCCATCGTGGCGAGCACGAAGGCCCAGGCGGCGGCGAGCGCCAGCGCGAATCGGGTCCGGTCGGACATCGGCTACTCGCCCAGCAGTTCCTGCACCTTGGCGATCAGGTCCTTCGTGGAGAACGGCTTGGTGACGTAGGCGTCGGCACCGACGGCCATCCCCTTGTTGACCTCGATGTCGCGCCCCTTGGCGGAGAGCATGACGATCTTGACCGCGGCCCACGCGTGGTTCTCGCGGATCTTCTGGCAGACGTCGTAGCCGCTCATCCGCGGCATCATCACGTCGAGCAGGATCAGGTCAGGGCCGAATTCGCGCACCGCGTTCAGGGCCGCCTCGCCGTCGGTCACCACCCTCACCACGTGGCCCTTCTGCTTCATCAGGAACTCGAGCGACACGACGATGTTGGGCTCGTCGTCCGCGATCAGGATCTTCTTTCCCATCCCTCCTCCTGCGCCGCGAAGGCGCGATTCTATGTCGCTGCGACCGCGGGCGCGGCGGCGGCGCCGGTCCTCGCCGCCGGCAGCGAGAACGCGAAGGTCGCGCCGTGCCCGGGAGCGCTTTCGACCCACAGCCGGCCGCCGAAGTGCTCGATGATCTGGCGGCTGATCGGCAGGCCCAGCCCGGTGCCCTGGGGCTTCTCGGTCATCGTGTCGCCGGCCTGGCGGAACTTCTCGAAAATCACCTTCTGGTCGGCAACGTCGATCCCGGGTCCATTGTCCGTCACCCGGACCTCGAGCGCGTCCGCGCGGCTCGCGAGCTCCACGATCACGCGCCCTTCGTCGGGCTGCACGAACTTGACGGCGTTCGACAGCAGGTTGATCAGCACCTGGACGAGGCGGTCGGTGTCGGCGAGGACCGGGGGCACGTCCCGCGGCAGGCGCACCTCGAGCCCGACGTTCTTCGCGCGGAAGAGCTGGCCGGTCGCATCGATCGAGTTCTCGACGACCGCCTTGAGGTCGATCCGGCCGACCTGCCACTCGGCGCGGCCGGACTCCAGCTTGGCAAGATCGAGCACCTGGTTGATGAGCCGGGTCAGCCGCTCGCTCTCCTGGATGATGATGGCGAGGAATTTCCGCCGCTCGGCCGCGTCGAGCTCGGGATTCTCGTGCAGGATCTCGGAGAACGCCCGGATCGAGGTCAGCGGCGTGCGCAGCTCGTGCGTCACGGTCGAGACGAAATCGTCCTTCAGCCGGTCGAGCTCCTTCAGGCGGTCGTTGGCGGCGCGCAGCTCGGCGGTCGCGGCGACGAGCTCCTTCGATTTCTGCTCCAGCTGGTGGCTGTACGCGATCACCTGGGAAGCCTCGTCCAGCATCGTCCGCACTTCGTCGATCGACAGCTCGTCCTCGTTGACGGTCGAGGCGACCATGATCCGCGCCGAGGCGCCGCCGATCGCGCCGGCGAGCTCGGTCTCCACGAACTGCACGAAGCCGGCGTCGGCGCGCACCTCCGCCGGCGAGCGGTGGCCGCGCCGCCGCGCATAGGCGCCCACCGCCGCGGCGGCGCGCTCGGGCCCGAGGAATCGCGCCAGCAGCGTCCGCAGCTCTGGCAGCGACGCGGTGCCCTTCCAGGCGTGGACGTCGCGTCCTTCGCCGTCGCGGCGGAAGACGTCGACGAACCGCGCCGCCTGCGCCTGCTCGGCGACACTCTGCCGCGTCACCAGCGACACGGTGACGTAGGCGCCGATGTTGGCGACCATGCTCCACAGCATCGCGTGCGTGATGTCGTTGAGGCCCGCGAGGCCGAACAGCGCGTAGGGCTTGAGCAGCCCGATGCCGAGCGGTCCGTCGTCCAGGAAGCCGATGGGCAGCCAGCCGGACTTGGCGAACGACGGCAGCAGCAGCGTGTAGAGCCAGACGCCGAACCCGGCCCCGAGCGCGGCGAGCGCACCGGCGCGCGTCGCGCCCTTCCAGTAGATGCCGCCAATGATCGCCGGGGCGAACTGCGCGACGGCGGCGAACGAAATCAGGCCGATCGCCACCAGCGCGTAGGCCTCGCCGGCGAACCGGAAATAGAAATAGCCGAGCAGGACCACGGCGACGATCGCGCCGCGGCGGATCCCGAGCAGCAGCCGGGTCAGGTTCTGCCTCTCCGCAAGCCGCATCGACTTCATCCGCAGCAGCACCGGCATCACCAGGTCGTTGCAGACCATCGTCGACAGCGCGATGGTCTCGACGATCACCATGCCGGTGGCGGCGGACAGCCCGCCGATGAACACGAACAGCGCCAGCGCCTCCTGCTTCTCCATCATCGGCAGCGTCAGCACGAAGGTGTCGGGGTCGGCGCCGGCCGCCGGGAAGTGCAGGACGCCGCCGAAGGCGATCGGCACCACGAACAGGTTCATCGCCAGCATGTAAAGCGGGAACAGCCAGATGGCCTTGGCGAGGTGGTTCTCGTTGACGTTCTCGACCACCGAGATCTGGAACTGCCGCGGCAGGAACATGATCGCGAGCATCGACAGCACGGTGAGCCACGCCCAGTTCGCGTAGCTGCCGGCGGCGCCGTCCAGCGGCGCGAACAGGCTCGCGAGCCGCGGATGCGCGCCGGCCCGCGCGAAGATGTCGCCGAGCCCGTTGTAGATGCCGTAGGTGATGAAGATGCCGACGGCGAGAAACGCGACGAGCTTCACCAGCGACTCGAAGGCGATGGCCGCGACCAGGCCCTCGTGGCGCTCGGAGGCGTCGAGATGCCTGGTGCCGAACAGGATGGTGAACGTCGCGAGCAGCACCGCCATCCAGAACGCCGTGTCGGCGAGGATCGGCATCGCCTCCCGCTGCGTCGGCATCACCACCTCCGGGTACTGCACGAGGATGGTGAAGCTGTTGGAGATCGCCTTCAACTGCAGCGCGATGTAGGGAACGACGCCGATCACCGCGATCACCGTGACGAGCCCGGCGAGCAGCGCGCTCTTGCCGTAGCGCGACGAGATGAAATCCGCCAGCGAGGTGATGCGGTTGGCCTTGCTGATGCGGATGATCTTGCGCATCACCAGCCACCACAGCGCCATCATCATCGTCGGGCCGATGTAGATCGGCAGGAACCCCACGCCGTCCGCCGCCGCGCGGCCCACGCTGCCGTAGAACGTCCACGCCGTCGCGTAGACGCCGAGCGACAGCGAATAGATGTACGGATTGGCGATGATCGACCGGGCCTCGTCGGCGCGCTTGTCGCCGTAATAGGCGATGGCGAACAGGACGCCCAGGTAGGCAAGCGAGACCGGGATGATCACCCAGCTCTGCAGCATTTCAGTA
>Ga0209048_10003932_pt1 | contig 14310 bp, 14 predicted proteins | sample FrelakmetCRP12CR_FD_187146 | JGI IMG/M metagenome (GOLD analysis project Ga0209048, IMG submission 187146) | Freshwater lake sediment microbial communities from the University of Notre Dame, USA, for methane emissions studies - CRP12 CR (SPAdes)... | ecosystem: Environmental > Aquatic >... | reverse complement strand
CTATGGGCTCGGCAACGGCCTCACGTTCCCGCTGGCGGTCGGCGCGACGGCCGTGCTGATGGCGGAGCGCCCCACGCCGCAGGCGGTATTCGCGCGCCTTCAGAAACACCAGCCGACGATTTTCTACGGCGTGCCCACGCTCTTTGCCGCGCTGCTCGCGAGTCCCGATTTGCCGGCGCGCGGCACGCTGAAGATGCGCCGCTGCACGTCGGCGGGCGAGGCGCTGCCCGCCGAGATCGGCCGGCGCTGGACGGAGCACTTCGGAGTGGAGATCCTGGACGGGCTGGGCTCGACCGAGATGTTGCACATCTACCTGTCGAACCGCCCGGGCGATGTCCGGTACGGCACGAGCGGCACGCCCGTTCCCGGGTACGAGCTGCGAATCCTCGGCGACGACGGCCGGCCAGCACCGCCGGGCGAAGTCGGCGAGCTGCAGATCAGCGGGCCGACCGCGGCCATGGGCTACTGGAACAACCGCGAGAAGACCCGCATGACGTTCCAGGGGTTGTGGACGAAGAGCGGCGACAAGTACTCGATCGACGCCAGCGGCTACTACGTCTATTCGGGCCGCAGCGACGACATGCTGAAAGTCGGCGGAATCTACGTGTCGCCGATCGAAGTCGAGTCGGCGCTGATCACGCATCCGGCGGTGCTGGAGGCCGCGGTCATCGGCAAGGAGGACGACGAGCATCTCACCAAGCCCGTCGCGTACGTGGTGCTGAAAGGCGGCAAGCAGGGCACCGACGCGCTGGCCGAGGAACTGCGCCAGCACGTGAAGACGCAGCTCGCGCCCTGGAAATATCCGCGCTGGATCGAGTTCATCGACGAGCTGCCGAAGACCGCAACGGGTAAAATCCAGCGTTTCAAGCTGCGCGCGAAAGCAGCGTAATAACGAGGGGGACGCGCACGCGCCGCCCGCCGACACACCGGCAAGCCTATGGAGGAGAAGAAGCTCATGAAACCAATCGGATCCCTGCGCCGCATCGGCGCGATGACCGCCGCCGCAATGGCGGCCGGGGCACTGTTGCTCGCAAGTCCCGCGCTCTCACAGCAGCAAGGCAAGCTGAAGGTCGGGCTGATGCTGCCCTACACCGGCACGTACGCCGCTCTCGGCAACGCGATCACGAACGGCTTCAAGCTCGCGATCGAGGAGAACGGCGGCAAGGTCGCCGGCCGCGAGATCGAGTACTTCGTCGTCGATGACGAGTCCGACCCGGCGAAGGCGCCCGAGAACGCGAACAAGCTCATCAAGCGCGACAACGTCGACGTCATGGTCGGAACGGTGCACTCCGGCGTGGCGCTCGCGATGGCGAAAGTGGCGCGCGACAACAACACGCTGCTCATCATCCCGAATGCGGGCGCCGACGACATCACCGGGCCGCTGTGCGCGGCCAACGTGTTCCGGACGTCGTTCTCGAACTCGCAGATGGGCATCGCGATGGGCAAGGTGATGGCCGACCAGAAGAAGAAGACCGCGGTCACGATCACCTGGAAGTACGCGGCCGGCGAGGAATCGACCGGCGGCTTCAAGGAAACCTTCGAAGCCGGCGGCGGCAAGGTGGTCAAGGAGCTGTTCCTGCCGTTCCCGCAGGTCGAGTTCCAGCCGTTGCTGACCGAGATCGCCGCGCTCAAGCCGGACGTCGTCTACGCCTTCTTCGCGGGCGGCGGCGCGGTCAAGTTCGTCAAGGACTACGCGGCTGCCGGGCTCAACAAGACGATCCCGCTGGTGGGCCCGGGGTTCCTCACCGACGGCACGCTGGAGGCCCAGGGCGACGCGGCGCAGGGGATGCTGACGACGCTGCACTACGCCGACGGCCTCAACAACCCGAAGAACAACGCGTTCCGCGCCGCGTACATGAAGGCCTATAAGTCCGAGCCGGACGTCTACGCGGTGCAGGGCTACGACGCCGCGCAGCTTCTGATCGTCGGAATGAATGCGGTCAAGGGCGACACCGGCAAGCGCGCGGAGCTGGTCGCCGCGATGGGCGCCGCCAAGATCGACAGCCCCCGCGGATCGCTGGCGCTCAACAAGGGCCATAACCCGATCCACGACATCTACCTGCGCAAGGTCGAGGGCAAGGAGAACAAGTACGTCAGCGTCGCGGTCAAGAACCTGACCGACCCGCCCCGGGGTTGCAAGCTGTAGGGCTGCAGGCTCTGATAACGTTGTAAGATTGCGCGCGGCCAGGCGGCTCGCCTGCCCGCGCGTTTTTCATGGGGCGCCGTTCGCCGACCGATGGACGTCTATTCGTTCCTGATCCAGCTCCTGAACGGCCTCCAGTACGGGCTCCTGCTGTTCCTGGTGGCCTCGGGCCTGACGCTGATCTTCGGCATCATGGGCATCATCAACCTCGCCCATGGCAGCTTCTACATGATCGGCGCGTACATGGCGTTTTCGCTGGCGTCGCTCACCGGCAGCCTGTTCATGGCCATCGTTGTCGGCATCGTGCTCTCGGTGACGCTCGGAATCGTTCTGGAGTGGATGCTGTTCTCGCGCCTGTACAAGCGCGACCATCTGGAACAGGTGCTGCTCACCTACGGGCTCATCCTCGTGTTCGAGGAGCTCCGCAGCCTGATCGTCGGCAACGACGTGCACGGCGTCACGGTGCCGGAGATCTTCAACTGGTCGATCCCGCTGACGGCCACGCTGTCGTATCCGGTGTACCGCCTCTTCATGTCGGCGGTATGCATCGTGCTGGCGGTGCTGCTCTACCTGCTGATCGCGAAGACGCGGCTCGGCATGATGATCCGTGCCGGCGCGTCGAACCGCGAGATGGTTGCCTCGCTCGGCCTCAACATCAACCTCATCTACCGGCTCGTGTTCGCGCTCGGGGTCGCACTCGCCGCCTTCGCAGGGATGATCGCGGCACCGGTATCGTCGGTGTACCCGGGCATGGGCACCGGCGTGCTCATCATCTGCTTCGTCGTCGTCGTCATCGGCGGTATCGGCTCGATCTGGGGCGCATTGGTCGCGTCGCTGCTGATCGGTCTCGCCGACACTTTCGGCAAGGTCCTGATTCCCGAAGCCGCGGGTGTGGTCGTCTACGTGCTGATGGCGGCGATCCTGCTGTGGCGCCCCGAAGGCCTCTTTCGCCGGGTCTGACGATGCAAAGCTACTGCGCGTGCCGTCTGCTGCGTTGTGTCCTCGCTCGGCCCTCGCTGTACCCTTGTGTACTATCTCGGGCCTCGCTGCGGGCCGCCTTGCATCCGGCCCTGCTCGCTACGCTTTTCATCGGCAGACCTATGTACGTTTCCTTTCGGTGAAGACCCGCATCGCCCTCGTCGCCGCGCTTGCGCTGCTCGCGATGTTTCCGTTCGCCGGCGCGACGTTCTACACCGAGCTCGTCACCAAGATGATGATCCTCGGGATCTTCGCGCTGTCGCTCGACCTCCTGGTGGGGTACACGGGTCTCGTGTCGTTCGGCCACGCGGCGTACTACGGCATCGGTGCCTACGCGCTCGGCCTGCTCGCTCCGAAGTACGAGGCCGCCAACCTCTGGCTCACGCTGCCGGTCGCCATCACGGCCGCGGGGCTCGCCGCGCTGGCCGTCGGCATCTTCGTCGTCCGGGTGAAGGGCATTTACTTCATCATGGTCACGCTCGCGTTCGCGCAGATGTTCTATTTCGTGTTCCACGACACGAAGTTCGGGCGCGGCTCCGACGGCATCAGCATGAATTTCAAGCCGGTCGCCACGATCTTCGGCGTGACCCCCTTCGACCTCGGGAACGCGACGCACGTCTACTATTTCGTGTTCGCGGCGATGGTCGCCGTGTTCCTGTTCCTGCGGATGCTGCTGCGCTCGCCGTTCGGCCGCGCGCTGCAGGGCATCCGCAGCAACGAGCACCGGATGCGCTCGCTCGGGTTTCCCGTGTACCGCTACAAGCTCGCGAGCTTCGGAATCGCCGGCGCGCTGGCCGGGCTCGCGGGCTACCTGTCGGCGCTGCAATTCGGCTTCGTGAACCCCGAGCTGCTGTCGTGGCAGCAATCGGGCAACGTCCTGCTGATGCTGATCCTGGGCGGCCAAGGCAGCCTGTTCGGCGCGGTCGTCGGCGCGTTCGCATTCGTCGCGCTGGAGGAGATCTATTCCTCGGTGACGACGCACTGGCAGCTCCTGCTCGGCGCGACGATCATCGCGCTCGTGATCTTCCTGCCCGGCGGCCTCGCGAGCGTTGCCGGGCGCTTCAAGCGCACGCTGGTCGGCGGAGTCGACGAATGAGTGAGCGGGGCGAGGCCGCATGAGCGACGCCATTCTCGCCACGCACGGTCTTTCCCGGCGGTTCGGCGGGCTGATGGCGGTCAACGATGTCGCGATCGAGCTCGAAACCGGCCGGCTGCACGCGGTGCTCGGGCCCAATGGCGCCGGCAAGACGACGCTCATCAACCTGCTGTCGGGAGAGCTGCCGGCGTCCGGCGGCAGCATCCGCTACAAGGGCGCAGATATAACACGGCTGTCGCCCGACCGCCGCTCGCGCATCGGCATCGGTCGCAGCTTCCAGAAGACGAATATTTTCCTCGCGTTCACGGCTTTCGAGAATTGCCGGCTCGCGGCGCAATCGCGCATCCCGCGTCCGCTGCACGTCGCGTCCGACGCGGTCGCGTTCGCACCGGTGCGCGAAGCGGCGCAGTGCGCGCTCGACGCGGCGGGCCTCGCGGCCCGTGCCGACGTGGTCGCCTCCGCGCTGTCGCATGGCGAGCAGCGCCAGCTCGAGATCGCGATGGTGCTCGCCACCGCGCCGGAGGTGCTGCTCCTGGACGAGCCGCTGGCGGGCATGGGCGCCGAGGAAGCAGCGCGGATGGTCGAGCTCCTGAAGAAGATCACGCCGGACCATGCGCTGCTGCTGGTCGAGCACGACATGGACGCGGTGTTCGCCGTCGCCGACCGGATCACGGTAATGGTGAACGGCCAGGTCCTGGAGAGCGGCTCGCCGGAACAGATCCGCGCGAGCCCCGCGGTGCGGCAGGCGTATCTGGGCGAGGACGCATGAGGAAGCGGGGCGAAGCCAAGGCCCGAAGGGCGCGTCCGCGAACGATTGCGGCGGCCGACAAGACCACTCCGCGCGAAACCGCTCACGTTCGGAGGCCGCGCGCATGAGCGAGTCCATTCTCGAGGCACGCGAGCTGCACGCGTACTACGGCGCGAGCCACATCCTGCACGGCATCGACTTCCACATCGATCGCAGTGAAACGGTCGCGCTGATGGGTCGCAACGGCATGGGCAAGAGCACGCTGATCCGCAGCATGCTCGGTATCGTGAAGCCGCGGCACGGCGAGGTCTTCGTCTGCGGGACGCCGATGACCGGCGCCGAACCTTTCCTCATCGCGCGCAAGGGGATCGCGTATGTGCCGGAGGGCCGCGGCATCTTCCCGAACCTGACGGTGCGCGAGAATCTCGTCATGGCCGCGCGCGCGGGCCCGGATGGCCGCCGCGACTGGACGTACGAGCGCGTGCTCGCGACCTTTGCCCGCCTGGCCCAGAGGCTGGATCACGGCGGCTGGAAGCTCTCGGGCGGCGAGCAGCAGATGCTGACGATCGGCCGCGCGCTGATGACCAATCCGGACCTGCTGATCCTCGATGAGGCGACCGAAGGTCTCGCGCCACAGATCGCGAAGGAGATCTGGCGGATCATCGACGACATCCGCGGGCATGGCATTGCGACGTTGATCGTCGACAAGAATCACGCGACGGTCACCGCGATCGCCAGCCGCAACGTGATCCTCGTCAAGGGGCGCGTCGTGTTCGAGGGCGACAGCGCGACGCTGCGCGCGCAGCCGGAGTTGCTGCACAAGCACCTCGGGGTTTGACATGTCGTTCGCGCATGTGGGCGGGCATCGCATCGAATACGAGCGGATCGCGACCGCGGCGACGAACCGGCCGACGCTGGTGCTGCTTCACGAAGGTCTCGGATCGGTTGCCATGTGGCGCGACTTTCCCGGCCGCCTCGCGCATGCGACGGGCTGCAACGCGCTCGTCTACTCGCGCTATGGGTACGGCAACTCCGACCCGCTGACGGCGCCGCGCGACGTCCGCTACATGCACGACGAGGCGCTCGTCGTGCTGCCCGCGCTGCTGGACCAGATCGGGATAGCGCGGCCGATCCTCGTCGGGCACAGCGATGGTGGCTCGATCGCGCTGATCCACGCGGGCGCGCGGATCCGGCCGGTGGCGGCGGTCGTCACCCTGGCGGCGCACGTGCTGGTCGAGGACATCTCCGTCGCGAGCATCGCCGCGGCAAGAATTGCATACGAGTCGACGGACCTGCGCGCGAAGCTCGCGCGCCATCACGCCGACGTCGACTCGGCATTCCGGGGCTGGAACGACATCTGGCTCCATCCGGACTTCCGCGCCTGGAACATCGAGGAGTACCTGCCGGGCATCGCGTGCCCGGTGCTCGCGATCCAGGGCGAGGACGACGAGTACGGGACGATGGAGCAGATGCGGCGCATCGGCGCGCAGGTGCGCGACGCCGAGCTCGTGGAGCTCGAGGATTGCCGGCATTCGCCGCACAGGGACCAGCCGGAGGCGGTGCAGGACGCGATCAGGCGGTTCGTCGACCGCGTGTCGTCGTGACGCTGCCTGCGCTTGGAGGACTTGCAAAACCATGACGACTTCCGCGCCATTTGAAACTGACAAACTGATCCGGTTCCACCACTGCGATCCGGCGGGCATCGTGTTCTACCCGCAGTACTTCGTCCTGTTCAATGAGCTCGTCGAGGATTGGTTCAACGGTGGGCTCGGCGTCGATTTCGGAAGTTTCCACGCGGTCGAGCGCCTCGGCGTGCCGATGGCGCACATCGAGTGCGACTTCCTGTCGCCCTCGAAAATCGGCGAGGTGTTGCGCTTCCGGCTCGCCGTAAAGAAGATCGGCACCAGCTCGCTCACGCTGGCAGTCGATGCGAGAGCCCACGACGAAGTGCGCGTGCGCGCGACGCTCGTCGTCGTCCTCGCTTCGCTGGATGCGCATCGGCCGGTGCCGTTCCCGCCGGAATTCCGCCGGAAGCTGGCGCGGTTCGAGGTCTAGCCCATGGCTTCGATTTGCAGGTCCTTCTCCTGCCACAGGTTCTGCAGCCAGCGCTGGAATGTCTTGCGGAATTTCGGGTCCCCCGCGTAGTCGCCTTCGCGCAGCTCGCGCGGGATGGGGATCCGGCGGGCGCGCACGACGACCTTCGGCACGTTGCCGCACAGGAATTGCCAGAAGGTCGGCGCGCCGTCCGGATAGACGATCGTGAAATCGAGCAGCGCGTCGAACTTGTCGCTGAGCACGGCGAGCGCCAATGCCATCGCTCCCGCCTTCGGCTTCAGCAGGTGACGATACGGCGAATGCTGCGCCCGATGCTTTGCGGGCCTGAAACGCGTGCCTTCGGGAAAGTTCATCACGCTGGTCGGAATCAGGGCGAACTTCCGGCATGCGCGCCGTGTCGCGTCGAGATCCTCGAACCGCTTCTCGGGATGCGCCTTGAGGTAGCCGTCGGAGTGGCGGCGCATGAACGGAAAATCCAGCGCCCACCACGCGAGGCCGATGACCGGCACGTAGATCAACTGCCGCTTGAGAAAGAACTTCAGCATCGGGATGCGCCGGTTGAGCAGGTGCTGGAGCACGAGGATGTCGACCCAGGATTGATGGTTGCAATTGACCATGTACCAGGCGCGATACGCGAGCCCATCGAGTCCGGCGACATCCCAATCGGTGCGCTGCGTGAGGCGCATCCAGCCGCTGTTGCCGGCGACCCAGCGCGTGGCGATCCCGTTCAGCGCGCGGTCGATTACCGCGCGGACGGGCCTCGCGGGAATGACCAGCTTGACGAGCGCCAGCGCAAAAAGCAGCGCGCACCAGAACAACGTATTGAGTCCGAGCAGGGAGGCGGCAATGACGCCCAGAAGGGGCGCAGGAAGGAAGTGCAGCATGACGTGGTCGGCGGCTTCCGTGCACCGTTACCGGATCGTCATCCCGCCGTCGGCGGCGAGCACCTGGCCGGTAACGTAGGCCGAAGCATCCGAGGCGAAGAACACGAACACGGGCGCGATCTCGGCGGGCTCGGCCCAGCGGCCAAGCGGGATCCGGTCCAGGTATTTTTCCCTGAAGCGCTCGTCGGTGCGGATCGTCTCGGTCATTGGCGTCGCCGCGCCCGGCGCGATCGCATTCACGGTGATGCCGTGCTTGGCGAGCTCCTTCGCCGCCGACATCGTGAGACCGAGGATCCCGGCCTTCGCTGCACTGTAGTTGATCTGCCCGATCGTGCCGAGCACGCCGGCGGCCGAGGTGACGTTCACGATGCGCCCGTAATGTCGTTCCATCATGCCCGGGGCGACCGCCTGCAGGCAATTGAAGCTGCCGGTCAGATGCACGGCGAGCACTTCGTCCCACTGCGCGGCGGTCATCTTGTGCAACATCGCCGGGCGGATGATGCCGGCGTTGTTGACCAGGATGTCGATGCGGCCGAAGCGCGCGTGCGCCGCGGCGACCATGGCATCGACGTCGGCGCGCTTCGCTACGTTGCAGCCGATGCCGATCGCGTCGCGTCCGAGCGCGCGGAGTTCCGCGGCGACGGTGTCCGCGCGGTCGGCGGCGAGATCGACGACCGCCACGTCGGCGCCTTCGGCGGCGAACGACCGCGCGACCGCGGCACCGATCCCCTGCGCGGCGCCTGTTATGAGCGCGACTCTGTTCCTCAATTGCATCGGGGGCTTGTCGTCTGCGCCGTCATGCCGGCACCACCGCGGTGGCCTCGAGCTCGATCTTGCCGGGGCTGTCGAGGAGGTCGGAGACGAAGATCATGCTCATCGCCGGATAGTGCGTACCCATCCGCCGGCGCCAGATCGCGCCCAGCTCGCGGCGCGCGGCAAGATAGCCCGGCTTGTCGCAGCAGTACGCGGTCATCCGGCAGACATGATGTGCCTCGCCGCCCGCCTCGGCCAGCACGGCGAGCACGTTGGCGAGCGCCTGGTCGAACTGCGGCGCGACGTCCTCCGATTGAAATTTCTGTTGCGCATCCCAGCCGACCTGTCCGGCGATGAAGACGATCCGGCCCGCATCGACCGCGATTCCGTTCGCGTAGCCAACGGGTTTCGCCCAGCCTTCGGGCAGCAGGGCCAGCATCGGTTGCTCCGTCAGTCGGTGTAGCTCGGGGGATCGGGGTCGACCGCCCAGTCGCGGTCGGGTTTCGGCACCTTCTTCATCCAGGCGCGGACCAGTGCAACGTGCGCCTTCTCCTCCGCCTGCAGCTCGAGCGCCGCAGCACGCACCGCGGCAACGGTCGCGACGCGCGCGAGTTCCGCAAAAAAGCGCTCGGCGCGCTCCTCGGCGGCGAGGGCGAGCTGCAGCGCGTGCCACGGCTGCATCAGGTAGTGCACCTCGTCGTCCGGTGTCGTCTCCGGCGCCTCGTAGTCCGGCCAGTTGCCGCTGCGCGGCGTCAGCGGCGGCGATTCCGACCAGCCCATGGTCGCCATGATTTCATCGGCGTGCTTGCTTTCGTAGTTCGCCATGGTGCGGAACATCGAAGCGACGCCCGGATTGTTGTGCGTCTCCATCGCGTCGGCGAAATCCGAATAGCGCTGCGCCGCCTCGACCTCCATCTCCCACGCCTGCGCCATGAATTCGGTCAGCGTGCGCGGCGCGACGACGGCGGGCGCTTCGGGTTTCTCGGCCGCGGTTCTTGCGGCTGTTCTTGCAGCTTTCTTTTTTGCCGCGGGACGCTTCGCGGCGGGCTTGCGGGCAGGGGTCGCGACGGGACTCATAGCTCGAACTCCGCTTCCAGATTCGCAGGGGATTCGCCGGGTTTGCCGACGTGGGCCGGATACGGACGACGGCTGCCCGCGTACAGCACGCCGATGTTGAAGCCGTCGTCGGTCATGATGCGCCGGGCGGCCCGGGCCGGATCGTCGGTGGCGCCGACGGGCGCAGGATGGGCATGCTGCTTCCATTCGCGTTGCTCGGGCCGGAACGTGATGCACGGCGAGAGCACCTCGATGAACGCGAAGCCGGGATGGCGGATCGCCTGCGCGATGATGTCGGCCGCGCCGTTCGGGTCGCCCGCAAACGCTCGCGCGACGAAATTGGCGCCGGATGCCAGCGCGATGACGAGCGGATGAAACGAGCGCACGCCGGTGCCGCCCGGTGATAGCTTCGAGTCCCAGTCGGGCTCGGTGGTGGGCGAGGGCTGGCCCTTGGTCATTCCGTAGACGTGGTTGTCCATCACGATGTAGGTCATGTCGACGTTGCGCCGGCACGCGTGCAGGAAGTGATTGCCGCCGATCGAGTAGCCGTCGCCGTCGCCGCCGGTGACGATCACGGTGAGGTCGGGCCGTGCGACCTTGAGCCCGGTTGCCGCCGCCAGGGCCCGCCCGTGGACGCCGTGAAAGCCGTAGCAGGTCGTGTAGGCGGGAATGCGCGACGAGCAGCCGATGCCGGAGACCACGGCGATCTGCTCGGGCGGCACGGCGATCTTCGCCAGCGCCTTGGTCAGCGCGGAGAGCACCGAGAAGTCGCCGCAGCCGGGACACCAGATCGGCTTGTAGGCCGACTTGAACGACGCCGGTGTCAGCGCAGCCGGAGGAGCGAGGTCGTTCATGCGGCCTCCTTCGCGCGTTGGCCCGCGCGCGCCCAGTCGACGATGGCTTTCGTGACCTCTCCGGGCCGCAGCGGCAGCGGGCCCGGGCGATGGTAGCCGGCGGGCTTGCCCGGAAGGTCGTAGACGGAGCGCAGGTAACGCAGCAATTGTCCGCCGTGGTTCTGCTCGACGACGAGGATGCGCGACACGCCGGCGAGGGCGGCGTCCATCTGTTCGGGCCGTGCGGGCGCGATCAGGCGCAGCGCGATGAGCCGTGCCGCGATTCCCTCCAAGGCGGCGCGGGCCACCGCTTCGCGGACCGCGGCGGTCACCGAGCCGAACGTGACGACCGCGAGGTCGCCGTCGCCTTCGATGTCGGCCCAACACGCGCCGTAGTCGTGCTGCCGCAATTTGCGCTCGCGCTTGTCGAGCTGGAGCTCGTGGTCGCGCGCGCCGCTGTTCGGGATTCCGGCTTCGGTGTGCTCGAGCCCGTCCGCCGTGTAGACGACCCCTGGCGTGCCGGGGATCGCCATCGGCGAGATTCCGGACGCGGTATTCCGGTAGCGCTTGTAATCGGGCGTGTTCGCGTCCGTGGTCAGCCGCCGGCCCGCGAACGCGATGTCGGCGGGACGATCGATGATCGCGCGCGACTGGCCCATGAACTGGTCGGACAGCACGATCGCCGGCGCCTGCAGCGTCTCGGCGAGCGTCACCGCCCATTGCGTCGTCGCGAGGCAATCGGCGATCGACGTCGGCGCCAGCACGAGGCGCGGCGCGTCGCCGGTCAGTCCGCTGACGGCAAACGACAGGTCGCTCTGCTCGCTCTTCGCCGGGATGCCGGTCGACGGGCCGCCGCGCATCACGTCGACGACGACGATCGGGACTTCGGCGGCGACCGCGAGGCCGATGCCTTCGGTCATCAGCGCGAGGCCGGGGCCGGCCGTGGCGGTCAGCGACGGCACGCCGCCGTAGGAGGCGCCGATGATCATGTTGACGGAGGCAAGCTCGTCCTCCGCCTGCAATAGCGTGCCGCCGATCCGGGCCAGCGCCGGCGCCATCCATTCGAGGAGTTCGGTCGCCGGTGTGATCGGGTAGGCGGCGACGAAGCGGACGCCGCCGCGGATCGCGCCCAGGCCGGCGGCCTCGTTGCCGCTGATGAGCCAGCGCGGGCTGGTCCCGGGGTTGGCAACGCGCAGGCCTGCGACGCCCTCGATCCCGGCAGCAGCGTCGAAGCCGGCTTGCAGCGCCGTGAGATTGGCCTTCAATGATTCCGCAGTGCGCTTCCACGATTCGCGGACCGCTGCTTCGAGCGCCGCCGCCGGGATGCCGGCGAGCGCGCCGGCGAGCCCGAGCGCGACCATGTTGGTCCAGCTGCCGGCAATGGCCTTCGCTGTCTTCTTGAGCGGGCGCGGCACATAGCGGGCGCCGGTCGCCCTGAAGGCGTCGGGCGGCTCGCCCTCGTCTGGATCGCCGATCATCACGCTTGTCGCGCGCAGCGGAATCTCGTCGGCGAAGCGGTGCACGTTCTGCCAGTCGATCGCGAGCAGCAGGTCGAACGTGTCGTCAAGCGTGCTGGTTGGCGCATGGCCGATGCGTACCAGCGCCGCGGCCTCGCCGCCGCGGATCTGCGGCCCGCTGGTGCGCACCATCAGGCCGTACAGTCCCGCGCGGGCCGCGGCGTGGAGCAGGAGCGTGCCGGCGGTCATTACGCCGCTGCCGCCGCTGCCGGCCAGCGCGATCGACAGGCTCGCGGATGCGCTCCGCGCCGAGGGCGCCGCGGCCGCGTCCCTGGGTGTCGTAGTCGTAGCCGTTGCTTGCACGTGGGTCCTCCTCCATCCGATGAGCGCAGTAAACCGGCTTCGCGCGCGGGGGCAATTGATGCAGATCAAGACGTCCGCAATGGCGCTCGCGCAAGATGATTTGACGCAAACCGGTATTGTGGTACTGTAATACCAGAATAGCTCCGGCCGGGGGCTGGCGTCAAGCGCGAGGGAGGCTGCCTCGTCGACGCGGTGCCCCCCCGGAAACCTGCAGAAGGAGGATCGTCGCGATGAGCATCGAAGCCCGCCGTTGGCTGATGACGGCAGTGAAAGCACCGCTCGAGCGCGCGGCGTTCGCCGCCGAACCGGGTGCCGGCGAAGTCGTGGTCGCCATCGCGGGCTGCGGCGTCTGCCACACGGACCTCGGCTACTACTACGACGGCGTGCGGACCAACCATCCGCTGCCGCTGGCACTGGGCCACGAGATCAGCGGACACGTCGTCGCTGCCGGACCCGGCGCCGAGCACTGGCTCCGGAAGGCGGTGATCGTCCCCGCCGTATTGCCGTGCGGCGAATGCGATCTCTGCCGGCGCGGGCTTGCGCCGATCTGCCGCACGCAGAAGATGCCGGGCAACGACATCCACGGCGGGTTCGCGTCGCACATCGTCGTGCCGGGCCGGGGGCTCTGCGAGGTCGACGAAAAGCGCCTGGCGAAGGCAGGCCTCACCCTCGCCGACGTCTCCATCGTCGCCGACGCCTTGACCACGCCTTACCAGGCCGTGCGGCGCGCCGGCGTGAAGCCGGGAAGTCTCGCCATCGTCGTCGGCGCCGGCGGCGTGGGCGGCTACTGCGTCCAGGTCGCGAAGGCGTTCGGCGCCACGGTTGTCGCGATCGACGTCGACGAGGACAAGCTCGAAGCGATCTCGCATCATGGCGCCGCATTGACGCTCGACGCCCGGGTGCTCGACGGCAAGGCGATGAAGGTCGCGATCAACGCGTTCGCGAAGCAAAACGGCCTGCCCGCCACGGAGTGGTTCATCTTCGAATGCTCGGGAACCGCTCCCGGGCAGCTCACCGCATTCGGACTGCTCGTCCACGGCGCCACGCTCTCGGTCGTCGGCTTCACGATGGACAAGATCGAGATCCGCCTCTCCAATCTCATGGCCTACGACGCGCGCGCGCTCGGCAACTGGGGCTGCCCGCCCGAGTCCTATCCGGCGGCGCTCGATCTCGTGCTCGACGGCAAGGTCGCGATCAAACCGTTCGTCGAGGCGCATCCGCTCGACGACATCAACCGCATCTTCGCCGCGGTCCACCACCGCGACATCAAAAAGCGCGTGGTGCTCACGCCCGCGCATTGACCGAGGCTCCCATGAACGCACCCGACCGCATCGCCCGCCGCGAATTCAAGAACCACGACCTCGTCGACGACATCGCCAAACCCGGCGTCCGCTATGAAAAGCGGCCGGCCACGCGGCCCGACGGAACAGTCGCGGCCGGCCTCTGCAATGCCTGGATCACGCTCGACAATCCGGCCCAGTTCAATTCGTACACGACCGACATGGTGAAAGGCGTGATCCTGGCGTTTCGCGCCGCGTCGAACGCGCGCGACGTCAATTGCGTCGTGTTCACCGGCGCCGGCGACAAGGCGTTCTGCACCGGCGGCAACACCAAGGAATACGCCGAGTACTACGCGGGTCACCCGCAGGAATACCGGCAGTACATGCGCCTCTTCAACGACATGGTCTCGGCCATCCTCGCCTGCGACAAGCCGGTGATCTGCCGCGTGAACGGCATGCGCATCGGCGGCGGCCAGGAGATCGGCATGGCCTGCGATTTCTCCGTCGCGCAGGACCTCGCGCGCTTCGGCCAGGCGGGCCCGAAGCACGGCTCGGCACCCATCGGCGGCGCGACGGACTTCCTGCCGGTCATGGCGGGCGCCGAGCGCTCGATGGCCGCGTGCGTGCTGTGCGAGCCGTTCTCGGCGCACAAGGCGTACTGGAT
>Ga0209048_10003931_pt1 | contig 14310 bp, 13 predicted proteins | sample FrelakmetCRP12CR_FD_187146 | JGI IMG/M metagenome (GOLD analysis project Ga0209048, IMG submission 187146) | Freshwater lake sediment microbial communities from the University of Notre Dame, USA, for methane emissions studies - CRP12 CR (SPAdes)... | ecosystem: Environmental > Aquatic >... | reverse complement strand
TGACGATGGAGAGGCGGGGGAAGTCTTCTTTGATCGGCAGGCGAAGGTAGGGGTACTGCTTGTCGTCCCGTAAGACCACGTTGAAACGGGGCCTATGTTGCTTGATCAGATTGCTTTCAAGGATGAGCGCTTCGAGCTCTGAACGGGTGACGATGGTTTCGAGGTCTGCGATCTGGCTGACCAGGACGGCGTTTTTCGGGGAGTGGTCGGTGCCCTTTTGAAAGTAGGACCGTACGCGGTTGGAGAGGACTGCGGCCTTCCCGATATAGAGCAACTCTCCCTGCTCGTCCCTGAACAGATAGACGCCAGGCTGGTCGGGGAGATGGTCGAATTTAGATTGCAATTCGGCAGAAGTAGCCATCAGCTGCCAGCCTTCAGCGGTCAGTAAGGGAAGAGTGCCTTTATGACACCATTCTAAGGCCCGAGGCACTCGGGGGCAACTCGGTCGGAGGGGATTGAGGCGGATAGCTGTCTGCTGATCGCTGATGGATCGTTCAGCGCAGGCTACGTACAAAAGAGGGACTGAGGCTTCCACGCGCGACTTCCGCGACCGGACCCTTCATGGTGAGGCTGAAATCCGCGGCGACCTCGATGTTGAGCTGACCTCCCGGCATCTTCACCGTGACAGGGCTCTTCACCAGCCCGAGCCGGACAGCCGCGCTCGCAGAGGCGCAGGAGGAGGAGCCGGATGCCCTGGTTTCACCGGCCCCGCGCTCCCAGATCAGGATGAAGAGTTCTTTCGGGCCGGTCGGCACAGCGAGTTGAACGTTTGTTCGCTTCGGGAACAGGGAATGGTTCTCTAATGCCGGCCCCAATTTCAGGAGATCCTCTCGCGACCAGGTCTGCCCCGCTGGTTTGAAGATGACACAGTGAGGATTCCCCACACTTACGCCGGTGAAGGTGAGCGACTGGCCTGCGGCGTCAATGGGCTGTTCGATCAGTTCGGTGGTCGTGAGGGTACAGGGGAGTGAAGCCGGCCGGAACGTGGCCCGGCCCATTTCGACGGTGACGGAGCTCGCATCCCCATGCCGGTCCACATGCAGCGTAATCGTCACCAGCCCGCCTTTGGTCTCGACGGTAAAGTGCTTTTTCTTCGTCTTGCCGGTGGCGTGAAGATAGCGGGCAAAGATGCGCAGGCCGTTACCTGACTTTTCCGCCTCGCTGCCGTCAGGGTTGAAGATCCTCAGGCCGAAGTCCGCTTTCTTCGACGGGACCAGCGCAAGTATCCCATCACTGCCGAGGCCCCAATTGCGATCACAGATGGCTTTGATCTTTGCTGGGGTGAGCGAGAACGACAGTTCTTTCGGATCCAACACCACATAGTCATTGCCCAGCCCATGCCCGCGGAAGAATCCGTTCTTCATGCACAGCTCCTTGAGTAGAGAGGAAAACAGGGAGTGATACCTAGCATGAACGGTGTGGGGAGGGAAAGAGGGAGGGAAAGAGGGAGGTGAAGAGGGAGGTGAAGAGGGATTCAAACGATCTTGACGCCAGGCGGGCGTTCGATGAGTTCGACTTCATAGCCGTCCGGGGCGTCGATGAAAATGAAGCGGCTGCCGGAAGAGGTTGATGTTGGCCCGTCCGTGATTCGAATCTGTTTGGCGCCGAGTTGTTGAATGGTGTCGTCAAGGTTCTCGACTTGGAAGGCCAGATGAACGAGGTCTTCTTGCACTGTCACAGGACCACTTGGCGGGAAGCTGCAGAGTTCGATCAGCTCATCGCTGTTAGGCACTTTGAGGAAAGCTAGGTGCGAGCCGCGTGGCGAGACCTTTCGCTCCAGGACCTCCAACCCGAGGACGTTGGTGTAAAAGTTGATCGTCTGGTCCATGTCGCTGACGCGCATGCGGGTGTGGAGGAGCTTCTTGACCTTCATGGTGCCCATTATAAGCGGTCAGCGTTCAGCAATCCGCATGTGATCTCTGAAGGCCGATAGCTATGCTTCCTTCTCCCTCGCTGGGCCACTGGTCTTGCGCAGCAGGATCTCGGCTTTGCCTGGGATCAGAAAATTCGGCATGGGACCGATCTCCTTGTAGCCCTGCTGCTTGTAGAAATGCCTGGCTCGGTCGTTGAAATCCGATACGCAGGCGAACAGGTTCTTCGTCCTCGCGAAGACAGCTGCTTCGACATGGACGAGCAACCGTCCCCCTAGCCCTTTGCCTCTCGCCCAGTCTGCCACTGCAAGCAGTTCTAAATAGTCGCCGAGCAGGAACTTCTGACGAACGACCGCGATGCCGGCGACTCTGCCGTTCTGGTCCACGACGTAGCTGTCACGTCCCTGCGGGAGCGGTGTGAAATAGATGTCCCAGTCATTGGCTTGGTAGCCCAGCCGTTTCCACGGGTCGGAGCCGGCGAGCAATTCAATGACGGCTGCCCGATCCTCCGCTGTCATGGGCCGAACGATCGGATCGGTCATGGAGCTGCCTGGCTACAGAGTAAGAGATCGTTCATGGTCATCGGGGTGAGGCCTCGCTCTGGCAAGAGATTTTGATGGAGGTCTTGGACCACCTCGTGCGTATGTCTGCCCTTCCCGTTAGCGTGCATCACGATGACGCTACCCTTCCGGACAAAGCGCTTCAGTCGATCTTCTATCTGGATTGCGGTAAGTGTCGGGTCTGGATCGCCGGACTCAACATTCCACAGAATGAACTGGAGGCCGAGAGCGCGGGCGACGTTGATGGTGTCGTCGTTGAACTCCCCATAGGGAGGACGAAACAACGTCGCGTGATGATCGTATTTGGTTTTGAGCAGACGAACCGGTCCAAGGATTTCCTGTTTCTGCTCCTCCGCTGAATGGAGCGGCAGATGGGAGTGGACCTCCCCATGAGTACCGACTTCAAAGAATGGGATCTGGAGGAGGGCCCTGACTTGTTGATCGTGCTTCGCCATCCATTTTCCTGACATGAAAAATGTGGCGGGGATCTTCTGCTCGATCAAATAGTCGATCAATTCCTGATCGTAGCCCACTCCTTTTCGCACCGGGCAGAGGTCGAACGTCAGTGCCACTCCGGGACAGGAGGGCGGGCCTGACTTGATCACCTGGGCCTGCGCGAATGGGGGCATTGCCGGGGCAAGCAGCATCGTAAGGACGAGGCCTAGAATCCGTGGCGAGTAGCGCGGTCGCATGGTGATGAGTATACCCGATCCCGGAAGCGAAGCCGAGTTGACGCTAGAATTCCCACACTGTTACCGTGGATGCATGTCTTTGCCCAATTGGAGGATCGGCCGTGCGCTTGGCATCCCGATTCACGTGCATGCCTCCTGGTTTGTGGTGTTCTTCTTTGTGACCTGGTCCTTGGCGACGGGCTATTTGCCGGAGACGTTGCCTGGTCTGTCGGCTCCACGTTATTGGGGCATGGGCGGGGTCGCCGCCCTCTTGTTGTTCCTCTCCGTCCTCCTCCATGAATTGGGACATTCCTATGTGGCGCTGCGCTACCAGATCCCTATCAAGCAGATTACCTTGTTCATTTTTGGGGGGGATGGCGCACATGGAGAAGGAGCCACCCAGTCCGCGGGCCGAGTTCTTAATTGCAATAGCAGGACCGATTGTGAGTTTGATCCTGGGTGCCGGTTGTCTCGGCGGAGCCATGGCCCTGGACTCATTGTTCGCGCGATCAGGGTTTCAGGGACTCGTCGTCCTGGGAGGACTGCTCGGCATGGTGAATGTGCAGCTCGGACTATTTAATCTGATCCCGGGGTTCCCGTTAGATGGGGGACGTGTTTTACGGGCAGGACTCTGGGCCTGGAACAAGGATTTCAATCGAGCGACCGGTCAGGCCGCGCTCCTGGGAATAGGTTTCGGTGTGGCTCTTGGGTTGATCGGGGCGATCTTGATGGTGGGGGCCTGGTCCGGTGCCCTGGGACAATCCATCGCGACGAACGGGGGCTGGCTCATCTTTATCGGCGCATTCCTCTTTTCGGCTGCCCAGGCAAGCAGACGGCAGGCTGCGATGCGGACGTCGTTAGCGTCGGTAACGGTTCGCCAGGTCATGGTCCACCGCGTCGTGACCCTGCAACCGGATATGAGTGTCCAGGAGGCGGTTGATCAGTACTTTGTCGCGCATGGATTTGGTGGATTCCCCGTATGTGAGGAGGGGCAGGTTCTCGGGGTGGTCACAGTGCGAGACATCCAAGCCCTTCCTACCGCACTCTGGCCGTGGCGTCGCGTGCGCGAGATCATGCGCCCGGCTTCGCGGGTATTCTGTATCCCTCCGGACTGGTCCATCATGCAGGCGATGGAACGCATGGTCCAGGGAGGGTGGGATCGTCTCGTGGTGATGGAGAATGAAGTAATCGTGGGGCTCATCACCCAATCGGCTATCGCACATTTCATACAGTTGCATCAGCATGAAATGTGAGTCGGCGAGGGGGACGATTAATCGTTCGCGCGCGTGATGGAAATGTTCTGCGCGATAGAAATACGCAAAAGATGGACCACGAGCAGGAATCCGTAGACGACGCAGAAGAACTTGAAGGTGGCGCGGTAAAAGTCTGTTAAGAGGATGGGGAGACAGAGAGCGAAGAGCAGGCTTGCGATCAGGGTCATGAAGGTCAACTTCTTGCAGAACTCATGGGAAGGCTCCCGCCCGATCAGTTTCAGTGCGCGGGCATAGCGCTCGGCTCGTTGAAGTCGGGCTGCCCGCAGAGCCGTCTCCCCCGCGCCCCAATAGCGCAAATGGAAGTAGCCAGCCAGAATCAAGAGCCAAGGCAGTGCCCACAGAGGCCAATAGGCTGCTCCTCCGTAGGTTTCGCTGCTGATCAAGGCGGCGAAAGAGGGGGCATAGAGCAACCCCAACACGAGCGGCAGGATGCGCTCATCGTTCGGACGTTTGCCCTCCGATCCCCCATGAATCAGTTCCCGTTCAAATAGCGGGTAGCCGTATTTGAGGACCACGAGCGCGATGGCCGCGCTCATGGTTTTGTCAGGAATATAGCGGATCCAGTTCTGGAACCAATTTACAATCCACCAACTCAGACTTTCACCCCAGGTGAACCCCACGAGGGATTCGAGGTAGAGGTGCGCGGTTTGCTCCCATTGGAGTACGCGCAGGCTCACTGATTCGGCGACCTCCGGGTTCAAGGCGAAGGTCGTTTGCTCATGCAGCGCCGCCTGGATAAAGGTTCCCGGCAGGCTCATGACGATCGCGCCGCCGACCCCAAAGATATAGAGGAACCAGGCATGGGACAGGGCGGAAGTGCGTCCCGTGCGGAGATACTTTTGAAAGCCTGTCTGTCTAGCCATCCACCCCCAATAAAACGCGCCGGTTATGTTCACCAGCGACCAGGGGAAAATCATCACATCCGCTCCGGTTTCTGGGTACAACAGCCAGTTCACGACGGAATTCGAGAGAAGGGCGGCGATGGCTCCCCACCAGGGGCCCAAGAGGAAAGCGACCAGCGCCGTTCCCGTCATGTCGAGGAACAGGATGCTGTCCAGATGGCGGCTCAACGTGAGCCCGACGTAGTTGAGGAGCAGGCCGGCTGCGACAATCACGCCGGTTTCGTATAAGAGGAGATAGGAGGCACCGCGGAAGGGTTTATTCGAAAAGAAATCGATCGGGGAAGCGGCGCCGGCGACGGTGCGTTCGGTTGGGGAAGGTGATTTCTGTTCCTTCTTCGCGATCAACCGGCCTCGGATATCCAGCAGCTTCTCCATCACGGTCAACATGGCCGCGACAAAGCCCGTCAGCGTTCCCCCGAGCATGAGCATGTCTTTGCCGAAGTCTTCGGTCATGAGGTGGTTCCCTTAGAATAGTACCGGTTGCCATTCTAGCTACGAATGGATTTCCCCGCCAGCAAAAGCCCAGAAGCCGACAGTCTAATTTGGCTCATCTGGTTGTTCTGGTTTGTCTTGTTCAACCACATAAACGAGACAGAACAGCTCAACCATCCGATCCCTCCCGCTTGACGATCTTCTTATGCTGGCGGATTATTCGGCAAGGCCGCGTCTGGCTGAGAGGATTTCGTGACTGCGGCTGACAGAACCTGCGCGTGTTGCTGGAGGAGGTGAGCGACCTCGGCGCCGATCAGCAAGAGGGCCGCGGAGTAATAGACCCATAAGAGCAGCAGAATGACTTCCAAGAGGGATCCGTAAAGGTGTGCGTACACAGTTGCATAGGTGCTATAGGTCACGAACAAGAGTTTGGCCGAGACCCAAAGTAGACTAAACGTAAGCGCCCCGATCATCGCCTCACGCCATTGCGGCCGACGTCGTGGAACCAGTCGATATAATCCCGTGACTGTGAGGAAGGCCAGCGCGAATGGGAGCGTATAGGTGAGAAACAGATCATGGGCTGCGAGGGCCAGGAGATCGAGCCCCCAGAGTCTTGGCGCGTATCCCGTTAGGAAATTGACAGTCTGTGTCGCGACGTAGGAGAGAAGCAGCACGATTCCTGTCACAGCTAGCGAGGCGACCGCGATGCCGGTTGAAATGAGGGGATGGCGTCGCCAGGTACTCTCAAATACCACGTTCAGCGTATAGTCGAGTTCATAGAACACCAACGTGCCGAACCAGGCGAAGGCCAGAAACACGGCCCATCGGACGGTTTCTAAGGCGCTCACCCGGTGCAATTCATTTGCGACATGCTCTCCCAGCGAGGGGAGGAAGCCCTTAAGAAAACTGAGGAGGACCTGTTCCCCGATCACGCCCTGACTCACGACGAAACTCAGGCCGTAGAGCAAGAGGAAGACGAGGGGGAAGAGGGAGAGCAAGGAGAAAAATGCAAGAGAGGCCGCCAGGCTGGCGCACCCATGCCGTAGAAATGATCGTATGAGGTCTTTGAGAAAACGAAGAGGCTGCATAAGGCGCGACGGGTGAAGGGCTTGAAACAAGCGTAGCACGAGTCGAACTATCGTGCACCTCTTCAGGGTCTCGTCGGGTGAGAGGATTACTTGAGTATCAGGACGGATTGGAGCGCAAAGCTAACAAGAGGGCTGGGGAAGAGGCCGAACAAAATCACGCCGGCGACGGCACAGGCCAACACGAAGGATAAGGCCGGCGAGGTTACGAGGCGTGGCGGCGCGACGGGAGAGGGATTCGGATCGCGCATGTACATCACCATCACCACCCGCATGTAGTAGTAAGCCGACACTGCCGCAAAGATCAGGGCGATGGCAGCGAGCCAGGCCATTCCTGCTTCGACCGCTGCCATGAACACGTAGAATTTTCCGATGAAGCCTGCGGTCGGCGGAATCCCCGCGAGTGAGACCATGAAGACCAGCATGAGAAAGGCCGCGAGCGGCTGGCGCTTTGCAAGTCCTGTAAAATCGTCGATCTCTTCTCCCTCGATTCCGCCTTTCCTAAGCATGCCGATGACGGCGAAGGCTCCGAGCGTCATGAACGAATAGAGGACGAGATAAATCATGACACTCGCGAGGCCTGGCGTTCCCCCGGACGCTCCGACCGCACGGCCTGCCGCCACAAAACCGATCAACGCATAGCCGGCGTGCGCGATGCTGGAATAGGCCAGCATCCGTTTGATGTTGGTCTGCACGATGGCGACGACATTGCCGAGCACCAGGGTGGCAAGGGAAATGAGCAGGAACAGGAGCGACCAATCTGCCTTGAGCCCGCCGAGCCCTTCGACAAAGACACGCATGAATGCGGCAAAGCTGGCGGCTTTTGCGGCCACCGCCATGAAGGCCGTGATGGAGGTCGGGGCGCCCTGATAGACGTCGGGCGTCCACATATGGAACGGAACCGCGGCGAGCTTAAAGCCGAACCCGACTGCCACGAGAATCGTCGCGATCAGCAAGAGGGGGTCATCCGCCCCGCGAGTTCCGATGGCGCTCGCGATTGCCGCCAGCTTGGTGCTGCCGGCCATGCCGTAGAGCAACGAGATGCCGTATAACAGGATCCCCGAGGAGAAGGCGCCGAGTACGAAGTATTTGGCTGCGGCCTCCAGCGAACGAGGCTTAGAACGGTTGAGTCCGGTCATGACGTACAGCGAGAGGGACATGAGCTCGGTGCCGAGGTAAATCGTGAGCAAGTCGACACTGGAGACCATGACCATCATGCCGGAGAGGGCGAGGAGGATGAACCCATAGAATTCGCCGAGGTGTATGCGCTCCGCTTTCAGATAGGGCAGCGACATGAAAATGGTCAGGCCGGTCACGCCATAGAGAAGAATTTTCCAGAATCTGGCATAGGCGTCGATCACCACCAGGTCGCTAAAGGCAGAAACCCGAACATTCAGCACGCTTATCTGCCCGCCGGTGAGCCCGATGCAGAGGGCGAGCGCACTCAAACTCAGCCAGGCCAGGAGATCCCGTCGCGAGGCCGGTGTGATGGGGTCCAGCGCGATGACCAGACAGGCTGTGACGACGACAACGAGTTCGGGAAGCAGGGCCAAGAGGTCAGCGCCGTACAGACTCATCGCGATGTTCCTTGGGTCTTCAGCTGCTCTCCGCCGTCTGCCACCAGTGGCCCTGTCCCTCCGGCGGAGGGGTGGGCGGTTGGCGCGACCTTCGCGCGGGACATGGAGGCAATCGTGTTGGTCACGCTCTGGTGCATCCGACTCACGAGCGGATTCGGAAAGAGCCCGATCAAAAATACCAACAGGGCCAGCGGTACCAGCGTGGCGAACTCCCGTAGGTCGAGGTCCTTGAGCTTCGGGAGGTAGTGCGGGGGAGGGACGCCGAAGACCACTCGTTGGATCATCCATAGGAGATACGCGGCGGCGAGAATGATGCCCAACGATGCAAAGGCAGTCGCGATCTTGCTCCAGAGAAATGCGCCGACGAGCACGAGAAACTCTCCGACAAAGCTATTGGTGCCGGGGAGGCCGAGCGAGGACAAGGTGAAAATCACCAACAGGGTGGCATACTGCGGCATCGGTGAGGCCAATCCGACATTGTCGGCGATCAGCCGGCTGTGGGTGCGTTCATAGATGATGCCGACGCAGAGGAACAGTGCGCCGGTCGTAATCCCGTGGTTGACCATTTGGAGGACGGCTCCTTCGATGCCCTGTTGGTTCAAGACAAACAGACCGAGCGTGACGAACCCCATGTGGCTCACGCTCGAATAAGCGATCAGTTTCTTGAGATCGACCTGGGCCAGCGCCATATAGGCGCCATAAATGATCGCGATGATGGAGAGGGTGACCATCATGGGCGTGAAGGAACGGCTGGCGTCAGGGAGCATCGGGAGACTGAATCGCAGAAATCCATAGGTGCCCATTTTCAGGAGGATGCTGGCCAGGATGACGCTTCCGGCGGTCGGGGCCTCGACGTGGGCATCCGGGAGCCAGGTGTGAAACGGAAACATGGGGACCTTCACGGCGAAGGCAGCGAAGAACGCCAGGAAGAGCCACGTTTGCAGCGAAGCAGGGTAGGTGCCCTGGCTGAGGGCGAGGATATCGAACGTGTGCCCTCCGTAAAAGTACAGGATGAGGATGGCGACCAATAAGAGAACGCTTCCTGCGAGGGTATACAGGAAGAACTTGATGGCCGCATAGAGTCGGTTCGATCCTCCCCAGACGCCGATGAGGAGGTACATCGGAATCAACATGGCCTCCCAGAACACATAAAACAATACGAAATCCAACGCGATGAATACCCCCAGCATGGCCGTTTCCATGACTAGCAGCATGGCCATAAAGCCTTGGACTCTTGTGGTGATCGCATTCCAGGATACTAAGACGCAGAGGGGCATGATCGCGGCGGTCATCAAAACCAGCGGGAGGCTGATCCCGTCGAGACCCAGGCTGTAGTAGATGGGAGGGGCCGTGATCCAGGCGAAATGTTCGGTGAACTGCATCTGACTGGCTTGTGGATCAAAGAGCCACCAGAGCGGGAGGGCAACGAGCAGATCAGCCAGGGTCGCGGCCAGTGCAATCCATCGTGCGTTCGATTCCGTCACGAAATACATCGGGATGGCTCCCACAAGGGGAAGCACGAGGAGGAGTGAAAGCCAGGGAAATCCGCCGCTGTACATAGGACCTCAGAACATCAAAAAGACGGTCAGGACCACGACAATCCCAAGCGCCATGCCGAGCGCATAATGTTGCGTCTGTCCGCTTTGCATGAGCCTCAGGAGCCACCCCCCCCAGGCGATTGCGCGCGCCACGCCGTTCACAGCACCATCGATCACCTTCACATCCACGCGCTTCCACAGTTCGGTTGCGGCAGAAAAATTGGGGCGGACGATGGCTCGATCGTAGGCCTCGTCGACATACCATTTATTCAATGAACCCTGATACAACGACTGCCAGCGCCGAGCGAACTGATCCGGCAGTGTTGGGTTGAGGACGTAGACATAATAGGCCCCGGCGATCCCGAGCAATCCCATACTCGTGGCCAGCACCATGATGCCGATAGCGGCTCCTCCTTCGTGAGCGGCGCCTGCGCTTGTCTCGAACATCGGTCCAAGAAACTCCGGAATGCCAAGATAGCCTGTGACGATGCTCAGGATTGCCAGGATCATCAGTGGCACGGTCATGGTTTTCGAAGGTTCGTGTACGTGGTCTGCATGATGGGGATCGACATGCGAGGGGCCCCAAAACGTGACGAAGACCAGTCTGAAGCTATAGAACGCCGTCATCAAGGCAGTCACGAGGCCGAGCACGGTCAGGAGCTGACCGAGGGGGCCGGTCGACCAGGCGGAGACCAATAGTTCGTCCTTGCTAAAAAATCCGGACGTCAAGGGGAATCCGGCCAGCGCGAGCGAGCCCACCACGAACGTCCAATAGGTGACCGGCAATTTGTCCTTCAACCCGCCCATGCGCCGCATGTCCTGCTCGTGATGCAGGGCGATGATGACGGACCCGCACCCGAGAAACAGGAGGGCTTTGAATGCCCCGTGGGTCAGGAGATGGTACATGCCGGCGGCATAGGCACCGAGACCGCAGGCCATCATCATGTAGCCGAGCTGACTGACCGTCGAATAGGCCACGATCCGCTTGATGTCGGTCTGGGTCAAGGCGATGGTGGCCCCGACGACCATGGTCACTCCTCCGGTGAGCGCCACGACCGTCATGGCGGTCGGAGACAGGTTATAGAGCGGAGCCAATCGCGCGACCAGAAACACGCCCGCCGTCACCATCGTCGCAGCGTGAATGAGCGCTGAGATAGGAGTCGGGCCTTCCATCGCATCCGGCAGCCAGACGTGGAGCGGCACTTGGGCCGATTTACCGACTGCGCCGGTGAAGAGGAGGAGGCAGATCAGCGTCAGCACGGAGACGTCCCAAGTCCCTCCAAACGGCCCGAGGACATTCATGACGTCGCCTGCAGACTCGTGCGCTCGGGCAAAGATTTCGTGATAATCGAGTGATCCAAAGCTGTACCAAACCAACAGGAGGCCGAGCATGAAGCCGAAATCGCCGACGCGGTTGACGATGAAGGCCTTGGTGGCGGCGGCGCAGGCAGCCGGACGATCGTACCAGTGGCCGATGAGCAGATAGGAGCAGAGACCGACTGCTTCCCAGAAGATGAAGAGTTGAAGCAGGTTGTCCGCCATCACCAACATCAGCATCGAGAAGGTGAAGAGGGCGATGTAGCTGAAGAAGCGGGCATAGCCCGGATCTCCGTGCATATACCCGATGGTATAGATGTGGACGAGTGAACTGACGATCGTGACGAGGAGCAGCATGACGGCGGTCAGCCGGTCGATGGAGAAACCGATGTGAATATCGAGTGTGCCCGAGGTCAGCCAGGTGTAGAGAGGGAAGCTCGTCTGGTGACCGCCTGCCACGTCGAAGAAGACCAGGAGAGAGAGTAGGAATGACACGACTACCGCTGGCACAGCGACGAGATGGGCCTTGTCCTTGATCCAATGTCCGAAGAGCCCGAGAATCAGGAACGAAGCCAACGGAAAAAGCGGAATGAATTCGTAGGTCATCGAGCCCGTTCTACCATTTCAGCAACTGAAATTCGTCGATGTTGATTGTGGACTTGGCTCGATACAAGGCAATGATGATGGCCAACCCGACTGCGACCTCTGCAGCGGCGACCGTGAGGGCAAAGAAAACGAAGACCTGCCCTGCGACATCGTGGAAGTACTGTGAAAAGGCGACGAAGTTGATGTTCGTCGCATTCAACATCAATTCGACCGACAGCAAGATGATGATGATATTCCTGCGAAGCAACACTCCGACGACGCCGGTCAGGAACACGATGCCGCTCAGCACGAGATAGTAGGACAACGGGACCGTCATGATTCCGCGGGCTCCCCCAGGTCTTTTTTGGCCAGGATGATCGCGCCAATCATCGCGACGAGCAGAATCAAGGATGCCACCTCGAAGGGAAACAGATAGGTGGAGTAGAGCACGTCACCGATCGCTTCGGTATTCCCGGCTTCCCCGACGGTGGTTTCCGTGCCGGTCACCACGACAGGGGTCGTCCAGCCCTTCAGCGCCATGAGGATGACGGCCTCGATGACCAGCGCCAGCCCCACTGCAGCAGCCATGGGCCATTGACGATGGTAACGGTCATCCTGTCGCAGGTTCAGCAACATGACGACGAAGAGGTATAAGACCAAGATAGCGCCGGCGTAGACGACGATCTGAACGGCGGCGAGGAATTCCGCGTGGAGCGTGACATAGAGCCCCGCCACGTGAAAAAACATGATCAGCAGTGCCAGCACACTGTAGATAGGATTGCGCAACGCGACGACGAGCACCGATGCGGCGGCGATCACGAAAGCAAAATAAAAAAAGAACACCTGTTCCATCAATTAGGTCTCTTAGGACGGCTTTTGCGGCAGGTGTTTGAACGCGACGTTGAAGAACGCCACATTCCGGTGTTGGAGCTCCAACTGCTTCTCGCGCACGGGGAACGACCGGTCGCCGATGGCGAGCAATTGTTCCTTGTTGAGGTGCAGCTGTCGCTTGTCGTACACCGCCCACTCGAATTCACGCGTCATGCCTAGGGCATCCACCGGACAAGCATCGACGCACAGCCCGCAAAACAGGCAGCGGGTCATGTCCATGTAATATTCCTTGGAGTAGCGCTTCGTCGGTTCGCCCGGCACCTCGGCGCTGACCACGCGAATCACCCGCGACGGGCAAGCGGCTTCGCACAGATCGCAGCCGACACATTTTTCCGTCCCGTCGTCGTACCGCAACAAGGCCAGCATCCCGCGATAATTGTCCGGCAGTGCCCGTTTTTCATGCGGGTACTGCAGGGTGATAGGGCGGTAATGCAACAGGTGCGACATCGTCGCTTTCATTCCGACGAGGAGTTCGTAGAAGGTGATGGTCTTGACCCAAGCCGTGAAGTTCATGTTTGTCTGGTTTATTTGGTTGCTCTGGGTCGTCCGGTTTGCTTCGTACCAGACAAGCCATACACACACTCAATGAACTCAATACCCGCGTCAGCCCCTTGGGAAGAAATACGCGGTGATGGCCGTAACGATGATGTTGGCCAGCGCGATCGGCAACATGACCTTCCAGCCGAACCGCATTAATTGATCGTAGCGCAGTCGGGGCAATGTGGCCCGTAACCAGAAGAACAGGAAGAGGAACAGATAGACTTTAAATGTGAACCAGGCGACGCTTTCCACCCAGGCCAGCCGTTCGAGGCCTACATACCCGAGGATCGTGCCGGGATAGGGGGCGTTCCAACCGCCCAAAAACAGCGAGGCGGCGACGCAAGACACGAGGACCATATTGGCGTATTCAGCGATGAAGAAGAAGGCGAAGCGCATGCCGCTGTACTCTGTGAAGAATCCTGCGACCAATTCGCTTTCTGCTTCCGGCAGGTCGAACGGGACACGATTGGTCTCGGCCACGGCAGAAATGACGAAGACGACAAAGGCGAAAATTTGGGTATGGATAGGAAAAAATCCGTCGGGGCGTGCTCCCCAGATGAACCAATGCCAGAAGCCGCCTGCCTGAGCTTCCGTGATCTTCACGAGGCTTAGAGATCCTGCGAGCAGCAGCACGCCGACGATGGCAAGCCCGACGTTCAATTCGTAACTGATGACCTGGGCCGCGGAGCGCAAGCCTCCCAGAAGTGAGTACTTGCTGTTTGATGACCAGCCTCCCAGGATAATGCCGTAGGCGCCGATCGAGGCAAACGCCAGGATATACAAGATCCCGATGTTGATGTCGCTGATTACGAAGGGTTTGACCGTGATCCCGAAGACGTCCAGGGTCATGTCCGGGCCGAAGGGGATGACGGCGAATCCGATCATGGCTGGGACCATGGCCAGGATCGGCGCCAGGGTGAACATGGCTTTGTTCGCGCCGGCTGGCACGATGTCCTCTTTGAAGAACAATTTGAGGCCGTCCGCGATCGGCTGGAGGATTCCATAGGGACCGACTTCCATCGGGCCCATGCGATCCTGCATCCAGCCGAGTACCTTCCGTTCGGCCA
>Ga0209048_10003930_pt1 | contig 14310 bp, 13 predicted proteins | sample FrelakmetCRP12CR_FD_187146 | JGI IMG/M metagenome (GOLD analysis project Ga0209048, IMG submission 187146) | Freshwater lake sediment microbial communities from the University of Notre Dame, USA, for methane emissions studies - CRP12 CR (SPAdes)... | ecosystem: Environmental > Aquatic >... | reverse complement strand
CGGGCGCTACCTCTGCAACGCAGCCGGGCACATGGAAGATGACGCGAGCCTCACCCGCGCGTACCTCTCCTACAACCACTCGGACGCGTACGCCGCAGAGGTGCTGAACTTCGCGCGCAACTATCAGCACCTCGGGATCCCGAAGGCGTCCGGCTGATCGGACGCGACCCCTTATGGGGCGGGAGCGTCGCGCTCGTCGAGTTGGCGCTGTTCCCAACGTCGCGTGAGCGGGGCCGCGGCGAGCCCGAGCGCCCAGGCGATCACGATCATCGCCCAGAGCGGAACCCCGAAGAGCCACAGCAGGAACACCGTGGCCACGAACGCGATCACCGCATCGACGGCGACGTGCATGAGGTACGGCCGGGGATCACGACGGAGCCGAGGCGCGCCCGGGCCTCCACCCCCGTTGGCGCCCGCGTTGGCGCCCGGATCGGCCGTCATGCAGTCGGGTTCAGCTCGCTGATGGTGGCACCCTTGCGGTGCGCGAACCGACGTCCCTTCGCCACCGGCTCGGTGTCGACACCGATCGCCTCGGCCCGCAGGGCCCCGACGGTGCAGTGCTCACGCGGTCGGATCGAGAACGGGTCGTAGCGGAACTCGCGCATCGCGTTGAGGTGCGTGAGCGCATCGATCTCCGGATCGGTGAGATCGGTGGTGGCGAACTCCTCCTGCAACCGCTCGGGTGCGTTGGGCCAGTTGGCGTCGGAGTGTGGGTAGTCGATCTCGACGGTCACCTTGTCGATGCCGATGTGATCGCGCACGAGCTTCAGCCCGATCGGATCGGAGATGAAGCACAGGATCACGTGATCCATGAAGTACTCGGCCGCGGTTTGGGACCCGAAGTCGGCCCCCGTCCACGCCTTGTGCGTGCGGTACGTGTGATCGAGCCGCTCGAGGAAGTACGGCACCCAGCCGATGCCGCCCTCGGACAGGGCAATCTTGACGTCGGGGAACTTGCGCCAGATCGGCGAGTGGACGAGATCTGCTGCGCACTGCACGAGCGCCATCGGCTGGAGCACGATCATCACGTCCATCGGCGCGTCGGGCGCGGTGACCACGAGCTTCGACGATGAGCCGATGTGCATGCAGACGACCATGCCGGTGTCGGAGCACGCCTTCCACACCGGGTCCCACGTATCGGAGTGCAGGCTCGGCAACCCGAGCGGTACGGGGTTCTCGGGAAAGGTGATCGCGTGGCATCCCTTCTTCGCGACCCGTCGGATCTCGGCTGCGGTCACCTCGGGGTCCCAGATGGCGGGAATCGCGAGCGGGATGAACCGCTCGGGTGCATGACCGCACCACTCGTCGATGTGCCAGTCGTTGTAGGCCTCGGTGAGGATGCGCGCCGCGGCCTTGTCCTCGAGCGCACCGAAGAGGCGCCCCGCGAAGCCCGGGAGCGACGGGAAGTTCAGCGACCCGAGCACGCCGTTGGCGCTCATGTCGAGCACCCGCTTCTCGACGTCGAAGCAGCCGGGTCGGATCTCGTCGAAGGACGTCGGGTCGATGCCGTACTCCTCGCGCGGCCGCCCGGCGACCGCGTTGAGCCCGATGTTGGGGATCTCCATGCCCTGGAAGTCCCACACATCGGTGCCGTCGTCCTTGTGCACGACGCGCGGCGCCAGGTCGCGGTACTTCTCGGGGAGGTGGCGCTCGAACATGTCGGGTGGCTCGACGACGTGGTCGTCGACGCTCACGATGATCATGTCGTTCTTGTCCATCCGGGGCCTCCTGCTCGAACCGACGCCGGTCGGTCTGACGCCGCGTCAGGCTATCGCCGGAGTGCGTGGCCTTCATCACGAACCCTCACCTCAGGGGGTCCGGCCCGCGTACCGGGCTTCAAACCCGGCCTTCGACCAACGCGCGCGGCCCGCGCAGCACTTCTCGGTACGGCCTGGGCCGTCGCCGTCGCGTCGGCGTACTTCGGGACGTCGCCCGAACATCCACGCAGCTGAGGCCGTCGTATCCTGCACTGGCGTCCAGGCGTTTGGTCGTGGGGACAGCTCCGGTGGTGATGGTCACCGTGCTCGGAGGCATCGGGTTGCTCGCCGAGCCCGCGCGCGCGATCCCTCCCGGCGGCGAGAGGCTCACCGTGAAGACGTGGAACCAGACGTTCGTCGACACCAGTCGTTCGACCGCGAGTGGCCCGACGAGGCCGGAGCTGCCCGAGCGCACACTCGTCACCACCATCTACCGGCCGACCGGCGGCGGGCCGTTCCCGCTCGTCGTCTTTTCGCACGGATCCGACGGGCACCCCGACAAGTTCACCGAGCTCCTCGGCGCCTGGGCCGAAGCGGGCTACGTCGTCGCGGCGCCCGCGTTCCCGCTCACCAACAGCCGGGTGCCGAAGAACGAGCAGGTCGTGGGCGACGTCGCGCAACAACCGGCCGACGTGTCGTTCGTGATCGACCAGATGCTCCGGCTCAACCGGAGCCGCACGAGCCGCCTGCACGGAACGATCGACCCGAAGCGCATCGGTGCAGGCGGGCTCTCGCTCGGTGGTGCGACGACCTACGGCGTCACGTTCAACGAGTGCTGTCGCGACCGGCGGATCCGTGCCGCCGAGGTCCTCGACGGCGTCCTGCTCCCGATGGGCGACGGACGCACCCAGACGCGCCTCGACGGCCACGTCCCGCTGCTCATCGCGCACTCGGACGCCGATCCGGCATTGCCGTACTCGCGTGCGCAGGCAACCTTCGCGGCGGCTGCACCACCGGTCTGGTTCGTCACGCTGCACGGCGCGTCGCACGCGACCCAGTGGGAGAACGACCCGACGCCGTACGACCAGATCGGGATCAAGGTCACGATCGACTTCTGGAACGCGACCCTCCGTGGTGACCATGAACGGGCCTTCGCCCGCCTCGTGCAGGATGCCACCGTCACCGACCTGAGCTCGATCGAGGTCCGCCGGTAGCGGCTCAGCCTCTGAGCAACGCCCCGGGCGTCGCGCCCGTCCACATGCCGTCCTCGAGCAGGGTCTCACCGTTGACGATCACGGCGCGGTAGCCCTCGGCGTCGACCACGTAGCGGCCCGAGTCGGCGGGGAAGTCGCGCACGTACCGGGGCGAGTCGGGGGTCGAGAGGCGGTCCCGGTCGATCAGGAGCAGATCGGCCGCGGTGCCCTCGGTGATCCGGCCCCGATCGCTGATGCCGGCGGCCCGGGCCGGGATCGATGTGAGCCGGGCGACGGCCTGCTCGAGTGTAAGGGGGTCCGGGACCCACTCGGTGAGGAGCCGGGTCGTGTAGTCGGCGCCGCAGAAGGAGAGGAGGTGCGCGCCGCCGTCGGAGCTCCCGGCCATGACGACGGGGGACTCGATCATCCGCCGGGTCGCGTCACGCCGGCGGGCATCGGGCGGCGCCGCGAGCACGAACTGGGTGCGCAGGTCCTCGTCGAGGGAGAGGTCGAGGAACGCGTCGAGCTCGTCGGCGCCGGTGGCCTCGGCGACCTCGGTCACGGTCTTGTCGAGCCACGTTCGGTTGCGTTCGTGCTCGACGGTCTCGACGCGCAGCACCTGCCACACGAAGACGAACGACCGGCCCTTGGGATCGGCGATCTCGGTGCGCATCTGCGCGCGCAGCGCCGGGTCGCGTAGCCGCTCGGCGCGCGCCGCGGGAGGAAGCGTGAGGGTGTCGCGAAAGCTCGGCATCTCGTCGAAGAGGAATGTGGAGTCGAGCGAGAAGTGTGCGCCCTGACGATTGCTCGCGAACATCGGGTGCAGCTCGAGCCCGTCGGCGGATGCGGTCTCGGCGAACTCCAGGCTGCGGGTCCAGCCATCGGGGGCGTGCGGCATCATCGTGAGCGTGTTGAGGTGCACCGGGCGACCCGAAGCCTCCGCCATCGCCCGGATCAGGGACCGGTCCGCGTCGGAGTAGCCCTCGAGGAACGTGCGAGGGATGAACTCGATCGAGCCGCGCCCGAACTCGGCGAGCACCCCGGCGAGCGCGATCAGCTCCTCCGGCGCGGCGTGGTTCGACGGCACGCCGCGCCCGTCGTGGGCCACGTGCAGCTCGAGTTGGGACGAGGTGAACCCGATGGCGCCGTCGCGCATCGCGGCGCGCACCAAGTCGGCCATGGCGGTGATCTCGTCACCGTTCGCGACGCGCTCGGACGCGTCGTCACCCATCACGAAGCGTCGCACCGCGCAATGGCCGACGTTCGCACCGACGTTGACCCCGACGCGACCTTCGAGCCCGCCGAGGAAGTCGCCGACGCCACCCCCGGCGAACGAGACACCGGTCGCCAGCGCGTCGGCCGACATGCCTTCGACGCGCGACAGCATCTGGAGCAGCCACGGCACGTCTTCCGGCTTCGACGGCGCGATCGTGAAGCCGCAGTTGCCGGTGAGGAGCGTGGTGACGCCGTGCCACGACGCGGGCGACGCGGTCGGGTCCCAGTGCAGCTGCGCGTCGTAGTGGGTGTGGATGTCGACGAAGCCGGGTGTGACGAGCAGGCCGTCGGCGTCGAGCTCGCGTGTCGCGGGCCCGTCGATCCGGCCGACCGTCACGACCCGCCCGTCGCGCACGCCGACGTCGGCCGTGCAGGCCGGCGCGCCCGTCCCGTCGACGACCGTGCCGCCGCGGATGACGAGATCGAGATCCGCTCCGTTGTCGCGGGTTGGGGCGTGTTCAGGTGGGCTCATGCGGGGTGGGACAGGCCGTACATGTCGAGCGCGTTGAGCCCGAAGAGTCCCTTGCGCTCGGGGTCGGGCAGGTGGCCGTTCTGCTCGATGAGCTCCTCGACGACGCCGGGGTACTTGGCGTCGTTGTGGGGGAAGTCCGACGCCCAGATGAAGTGGTCGCCGCCCACGACGGCCGCGAGGGGACCGGCGGTGCGCTCACCGGGATCGAAGCTGATCCAGCACTGGCGGCGGAAGTACGCCTCGGCGTTGACGCTCATCGGCGCCGCGGCCCACGAGTAGCTCTCCTCGAACTCGTTGAGCCGGTCCATCCAGTGCGCGATCCACCCGCCGCCGCTCTCGAGCACCGCGACCTTGAGGCCGGGGTGGCGTTCGAGGACCCCGCCGTAGACGAGGTTCGACAGCGTCACCATCTGGTCGATCACGGGGATGAGCGCGTGGTGGGTCCCCGGCGCCATGAGGTGCATCATCTGGCGCGAGGCACCGGGCATGTCGGGCATGCCCGCGATGTGCAGCCCGAGCGCGAGGCCCGTCTCCTCGAGCGCGTCCCACACCGGGTCGTACACCGGGTGGTGGAACGGTTGGTCGTTGTACGGGTTCGGGCGACAGAACCCGGCGACGAGGCCGCGGTCGCGGATGCGGTGCACCTCGAGCGCGGCTTCGCCCGGGTCCTGCATGGGGAGCGCACCGACGCCCTTCAGGCGATCGGGGGCCGCCGAGCAGAACTGCGCGATCCAGTCGCTGTAGACCGCGCACGAGTGCACCGCGAGCTCGGGGTCCTTGATGCCGCCGAGCTTGAGGCCGAGCCCGGGGTACATCACGCTCAAGTCGATGCCCTCGGAGTCGAGGACCTTCACGCGCTCGTCGGGGTCGAACCCGGCGGGGTTCAGGCTCTCGTAGTGGCGGCCCTTGCCGAAGTCGACATAGGACTCGCCCGCATTCCCGAGGCCGACGAGGCCGCGGTCAGTGGCCATGCCGTCCTCGACCCAGCACTCGTCGTAGCCGGTCGACTCGTTCCATCGCAGGCGGATTCCCCGGTCCCGGTAGCGCTCGGGGAGGTTGCGCTCCCACAGGTCGGCCGGCTCGCAGACGTGGCCGTCGGCGTCGACGATGTAGTCGTCGGCGGCCCGGGGCGAGGAAGGCGCGGGAACGGTCTTGGCTGGAGTCATGGGCCCAGCGTCTCGCGGGTCGGCGGCCCGGTCAACCGACCCCGAGGGTGGGACCCCCGTCCCGGCACCTGATGCTCGGGGTTCTCGGCGTGCCGCAGGTCCAGCGTGTGCTCAGCGAACGGTGATCGTGCCTTCCATGCCGCCGTCGCGGTGGCCGGGGAGCGTGCAGAAGTAGGTGTACTTCCCGGGCTTGTCGATACGGAGACGTGCGGTCGTCGTCTCGCCGCCGCCGACGTCGGCGACGCGCCCGAGTCCGTCGATCGCGAAGTCGTGCGACGAGTCCGCCGAGTGCAGCCGGAGCGCGATCTCCTCGCCCTGCTTGACGCTGAGGTGGTCGGGCGCGAACGCGAAGTTGCTCGCCCGCACGGTGATCGGGCGGGCGCCCGCTTCGGGTGCGCCGCCTGTGCGCCCGGCGATCTTGCCGGTCTCGACGTCGCCACCCGAGCACGCGGCGAGGAGGAGCGCGCCGGCGATCGCGGCGCTCCGGGCGAGGATGCTCCGTCCACCCGTCGAGCCGTTCACGCGTGGGCTCATTCCCCGGGTCGTTCGATGATCTGTGCCGTGGCGTCCTCGTCCAGCGGAGCCTCGGGCTGCACCTCGATCGTGTCGATGAGCACACCGGGCGGCACGCTGAGCACGGTCGCGACCGCTCGCGCGATCGCCTCGGGCTCGAGGATGCCGGCATGGCGCTGCAGTCCGAAGCGGGGCCAGTACGTCATGAGGTCCTCGAGCTCGTCCACCGGCCAGCCGAACCCGAACTCGCTGAGGGTCGGGCCGACCCGCACCACGGTGGAGCGGATCCCCGTTCCTTCGCACTCGAGGGCGATCGAGTGCGCGAGCGCCTCCAGCCCCGCCTTGGTGGCGGTGTAGGTCGCCAGGCGGGGTCGGGCGTGGCGAGTGGCGTCGGAGGTGATGAACACGATGTCGCCGCGCGCGCCGCGTTCGCGCAGCGTGGAGATGAGGAGCCGGCTGGTCAGGATCGGACCGAGCAGGTTCGTCTCGACCTCGCGTTGGATCGCCTCGGGTGGCGTGTGATGCAACCAGCCCGGGGTTGCGAGACCGGCGTTGTTGACGAGCGCGTCAATCGGGCCCAGCTCGGCTTCCACCGCGGCGAAGCACGCATCGATCGAGGCGGCATCAGTTAGGTCGAGCGCGTGGGCGAACGCGGCGCCACCGGCGTCGCGCACTGCCCTCGCCGTCTCCTCGAGGCGGTCGACGCGCCGAGCACCGAGCCCGACTCGCCAGCCGAGGCGTCCGAGCTCGACGGCGATCGCCACGCCGATGCCCGAGGAGGCCCCGGTGACCAGCGCGGTCCGTTCGTCGCTCACGTCGCTTCGCTCCTGTCACACGTCGGATGCCACCACGATCGGTCCACCGACAGTAGGGGACTCAGCCGAGACCACCCCACGCGACGACGTCGCCGGCAGCCTCCACGAGCAGCCTGGTGTCGTCCAGGGCCACCGGGATCTCCAGCGTCGTGACCCCGGGCGCGCCCAGGGCCGCGGCGATCTCAGCGCGGTGCTCGTCGGCGCGTCGCAGCCGACCAATTGAGCCCCAGACGACGAGGACCAGGTCGAGGCCCTCCTTCGTGGCTGCGGCGCATGCTGACGCGGTCGCATCGTCGAGCGGTTCGGTCGTCAGCGCGATCGCCGGACGCCCTGCCCGCGCCGCCTCGACGGCGAGCCGCACGGCCGCACCGGGCTCCCGTCGGGCCGGGACGACGACGCGGCGGGCCTCACCCGGAGCGAGCGCCGGGGTGGGAAAGGTGCGCGCGACCCAGAGCCCGGCGACACCCGGGTCCGCTGCGACGAGCCCGCCCGGGGGCAGGACCGCGCCGAGGTCGGCGACCGCACGGGCCGGGTGCAGCGGCACCTTGTCGTCGACGAATCCCGGTTGCGCGATGGCGGCGAGCCTCGGGTACAGCTGGTTCTCGAGGGGCCGGATCGTGGCCGGCACCGGCATCGGCGCCCTCGCGAGCTCGACAAGATCGCGAGGGTCGATGTCGAGCACCGGCGCGAGCGCGAAGTGGGCGCGCGGGGACTCGGCGTCGTCGATGCCCGTCGCGATGATCGCGTCGGCGTCGGACCAGCCGAGCAGCTCGAAGTCCCTCGCCTGCAGGCCGCAGGTTCCGAGGTGATGAGGACTATCCCAGTTGAACGCGCCCTTGGCGCCCCACGTGTTGGCGACCCCGAGGGCGCGGGCGGTAGCGAAGTCGCGGAGGCCGGTCAACGCGCCGGTATCGATGACGCCCGGGCCCGCGAGCACAACGACGCGTCCAATCGGGAGCTCGGGAGCGGCCACGCGTGCCATCGTGCCATGCCGTCTACGATCCCCGCCGTGCGCACGGGCTTCCAACGAGCGGTGTATCTCCATGAGGTCATCGATATCGTCGGTGAGGGCGCAATGCGTTACATGGAGCTCACTGCCGCGCGTGGTGCGGGAGACGCGTCGGGCGGGACCCTCGAGCTCGTGGGCACCTGGTACACGATGGGCTCGACGGGTCGCTGGCCCCAGGTGATCAACCTGTGGGAGTGCGTCGACGGCTGGGACGGTTGGCGCGCGCTCATGGAGCGGACCAACCTGCGCCGTACGACGACTCCCGAGCTCGAGGAGTGGTGGCGCGAGGCACTGGTGAATCGGTCGGGTGGCTTCGATCGGGTCATGGCCGGCGCACCGGGCTCGCCGACGCTCGCGGACCTGCGCGACAGCGGGATCAAAGGGAGCGTGTTCGTGCACGAGCTGTCGCGTTGTAAGCCGGGCGCTGCGCTCGACTACCTCGCGGCCGTGCGGGACGAGTGGGCGCCGATCGCCGCGGACTACGGCCATGTGCCCGTCGGGCAGTACGAGGTCCTCCTCACCGACACCGAAGTGATGACGATCTGGGCACTGAGCCCGCAGGCGCACTGCGACCTCATGGCTGCTGCGACCGATGGCACCGACGAGCGGATCGCTCGTTGGCGGGCGCAGGCGCGCGACTACTTGACCGAGTGGCGCGAGGAGCTCATGACGCCCTATCCCGGCACGCTCCTGTCGTCCGGCGACACGCTCTAGCCTGCGTCACCGTGAGCACGGAAGTGGTCGCGCTCGACGGGCGGGCGCTCGGCAAGCGCGGTGCATTGACCCGCCGTCGACTCCTCGATGCGACCGCCCGCTTGCTCGAGGACCACGGCGTGCGCGACCTGCGAGTGGTCGACATCGCGCGCGCGGTCGGCACGTCGCCCGCAAGCTTCTACCAGTACTTCCGCGACGTCGAAGAGGCGGTCCTTGCGCTGGCGGAAGAGGCGGGCGAGGAGCTCGCGCCGTTGCACGACCTGCTCGCGCGGGACTGGGCCGGCGAGCGGGGGCTCGCCGGCGCCCGCGACCTGCTCGATGCCTTCGTCGACTATTGGGATGCCCATCGAGCCGTCCTGCGGACACGGAACCTTGCGGCGCAAGAGGGTGATCAGCGATTCCGGGCGGTGCGAATCGAGTCGTTGCGGCCGCTGCTCGAGGGCCTGGCGGCGAAGGTGACCGAAGCGCAACGCTGCGGTCGCGTCGACGCGGCGTTTACGCCGATCGCGGCGGCTTCCGCCCTCGCCGCGATGATGGAGCGCATGGCGGCGTTCCATGCCGATCTGGAGCCGTTGGGCATCCGACGCGGCGACCTGATCGAGACGACGGCCCGGATCGTGCACCAGACCGTCACCGGGTCACCTGCCTAGCCGACGGGCGCCCGCGTTGGTGTCACCGCGAACTCGAGGTCACGGCCGAAGACCTTCTCGAACAGCTCGCGCTTTCGGCGCGCACCCCAGAGCTCGAGCTCGCAATCGTCGCGCGCGGTGATCCGCACGACCGCAAGGGACGGGCCGACACGCACGTCGACGTGCTCGACGGTTGCGCTTCGGCTTCGATCCAGGCCGTCGGCGATCCGAAGGAGTGCTGTGAGCGGTCGCAGGCGGGACTCGTCGAGGAGCGGGAGCTCGTCGGTCGTCTTGGGCTGACCGCGTCGGTGCCAACGAGCGAGGCCGGCGAGGAGCTGGACTTCCTCGGGGGTGAAGCCACGGAGCTGCCCGTGCCGGATGAGGTACGCGCCGTGCTTGTGGTGCCCCTGTGAGGCGACGTGCTCTCCGATGTCGTGGAGCAGCGCGCCGTACTCGAGCAGCTCGCGGTCGTCGGACGACAGCCCGTGGAGCTCCTGAGTGTGATCGAAGAGCTCACACGCGAGTGCGGCGACGTGGCGGGCGTGATCGTCGGCGACGTTGCAGCGGCGCGCGAGCGCCTCGACGGACGCGCGGCGGATCGCGCGTGGATCATCGGACCACTCGGCCGGATCACGCCGGGCGATCGCGTCGAGAACGATCCCTTCGCGCAGCGCCCACTCGCTCACGATCATGTCGTCGATGCCGAACAGCTCCATCGCGGTCGCGAGAAAGAGCGATCCGGCCGTGATGAGGTCGACACGGCGCGCCTCGAGCCCTTCGAAGCGCAGTCGCGTGGCGGCGTCCGACGAGAGGATCTGTTTGTGGAGCGCCAAGAACTCGTCGCGGGTGAACGTCAGCTGGTTGAGCGAATCGGGAACGTTCTCGTTGCGGCGCGCGGCGACCATGTGGCCGAGGTCCTCCAGGGTGCCGCTACTCCCGACGAAGCGCTTCGGCTCGAAGCGGGCGACCTCCTCGGCGACCGGCTCGAGGATCTCGACGAGGTGCGCGCGGAGGCGGCGGTGCGCGTCCTTGGAGATCGGGTCGGTGGTGACGAACTCGGCGGTGAGGCGCCCGACTCCGAGATGCTCGCTGGTTGCCCAGTACAGGCGGCTCGCGTCGCCCACCATGATCTCGACGCTGCCCCCGCCGAGGTCGAAGCACAGCGCCGGCGCAGGCTCCAGCAGCACGCTCGCGCGCACCGCTCCGAAGATCAGCTCGGCCTCGCGGCGTCCACTGATCACCTCGACCGCGATGCCCGTCTCCGCCTCGATACGGTCGACCACCGCGTCACCGTTCGCGGCCGAGCGGATCGCGCTGGTCGCGCAGGCGTGGATCTCGGTGGCTCCGGCCGCCTCGGCGAGGAGGGCAAACCGGCGAACGGTCGCGATCGCCACCTCGAGGGCTGCGTCGGTGATGCGGCCGTGACGGGCGACGACGTCGCCGAGGCGGATCATCGCCTTCTCGGTCGTGATCTTCTCGAACCCTCCGTCGGGATGGGTGTCGGCGATCAGCAGGTGGAAGGAGTTCGTGCCCAGGTCGAGCGCGGCAATCCGCACGATGCGAGGGTAGCGGTACGCTCGTCGGAGATCGGACACCGACGGTCACGTCCGGCGCACGCGACGGGAGGAACGAGAGCCATGGCCGAGATGCAGGCAGAGCACCGGATGCTGATCGACGGCAAGCTGGTCGAGGCCGCGTCGGGGCGAACGTTCGCCAACGTCAACCCGGCGACCGAGGAGGTCATTGGGCAGGTCGCCGACGGCGGCGCCGACGACATGGAGCAGGCCGTCGCGGCGGCCCGGTGCGCGTTCGACGACACCGACTGGTCCACGAACCGGGAGTTGCGCACCCGATGCCTCCAGCAGCTCAAGGACGGGCTCGATCGTCACCGCGAGGACCTGCGGCCCCAGATCGTCGCCGAGGTCGGCACACCGATCGCGCTTACCTACGCGATCCAGCTCGACTCGTGCATCGACGACCTCCAGTACGACATCGACATGATCGAGGCCTACCAGTGGGAGCGCGACCTCCCGGTCAACGAGTTCATGGGCACGACCAGCGCACGCAAGGTCTTCCATGAGGCAATCGGCGTGTGCGGCGCGATCACACCCTGGAACTTCCCCTTCATGCTGAACCTCTCGAAGATCGGGCCGGCGCTGGCCGCGGGTAACACAGTGATCTTGAAGCCTGCACCCGACACGCCGTGGAGCGCGACCGCGATCTCGAAGATCGTGGCCGAGGAGACCGACTTGCCCGCCGGCGTGCTCAACATCGTCACCGCGGGCGACAAGGCCGAGGTCGGCGAGGTGCTCACCGGTGACCGCCGCGTCGACATGGTCAGCTTCACGGGCTCCTCGACCACGGGACGCCGGATCATGGCGCGCGGCGCCGACACGCTGAAGCGGGTCTTCCTCGAGCTCGGGGGGAAGTCGGCGAACATCGTGCTCGACGATGCCGACTTCGCGTCGGTGGTCCCCGCCGGTTCGATGACGTGCATGCACGCAGGGCAGGGGTGTGCGATCACCACACGGATGCTCTTGCCCGCCTCGCGCTACGACGAGGGCGTCGAGTTGCTCGAAGCCGCATTCTCCGCGTTTCCGTACGGCGACCCGACCGATCTCTCCAACATGATGGGACCACTCATCAACGAGCGCCAGCGCGACCGCGTGCTCGACTACATCGAAAAGGGCAAAGCCGAGGGCGCTCGTCTGCTCGTGGGTGGGGGACGGCCCGAGCAGCTACCCAAGGGCTACTTCGTCGAGCCGACCCTGTTCGTCGACGTCGATCCCGACGCGACCATCGCGCAGGAGGAGATCTTCGGCCCTGTGCTCGCGGTCTTGCGCTACGAGGACGACGACGATGCAGTGCGCATCGCGAACAACTCGAGCTACGGGCTCTCCGGTTCGGTGGCGTCAGGCTCGCTCGATCGGGCGATGAGCGTGGCTCGGCGGATCCGCACCGGCACCGTGTCCGTGAACGGTGGCCAGTGGTTCGGCCCCGACTCACCGTTCGGCGGATACAAGGACAGTGGGATCGGCCGCGAACACGGCCTGGAGGGATTCGAGGAGTACCTCGAGATCAAGACGATCGGTCTCCCGGTCGAGGCGTAGGCGGTCGAGGGCGTAGGCCGTGGGGGCGTCAGACGAGGCGCTCCCGAACCACGCGGTTCGCGATCCCCTGCCGCGTCGGTGCGGGGAGCCACGCGGCCCCGGCGGCCACCGGCCAAGCGGCGTCCACAGGCGTCACGCTGGTGGCGTGCCCCATGGCCCCGCCGACGCGGGTCTCGGGGAGGAAATACAGTCGGGGGATGGCTGACACGCTGAACTACCTGCCGACCTTCGACACCGTCGAGGAGGAGCGACTCCACCGCAAGCAACGTCTCGCGGCCGCGTTCCGGCTGTTCGGCCGGTTCGGATTCGACGAAGGCGTCGCCGGGCACATCACCGCCCGTGACCCCGAGCTGCTCGACCACTTCTGGGTCAACCCCTTCGGCATGAACTTCTCGATGATCAGTGTCTCGGACCTGATCCTCGTGAACCACCAGGGCAAGGTGGTCGAGGGTGACGCGTTGGTCAACGGCGCGGCGTTCGCGATCCACTCGCAGATCCATGCGGCCCGTCCTGATGTGATCGCAGCGGCGCACGCTCACTCCGTGCACGGCAAGGCCTGGTCCTCGTTGCGACGCACCCTGGACCCTCTCACCCAGGACGCGTGCGCGTTCTACGACGATCACGCGCTGTTCGACGACTTCACCGGCGTCGTGCTCGACCTCGAGGAAGGGAAGCGCATCGCCCATGCGCTCGCCGGCAACAAGGCGGCGATCCTGAGCAACCACGGGCTGCTCACCGTCGGGCACTCCGTGGACGAGGCCGTGTGGTGGTTCATCACGATGGAGCGCACCTGCCAGGCCCAGCTGCTCGCCGAGGCCGCCGGGTCACCAGTGCTCATCGACGCGCCACACGCGGCGCTCACGGCGACGCAGGTCGGATCCCACGTCGCGGGCCACTACAGCTTCGCGCCGCTCTACGCCAAGATCACCCAGGAGCAGCCCGACCTGTTCGACTGACCCCATGCCTTGGCGTCGACACGGGTGTCTGAGACGCCCAACACCGGCGCCGAAGTGCCGGGTCAGGAGCGCTCGGCCTCGACCTGGGTCGCGTACGCCTTGCTGCCCTCGATGAAGGCGCTCGGGTCCTTGAACTTCCCGGCGACGACGTCGCCGAACCACTCGGGGACATAGCCCTCGATCGCACCCGACTCGAGCATCGCAACGACAGGCTCGACGATTGCGTCGACCGGCAGCGCGTCGACCGCGTTGTGGAACCCGGGCTCGTTGTCGGGGAGGTGGAACAGCTCGGTGTCGATGACGCCCGGGTTCACGATGTGGACCCGCACGTCGGTGTCGCGCAGGTCGACGGCCATGCACTCCGAGAACGCGGTGATCGCGGCCTTGCTCGCCGCGTAGGCGCCCTCGATCGGCGGGCCGAGTCGCGCCGCGACCGACGACAGGTTCACGATCCGTCCACCGCGCGCGATCAGGCCGGGAAGCAGGGCGAGCGTGAGGCGCACGGGTGAGAAGTAGTTGATGCGCATCACCGCCTCGACGGTCTCGGGGTCGAGGCGCGTCACGTGGCGACGCTTGGGGATCCCGGCGTTGTTCACGAGGACATCGACGCCGCCGAGCTCGTGTTCGACAGTCGCGGCGAAGCCGGCGATCGCATCGAGATTGGACAGGTCTATCGTCCACGACCGCGATTCGGGAGCGTGGATGCGGATGCGCTCGAGCACCTCAGCGAGACGATCTTCGCGCCGCGCGCAGATGCCGAT
>Ga0209048_10003929_pt1 | contig 14315 bp, 12 predicted proteins | sample FrelakmetCRP12CR_FD_187146 | JGI IMG/M metagenome (GOLD analysis project Ga0209048, IMG submission 187146) | Freshwater lake sediment microbial communities from the University of Notre Dame, USA, for methane emissions studies - CRP12 CR (SPAdes)... | ecosystem: Environmental > Aquatic >... | reverse complement strand
TCCGGCGGCAGGACCGGCACGGAATACTCGTTCTCGAACAGCGCGACAGTGGACTCCCAGCTCTGCAGCTTGACCATGCCGGATTTGAAGAACACGCTCGCGACATATAGCCGTATCGCCAGGTCCAATATCGGCGCGACCAAATCCACGCCATGCACAGCAATCAGCGGCCAGTGGACGAGGCGTCTAGGTGAACTCATGTTCTCCCCTCCCAATCGGGCAACGGTCCTGCCAACACTTCGAACCAGCCGACCATCGGCTGAATTCAAAGAATCTCCCGGTAATGTGGCGCACGCAAACCGATCCCCACTCGCGGGGCAATCGAACGCTGACGGGTCGGAAAGCGCATCGCTGGTTTCACGTCAAACTGAGACCTGATTATTTGGTCACGACTTTGCCGCCCACGATTTTTTCGCAGGTGCCCTTGGGCACATACACCCACTCGTCGGCGCCGCCATCAGTTTTGGCCTGGCCGGCGCAGGAATGACCCGCGGTACCGCAATCGTTCTTGCCGGCTTTGGCAATGCCGGCGCACTTTTCGTTGTCACCCTTGGCGGCCAGGGCAGTAGACCCGGCGCCTGCCAGGCCGAAGGCCACGAGGCCCGCGACCGCGGACCGAATCAGATCGGAATGCTTCATGGGTGTCTTCCTCCAAATAATCGGTTGAGAAACAAGTGCAGACGAGGTCAAGGAAGGCCTGAACCAGCTTTAGGACCCCGTGCACGCAGATGATACGTTTTAGCGGGTGAATCCGATTCAAATGCAGCACGAAAAGGGCAACAGCACGGAGCAACCCCCTCATCCGGGTCCACAGACCCGGCGTACCCATAACGGTCACATGGACATGCCATCCTGTCGTGTTTGCGCCTCGTATGGACACGTTCAGAGTGCGCTCGAAGGCCTTCAGTGATAGGCTGCCGGCTATTGCATTCCGCGCGCCCCAACGGCCATCGAGCCGAGGGATCCCAAAACGCTCCCCAGCTGGGACAGACAAAGATATGACGATGCGGCTACTGCTGATCAACCCCAAGTTCCCCGACAGCTTCTGGAGCTTCAAATGGGCGGTGTCGGAGGTTTTGCCCAACAAGAGGACCACCAATCCGCCGCTCGGACTGGCGACTCTTGCCGCGCTGTGCCCCAGCGACTGGGAAGTGGAGATCATCGACGAGAACGTCGAGCCCGTGCCGCTCGAGCCTAACGCCGATCTGATCGGAATCTGCGGAATGGGAGTTCAGTTCCCCCGCCAGAGCGAATTGCTCACGTATTACCGCAGCCGCGGACACAAAGTCGTCGCGGGCGGAAGCTACGCTTCACTGTGTCCTGAGAACTACGAGGGCATTGCCGACTTCGTGATCGCCGGCGAGGCCGAACACATTTGGAAGCAGTTCTGCACCGACTATCAGATGGGCATTCCCCAAACGTTGTACAAGGAGACGGGGACGGTGGAATTGGTGGATTCACCCACACCGCGCTTCGATCTGCTGAAGCTGGACCGCTACTCCAGCGTGACCCTGCAGTTTTCCCGCGGCTGCCCCTACCGTTGCGAGTTCTGCGACATCATCGTCATGTTCGGGCGCAAGCCTCGGGTAAAGCCGCTCGAACAAGTCGGACAGGAACTCGACGCGCTGCGCAAGCAGGGCGTCGTGCGCGTTTTCTTTGTCGACGATAACCTCATCGGCAACCGACCTGCCTGCAAAAAACTTCTGCAGTTCCTGAAGGAGTATCAGGACAAGCACAACTACCGGTTCAGCTTCGGCACCGAAGCCTCGTTGAACATGGCGGCGGACACCGAACTGCTCAAACTGTTCCGCGACGCGGGTTTCGGCTGGGTCTTCATCGGCATTGAATCTCCCGATCCCGCCAGCCTGAAAGAAACACTCAAGACCCAGAATATGAATCAGGACATTCTGGGCTCCATCGCGAAAATTTATTCCTTCGGTATCGAGGTGCTGGCCGGCTTCATCATCGGCTTCGACAACGACACCATAGAAACCTTCGAGGCGCAGTACACGTTCATCACGGCATCCGGTATCCAGGCAGCGATGGTCGGGTTGCTGCATGCCTTGCCGAAGACGCCTTTGTACGAACGCCTGGAGAAGGCCGGTCGGTTGCGTCCCTTCGAGCACGATCAGGACAACAGCAAACTAGGTACCAACGTCCTACCCCTGCAGATGGACTATGACGCGATGGTCGATGGCTATCGCACCCTCTATCAGCGGCTGACTACGGACGAAAACATCGCATTGCGCATGCGCAATAAAATTCGCCAGATGGGGCCGCCCGTGTTCACCGGCGGATTCACACAGCGCGAAGGCCTTGCGATCCTGGCCCGACTCTTCTTCAAGGGCATCGTTCCAGGCGGGATCTCACGCATCGCCTTGTTCCTCGGCACGTTCCCACTACGCCGGCCTGAATTGCTGGCCCTGTGGGTGAGCGACTGGATCACCGGGCTGAGCATGCAGGGCTACGTCAAGCAACACTTTGCCGCCGCCAATGCGGATCAGGGCGTAATCGAACGGCGCGTTGCCGCTGTGCGGCGCGCACTCGCCGGGTACCTCGAAGCGGGGAAAGTGACGCTATCGTTCCGGCAGCCCGACTTGGCACTTTCCATGAAGGCATTGGTGGACGGCCGGTTCTTCCAGCGCGCCGCCCCGGGCCTCGAGCGTCTGCTCAAGCATACCCGCGCACGACTCACGCTGCGCATCGACGCGATGCCTGCACAGCAACAGGAGCATCTCAGCCTGATGTTGTCGCGGCTTGCGCGTTACGGAGACCGCGTCTCCATCATCGTCGACGAGAAGGTGCGTTCGCTGATCCGGATCGATTCCTCTGTGTTCAACCTCGTGCTGGCAGGACCGGAGGAACGGAGCACCCGAACCTAGCCGGCCTTCTTCGCAGGCGACGGGAGCGCGGCCCAGACCGCGCGCTGCGCGTCTGTAGCAAGCTGAAGCTGCTAAGCACGCCTGTCTATCGCAGCACCCATACCCACTGTCATCGCGCATCCCAGTAGTGCGGTGGGAGCGCCGCATGCTCCGTGATCGGGCGCGCCAGCGCTCGTCGCTGCATCTTTGCCTATGCGCGACAGCTTGGCGTGAGGCGAAGTTTTTTCAGGCGGAAAGAGCGCTTGCGGTTCGAATTCGTTGCGGGTAGCCTACGTTCCAAAGCAAGTACGGGCAACGAGCCCGTCTGTAAGACACCTGGCTGACAACCACCCGCAATAACACACCGTAGGGGGTTCAGGTGCACATAGAGTTACTGTCCACGAGGCCAAGCTTAGCCGCCGTACTCGAGCGAGCGATAGCGGCGCGCCGGCCTTGCGTTCGCTGCGTCCCGCACGCTCCCATGCCGCCCTAGGCCACGATTACACCAAGCAGTTCCGCCCTGCCGCTCAATCTGTTCATTCCAAAATCAATGATCGTTACTCTCGAAGGAGCAATCAGTCCATGCCAAACCTAACCATCAACGGTCAGAGCTTTTTCGCTGACGCCCCGCCCGATACCCCGCTGCTATGGGTGATTCGGGAAGATCTCCGACTCACCGGCACCAAATTCGGTTGCGGCATGGGTCTGTGCGGTGCTTGTACGGTTCATCTGGATGGACATGCTGTACGGTCCTGTATGGTGAAGCTGAGCGAAGTCGAGGGTGTGAGCATCACCACCATCGAAGGCCTGGACCCGGCCAACGCGCATCCCGTGCAGCAAGCGTGGGTGGCTCTGCAGGTACCCCAATGCGGCTACTGTCAGTCAGGTCAGATCATGCAGGCGGCAGCACTGCTGGCCGTCAACCCCAGCCCGAACGATGCGGAAATCGTCGAGGCCATGAACGGCAACCTGTGTCGGTGCGCGACCTACCCACGCATCGTCGGCGCGGTCAAACGCGCCGCCGAGCTCGCGAAGAAGGGAGCCTGACATGACGACGAAACTGGAAGAAAACGTCGTCACGCGCCGGCAGTTTCTGGTGCGGTCCGCGGCGACTGCCGCAGGCACCTTCATGAGCATAGCGCTGCCGAGCGCCCTCGCCAGCGGGACGGCGCAAGCTGCCATGGGCGAAGGCATGGCCGCATACCAACCGGCCATCTGGTTCACGATCACGCCGGATGGCAAGACCACCATGCATATCCTGAAGGCCGAGATGGGCCAGCACATCGGTACGGCGATGGCTCAGATCATCGCCGAGGAGTTGGAGGTCAAATGGGCGGATGTCCGGCTCGACACGCCTCTGGAAAGCGTAGAGAACTTCGCTATCTACGGTTTGGCCTACACCGTGAACAGCGGCAGCATAACCACCGAGTTCGACCGCATTGCTCGAGCCGGCGCCGCCGGTCGTATGGCGTTGATCGAAGCCGGAGCCAAGGTGCTCGGTGCCAATGCTGCAGACTGCTACGCAGAGGACAGCCGCGTCATCGATAAAGTTTCCGGCCGATCCATCGGCTACGGCGAGATCCTGCAGAAGGTCAGGATCGATCGCAAGTTCGCCTATCCCGACGACTTGAAGGCCATCAAGCTGAAGGAATTCGGCACCTACAAAATCATCGGCAAATCAGTCCCCGCCCTCGATATTCCCGCCAAGACCAACGGCCAGGCCAAGTTCGGCATGGATGTGTTTCTGCCCGGGATGGTGTACGGCGCACTGGTGGTTCCACGCACACGGTACGCTTCCAAAGTGCTGAGTATCGATGAGTCCGAAGCCAAGAAGATCCCCGGCTTCATCAAGGCGGTGAAAATCGATGACGCCATGGGCAAGTGCACCGGCTGGGTGGTCGCGCTGGCCGACAAGTTCCCGACTGCGGTCAAGGCATCCAAGGTCCTGAAGCTCAAGGTCGATCCTGGCCCATACGGCAAGCTCAGCCTCAACGACATCATGGAAGAGTTCTCGGAACTGCAGAAGAACTCGGAAGCGAGCGCCGCCTGGGTAAAGGAAGGCGATGTAGACAAAGGCTTCGCCGAGTCCGACAAAGTGCTGGACCTCGAATACACCTCCGACATGGTGTGCCATGCAACCATGGAGCCGATCAACGCAACCGTGCACCAGGCGGCCGACGGTGCCTGGCATGTCTATACCGGCACGCAGAGCACTTCGTTCGCCCGCATGACGCTGAGCGCCTACCTGTCGAAGGTGCTCAAGAAGAAGCCCGAGGACATCAAGGTCTTCGTGCATCAGTACGTGCTGGGCGGGGGCTTCGGCGGCAAGCAGGACTACGACGATATCCTGGCAGCGGCCTACTGCTCGAAGGAAATCGGCAAACCCGTCAAACTCATCCACACCCGCGAGACGCAATTCGCAACGAGCTTCCCGCGCACGCCGACCTATCACAAGCTGAAGGCGGGCATCAAGGATGGCGAATTGCTGGCAATGAATCACGACATCGTCTGCGGCTGGATGGGACCTCGCTTCTCCGTGGGCAAGAAGTACGGCACCGACTGGCTGCAGCTCGATTCATGGGACGAGAAAAAGCAGGACATCGATCAATGGTCCATCGGCGGCAGTGATCACTGGTATGACGTGAAGAACCAGCGGGTACGCGCCTGGAACAGCGATCGCACCACCTGGGCGGTGCAGGCCAGTGCGCTGCGCACGGTGTCCAACTCCTACAACATGTTCGTGGTGGAGTCGTTCATGGACGAGGTGGCACACGCGGCCGGCCGCGATCCTCTCGAGTTCCGCCTGGCCATGCTCAATGGCAAAGGCAGCAGCCGCGGTATTCCCAACACCGGTTTCCCGCCGGGAACACCGTCGGACTACTACATGGATCGGCTGTGGATCTCTTTGCCTTGGCCTCAGGAGGGCACCTGGATTCCCTATGAATCTGCGACGGTAGGCGGGGCGCTGCGTCTGGCGAACTGCCTGCGCGTAGCCGCCGGGAAAGCTGGCTGGGGAGCGAAGAAGCTGCCACCGAACACCGGGATGGGTCTCGCTGTTTCCTCCGCCGAGGAACGGCAAAGTCCCACCTGGGTCGCGGGCGTGGCGGAGGTGACGGTCGATCCGGCAACCGGCAAATACACGATCAACAAAGTCACCATCGCGATGGATATGGGGATGACCATCAACCCGACCGGTGCCAAAGCCCAGATTCAGGGTGCAGCGCTGTGGGGAGCAAGCCAGGTCATGTCCGAGCGCCTGACCTACAAGAATGGCGCAATCGAACAGAGCAACTTCCACGAGTACACGCCGATACGTTTGGCGCAAACGCCGGAGATCGATGTGGAGATCATCCAGACCGGCCGTCACCCCAGCGGCGTGGGCGAGCCCTCCTCGACAGTTGTAGCGCCGGCGGTGGCCAATGCCATTTACAACGCGGTAGGCGTGCGCGTGCGGCACATGCCGATCACTGCCGAGGCGATTCTGGAGGGGCTCAAGAAGAAGGCGTAGGGCACGCGACGTCAGGCGTCGCGCGCTCCAAGCTTGGAACCTGATAAAGTCGGGCGGGAGAGCAGTTTCTCTCGCCCGTTTCTTTTACACGTCCTCACGATCTTTGGAGGCTACTGTTGTCGAAAGACATCCTGTCGCTCTCGGCGACGCAGTTGATCGAGCAATATCGCGCCAAGCGCTTGTCCCCTGTCGATGCGTTGAACGCAGCCTTGCAGCAGGCCGACGAGCAGAATCCGATTCACAACGCTTTCGTGGTGCTGGATCGCGAATCTGCCATGCGAGCCGCGCGCCAATCCGAGGGGCGCTGGCAACGAGGCACGCCGCTAGGGCGCGTCGACGGCGTACCTACGACCGTGAAGGACCTGATCCTGGCGAAGGGATGGCCGACGCTGCGCGGCTCACGCACCATCGATCCGAATCAGAAGTGGGAGGAGGACGGCGCAACCGTGGCACGACTGCGCGAACAGGGTGCTGTTTTTCTCGGCAAGACCACCACACCGGAGTTCGGTTGGAAGGGCGTAACAGACAGCCCGCTCACCGGCGTTACACGCAACCCTTGGAACACCGATATGACGCCCGGAGGAAGCAGTGGTGGCGCTGCGGTGGCCGCTGCTCTGGGCATGGGATGGATGCATGTAGCGACCGATGGCGGTGGTTCGATCCGCATACCGGCAGCCTTTTGTGGCTTGTTCGGCTTCAAGCCGACCTGGGGCATCGTGCCCGTGCATCCTCACTCCCCGGCCTGGACCCTATGGCATCAAGGCCCGATCAGCCGCAACGTTACCGACGCAGCACTCATGCTGAGCGTGATCACGCGCCCCGATTCGCGCGATTGGTACGCAGTCCCCAGTCCGGGGATCGACTACACACAAAATCTCGACGAAGGCATTCGCGGGAGGCGAATCGCGTACAGCCGAACCCTTGGCTACGCCGTCGTCGACTCGGAAGTCGCTCGCCTGGTGGACATAGCGGTTCGTAGATTCGAGAGTCTCGGCGCCCAGGTCGAGGAGATCGACCTCGCGCTGGAAGACCCCATCTCGATCATGCAACCGCTCTGGGCCGTAGCGCTCGCACTCGCAGTGGCGCCGATGACGGCGGAGCAGCGTGCCCTGATGGATCAGCCATTGCTCGATCTTGCCGAACCCGGCTTTCATTTGAGCGCGCTGGAGTACCGACAATTGGAGAAGGCGCGCGAGACCTTCGCACGACGTGTGACCGGTTTGCACCCGCAGTACGACCTGGTGATAACGCCGCAACTCGCAACTACTGCGTTTGCAGTCAACCACGAGGTGCCGCCGGGAACGCATATGCAGCGGTGGTGGCAGTGGTCGCCTTTCACCTATCCCTTCAACCTTACACAACAACCCGCTGCCACCGTCCCTTGCGGGTTTGCCTCCAACGGACTGCCGGTCGCGATGCAGATCGTGGGCGCAAAGTTCGCCGACCATCTCGTCCTCAAGGCGGCTCGCGCGTACGAACGGGAGCATCCGTTCGTGATGCTCCGCGTCTAGTCGCGCGACGTCGCACGCCGCACGCCGCAAGAGACTGAACAGGAGTTCACGGAGGTAACAGAGAAGTACGCTCCCCTCTGTTTCCTCTGTTTCCTCCTGTTCAGATTTGGGGGGGCGGTTAGGTGGTTACGCTCTACGGAATCGCCCCCGCAGATCCGGTCGCCGCACATCGAAATCCAGAAACATGAACTGATGGTTCTCGTCATGCACCGGACTGTGCGTGCTTTCGTAGACGTGCTCCTCCGCCGTCGTCCCCTGCTGCACCAAGCCGTGTTTTCGACGTGGATCGAGCAGGATGATCTCGCCCACCTCATGAAGCGTCGCCCTGCTCTCTTCGTCTATCAGTCCAAGTCGTCCGGAATGTGCAACTACGAGTACGAAGTAGACGTAAGGGAAGCGGAAAAAATCGTCGTGCAATCCAACCGGCCCGCAGCCGTGGATGGAAAACCTGTCCAAGCTGAATATTTCCGGCTCAAGATCCAATTTGCGCGCCATCTCTTTGCGCAAACTATCCAGAAAGCCGACGGAGACGTGGTCATTGAGCGCGTCGAGTTGACGCGTCTCCTCGGCAATGAACTCGTCGGGGCATAGTTCGCGCGCCATGCGATAAAGCTCTTCGAGCCGGTCCAAGCCATGCTCGATGCGCTGGCCTGTGCGGACGAAATTGGGGGTCGGTCTCCGCTGAGATGACATACGCGGATTCTAGCTGGATCCGCGATCCCAGATCATCAGGACGCATGCGCAGTTCCAAGGCCGGGCCGCCGTCCGGCCATCATGCCACGCGCTACCACCAACCGACGTTGGGAGGCTGATAACTGGACACCAGGCCGTTGCTCTTGAAGAACACAGATGCTCCGCCGATTCCCGGGTAGTAGTAATACCAAACCTGCTTGCCGTCGATGCGCGTTTCCTTACTGGGCTGTCCAAGCACGCCCGCAATCTCCGCCTGCGACATGTTCCTTGCCACATGGCCCCAGCTCTCTCGCAGGGCAACCACCGGATTTGCGGCAAGCCCCGACGAAACACTTTGCGGCGACGGCAGACTCGAAGCGGATGAAGGGTTCTGCGCAGGCGATGCGGCAGCGGGAGGTGCTACCGGCATTGCGGCCTGTTGTTCCTCCAGCTTTTGTACCTTCTGTCTTAGCGCCTCGACTTCCTTGCGCAATGCTTCGGTGTCGGAATCCTGGCTCCAAGCCGGCAGCCCAATGGCCGTCGCCAGAACAACCACGCATAAGCGGCACTGAAATTTGTCGGCACGTTTCATTTGTATCCGATCATCACTTCGAAGCGACGTAGGCGGCGACAGCCTCCATCTGCTCCAGGGTCATCTTCTCCCCGACCGCATGCATCACCGGGGCGTTCCCACGCTGCAGCGATTTGAAGTAAGCGAGTTGCTTGACCAGATATGGTGCATGTTGTCCGGCAAGACGCGGTATGTTTTCGTTGCCGTCGGCGTTGGGACCATGGCACGCGGCGCAAGCTGGAATGCCTCCCTCGGCTATGCCTTCATCGTAGATCTGCTTGCCCTTGGCCACCAGCGTCTTGTCGGCAGGCGTTCCGCGCGCTGGAGTCAGCCCAGCGTAGTGAGCGGCCAGTTGCTTGATCGTTTCATCACCGAGCTGCGACGACATGCCCCACATGAAGGCCATCGCCCCCGGATCCCCGCGCGAATGATCTTTGAACCCTTTGAGTTGAGTCTCGATATAGACGGCCTTTTGGCCAGCGAGATTCGGAAATGCCGGTGACGTGCTGATTCCACGGGTTCCGTGGCACGCCGCGCACACTTGCGTAGTGAGGTGCTTGGTCTCCTGGTCCTCGGCGAAGCAAGCCAAGGACGGGCCAAGAGCCAGGACCAGGACTAGACCGGCCCCTCTTAATACACGGACTTTCATTATGTGACCCCCCGTTTCAATTTTTGAGTGCCGGACATTATGACGCTATAGTTGTTCCTCAGAATGCGAGCCAGGCGAAGAGGTACATCGTGTTGTTGTCGGACGCATTCCGGCCCGACCCATCATAATTACTGCTGCCCCCGGCGAACTGTGTGTAGATCGTGTACTGCAGCGCCAGCTTGACGTTCTGCCAGGGCAGATAGTCCACCTCCAGCGCCCAACCCTTCGTGTTCGGGCTGTTGTTAGCGCTGCACTGCGACGCGGGAGCCGTTGCTTGGGGAGGCGTTCCTTGGCACGTATACAGCGCATTGGCGCTGCCCGTCGTCGCGAAATAGCCTACAGAACCACCGATCTTCCGCTGGTAGAAATAACTACCACCGATCCTGAAGCTTTTCAATGTCTGTGATGGATCGAGCGTCACCCCTCCCGCACCGAGTGCAGCTGCACTTGCATCGAGGGTCTGCCGCTCATAGATATAGGTACCTTGGGCCGAGAAGATGTGGTCGTCACCGATGAACTGGTACTGTGCGTCCACGGCCGTATCGGTATATTTGTTGTAAGGCGCTACCGTAACGTTTGTACCTCCAGGCGTGATTTGGTTAGAGAACCCGTATGCGCCTACGGAGAACGAATGCTGTCCCCACTTCGGCTCCACAGCGATACGCCAGTAGGGCGCCACGCCATGCGCGGTGGCTCCTCCCGGGAATGCGCTGTTAAGAGGAACATTGTTTATGCCATGCGGAGCGGGACCGTACAAGCTGATCTCGCCGTAAACAAGATCGTTCCACAGGACGTACGCGCCCAACCCGGCGACGGTGCCATTTCCGATACCCTCGAGTTGCGTCGTGTTGGGAAGCGGCGGCGCAATGCTGCTCGTTTGCGAGAATGGGTAACGCCACGCCGGGGTACTGTTCCAAGCGTCCTGCACGGTCGGGTTATTATTGAAGGTCAGGCCGTACGTCAGTGTGCTGTCCTTGAGGGTGGCTTGATCGGCAAAGCGGATGTCAGTGTTGTCCCAGCCGAAGCTATCGCTATTGTTGTCGTAGGTAACCTGAATGAATCCCCCCAGATTCGGTGCGATCCTGCCAGCATAGAAAAGGCTGAAGGCCTCAGGGAACTGGATCGTCCCGTTCTGAGATACGCCGCCGCTGGGGTCCGGTTCCGCCGTTTTGAACTTGGTGTAAGAACCGATGAACTGCACCGACAATGGCGGCATCCAGTTGAGCGCCAGTGCTTCCTTGTTGTCCGGCGTGACGCCCTTTACTTGCGGAAGATTGTCGATGAGATAGCCGTTCAGTTTGAACTTCCGGCCGAACGGCGTCAGTTCCGGGAACACGGTGTGGCATGCTTCGCATGCAAGACCTGTCTGTCGCGCGAAGCTCGGGACCGCATGCGCACTCGTAGCACTCAACAGCAATACGACCAATCCTGCCACGGCCGCAGCTAAGGCAACCGCCTTTCTGAATGTTGTAACGAACATGTTCTCTCCCTGGCTCGTACGGCCTACGTTATGTCATTGCACAACCTGCTTTGTGCTCTGACTGTCCAGCGATATCGATGAGTGATTAGATATCGTTGGACACAGTTAACGCCCGTGCGAAGTCGGAGAGATTGATTTAGATCAAGATAAATAGAGAATCAATGCGTTGTAAGTATCCCGTAAGAAAACCTGTGTCTTATCAGTCTCTCGATTTGGATCGCCCCGCAAGCGCTTGGTCGAAAGCAAACTGCGGGAGCCCTTTTCGAAGAGCGCCTTGCCTTCGGCAGCTACCCTGGGGTCCTTGGCGGGGACGCCAATCGCTGGGACCTGTGCCGCGTAATACTCGGCCAAACCAGCGACGATATTGTCATTCAACGTCGCCGCGATACCCCACATGTAGTCATGGGCCTCGGGATCGCTGCGGCTCTGGCTACGGAACGCCTTGAGCTGCACCTCGATGTAGGCGCGCTGCTGGCCGGCAAGGCGAGGCATCAATGGGTTGTCTCCGCGGCCCTCGGGACCGTGACAAGTCGAGCAAACATTAGTCGCGAGGTTCGCAGCGGCCTGCCTGGTCGAGGCATCCGCCGATGTTTGCCCGAACGCGCTGGCGGTGACTAGTAGACCTGCAGCACATGTCATCACAGCGGCGAAGTTGATTCTGATGCGCATCGCAATTTTCCTTTCGAGGGGGATGGGCGATTGACTGATCCAGATACATTGGCGTCTGCCGTTCAACTTCTAACGATCGATGTTGACGCTTTCGTCACTCCGGTTCGAAGCGAAGTGCTACTCCGTTGTTGCACCAACGCTGACCGGTCGGCGCGGGGCCGTCCTCGAACACGTGTCCCTGATGTCCTCCGCAGCGGCCACAGTGGTATTCGGTTCGCACCATGAAGAGCTTGCGATCGACTTTCGTCTCCATGACGCCGGGGAGACAGGTGTAGAAACTGGGCCAGCCGGTGCCGCTGTCGAATTTCATCTCCGCAGTAAATAGTGGCTGGCCGCAGCCGGCGCATACATAGGTACCTTTGCGCTTTTCATCGTTCAACGAGTTGGAGAACGGGCGCTCGGTACCCTCGTGGCGCAGGACCTTGTATTGATCCGGGTCCAGCGTGGCGCGCCACTCGGCGTCCGAGCGATCGATCTTGTCCATGGTTCAGCCGCGTCCGACGTACGGCATCTTGGTGGCCATGATGGTGAGAAACTGGACATTGGCCTCGAGGGGAAGGCTGGCCATGTGCAGGACCGCGTTGGCTACATGTTCGACGTCCATCAGGGGCTCGGGCGCGATACTGCCGTTGGCCTGCGGAACGCCATCCTTCATTCGCGCCGCGAGCGGCGTCATGGCATTGCCGATGTCGATCTGACCGCAAGCGATGTCGTACTTGCGTCCGTCCAGCGAGGTCGACTTGGTCAGTCCGGTGATCGCGTGCTTGGTCGCGGTGTAGGGAGCTGAGTTCGGCCGCGGTGCGTGAGCGGAAATGGAGCCGTTGTTGATGATGCGCCCACCTCGGGGGTCCTGGCTCTTCATGATTTTGAAGGCCTCCTGTGTGCACAAGAAGGGCCCTGAAAGGTTGATGTCCACCACCGATTTCCATTGCTCGTAGGTCAGATCTTCCAGCGGAATGCCTGGCGCGCCCACACCGGCGTTGTTGAACAACACGTCGAGACGGCCGAATGCATGTTTGGTCTGGGCAAACAGCGCCTTCACCGAAGCGGGATCGGCAACGTCGGAGGGAATGGCCAGCGCTCGCGCCCCCGCTCCGGACTCCTTCACGACTTCGTCCAGCGGCTCCTTGCGGCGCCCCGCCAGCGCGACTCGATACCCGTCCTTGAGCAATGCGAGCGCGACGGCCTTGCCGATGCCCGTGCCTGCGCCGGTGACGATGGCGACTTTGTCGTGTGCGGCCATGGTTCGATCTCCTGTCTCTCTAGCTTATGGTTGCCGAGTCTATCCGGCTGCGCTCGGTCCGAATCGACTCCGAGGGGCGTAATGGTAGCGCAGTGCGCGAAGGCTTGCGGACCACGCCAGGCAGACAGCAGTGGCGCAGGCCGATCCGCTACAATCCTCGCGGCACCAAACTCATACGGGCGATGACGATGCGAATCGCAGTTCTGGGCGGCGGGCATGGCGCCTACGCCGCTGCGGCCGACCTGGCCGAGCAGGGTCACGAGATCCGCTTGTGGCGCAGGGATGCCAAAGCGCTCGCGCCGCTGATCGAATCTCCTTTGATCACGTTGAAGGATTCGCGCGGTAAGCGACATGTGAATATCGCACTGGCCACGCCCGACATTGCTGCAGCTATTCAGGGTGCGGAGCTGATCCTCATTCCCGGCCCAGCCTTCGCTCAGATGGATATCGCCGACGCGATGGCACCGCATCTCACCGCCGGTCAAGTCGTGTTTCTGCCGCCGGGAACATTCGGCTGCTATGCGATGACCCGGCGGATCCAGAAGGCCGGGTGCCACGCTCCGATCGCCTTCGCCGAGACTGGAACGCTGCCCTACCTCGCGCGCAAGCATGGCCCGACCGAAATCGCCATCACCATCCGCGCCAAGCGCCTGCCCACCGGGGTGTTCCCATCCCGTCGCAGCGTTCCAGCCATGCAGATCATTCGCCAGGCCTATCCCTGTGTGGAGTCGATCGAGGACGCGCTGTCCGCCGCCTTGATGAATGCCGGCCCGATCATTCATCCTCCGCTGATCCTGATGAACGCCGGGCCTCTGGAACACTTCGAGCGCTGGGACATCCACAAGGAAGGCACACAACCCTCGATCCGACGCGTCACCGATGCGCTGGACAACGAGCGCATTGCGGTGCGCGAGGCGCTGGGCTATCGGCCATATCATTTTCCATTGCGCGATCACTACACGACGGACCAGTGGATGTACGGCGACGTACACGACAAGTTGACCGATTCCGGAGACTGGCGCGAGCACATCGACCTCACAGCGCACCGCTACATGCGTGAGGACGTGGAGTTCGGACTCGCGTTTCTGGTTTCGGTGGCGAAGTGGGCAGGCGTGCCCTGTCCGGTGGCGAGCGGGTTGTTGTCCGTCGCA
>Ga0209048_10003928_pt1 | contig 14315 bp, 11 predicted proteins | sample FrelakmetCRP12CR_FD_187146 | JGI IMG/M metagenome (GOLD analysis project Ga0209048, IMG submission 187146) | Freshwater lake sediment microbial communities from the University of Notre Dame, USA, for methane emissions studies - CRP12 CR (SPAdes)... | ecosystem: Environmental > Aquatic >... | reverse complement strand
GATTCGTGAGCATGTCTCCCCCGGCCAGGGCCAGGCCGCGCTGCATGCGGCGCGGGAGCAGGGCCGCTATGCCATCAACGGCGTTTACATGCAGTGCAAGGACAAGATGCTCGAGGTCGTCGCCACCGAGAGCTTTCTCGCCGACATCGCCCAGAACGTGGCCGGCGACCGCTTCAGGGTGCGCACGCTGATCCCGCTGGGCGCCGACCCGCACGCCTTCGAGCCGACGCCGAAGGATGTGGCCGCGGTAGCCGCTGCCGACCTCGTGGTCATCAACGGCGGCGGCCTGGAGGGCCCGCTTCTGGACACGCTGAAGAACGCCGGCGGCACTGCGACCATCGTGAACGCGTCGGCCGGGCTCAAGTCGCGCACGTCTCAGCCCGGCGAGCCGCCCCTGGCCGCCGGGCAGACCGACCCCCACTTCTGGCTCGACCCCGTGCTGGTCGAGACCTACGTGGCCAACATCCGCGACGCGTTCGTCAAGGCCGACCCGGCCGGGGCGGCGGCCTACGAGGCCAACGCCGCCGCCTACACGGCGAAGCTCGCGCGGCTCGACTCCTGGATCAAGGCGCAGGTCGCCCAGATTCCACCCCGGGACCGCAAGCTCGTGATGAACCACGCCAGCCACGGGTACTTCGCCGACCGCTACGGATTCCAGGTGATCGGCACGGTGATCCCCAGCGTGGGCACCTCGGAGTCGCCGACGGCGCAGCAGCTCGGCGATCTCACCGCGGCCATCCGCAAGAGCGGAGCGAAGGCGATCTTCGTCGAGATCGACGAGAATCCCCAGCTCGCGCGGCAGATCGCCGCCGAGACCGGCATCAAGGTGGTCACCGACCTGCTGGACCACTCGCTGACCCCGGCCGGGGGCGCGGCGCCGACCTACATCGACATGATGAAGTACGACACGCGGCGCATCGTGGAAGCACTCAAGTGAGCGCCGGCGCCTGCCTGTCGCTGACGAGCGTCACCGTCGCCTACGGCGGGCGCGCGGCGCTCGAGCAGGTGACCATGGACGTGCCGCACGGCGGCCAGGTGGCCGTCGTCGGGCCCAACGGCGCCGGCAAGTCGACGCTGTTCAAGGCGCTTGTCGGCCTGCTGCCGCTGCGCGGTGGCAGCATCGAGCTGCGCGACCGCGATGCGGAGGCGCCGGCCGAGCCCATCGCCTACGTGCCTCAGCGGGAGGAGATCGACTGGAGCTTCCCGGTGACCGTGAGCGACGTGGTGATGATGGGGCGCTACGGCCGCCTGGGCTGGCTGCGCCGTCCCCAGGCGGCCGACCGTGAGGTCGTGGCGCGCAGTCTCGAGGAGCTCGCCATCGCCGACCTGGCGTCGCGCCCGGTAGGCGGCCTCTCTGGTGGCCAGCAGCAGCGGGTCTTTCTGGCGCGTGCCCTCGCCCAGGAGCCGCACGTGCTGCTCCTCGACGAGCCGTTCACCGGCGTCGACGTGAGCGTCAAGGAGGCGCTCCTCGACCTGCTTGAACGGCTGCGCCGGCGCGGCATCACGGTGCTCGTGAGCACCCACGACATGCAGACCGCGCAGCAGCGCTTCGAGCTGGTCGCGTTGCTGAACGGGCGGCTGATCGCCTACGGCCCGCCGCCCGCGGTGTTCACCCCCGAGCACATCTCCGCGGCGTTCGGCGGCCAGGCGCTCTTCCTCGAGGGCATGGTCGTGATCGACGAGTGCTGCCCGGGCCCGCCCGAAGACGAGCACGGGCACGGCTCTCTCCCCGGCGACCACGGGGGTCCGTCGTGATCCACTGGTTGACCGAGCCCTTCACCCTGCAGTTCATGCAGCGCGCGTTGGTCGCCTCGCTCATCGTCGGGGTGGTCTGCTCGGTGCTCGGCTGTTTCGTGGTGCTGCGCGCCATGGCCTTCCTCGGCGACGCGCTGGCCCACGCCATCCTCCCCGGGGTCGCGGTGGCCTACCTGCTTGGTGCCAACCTCCTCGTCGGAGCTCTCGTCGCCGCGCTCGTGGTGGCCGCCGGCATCGGGCTCTTCTCGCGGCGCGGCGGCGTCAAAGAAGACACGGCTATCGGCATCCTGTTCGCGGCGGCCCTCGCCCTCGGCGTGGTGCTGATGAGCACGGTGCGGTCCTACGCCACCGACCTCACGCACATCCTCTTCGGCAACGTGCTGGGCGTGAGCGCCGGCGACCTGTGGGTCACCGGCGCGCTCGCCGTCGGCGTCCTCGCCACCGTTGTACTCCTCTACAAGGAGCTGCTGCTGGCGTCGTTCGACCCCGTGCTCGCCCACACGCTGAAGCGCCGCCCGGAGCTGCTGCGCTTCGTCATGCTCATGCTCCTCGCGCTCACCGTGGTCGTGAGCCTGCAGACGGTGGGTGTCGGCCTCGTCGCGGCGATGCTGGTCACGCCGGCGGCGACCGCGTATCTGCTCACGCACCGCCTCTCGAGCATGATGCTCGTGGCGGCGGCCATCGGCGCCGCCTGCAGCGTCGCCGGCCTCTACCTGAGCTACTACCTCAACGTCGCCTCGGGGGCCGCCGTGGTGCTCACGGCGACCGTGCTGTTCCTGGGGACCTTCGTGGCCGCGCCGCGCCGCGGGGTGCTGGCGCGACGCGCCACCAAGCGGCGGGCCGCATAGCCGCCCCGTTTTGCCGCCGCCCCCGGCGAGCATAGTTGCCCCAGGGACCCACTCAAGGAGGACGCCATGCCCACGACGCTGGTACTCGGTTACGACGGTTCGGACTGCTCCCAGACGGCACTCGCGCGCACCATCGACCTGGCCGGCGTGATCGCGGACGCCACCGTCGTCGTCGTCTACGCCTTCGAGTTCTCCATCGGCTACGTGCCGATAGGTATGACCGACTCCCCGCTGATGATGAGTGCCGAGTTCGACGATCACCTGCAGCTCGTGCGGGGCTACGGCGAGAGCCAGGTGGACAAGGCCGCCGAGAAGCTCGCCGCCGCCGGCGTGAAGGCCGAGAAGGTGGTCGCCGAGGGCCGCCCCGTCGAGGTGCTGCTCGACGCGGCCAAGGAGCATGCCGCGTCCCTGATCGTCGTCGGCAGCCACGGCGACGGCGCCGTCTCCGCCGCCTTCCTGGGCTCCACGGCGCTCAAATTGCTGCACCACAGCAAGCTGCCGGTGCTCGTGGTGCCGCGGCACGGCAAAGACTGAGGTGGCCGCGATGAAATGGCGTAAGCCACAGGAGAACCTCATCGAGCTGCTGCACGACGTGATCCCCGAGGGCCAGGCCCCGATCGAGTTCAAGCCGATGTTCGGAGGTCCCTGCTACTGGACCGGCGGCAACATGTTCGCCGCCGTCCACCAGGAGAGCCTCTTCGTGCGCCTCGGCGAGAAGGACCGCGCCGAGCTGCTCACGCAGCCCGGCGCCCACCTGTTTGAGCCCATGGAGGGCCGGCCGATGAAGGAGTACGTCGTCTTCCCCGACGAGATGCTCGCCGACCGCGACGCTCTGCGCGGCTGGATGGCCAGGGGGCTGGCCTACGCCGCGAGCCTGCCGCCTAAAGAGAAGAAGCCGCGCAAGAAGAAGGCCTGAGGCGCGGCCGCCCGCGCTCCGGGCGCCTGCGCTCCCGGCCGCGCGCCGCGGCCTCAGCGCTACTTGCGCACCGGCGTGGTGTTCACCGGCACCTTCACGGGCACGGGAGCGATGCCGGCGAGGTCGCCGACCACGTTCACGAGCTCGCCGTTGGCCGGCACGATGATCTTGGCGTTCTGCCAGAAGGCCTTCTCGACGGCCTCAAGCTTGCGCAGGACCTGGGCGTTGCCCACGAAGTACTGCTCGGCGGCCTCGTTGACCAGCTTGATCGCCTGGGCCTCGCCCTCCGCGGCAAGGATCTTGGCCTGCCTGATGCCCTCGGCCTTCTTGATCTCGGCGCGCCGCTGGCCGTCGGCCTGCGTCTCGGTGGCGGTGGCGTAGTCCACGGCGGCGATCTTCTCGTTCTCGGCCTTGACGACCTTGTTCATGGTCTCCTGGACGTCCACCGGCGGGTCGATCTCCTTGAGCTCGGTGCGCAGGATCTCGATGCCCCAGCTCGCGGTCTCGTTCTTGAGCGTGCCGCGCAGCTCCTCGTTGATGCGCCCTCGCTCGCTGTTGGCCGACTTGAGCGTGAGCGTGCCGATGATGTTACGCAGCGTGGTCCGCGCCAGGTTCACGATCTGGTTCTCGTAGTTGGTGACGTTGTACTGCGACGCCTTGACGTTCTCTTCGTCGCCCTTGACCTTGAGGTACACCTGCGCATCTACCTTGGCGTTGAGGTTGTCGTTGGTGATGATGGTCTGCGGCTGCGCCTCGACCAGCACCTCGCGCACGTCCACCTGGAACATGCGCTCGAGGACCGGGATGATGATGTGCAGACCCGGGTTGCAGTAGCGGTTGTACTTGCCGAGGCGCTCCACGAGGCCACGGTGTGTGGGCCTGATGACGCGGATCCCCGTGACGAGGATCAAGATGAGGATGATGAAAACGACGACGACGATGGCGCCTACGATGGCCAAGCCCATGTGGTCCCCCTTCGTGCGGGCGCGGCCGACGGCCGTCCGCCGGAGCGCCCGCTCTTTTCTTCGTACTTGATGGTAGGGCCGCGCCGGGCGGCTGTAAAGGAGGAGGCTCCGCGCCAGGGCCGGCTTCCGCACGAAGAGCCGGGGCCGGGAGACCTTGCGGTCCCCCGGCCCCGGCCGGTCTGCTCTGCGTCTGCGGTCGGCAGGTGTGCGTCACACCTGCCGACATGGAGTCGTGACGCGCTTAGGGGTTCGTCCTTCCGCTCACGACGTTGGAAGGTGTCTGCCCGAAGGTGTTCGTGGCCAAGACCCTGAACCAGTACAGCGTATTGGGCGTCAGGCCAGTGATAGTAGCGGTCGCCGCGGCCGACGACAGGGTCGCGCGCGTTGTCCACGGCCCTCCGGACCCGACCGTGCTGATCTGCACGAGGTTGTTCGTCGCCCCGCTGCTGGTCGCGTTCGTCCACGCGACGACGATCGAGGTCCGCCCGGTCGTCGTGATCCTCAGGTTCGTCGGCGCCTTGGGTGCAGTGCCCGCCTGAGGCGTGGTGACGGTAACGACGTTGGACCAGTTGGAGTACGCGGACACGTTCTCCGCCCTGACCCTGTAGAAGTAGGTGGTCCCTCCCACGACGGTGGTGTCGGCGTAGGTCACCGCGAGACCGAGGGGGGAGAACTCCGCCAGGCCCGCCGTGAAGGTGTTGTTGGTCGCCCGCTGGATGAAGTAGTTGGTGGTCGGCGGGTTACCCGCGGCATTGCCGGTCCAGGCGAGATTGACCCGCAAGGACGGGCTCGTCGCAGCAGCTGCGGTGAGCGACGTCGGCTGGTTCGGCGAGAAGAGCGCATCCACCGGACGCATCATGTCGTTCTCTTCGTGACCGAGCAGGTGGCAGTGCCACACGTACTCCCAACCGAAGTTGGTGGGGTCGTTGCCCACGGTGATCGCGTTACCCGTCTCGGGGTCGATCACGCTGATGTCCTGGCCGACCGGCATCGTCGGATCGAGGGGCCGCACGCTGTCGCCGATCTTGAACGGCAGCACCGGCTCGATCGGACGCAGCGCAACGATGCAGTCCTCGAGCGGGTTCATGCGGACGGTCTCTTTCCAGCCTATCTCGTTGGCATCTGGCGGCCGGATTGCGCCGTCCCAGCCGACCCGGTTGATGACCTGGACGTTGTAGAGGTGGAAGTGGATGGCGTGCGAGTCCACGCCGTTGTGGGTGATCTTCCAGATCTGCGTACCGTCGTGGGTCGAGCCCACGTAACTGGCCGCATCGGAGCCCTTGATGGCCTCCGTCAACGGATCCACGTAGCCCAGCGGGATCGTCGTCTGGTTCTGGGCGTTGGTGAACGGCAGCTCGACGCCGAGAGTGGCGTTCATGCGGCCGTACTGCAGTTCGAAGAGCTCCTGGATGGCCTTCGGCTGCATCTGAAGGGTCACGGGGCCAGGGGCGCCCACAGAGGTGAACGTGAGGGCGTTGTCCTGGATGCGCGAGAAGGTGTCGGCGAGCGCAGTCCACGCCGCCGGATAGCCCTGAGTCGCCTGCGGGATGATCGGCTTGGGCTGCGAAGCCTGGTAGGCGATCGGCAGGTTCGTGTCCAGAGCGGCACGCGTGTACGGGGTGGTGGCGACCGCAGCGGCGACCTTGAACACCATGACGGTACGGGTGTTCGGGCCCTGGCCGACGAGGATGCTCTTGCTGCCACCCATGCTCCGCATGTCCGGCCCGCCGGTGTAGTTGTCGTTGCGCGGGTCGAACGCGGGCACAGGCGCCGGCGCGTCGTTGTACAGGATGACGGTCTTGCCGGCGTACTTGGTGAAGTCGACGACCACGTCGGCGCGCTCGGCCGGGCCGAGGAACAGCGACTTGTCGGCGACGTTCAGCACCACGATGTCACGCCGGTTGTAGTTGTAGTTGACGGGCTGGGCGGGGATATCGGCCGCCTTGGGCATGAGACCGCCCTCGGTGCCGACCTGCACCCACGCCGGTCCGACGTTGGCCGGATCAGGCACGCCACCCGCGCGACCGTCGGTCGGCCAGCCGGCCGGGAAGTTGTTGTCCGGGCACGCCTGGACCATCTTGACTTCGGAGTCGGCGCCGATGGTGACCGTCGGGGGCGCGGTGAAGCCGCTACCGGGGCTCGTGACGGTGATCGTCGCGATTGTTGAAGGCAAAGGACCGGCTGTGAGGATCGCCTCGGCCATCGCGCCGCCGCCGTTGCCGTCGACGGGGGTGATGTCGACGCCCGGGGCGGAGTAGTACGAGCCTGCGGTGTTGAGCGTGATGGAGCCCACGGTGCCGGGCGCCGTCGTCGACAGGACCGCCGTGGCGGTCGCCGTGGTGATGGCGGAGACACCGGGGGTACCGGGGATGCTGTTGCCGGCGCCCGAGGTGAAGAGCGACAGATTCAGCATGCGGTCGTTGCTGGCGTTGAGGATGCGCATACGGTACGGCTTGGCGGCAACGAGCTTGTACGGGTACGCCATGCCGTTGACCAGCATCGTGTCCGCGAAGTGCTCAGGCACGATGGACGGGTTCGGCGTGCCGGGGTTGTACTGTCCCTGGCCCACCGCCGGATACAGCGGGTTGAGCACCGGGCCGTTCACCAGACCGGCGGCCGTACCGAAGATCGGCCAGAACCAGGGACCGTAGTCCCAGCGCCCGAACGCGTTGGCGCCGCTGATGTCGCTCGGGTTCTGGTTCGGCATGTAGACGTGCGGGAACCAGAGGCTGCCCGTGGTCTGCCCGACGGGCGTTCCCAGCGAGGGGAGCTGAGACCACGTGGGGTCGAGCGCGCCGATGGTCGACGCGTCGACGAAGCTCTTGTCCTGGATGACCAGGGGCATCTGCTCGGCAGCGGGAGGCAGGCCGCCGGCCGCCGTAAGGGTGGCCTCGGCGGTGTCCGTGAGGAGATAGCCCGCAGCTTCACCAGCGTACACGTTGAGGCGCGTCATGCCGTACGTGTGGTCGTGGTAGAACATCAGGCGGGCGCTCTCGTTGTTGGTGTAGAAGTAGGTGGCGGCATTCGGCCCGGGATCGATAGTGGCACCGGTGACCGCGTTCGCAGCGGCGCTGCCCTTGAGGCCGAGCGCGACATGCGAGGTGGGGTTGAACATCATGTCGGGCACGTTGCGCTGGCTCACGCCACGCGTGTACGTGCTGGCGTTGCCGGTCGGGGTGATCCACTGGTGCGGCGTGCCGTCGCTGATCCAGGCGGTGTCGCCACCGTGCAGGTGGATGACCGCGCGGTTCTGCGTGTAGTTGCCGCCGGCCCCGCCGTTCGGGCCGAGGCCGGCGCCCATGGCAGTCGTGTCGACCGGGAGGAACAGGTTGCCGCCGGCGTTGGCCGCAAGCAGGTTGACGAACTTGATGCGCACAGGAGTGCCGCGCTTGGCCACGATCGTCGGGCCAAGGTACGACGGCGGAGCGACCTGGCCGCCGGCGTTGTTGAGTTGCACGTAGCCACGCAGATGGGTACTCGTGTAGCCGGCGAGGTCACCCATCTTCTGCGTGTAGTCCAGGACGCCGATGATGTAGTAGTCCGACCCCGGGAACGTCGTCGTGTCAGGCGCGGCGATCGTCAGGCCCGGCAAGAGCTGCGTGAACTTCTTGAACGATGGGCTGATGTTCCAGTTGGGGTTCGTGTAGTAGTCCGGCATCGTTGTGAGCCCGACACCCTTGGCGGCATGGAAGATCGGAAGCCCCTTGATGCCGGCCTTGGCGAGCTTGGCCTTTAGGCGGGCGGCCGCGGCTGCCCGCTGGAAGGGCGTCACCCGCCCGTGGCGCATGACGCCGTTGACCTTATGGTGCGCCGTGTTCATCATGGCGATGGCCTGCGCCCTCGGCGACATCGGCGCTCGCTTTGCGCTTGCCGCTCCGCCGGCTGCCGCCAGCATCGCGGCCAGCATCAGCAGCGAGAACGCAAGTAGCCAGATCCTTCGTCTGCTCATTGTCCCTCTCCCTTTCCGTACACGGAGACGTCCGACTGTCTTGCCCTGCTCGGCGCGCACCCGTCTCCTCGGGAGTACGCGCCAATTACAAACGGTGGTAATCGGTATACATTGTTTAGAGTGGAGACGCAAGCATTAAGTCTTGTGGCATCGGCGTGAAGGTCAACCGGTGTGGCGCCATGGACACCGTGTCGGACGATTCGCGCGCGTCGCACCCCGTTCGCCGCGACAGCTCAGGCCCGGGCGAGGCCGGCGGACGGACGCCGCGCCCAGCGACCGAGCAGCCGTGGCACACCCCACTCTGGCCCCACGTCGAAGCTCGGCGCCGGAGCCCGCGGTGTGACCTGTCCGGCGCCTCTCGGCCACAGCATAGCGAATCCGCAGGGCGCCCGGGCAGGCTCACTCGATGGGCGGGAAGAGCTCGTTCCCACGCACGCGCTCCGGGCACACCCGGTCGGCGGGCAAGTCCGTGAAGGGCGTTCCCGGGACGATACCGTTGTCCGGGTCGGCTACGCCGGAGGGACTGCCGGGCAAGAGCGGTCCTGCGGCCGTCGACCGGCGCGTTCGCGCCGGCGCAGGCCCGCAGGTGCCGGAGCCGGGACTTGAACCCGGACGCCGCCGAGGCGACAGAGGATTTTAAGTCCCCGGCGTCTACCAGTTCCGCCACTCCGGCACGGAAGGAGTATACGACGCGGGCGCCGGCCGGGGCGGAAGGAGTGCGGCGTGCCTGCGGCCGCCGCCGGCCCTCAGTCAGGCCCCAGCGAGCCCTCCGCGAGGGCCAGCGCCGCCCCCTCGAGGATGTCGGCCTCGCTGCAGCGCACCTCGGCGAGGCCGAAGGCGCGGCAGGCCTCCCGGGCGATCAGGGCGCCGGCGAGGATCACGTCCTCGCGCCCCGTCTGGATGCCCGGCAGGCGGCCGCGCTGCGCGTTGTTCAGAGCCGCGAGCTCGGCGATCGCGGCGTCGATGTCGGCGAGGCTGAGCACGTGACCGTGGACGAGCTCGGAGCGGTACTCGCGGAGGCCGAGCTTGTGGGCCACGAGCGTGGTGTAGGTGCCGGCCACGCCCACGGCGCCGCGCGCGGCGCCGCGCACCGTGGCCGGCACGCCGTCCGCGATGGCGGCGGCCACGAAGGCGGTGAGCCGGCCGAGCTCATCCGCCGCCGGCGGATCGTGGTGCAGAAAGCGCTCGCTGAGGCGCACGACGCCGATGTCCAGACTGCGCACGAAGTCAGGCTTCGCGCCGGCGGCGCCGACGGCGAACTCGGTGCTGCCGCCGCCGATGTCGGTGAGCAGCAGAGGCCCGCGGGCGCGGCCGGCGAGCTCGGCGGTGCCGCCGCGAAAGGCAAGGGCGCCCTCCTCTTCGCCGCCGAGCACGCGCGTGGGCAAGGCGAAGTCGCGCTCGACGCGCTCGAGAAAGCCGCGGCCGTCGGCCGCGTCGCGGAGCACGCTGGTGGCCACGAGCAGGCGCCGCGCGGGGCCGTAGGCCTCGAGGCGCGGCGCATACCCCGCCAGGCAGGCGCACGTGCGCGCGACGGCGACGGGGTCGAGACGTCCGCTCCGGTCGACGCCTTGGCCCAGCCTCACCACGGTGGTCAGGCGCGCGTCCGCCTTCACGTCGCCGGCGTCGCCTACCTCCGCCAGAAACAGCCGGCAGGTGTTGGTGCCGAGGTCCACCACGGCGACTCTCACGGCGCCGCCTCCGTCGAAGGTGCGAAGGCCGCGCAGCGACCGTCGTCACACCACGGGTCCTCGACCTGCGCCAGCACGGCCCGGCCGAAGGCGTAGCCCGGGTGCGCGAGGGCGTGGGCGACGTGCGCGTGCAAGCACTTGACGGCGCGCACGTCGCCCACGCCCCCGACCCCGGTCGTCAGCGACCGGCCGTCGTCGACCATTGCCAGGTTGAAGCGACGGACCAGCTCCCGGCGGCGGCGGCGCGCCGCGGTCGCGGCCGCTCCTGCGGCTCGCGCGAGCGCCGGGTCCGCCGCCAAGCGCGCGCACCAGGCCTGCACGCCGCCGCCGCTCTCCAGTCGCGACACGGTGGCCACGAGCGTCGGGCAGGTGAGATAGAAGAGCGTCGGGAACGGCTTGCCGCCGGCATCGTACGGCAGCGTCTCGACGGCGGCCGGGAACCCGAAGGGGCAGCGCGCCACGACGCGACTCATCACGTGAGGCGTCCGGCCCAGCTGACCGGCCACGACAGCGAGGTCGGCGCCGTCGACCAGACGAGGTGAGGTGCGCGGGTCTGAGCTCACCGCCGAGTCAGTGCAGCAGGGTGCGCCAGAGGTCCTCGACGCGGTCGAGCACCGAGATGGAGCCGACTGTCGGCGCGGTGCTCGAACGGACGAGCGGCTCGGCGTCCACGCCCGGAAGGCCCTTGACGACGAACACCTGCGTGTCGGGCGGTACGAGCATGGAGTCGGCGCGCGCCACCTGCGCCACGTAGGTCTTCGTGGAGAGCAGCTTCATCTGCAGGGCGAAGGCGGCATTGTCGACGCGCGCCGCCTGCAGCGCGTCCGCGGCGCGCTGGTAGCGGTCCTGCTGCGCGAAGAACGCCTGCAGCGGAGCCACGTAGAACGACGCGCCGATGAGCACGAGGACGAGGATCACCAGCCGCCCGAGGTGCAGCCGCGGCGTGGCGCCACGCCGGCGCGCGTGCCGGCCGCCGCGGCGCGGCGCCCCCGTCTGCCGTTCGACTATCGCTGCCTGTGCCAAGCCCTCGCTCCCGTAGCCGGTCCGCCGGACGCCGCAGACGCGGCGGCCGGTCGTCCCTAGAGATTCGCGGGCCGCGACCCCGCTCCCTGCACGCTCTGGACGGCGCCCAGAGGACCTTTCCCTGTCTTACTTCGGCAACTGCTTGAGGCCGGCGTCGGCCTGCTTGCCGACCGTCGATGCAGGGTCGATCGCGATGGCCTTGGTGTAGGCCTGCGTGGCGGCGGCGTTGGCTGTCTTGGCCGCCGCTTTGTCGCCCTGCTGCACGGCGATCCGCGCCTTGTGGGCAAGGTAGTTGCCGAGGTTGAAGTACGCGGCTTGGTAGCCCGGGAACTTCTTGATGACGAGGTCGATCTGCTTGAGTGCCGCGTCGATGTTGCCGCTGTTGAACAACGACGTCGCGAAGTCGGTGCCCACGGCGGGGTCGGTCTGCTGCTTCTTCCACGCCGCCGCGTAGGTCATGGCCGCAGCCTGGAAGTAGGCCGATCCCTGGTTGAAGTTCTGGGCTTGGAAGGCGGCGTCGCCCTTGTCGTAGAAGCCGTTGGCGGTCTGCACGAGTGAGGCGTAGCTGCCGGTGGTGACGCCCTGCACGGGCTGCACGGAGGCGTTACCGCTCGGCGTGCCGGCGCTCGACTTGTGGCCGCCGGATCCGCCGGAGGCCATGACGACGATGACGACGGCGATCACGGCGACCGCGCCGAAGCCGCCCCAGATGACGGCCGGGGAGAGGCCGCGGCCGGCCGGTCTTGCAGGCGCCGCGGCCGTCTGCCGGCCCCCGCCTTTGGCCCCCGGACCACTTCTGCCGCCCTGCTGGCCGGTGGTCTTGCCCTTCAGGACGTTCTTAAGACCGGCCAGGTCGGCGCCGCACTCGGGGCAGAACTTGGCGTCTCTGGCGTCGTTGCCACACTCGGGACAATACATGCGCGCGCTTCCTCCGCGTCGTGGGTCTGCCTTCTACCTCTTCAGGTTGTAAAATGCCCCCGCGCCCGGGAAGTGCGCCACTTCGCCGAGCATCTCCTCGATGCGCAGGAGCTGGTTGTACTTGGCCACGCGGTCGGTGCGCGCCGGGGCGCCGCTCTTGATCTGCCCTGCGTTGGTCGCCACCGCGAGGTCGGCGAGCGTCGTGTCTTCGGTCTCGCCGGACCTGTGCGAGCACACCGCGGTCCAGCCGGCGCGCTTGGCCATCTCGATGGCGTCGAGCGTCTCGCTGAGCGTGCCGATCTGATTGAGCTTGATGAGGATCGAGTTGGCGGAGCCGAGCTCGATCCCCTTCGCCAGGCGTTCCGTGTTGGTCACGAAGAGGTCGTCGCCCATCACCTGGATACGGTCGCCGAGCTTGTCGGTCATGAGCTTGAAGCCGTCCCAGTCGTCCTCGGCCAGGCCGTCCTCGATGCTGATGATGGGGTACTTGGCGACGAGCGCCGCGTAGTAGTCGACCATCTCGGTGGAGCTGAGGCTGCGACCTTCGCTCTCGAGCACGTACTTGCCGTCCGCATAGAAGCTGGAGGCGGCCGGGTCGAGAGCGATGAACACATCGCTGCCGGGCTCGTAGCCGGCGGCGTCGATGGCCTCCATGATGACTTGGATGGCCGCTTCGTTGGAGGCGAGGTCCGGGGCGAAGCCACCCTCGTCGCCGACTGCCGTGGACAGGCCCTTGGCCTTGAGCACGGCCTTGAGCCCGTGGTACACCTCGGCGCAGATGCGAAGGGCCTCCTCGAAGCTCGACGCGCCGACCGGCATGACCATGAACTCCTGCAGGTCGACGTTGTTGTCGGCGTGCTTGCCGCCGTTCATGATGTTCATCATCGGCACGGGCAGCTGGTAGGCGTTGCAGCCGCCGATGTACTGGTAGAGCGGCAGTTCGAGCGCCGCCGCAGCGGCGTAGGCCGTGGCCAGCGACACGCCGAGGATGGCGTTGGCGCCCAGCTTGGCCTTGTTGGGCGTACCGTCGAGCTCGATGAGCATGCGATCGACGAGGCGCTGATCCGTGGCGTCGAAGCCGACGATCTCCTCGGCGATCACGTTGTTGACGTTGTCGACGGCGGTGCGCACGCCCTTGCCCATGTACTCGCCGCCCTCGTCGCGCAGCTCCACGGCCTCGTACTCGCCCGTGGAAGCCCCTGAAGGCACGGCGGCGCGACCGACCACGCCCGCCTCGAGCTCGACCTCCACCTCGACCGTGGGGTTGCCGCGCGAATCGAGGATCTGCCTGGCGGTGACGTCGATGATGGTGGTCATAGGGGTCTCCCTCCCACTCACTCCCGGCCGGAGGCCGCGGCGGTCTCGCCGGCCTTGGCGCGCTGGTAGTACTCCTCTTGCAGCGGCAAGTCTAACGCAGACCAATCGCTGCCTTGGGCGGCCGCCAGTTCGGCGGCCGCCGTGACCCGACGCGCGAAGCGCCGCGAAGCCTCGCGCAGAGCGAGTTCCGGGTCGACGTGCAGCAGCCGCGCCACGTTCACCGTCGCGAACAGCAGGTCGCCGAGCTCGTGCGCCACGCGGGGGTCGTGACGGTCGGGGTCGCGAGCTGGCTGCGCAGCGGCGGCCTCGGCGAACAGCTCGGCGAGCTCGGCGAGCTCTTCGGCGATCTTGGGGAAACCCTCGGCGGCCGAGCTCCAGTCGAAGCCCACGCTGGCCGCCCGCTGCTGCAGCTTGCGCGCCTGCAGGATGGCGGGGAACGAGGCCGGGACGTCGTGAAAGATCCCTTCCCGGCCCTCCTGCTCCACCTTGATGCGCTCCCAGCGGCTCTTGACCTCGGAGGGCGTGCTGGCGGTGCCGTCCGCGAAGATGTGCGGGTGACGGCGGATGAGCTTGACCTCGATGTCGGCGGCGACGCCGGCGAGGTCGCCGGCCCCCCGTTCGCCGAGCATGAGGGCGAGCAACACGACCTGCAGCAGCAGGTCGCCGAGCTCGCCGCGCTCCGCGTCGAGGTCATCGTCGGCGACGGCGTCGGCCAGCTCGTACACCTCCTCCACGGTGTAGCCGATGATGTCGCGCGGCGTCTGCTCGCGGTCCCAGGGGCACTCCAGGCGCAGCACGTCGACGATGCGCTTGAGCGACACCAGCTCCTGGCCGAGCAGGGCGTCGTCGAAGGCGGCGCCGTCAGGTACGGTGACGAGCGCCGGAGCCGTCGCCTGCGCGCGCGCAGAGCCGGCGGCGCGCCGCCGCAACTCGCGC
>Ga0209048_10003927_pt1 | contig 14318 bp, 14 predicted proteins | sample FrelakmetCRP12CR_FD_187146 | JGI IMG/M metagenome (GOLD analysis project Ga0209048, IMG submission 187146) | Freshwater lake sediment microbial communities from the University of Notre Dame, USA, for methane emissions studies - CRP12 CR (SPAdes)... | ecosystem: Environmental > Aquatic >... | reverse complement strand
GAGACGGCCACCGTCTTCGCCAAGCTCACGCCCGCGCAGAAATCGGACGTGATTCGGGCGCTGCAGCGCCGGCGGCACGTCGTCGGGTTCCTCGGCGACGGCATCAACGACGGGCCCGCGCTCAAGTCCGCCGACGTGGGCGTCTCGGTCGACTCGGCGGTCGACATCGCGAAGGAATCCGCCGACATCATCCTGCTCGAGAAGAGCCTGCTGGTGCTCGACGAGGGCGTGCTCGAAGGCCGCAAGGTCTTCGGCAACATCCTGAAGTACATCCGGATGGGCGCCAGCTCGAACTTCGGCAACATGTTCAGCGTGATCGGCGCGAGCGCGTGGTTGCCGTTCCTGCCGATGGCGCCGGTGCAGGTGCTCACCAACAACCTGCTCTACGACTTCTCGCAGGCCGCGATTCCTTCGGACAACGTCGACGAGGAATTCCTCGCCCGCCCCCGGCGCTGGGAAATCGGCAACATCGGCCGCTTCATGCTCTGCATCGGGCCGATCAGCTCGCTGTTCGATTACGCGACGTATTGCATCATGTACTTCGCGTTCGGCGCGAACACGCCGGCGCAGGCGTCGCTCTTCCAGACCGGGTGGTTCGTCGAGTCGCTCCTCTCGCAGACGCTGATCATCCACGTCATCCGGACGTTCCGCGTCCCGTTCATCGAGAGCCGCGCGAGCCTGCCGCTGATGGCGACGACGCTGGCGATCTGCGCGATCGGCGTCTGGCTGCCGTTCTCACCGCTCGCACCGTCGCTCGGACTGACTCGGCTGCCGGGCGGCTACTGGTTTGCGCTGTCAGGCATCCTGGTGTGCTACCTGACGCTGACGCACTTCATGAAGACCTGGCTGCACCGGCGCTTCGGCCTCGCATAAGAAGCGGGAGGCCCCGCAGGACACTTGACAGCGCGCACCTGGTCGCATGGACTGCGCTCTGCCGCACTCAGGGAGCGTCCGGCCATGCGCACCACGTACTACCTCACCGCTGTCGCTCTGGTGGTCACCTTGACCGCCTGCCACCGTGACGCACCCTCGCCGCAACCAGGATCGACGTCCACCTCGGCCGCCACGGACGCATCGATCCAGCGCGTGGTCAATGTCTACAACTGGTCGGATTACGTCGCCCCCGGGGTGATCGACGCGTTCGAGCATTCGAGCGGAATCAAGGTGAACTACGACACCTTCGACAGCCAGGAAATGCTGGAGACGAAGTTGCTCACGGGTCGGTCGGGTTATGACGTCGTGGTCGTCGCCGCCAACATCCTCGAACGGCTGGCGCCGCTCGGGGTGTTTCGCAAGCTCGACAACTCGCGGCTGCCGTCCCGCAAGAACCAGGATCGGGAACTGGAGACGGCACTCGCTGAATTCGACCCGCGCAATGAACATGCCGTCGGCTACCTCTGGGGCACCACCGGCATCGGCTACGACGAGCGCAAGCTGCGCGAGCGGCTGCCCGGTGCCCCGATCGACAGCTGGCGACTCGTCTACGACCCGAAGGTCGTCGCGAAGATGTCGGATTGCGGGGTCTCGATCGCGGATGCGCCGAGCGAAGTGATCGCAACGGTCTTGATGTCACTCGGCAAGAATCCCAATGACCTGTCCGCGGCTGGGCTGTCCGAGGCCGAGCGCGTGTTGCGGGCCGTGCGCCCGAGTGTGCGCAAGATCGACGGCGATTCGCAGATCGACGATCTGGCGGGCGGCAACATCTGCCTGATGGTGACGTGGGGAACGAACGTCTTCCTCGCGCGGGCCCGCGCCGAAGCCGCTGGGCAGACCGCCGACTTCCGCTACGTCATACCGCGCGAGGGAACCGTTCGCTGGATCGATACCCTCGCGATCCCGGCAGACGCACCCCACGTGGCCGAAGCCCACGCCTTCATCGATTTCATGATGCAGCCGCAGATCGCGGCGAAGAACGCCGCCTACATCGGGAACGCGTCGATGAACGCAGCCGCGATGCCGCTGATCGACCCGTCGCTGCGGAACGACCGGTCCGTGTACCCGCCCGCCGACGTGCGCGCCCGCCTGCAGCCGCTGCGCGCCCGGACCCAGGCGCAAAGCCGCGAGGAAACCAGGGTCTGGACGGCGTTCCGCGGCGCGCAGTAGCGCGCCGCGACGGCACCTGCCGTCAGGCCTGCACTGCCAGCCGTCCCCGCTGGTAATCGACGATCGCCTGCTCGATCTCCTCGCGCGTGTTCATCACGAACGGCCCGTACTGCACGACGGGTTCGCCGATCGGCTGGCCGGAGAGCAGCAGCAGCTTCGCGCCCTGGCTGCCCGCCTTCACGTCGACGTGCTCGCCGGGCGTGAGCAAACCCGCGCTGCGGAACGGCAGCGGCCTGGCATCGTCGCCGACCGCGGCGTCGCCCTCATACACGTACAGGAACGCGTTGTGCTTCGCGGGCGTCGCCACGCGCACGCCCGCGTCAGCCGGCAAGCGCAAGTCGAAGTACTGCGGCTGCGTCGACAGTCCGCCGATCGGGCCGGCGCTCTTCATGCCGCCCTCCTCGAACTCGCCGGCGATCACGCGGATCTCGCCGCCGCCGGCCAGCGGCACGGTCGGAATCTGCGGCGACGGGATGTCGCGATACGCCGCGGGCTTCATCTTTTCGCGGGAAGGCAGGTTGATCCACAGCTGGAACCCGCGCATCCGCCCTTCCGTCTGCTGCGGCATCTCGGAGTGAATGATGCCGCGTGCCGCGGTCATCCACTGCACGTCGCCGGGACCGAGGTCGCCGCGATTGCCGAAGCTGTCCTCGTGGCGCATGCGGCCGTCGAGCATGTAGGTCACCGTCTCGAAGCCGCGGTGCGGATGCGACGGGAAGCCCGCGAGGTAGTCGTTCGGATCGTCGGAGAAGAACTCGTCGAGCATCAGGAACGGATCGAACCTCAGGTTCTGGTGACCGCCGAGGCTGCGGCGCAGCTTGACGCCGGCGCCGTCGGACGCCGCCACGGACGGGATCACGGCCTGGAGCTTGCGGCTGGTCATGGAGGTCTCCGTAAAGCGTGTCGTGTGGTTCAGGTTCCGCGCAGCCGCTCGCCCGGCGCGGTGCGTGCCGCAGTGCGCGCATCGAGCGACCACTCGCCCGCGCCGCGCGCGACCAGCAGCAGGAAGCCGCCGGCGATCGCGACGTTCTTCAGCAGCAGGACCTGCTGGATCTGGTCCGCGCCGCCGTGAAACACGCAGCCTGCCACGATCGAGAAGCCCGCGAGCGCGGCGGCGACGAGACGGGTGCGGTAGCCGAGGATGATCGCGATTGCGCCGAGCAGTTCGAACGCGATGACGAGCGGCAGCAATGCGCCCGGCACGCCTTTCGATGCCATGTAGCCCTGCGTCGCGGCATAGGCGCCGATCTTGCCGAGGCCGGCGATGAGGAACAGCGACGCGATCAGGATACGACCGAGCAGTTCCGAGGTCTTTTCGAACGGGGTCATGGGAAGCTCCGCAAGGGTGTCGATGATGAAGCGATCAGGCTCAGGCGGCCAGTTGCCCGATGCGCTCGCCGGCCGCATGCAACGCCGCGTCGCGACTCTCCGCGCCCATGGCCAGGCCTTCGGCGTAGACGAACTCGACATCGTCGATGCCGATGAAGCCGAGGAACTGCCGGACGAACGCGCTCTGCAGGTCGCGGGGCGTCCCTGCATGGCGGCCGCCGCGCGTCGCGAAGACGTACGCCCGTTTGCCGGTCAGCAAGCCCACCGGGCCCGTTTCCGAATAGCGGAACGTCACGCCGGCGCGGGCCACGTGGTCGAAGTACGCCTTGAGGGTAGAGGGGACGCCGAAGTTGTACATCGGCAGGCCGATGACCAGCACGTCGGCAGCACGGAGTTCGTCGATCAGCGTGTCGGACTCGGCCGCGACGCGCCGCTGCTCAGGCGTGCGCTGCTCGGCGGGCGTGCCGAACGCCTGGAAGCGTTCGGCCGTCAGGTGCTCGATCGGGTGCTGGCCGAGGTCCCGGACGATCACGATCGGCGCCTCGGCCGAACCGCTCTCGGCCTGCTCGGTCCGCGCCAGGGCGGCGACGAACTGGCCGGCCAGGCGGGACGACTGGGCGTCGTCCCCGAAGAGGCTCGTATTCAGCTGCAAGTAGGTTTTCATCGGTGTTGCGCCTGATTGGGGTGGAGGGGTTCCGTGGGCTGGTATTTTCCATCTATCCAATAAATTGAAAAGACGGTATTTTCGCTCCTAAATATCGATGGGATCGATTCATGAGCCAGCCGAAGATCACCCTGGACCAGTGGGCTGCGCTGATTGCCGTCGTCGAGGCAGGCGGCTACGCGCAGGCCTCGCGGCGACTGCACCGCACGCAATCGACGGTCACTTACACGATCCAGAAGCTCGAGGACCTGCTCGGCCTCAAGGTATTCGAGATCCTGGGACGCAAGGCCGTGCTGACGGAGGCAGGCCAGGTGCTCTATCGCCGCGGCAAGGCGCTGGTGGAATCGGCCGCGCATCTCGAGCGCGCGGCCGCGGAACTGTCGCGCGGCTGGGAACCGGAGATCCGGGTCGCGGTCGACACGATCTTCCCGACCTGGCTGCTGCTCGAATGCCTCGCGGAGTTCGGCGCGGAACACCCCGAGACGCGCATCGAGCTGCACGAGACCGTGCTCGGCGGCACCGACGAAGCGCTCACCGATGGCAGCGCGGATTTCGTGATCGGCAGCCTCGTGCCCGGCGGCTTCCTCGGCGATCCGCTGATGCAGGTGCGGTTCGTGTGCTCCGCCGCGCCTGCGCATCCGCTGCACGCGCTCGGCCGGCCGCTGACGCTCGACGACCTGCGCCAGTACCGTCACCTCGTCGTGCGCGACTCCGGCGCGCGCCGCAGCCGCTCGGGCGGCTGGCTCAACGAACAGCGCTGGACGGTCTCGAACAAGGCGACGTCGATCCGCGCGGCCTGCATGGGCCTCGGCTTCGCGTGGTACGCGGAGGAAAGCATTCGCGAGGAATTGCAGAGCGGCGCGCTCGAGCGGCTGCCGCTCGTCGAAGGGGCGGAGCGCTACGTCACCTTGTATCTCATCTACGCCGATCGCGACACGGCCGGTCCCGGCGTGCGGCGGTTAACCGAGATCATTCGGCGCAAGGTCGCAGATACCTGCGCACGCGAGCGAGAGCGACTGGCGCCGGAACCGCCCGCAGTCTAACGTTGCCGACTGACGGGGCCGACCGGCCCTTCCCGCGCAAACCGGAGCATGCCATGACCGTCGGACGCTGCCTCTGCGGAACCGTCCGCTACGAAATCGACGGCCCGTTCGTGAACATGCTGCATTGCCATTGCTCGATGTGCCGCAAGCACCACGGCACGGCGTTCGTCACCTGGGCGGCGGCGCCGCTCGCGGGATTCCGCATGGTGTCCGGCGCGGACGCGATCGTGCACTACCCGTCATCGGCCGGCCTGCATCGCTCGTTCTGTCGGCACTGCGGATCGGTCACGCCTGAGGCGCACGCGGCGCAAGGACTGGTGGTCGCGCCGGCCGGCAATCTCGAGGGCGACCTCGGCATCGCGCCGCAGTGCCACATGTTCACGGGATCGAAAGCTCGCTGGTACAAGATCGCGGACGACCTGCCGCGGTTCGAGGAATTCCCGCCCGAGTTTCGCCTGCAGGCCACGCCCCGTGCGCCCGTCGCGACGCAGCCCGGCATCACGCAGGGCAGTTGCCTGTGCGGTGCCACCGCCTACGAGATCCCGGGCCCGCCGCTGCGCATGTACTATTGCCACTGCTCGCGCTGCAGGCTCGGACGCAGCGCGGCGCACGCGACGAACGTGTTCTTCAAGGCCGACGCTTTCCAGTGGACGCGCGGCGCCGATCTCGTCGCCGATTACGCGGTGCCCGGCGCGCAGTTCTTCGGCGTCGCCTTCTGCTCGCGCTGCGGCAGCGACGTGCCGCGCGTCTCGGTGGAGCGCGGTGTCGTGAACGTGCCAGCCGGCTCGCTCGACTCGGAACCCGGCATCGAGCCGATGGCGCACATCTACGTCGACTCGAAGGCCCCCTGGGACATCATCGCCGGCGATCTCCCGCAGTTCGCCGCCATGCCGACGCGCACTTGAGGCGCTGACCGGACATGCGACTCAAAGACCCTCGCGCGATCTACACGTTTGCGCTCTATCTGCTCCCGGAGCTGGTCGCCGCGGCGCACTGGGGAACATGGGCCGCGCTGCTGGCGGCGCTCGTGGCAGCGCTCGTCGGGATGGCCGTGCGACTTGCGGCGATGCGCCGCGCGGCCGCGGCACCCGACCCTCGCCTGCGACTGCACACGATCACGTTCTCGCACTACTCGGAGAAAGTCCGCTGGTGCCTCGACCGCCTCGGCGTGCCGTACGACGAAGTGCCGAACGTCGGCATCCTCGGCGTCCTGCTCACCGGCCGCACGGTGCCATGGCTCGACGTGCCTCCGGGCCTGACGCGCATTGGCGAATCGCCGCGGATCCTCCGTTACCTGTGGGGCGAGTACGCCGGACGCCTGCCTTCGCAACAGACGTGGTTCCTCGAACCCTCGGCCGCCACGCTCGAACTCGAAGGCCGCTTCGATCGCCGGCTGGGCAACGACGTGCGCGTGTGGGTGTACGGCAACGTGCTGCAGCGTCACGACCTCACGCTGCGCACCTGGGGCCTCGAGGAACGGGCCATCCCGGCGTGGCAGCGCGGGATCCTCACGGTCGCGATGCCCGTGCTGCGGTTTGCGGTGCGCCGCATGCTGGGCGTGACGCCCCAGCGCGCCGAGCGGGCGCTCGAGAAGACTCGCGCCGCGTTCGACGAGGTCGACCGGATGCTTGCCGACGGGCGCCACTACCTCGTCGGCGACGCGCTGACTTTTGCCGACATCACCTTCGCGAGCCTCGGCGCCCTCGCGGTCCTGCCACCGGAGTACCCGGGCGGCCGCACCGGCCGTGGACTCGACATCGCCGACCTCGACCCCGAGTGGCGGGCCGAGGTCGAACGCTTCCGCCGGCGCCCGGCCGGCCAGTTCATCCTGCGGCTGTACCGCGCAGAGCGCGCGCCCGCCGCCGCTTCCGCCGCCTCCCCCACCGCCGGCTGAGCGGCGGCGAGCCGGCCTCGCGGCGCCGATTGACCTCTCCCGGCCCGCCGGGGCATTATCTGCCCAGGCAGTTACCGCCTGAGCGACCAATGCCTGAGCAGTTTTACGACCCGGCCACCTACCTGGCCCGCGACAGCGTCGGTTACCTCGTCCGCCGCCTGACCGCGATCCTCACGGCGCGGATCGAGTCCGCGTTCGCGCCGCACGACTTCACGCTCACCCAGTGGAGCGTGCTGATGCACCTGCGCGACGGGCTCGCGTTGACCGCATCGGACCTTTGCGCGGCCTTCCAGCACGACAGCGGCGCCCTCACCCGCCTGCTCGACCAGCTGGAGCAGCGCGGACTGATCGTCCGCCGACGCAGCTCGCGCGATCGCCGCGTGGTCGAACTTGAACTCACGCCGGCCGGTCACAAGACGATCAAGGTGCTGTTGCCCGTGGTGGTCGCGGAGATGAACGCCGCGCTCGCGCCGCTCAGCCGCGCCGGCTTCGAGCAGTTCCGGGCCTCGCTGCTGCGCGTGCTCGATCACTTGCAACAGGACCGGCCAGCCGCCGCTCCGGCCGGGCGGCCCGCGAAACCGGAACGTTCGCCACCCACCGCGCGCCGGACCAAAGCGCGCCCACCGGCCCGTAAATCGGCGCGCCGCGCATGATCGCGCGTCGCCTGGTGCTGGCCGCCGCCGCGGCCGCCCTCGCCGCCGGCTGCGTCGGCGCGCCGGGCCAGGTGCCGCACGAGGCCGTGCTGGCGCCCGATACGCTGGCGCTGCAGGGCAACGCCTACGTCGCGCCGGCCGATGCCTGGTGGCAGCAACTCGGTGACCCGCAGCTCGACCGGCTGGTCGCCGAATCGCTCGCGCGCAATCCCAGCCTGGCCGCGGCACTGGCCCGCGTGCGCAGCGCCGAGCAGCAAGCCGTGATCGCGGGCTCGATCAACAACCCGCAGGTCTCGCTCGATGCCGACGCGACGCGTGAACGCGTGAGCGCCAACTACATCTTTCCGCCACCGTACGGCGGGGCTACGCTCTGGGAGGCGCGACTCGGCGCGAACCTGAGCTGGAACATCGACTTCTGGGGTCGGCAGTCTTCCCTGATCGACCAGGCGCGGCAGGTCGCCAACGCCGCCGGCCTCGACGCCGCCGGTACGCAACTGCTGATCTCGAGCGCCGTCACGCAGACGTACGTTGAGCTGGCGCGCGCCCGGGCGCTCGAGGCGCTGGCCGTGCGCGCCGGCGAGCAGCGCCAGCGATTGCTCGCGCTGACGCAGCAACGCGTGACAGCCGGGCTCGACTCGAACGTCGAACTGCGCAGCGCCGAAGCCAACGTCGCGCTGGTGCAGGTCGACCGCGAGCAGGCTGCGCTCTCGCAGGAATCGGCGATCCATGCCCTCGCCGCGCTGAGCGGCCACGGCGCCGAAGCCTACGCGCACATCGAGGCGCCCTCGCTCGATTTCGCGCGTGCGCTCGACCTGCCTCAGGCGCTCCCGGCCGACCTGCTGGCACATCGACCCGACGTGGCCGCCGCCCGCATCCGCATCCTCGCCGCGCAGTCCGGACGCGAGGCCGCGCACGCTAACTTCTACCCGAACGTCGACCTCGTCGCCTTCGCGGGCTTCGTCTCGATCGGCCTCGACAAGCTGCTCGACAGCGATTCCCGGCAGTGGAGCGTCGGCCCGGCCATCCACCTGCCGATCTTCGACGCCGGCCGGCTGAAGGCCGAGTACCGGAAGTCCGGCGCCGATCTCGACGTCGCCACGGCCAGCTACAACGAAACCGTGTTGCGCGCCGTGCGCGAATCGGCCGACCAGGTCTCGCGACTGCAGGGCCTCGACCGGCAGCTGGCGGACCAGCAGCGTGCGCTCGAGGCGGCCGAGAGCGCCTACAGCCTCGCCGAGCAACGCTACGGCGCAGGCCTCGCCAATTACCTCACCGTCCTCAATGCCGAGACGCAGGTGCTCAGCGCACGTCGGCAGCGCGTCAACCTGCTCGCCGATCGCACGTCCGCGCGCGTGGCGCTGCTGGTCGCGCTCGGCGGCAGCTTCAAGGAGCCTTCACGATGAATTCGCCTGCGCCCACCGCCGACACCCCGGCCGAGGGCATGTCCAACCGCCGACGCGGACTGATCGTCCTTGCGGCGATCGTGGTTGTCGGCGCGCTCGCCTGGGGCGTGTACTGGTTCCTGCACGGCCGCTGGTTCGTCTCGACCGAGAACGCCTACGCCGGTGCGACCATCGTGCAGGTCACCGCCGAGATCCCCGGCACGATCCGCGCCATGCACCCGCGCGAGACCGACAGCGTCAAGGCGGGCCAGACGCTGATCGAGCTCGATCCGGCCGACGCGAAGGTCGCCATGGATGCCGCGCTCGCCGATCTGGCGAGCACCGTGCGCCAGGTGAGCGGCTCGTTCGCCCAGGTGGAGCGCGCCCGCGCACAACTCGCCGCACGCAACGTCGAGCTGCGCCGCGCCCGCGAGGACTTCGCCCGCCGCAACTCGATTGCCTCGGCCGGCGCCGTGTCGAGCGAGGAAGTCGCGCACGCGCGCGAAACCATCGACGCGCTGGAAGCCGCCGTGCGCGCCGCGCAGGAAGACCTGAACGTCGCGCTCACGCAGACCCAGGGTACGTCGGTTGAGCAGCACCCGCTGGTGCAGCGGGCCGCCACGCGGGTCCGTGACGCGGCGCTGACGCTCACGCGCACCACGATCGCCTCGCCGGTGGATGGCGTGGTTGCCAAGAAAGGCGTGCAGGTCGGCCAGCGCGTGGCCCCCGGTACGCCGCTGCTCGCCGTCGTGCCGCTCGCGGACGTCTGGGTGGACGCGAATTTCAAGGAAGTCCAGCTGCAGCACATGCGGATCGGGCAGCCGGTGACCCTGCGCGCCGACCTGTACGGCAGCAACGTGACGTTTCACGGCAAGGTGAAGGGCTTCTCGCCCGGCACCGGCGCGGCCTTCGCGCTGCTGCCCGCGCAGAACGCGTCGGGCAACTGGATCAAGATCGTGCAGCGCGTGCCGGTGCGCATCGTGCTCGATGCCGCCGAGACCGAGGCGCATCCGCTGCGGGTCGGATTGTCGATGAACGTCGAGGTCGACCTGCACGACCAGACCGGGCCGGTGCTCGGCGTGCCGACGCAGGATGTGGCGGCCTCGATGCCCGCGCATCCGGCGAGCGACCCGGCGGTCGAAGCGACCGTCGCCCGCATCATCGCGCAGAACACCCACCACGCCTCGCGCTGATGGCTGCCGGTTCAGCGAGCCAGGACCGCCCGCTCATCCCGCTGCCCGCCGGCACGCGGGGTCTGGCCGCGTTCGCGCTCGCGCTCGGCACCTTCATGCAGGTGCTCGATACGACCATCGCCAACGTCTCGCTGCCGACGATCGCGGGCAGCCTCGGCGTCAGCACCGACCAGGGCACGTGGATCATCACGTCGTTCGCGGTGTCGAACGGCATTTCCGTGCCGCTGACCGGGTTCCTGATGCAGCGGTACGGCGTCGTGCGCACGTTCGTCGCGAGCGTCGCGCTGTTCACGATCGCGTCGTTCCTCTGCGGCATCGCCTGGAGCTTCGAATCGCTGATCGCGTTCCGCGTGCTGCAGGGCGCGGTCTCCGGCCCGATGATCCCGGGCTCGCAGGCGCTGCTGATGTCGATCTTTCCGGCCTCGAAGCGCGGCATGGCGCTTGCGATCTGGTCGATGACGACGCTGATCGCGCCCGTCATGGGTCCGCTGCTCGGCGGGTACATCTCCGACAACTACTCCTGGCCGTGGATCTTCCTCATCAACCTGCCGATCGGTCTCTTTGCCGCATTCGTGTGCTGGAGGGCGCTCGCGAAGAGCGAAACGCCGACGCAGCGCATGCCGGTGGACGGCATCGGGCTCGCGATGCTGGTGGTCTGGGTCGGCGCGCTGCAGATCATGCTCGACACCGGCAAGGACGCCGGCTGGTTCGATTCGGGCGCAATCATCACGCTCGCGCTGGTGGCGGCGGTCGGCTTCGTCGCGTTCCTGATCTGGGAGCTGACCGAAAAGCACCCGATCGTCGACCTGACCCTGTTCCGCGGCCGCAACTTCGCGATCGGCACGGCCGTCACCTGCGTCGGGTATGGCCTGTTCTTCGGCAACGTGGTGATCCTGCCGCTCTGGCTGCAGACGCAACTCGGATACACCGCGACCTGGGCAGGCCTGGTGCAGGCGCCGGCCGGCCTGATCGCGATGCTGTGCTCGCCCTTCGTCGGCCGCAACGTCAACCGCTACGACGCGCGCTGGTTCGCGACGGTCGCGTTCCTGATGATGGCGCTCACGCTCTACATGCGCTCGCTGCTGAACTCGCAGGCGGCGTTCGGCGATTTCGTGCTGCCGATGCTGGTGCAGGGCGTCAGCATGGCGTTCTTCTTCGTTTCGGTCATCACCATCCAGCTCGACGGGATTCCGCCGCAGCGCGTCCCGGCCGCGACCAGCATCGCGAACTTCCTGCGCATCACCGCCGGCGCGTTCTCGACATCGATCGCGACCACGGTTTGGGAGAACCGCGCCGACCTGCACCAGAGCCGGCTGGCAGAAGCGACCAGCGCCTACGACCCGGCCGCGCAGCAGGCCGTCGCCACGCTGCACGGTTACGGCCTCAACGACACGCAGACGATCGGCGCGCTGACGCGCGGGCTCGTCGAGCAGTCCTTCATGTTGTCGTCGCTCGACTATTTCCGCATCACGGGCATCCTGGCGCTCGGCGTCGTCGGGCTCGTGTGGCTGACCCGCCGCCCGCACGTCGCGAGCGGTATCGCCGCAGGCGGGGACTGACGCGCCACGCGCGACCTGGCGGGCGAAGCCCGGTCACTCCTCGGGCGGATTCTCCTCCGCGCTCCAGCGACGCCGGTGTTCCTGTTCGGCCGCTTCGCGAACCCGCGCGTGCCGGTTGGAGAGCAGCAGCGACGACGGATCGCAGACCCGCGCGCGGATCACGCCGAGGTCCACGGCGGCGTCGAACAGGCTGGGGTACCAGCTGCGCCACTCCGGCAGGATCTCCTCGACGAGCTCTCGCAGGTTCATGCAGGCAGCTTAATCGCACAGACGCGTTTCCGAGGCAATCGCGCCGCACGGCCGGATGCGTAGGTGGTTGACCGAGTTAACGTTTTCGGCCGCGGGGCCGAACCCAGGCCGGAGGCCGGGAGGCCGGAAGATACCCCGCTGCCGCGCCCGATCCGGTATCGTTGCAGCTCGGCCGCGCGGTGCGCGGATTTCCCGGCAGGAAGGCAGGCCGCTCTCGGATATGGTGTTCTTGCGCTGTTCACGGCACGCATTGCTTGCGCTCGTGGCATTGGGACTCGGCGGCTGCTCGATCTCGAAGCTTGCCGTCGATCGCGCCGGCGACGCTTTGTCGCAGGGCACCTCGTCGTTCGCCACCGACGACGATCCGGAGCTCATCGCGGCGGCGGCGCCGTTCTCCCTGAAGCTGATGGAAAGCCTGCTCGCCGAAACCCCCAACCACGTCGGCCTGCTCACGTCCGCCGCCTCCGGTTTCACCCAGTACGCCTACGGATTCGTGCAGACCGAGGCCGAAAGGCTCGATGCGACCGACTACGCTCGCGCGCAGGAAACTCGTGTGCGCGCCCGCAAGCTGTACCTGCGCGCGCGGGACTACGGCCTGCGGGGCCTCGACGTGAAACACCCCGGATTCTCAAATGCGCTCGGTTCCGACGCCAACAAGGCCGTGCGCGGGTGCCGCCAGGACGACGTGGCGCTGATGTACTGGACCGCCGCCGCGTGGACGGCCGCGATCGCGCTGGCCAAGGACGATCCCTCGCTGGTCGGCGACCTGCACAAGCCCCAGGCGATGATGGACCGCGCGCTCGAACTCGACGAGGCTTACGGCGACGGGGCGATCCACTCGTTCATGATCGCGTACTCGATGGCCCGCCCGGACCTGACGGAGCCGGCGGCGGACGTGGCCAAGCGGCACTATGCCCGGGCGCTCGAACTCGCGCACGGCAGCCTCGCCGGCCCGCACGTCACCTACGCCGAGTCGGTCTGCGTGGCGCTCGAGGACCGCGGCTGCTTCGACCAGGCGCTGCAGGCGGCGCTGGCCGTGGATCCGAACGCGGCACCCGAGCACCGGCTCGAGAACGTCCTGATGCAACGGCGCGCGTCGTGGATGACCACGCAGGCCGATCGCTGGTTCCTGCCGCCGCTGCCTCCCGATGATTCGACTGCCAATGGAGTGAAACCCTGATGCATCGTCGCTCCTTCGTCCGCGCCCTCGGCACGCTGGGCCTCGCCGGGCTGGTGCCCGGCATCCTGCAGGCCCAGTCGGCCGTGGGTCCCGCGCTGCGCTTCGCTACGGTCGTGCCATCCGGCTCCGGTTTCTACCAGCGGCTGCAGGCACTCAGCGCCGATTGGCAGAAGGGCCCGGGCGGGGTGCACATGGATCTCTATGCCGGCACGCAGGGCGGCGAAAGCCAGATCGTGCGCAGGCTGCGCGTCGGGCAGATCCAGGGCGCCATGTTGACGTCGGACGGCCTCGGCGAAATCGAGCCCGGCGTCACCGCGCTGCAGTTCATGCCGCTGATGTTCCGCAGCTGGGAAGAAGTGGACTACGCGCGCGACGCTGTGAAGTCCGAACTCGAAGCGAACTTCGCCAAAGCCGGCTACGTCGTGCTGGTCTGGGGCGACGCGGGCTGGGTCCGTTTCTTCTCGAAGAAGCCGATCAACAGCGTCAAGGACCTGAAGTCGATGCGCATCTACACGTCACCCGGCGGCGCAGCGACGAACGAGCTGCTGAAGGCGTATTACACGCCCGTGTCGATGGACCCGGACAAGATCCTGCTGGCGCTGCGTAACGGGATGATCGACGGCCTGCCCGTGCCCGCCTCGTTCGCCAACTTCAGCCAGGTGGCCACGCAGGCGCCCTACATGCTCGACATGCGCTGGGCGCCGGTGACCGGCGCGCTGATCGTGACCAAGCGCGCGTGGGATGCGCTCGACGCGCCGACCCGCGACTGGATCGTCGCGAGCTGCAACAAGGCGGGCCCGGGCATCCGGCAGTCGGCGCGCGCCGAGGATGATGCCGCCGTGAAGGCCATGCAGGAGAAGCAGGGCCTCAAGGTCACCACCTTGTCCCCGGAAGCCGAAGCCGAGTGGCGTGCGGTCGTCGTGAAGGAATACCCGGCGCTGCGCGGCAAGATCATTCCCGCGGAGACCTTCGACAAAGTCAGCACGGCCGTGCAGGAATACCGGGCCCGCAAGAAATGAGCGGCCCTCGGCCGCTGCTCGAGCCGGCGCTCCCCGACCAGCACCCGGAG
>Ga0209048_10003926_pt1 | contig 14319 bp, 11 predicted proteins | sample FrelakmetCRP12CR_FD_187146 | JGI IMG/M metagenome (GOLD analysis project Ga0209048, IMG submission 187146) | Freshwater lake sediment microbial communities from the University of Notre Dame, USA, for methane emissions studies - CRP12 CR (SPAdes)... | ecosystem: Environmental > Aquatic >... | reverse complement strand
AGCCCAAGGGCACGCTGCCCGGAGTTGCAGCCGGCGCCAACGGCAATGGGGCGGCGGCCGCACCGGCATCCAACTGGCGGCGGAACGCGCGCACGGAAGCGCTGAGGGAGCGATAAGGACAACCATGACCTACGACGTGGTAGTGGATGGCAAGAAGCACCAGGTCGAACTGGACCGCGGCGACAAAGTCTGGCTGTGCAAAGTTGATGGCAAGCCCATCGAGGTGGACGCCGCGCTGACGGCGCGCGATGTGCTCTCGCTGCTGGTCGGCGACAAAGCTTACGAGATCAAACGCGAACGCTCGCTGCAGGGCGAGCTGCACATGGTCATCGGCAGCGCGCGTTATGCCGTGGACGTGCAGGACCCGCGCTCCCTACGCACCCGCCGCGCCATCGGCGGCAGCGATGCCGGCCCGCAGAAGCTCAAGTCGCCCATGCCGGGCAAGATCGTTCGCATCCTGGTCAGCGAAAAAGAGGAAGTGAAGGCCGGGCAGGGCATCATCGTCATGGAAGCCATGAAGATGCAGAACGAGATGAAGTCGCCCAAGGACGGCAAGGTGCAGAAGATCCTGGTCGCTGAGGGCGCGGCCGTCAACGCCGGCGACACCCTGGCCATCATCGACTGACAGCGACTGAGAGCGAAAATCCCAGCTTAGGCTTCCAAGGTCACGTCCCCCCGTTTAATGAATTGCTCTGCTTCGTCGTCAGTCCCGTAAGCAATTATATTTCAAGCAGATAGATAAATTCACCGAAATAACTTGACATGGTGCACAGTGATATAGTTAACTATATCAGTGATGCAAAATGAAGTTCAGTTGAGCTCCTCGATCGAACGAAGTCTTTTGGGCCGAGGGGGCAAAGCAGAAACGAACTTCATGAGGAGGATGAACATGAAACACCTTCGCTTTGTACTGACCCTTGTTCTTTTGTCGCTCACCACCATGGCTTTCGCCCAGCACGACATGCAAGCGCCTGTTGCACAGGCTGATGCGCAGAAGCCGTCCGTGGCTCCTGTGGCGTCCGCGGCGCAGAAGTCCTTCACAACCATAAAAACCCTGGCGGGAGAGTGGGAAGGCCCCGTCACCGTCCCGGAGGCGCCGGAGATGTCAGGCAGCAAGATGCACCTCTCGCTGCGCGTGACCTCGCGGGGACACGTCCTGGTGCACGAGTTCCAGGAAGCGGGAACGCCGTTGGATGCGACGAAGTACGACCATCCGGTCACGATGCTCTATGTGGACGGAGACCAGCTCACGCTGGTTCACTATTGTGACGCGGGGAACCGGCCTCGCATGGTAGGCGAGATGTCGCCCGACGGCAAGACGGTCGAGTTCGAGTTCAAGGACATCAGCGGGAACCCGGAGTATCACATGCACCATTCGGTGTTCACCATCATTGACGCCAACCATCACACCGAGGATTGGACGTTCATGATGAAGGACAAGCCCATCCACGCGCACTTCGACTTGCACAGGACAAACTGACGCGCGCTGTATCTCTGGTAAGGTCTGGTGAGGGTTACCTGGAAAACCATGGACCGTGAGTGGAACGACAGTCAGCCGATTTACCGCCAGCTTCGCGACCGCGTGGTCGCGATGATCCTCGACGGCGTGCTCAAGGAGGGCGATCCGCTGCCCTCGGTGCGCAACGTCGCGGCCGAGTATCGGGTCAATCCGCTCACGGTCTTGAAGGGCTATCAGCAACTGGTGGACGAGGGGCTGGTGGAGTCCCGCCGAGGTCGCGGCATGTTCATCAATGAGGGCGCCCGCGGTTTGTTGCTGCGGGGCGAACGGCAGAAATTCCTGGGAGAAGAATGGCCGAGGGTCCGCGCGACCATTGAGCGGCTCGGCCTGAAGGCGGAAGAACTGCTGGACGGCAAAGGCGGCCAGTCGTCTTCGGAGGCCGCACCGTCGAACACCGCTGAGTCGGACTCCCAAAAGAAGGAGGAGGGGTGAATCCATGGCATGCATAGAAGCCCGGGGCCTTCGCAAAGCCTACGGCACGACCATCGCGCTGGACGGCATCAACATGCGGGTGGAAGAGGGCCGCATCCTGGGGCTCATCGGTCCGAACGGCGCCGGCAAGACCACCGCACTCGACGCGATCCTCGGCCTTCTGTCCTACCAGGGAGAACTGAGGGTGCTGGGACGCGACCCCTGGAACGAGCGCTATCAGCTCATGCGCGATGTCTGTTTCATTTCCGATGTCGCCGTGCTGCCGCGCTGGGCGCTGGTTTCGCAGCTGCTCGACTACGTGGCTGGCGTGCATCCGCGGTTCGACCGCGCCAAGGCGGAAGGCTTCCTGGCGAAGACCACCATTCGGCGCGCCAGCCGGGTCAGGGAATTGTCGAAGGGCATGGTGACCCAACTGCACCTCGCCCTGGTGATGGCCATCGACGCGAAATTGCTGGTGCTGGACGAGCCGACGCTGGGCCTCGACATCCTGTATCGCAAGCAGTTCTACGATTCGCTGCTGAACGACTACTTCGATCACCACCGCACCATTGTAGTAGCGACACATCAAGTGGAAGAGATCGAGCACGTCCTCACCGATGTCATGTTCATCGACCGCGGACGCATCATATTCGACCGCAGCATGGAAGAGGTGGAGTCGCGCTATCTGGAAGTGATGGTGCGCCCCGAGCAGGTCGCGGAGGCACGGGCGCTCAAGCCGATGCACGAACGCCAGGCGATCGGCGGCAGCATCCTGCTGTTCAATGGGGTTGACCGTCAGCAACTGGCGCCGCTTGGTGACGTTCGCACGCCTGGCATCGCCGACATATTCGTTGCGGTGATCGGCAATCAGCATGGCCAGGAACAAGGAGCGGCCCAATGAATACGCAATCCGATGCCGTACTGGACTCTCCCAACGCAGCCCAGGGTTTTGCGCCCGCGGTCATCCCGGAAAGCCGACTCATGTACTGGTCGGTAGTCCGCGAATTGTGGGAGAACCGCTCGATCTACATCGCACCCCTGGCGGTCGCGGCCCTGATCCTTGTCGGCTTCCTGATTGCCACGATTGGTCGTGCCTTGTCGACGACCAACCCGGCTCAGCGGCGCGCGGTACTCGAAGAGCCTTACAGCTTCGCTGCGCTTCTGATCATGGCGACCACCTTTATCGTCTCGGTGTTCTACTGTCTCGATGCACTGCACGGCGAACGTCGCGATCGCAGCATCCTGTTCTGGAAGTCGCTGCCGGTTTCCGATCTCACGACCGTGCTGGCGAAGGCGGCCATTCCGCTGGTGCTCCTTCCCCTGCTCACCTGTGCGATCACCGTGGTCACGCAATGGATCATGGCGCTGGTGAGCAGCGCCGTGCTCCTGGGAAGCGGTCTGGGCGTCGCACCTTTATGGACTCGGCTGTCGTTGTCCCAGACGTGGCTGATGCTGCTCTACCATCTGGTGACGGTGCATGCGCTGTGGTATGCACCCATCTACGGCTGGCTGCTGCTGGTTTCAGCCTGGGCGCGGCGCGCGGCATTTCTATGGGCCGGCTTACCTCTACTCGCGATCGCCCTGGTTGAGAAGATCGCATTTAACACTACCCATTTCGCTGCCATGCTAGGGAACCGTATGAGCGGTGGTGCGGAAGCTGTCACCATGCCGGGTAGCAGCCCGATGGATCCGATGACGCACCTTACTCCCGGACATTTCCTGACAAGTCCGGGCCTGTGGATCGGGCTGGCGATGACGGCAGGCTTCCTCGCCGGAGCGGTCCGGCTGCGCCGCTCTCAAGGATCGATCTGAGCAACCGGAGAACGTGTAGGCGTTCCAGTCCCAGCGGCATGGCAGCGTACAATCCGCGCAAGGGGCCCGCGCGGCTACTTCATGGTTGCGGCCTTCTTCAGGATGTCGTCCGCGTAGTAGTTGTCCACGGTGGATTTGTCGCGGACCGACTCGTAATACGCTGCCTTCAGCAACTGCTCCCGGCGGTCGCGCAACTGTTCCCGGATGGCCTGTTGCACCCGCGGATCTTTCAGTTCGCGCTGGCCCGAGACTTCCCGGGTGAGAAGTTTCACCACCCGGTAGCCATAAATCTGGTGGCTCTGAGGGTCGGCGACCACCAGCACGCCGGTGTACTGCCCAGGCTTCAGCTTCGCGATGGCCTCGTAGGCGATCTTGTCGGTCTTCAGCGAAGATTCCGGCACGAAACCGAGATCGCCGCCATTCTGCGAGGTCTCGGGCTGCTCGGAATACGTCATGGCGACGGTGGCGAAGTCCTCGCCGCTATCCAGGCGGTTGGCGATCATCTGGATTTTCTTGCGCGCGTCCGCTTCGTTCTGCGCCTTCATGTTCTTGACCTGGGGATTGGGCTGGGTGGTCACCAGGACCTGCGCCAGGTGGAACTGCGGTTCGATCAGGTTGAACTCGGCCTTGTGCTCGTTGTAATAGCTGGTGATGTCCTCGTCGGAGATGTTGATCTTCGACGTCACTTCCTTGTTCATCACCTTGTCGATGGTGATGGAGCGGCGCAGGTCGCGCTTGAAGTCGTCGAGGGTGAGGTTGCGGTCTTTCAGCCGCCTATCGAATTCTTCCTGGGTGTAGGGCGCCTTGATTTCCGCCAGCTTGGTGTTGATTTCCTCGTCCGTCGCCAGCAGGCCCAGCTTCTCGGCGCGCTGCATCAGGATTTCGTTGTCAATCAGCTGCTTCAGGATGCTCAGCCGCAGGCTGTCAGCCTGTTCCTGGCTGGGCTTTTGCGGGGCGTCCGCCGTCTGGTTGTTGTAGTACTTGTCCACCTCGACGCGGCTGATCTTGCGCCCATTCACCTTGGCCATGACGTCAGCACTGTCCTGTTTTCCCGCACAGCCGGCCCCTGCGAGCAGCAGGAGGACGGCCAGCGACACCGCAGGCACAACGGCGAGACTCGCGACACTGTTGGATTTCAAGTTCAAACTCCGATCCTTCCGGCAGACCAAAACCGCAGACCGGCCAGCCGGCCCGGTCAATTCCGTTCACCTCTCGCGGAGGCCGCAGCCAGCGCTGGTTACTTGCTGGAGGTTTGCTTCTGGGGCGTGGGCTGCGCCGGCGGTGCCGGCGGCTGCACGCCCGCGGCCAGCAGTTGCTGGTTCACCGCCGCTCGCACTTCCTCAATGTCCACTGCTCCTTCCAGCCTTTGTCCGTTGACGAAGACCGTCGGGGTGGCGTTCACGCCCAGCGCGTCGGCCTCCGCCATCGACGCCTTCAGAACGGCATCTGGCTGGGCCTTGATGCACGCTTGCAGCCTGGCGATATCGGCGCCATTCTGCTTGCCGATGTCCAGCGCGATATGGTCCAGCTCGTTGAAGGCGTTCTGCACGTCCTTCTGGGTGCCGTTGATGGCGCGCTGATTGGCATGCACGTAGTCGGCGAACTCCCAGTATCCCTTTTCACTTTCCTTGGCCAGGCAATTCGCATTGTTGGCGGCATGGATGGCCCAGGGATGCATGGTGAGCGGGTAGTCCCTGTAGACAATCTTTACCTTGTCGCCATACTCCTTCATCACGTCGCTCATCAACGTGGTGTGCATGCGCGCGCAGAAGGGACATTCAAAATCGTCGTAGTTGACAATGGTGACCTTGGCATCCGGATTGCCGCGTATCGGACGGCCCGCCACGTCGATCTTCTTCATGGTTTCGGCGTAGGGGTCTTTGGTCAGGTCGATCTTGCTCATTCGCAACAGGGTCTTGCCGTCCTTCGACAGCAGGAACTCCATGGTCTGCGCCTTGTCACCCTTGCTCAACGTGATGGAAACGGTGCTGTAGTCGGGAAACTCGCTGGGTTTCAGCTCGCCAACGGTCACCTTCACATCCGGAGGCACGTTGAAATAGGCATGGATTTGCCGCTCAATGCGCTGGTTTACATCCGACGAACCGGGTTGGCTCGTCTGTGCCGAACAACCCACCGACAACAGCAGCGAAAAGACAGCTAGGCGTCGCAAAAACAAGATAGGGAACCACCTTTGGGGAAGCATGAACCTCTTATTATCTCACGCACAGGGCTTGGCCACACCTCTCCTGGAAGCGGAGTTTGGACTGCGGCCCGTGCTCTCAACATAGGTTTGGACGTGCCGGTGGCCCTTTTGGTCAACCCCGAGGCAGCTTTACCAGGGATTGTGGGGGCAACAGGGCGTTCATTGAGCCGGAGCGAAAGCCTTCCAGGTCGAGCGTGACATAGGAGAACCCGAGCGCCTTGAAGATGCGCGTCAACTCGGCGGCCATCTCCATGGTCATGGCGCGGGGCAACTCCTCGCGGGCGATCTCGATGCGTGCGATCTCGCCGTGGTGCCGCACGCGCACCTGCCGGAACCCGAGCTGGTGCAGCGCGTCTTCGCCCTGCTCCACCGCTGACAGCGCCTCGAGCGTCACCGGACGGCCATATTCGATGCGCGACGACAGGCAGGCCGAAGCCGGTTTGTTCCAGATGCGCAGTCCCGCCTGCGACGCCAGGTCGCGAATGTCCTGCTTGGTCAACCCCGCCTCCAGCAGCGGTGCCGCCACGCGATGCTGCTGCGCGGCCTGCTGTCCCGGGCGATAGTCGCCCTGGTCGTCGAGGTTGACGCCATAAGCGATGGCCTCAAAGCCCTGGCGCCGGCGGTATTCTTCCATCGCGGTAAACAGCTCGTCCTTGCAGTGATAGCAGCGCTCGCCATCGTTACGAACATAGTCGGGGTGCTGCATCTCGTCCGTGTTGATTACTGCCAGCGGGATGCCGTGCTCGCCGGCGAAGGCCTCGGCATCGCGCTTCTGGGAGCGCGCCAGGCTGGGCGAATCGGCCATGACGGCCAGCATGCGGTCGCCTAACTCGCGATAAGCCGCCCACGCCAGGAAGCCCGAATCCACTCCACCCGAGTAGGCCACCAGCAGGCGGCCAAGCGAGCGCAGCCGTTGCTGAAGGACCTGTGATTTGGCTCCCAGAGCATCGACTTCGTTGGCGAGGTTGGAGGGCAGAGCCGACATGCTTGCATTGTATGACAGCCCGCGAAGGCGGGTTGTATAGGGGGAGTCCTCCCGCCCCGCGCCCGCCTGGTAAACACCAGCCAGTGGACAGGTCGTGACACGGCCCCAGCGCCGTGGTATCAATCCAGTGCGGGGGTAGAGAACGCCTCGGAGCGTTCCTGGCTTCCCGCCGCTCTGGTCTTCTCCGAATCCTGCTCAGTGCCCGCCGCTTGCGCGAACCACGCGATAAAGCGCACGCCGGCCTTCGTCTTGGGCAATTGCAGCCGGACTCCTTTCCTCATCATTACTTGTCAGCCCGGGCGGACCGGCTGACAGAGGAAGACGCGCCACGACATGACAGAACAGCAACCCTTGCGCTCTGACGCCGCTGGCGACGCCAGCCAGCCCTCCGGAGAGATTTGGCGGAAGGAAATTCATGCCCGCCTCGACCGTTACCGCACTCGGCGGGGGCGGCGCATCGAAGGAGCGTTCACCATGCGCTTCCCGTTTCCCGATGAACCTGCCGACAGCAATCCCACATCGGAAGCGGCGGAACCAGGAACCATGATCGCCGTGGCCGAGATGGCCGACACCGTGGAGGAAGTTTGCCCGGCGCTCGCCTCCGACCCCGTTTCCGGCCCCGAGCTTGCGCCTGTCCCTGAAGAATTTTTGCCGATCATCCTGGAGCCCGTCGTGCCCGAGGCGCCGGAGCCAGTCACCGCGGCCGTTGTCGTGGAAGCCGAGCCTATCGCAGCGCCGCCGGACGTAGAACCCGAGCCCGAGGCGTCCCGCCCGCGCCCTCGGAGCAAACGCAAGGTGATCGCGTTCCCCAAACTCGCAACCGGCTCCGAGATGATGAATCGGCTGGCCGACCCGGTCCTGCCCGAGCAGCCGCGCATCCTCGACGTGCCGGTGGAACTGGAGGCTTACCCGGCAACACCATTTTTGGATGGGCTACAGTTCGGCCCCGATCCGGCGCAGCAGGCCGCGGCACAGGCAGACCACGTCGAGCTCCCCTTCGCGCCAGCCACGATTTCACGGCGCGTCTGCGCCGCCCTGGTCGACTGCGGACTGGTCGCGGCCGCCACGGCGGTGTTCGCCGCCGCCGGGTATAAATTGCTGCCCAAGCTGGTCATCACCAAACCGCTGCTGCTGACGGCAGCCTTGGTTCCGGTTTTGTTGTGGGCCGTCTACCAATACCTGCTTACGACGTATGCCGGTTCGACCGTGGGCATGCTGGCGACAAAGACGCGCTTGAGCACCTTCAAAGGCAAGTCCGCAAGGGTCAGCGACCGCCGGAAGCGCGTGCTGGCGCTCTACTTCTCGTCCGCCTCGCTCATGATGGGACTGCTCTGGGGGCTGGTGGACGTGGATGGGCTTTGCTGGCACGACCGCATCAGCCGGACGTACCTGACCGGCCGGGAATAGGCACGCTGCCACGGAGCGTTGTCATTACGCGCGCCGGGTTTCTTCCCGCTGTCGTCCATTCCCTCCCGGTAGATGCGGCCGCTCGCTCAGGATGACAGCCGAAAACAAATGCAGGGTTTTCGACCCCTCGTTTCGGTCGCCGCTCGAGCTCAAGATGACAATCTGATGACAATATGAAACGCTCCCATATTCGTGGCATACTCGGCTGCTGACAAGCCGTTGGGGATACCTGTACATTCAACCGTGGCCTGCTTTTGGCGCGCGATGGATGCCGCGGGGCCGTTCGCTTCAGGAAAACACCCGACAACGCCTGAGACTCCAAGTTAAGTGACCAGTGCGTTCAGGTAGGCTAAGCAAGGAAAGGAAGCCGTCAAAGCGGTACACTGATAGCTCTGTCGCGCGCTGTCCGGCGACTTGAGCTTCGCCCGGTGATTCCGGGACGACCCTATGTCCACGTCAGCTCCGAATCTGCAGCGGCCCGCCATAAAAGTCTTCGTCGCCACGTCGGTGATGCTGACGTTCATCTCCTTCTGGCGGGCGGCGGCCATCGTGCTTTCCGACCTGGCCTCGTCGGCGTATTACGTGGGCGGCGATGCGGAAAAGGTCATCGGCAAAAGCGCTCCCTGGTTCGTGCTCGCGGTCATGCTGTTTAGCTACGCGGTGCGGGCCATTTACATCGAGTCCAGCGCCATGTTTGTCCGCGGCGGCGTGTACCGCGTGGTCAAGCAGGCCATGGGCGGTACGCTGGCCAAGCTTTCGGTCTCCGCTTTGCTGTTCGACTACGTCCTCACCGGCCCCATCAGCTCGGTGGCTGCCGGCCAGTACGTTGCCGGGTTTCTGACGGACACGTTTCACCACCTCGGCTACGAGATTCACGTTCCGGAAAATTCCTTTGCCGCTTTTTTTGCGGTTCTGGTGACCCTGTACTTCTGGTGGCAGAACATCCAGGGCATTCACGAGTCGAGCGAACGTGCCCTGCAGATCATGAAGATCACCACGGTGATGGTGGTGATCCTGATTACCTGGTGCCTGATCACGCTGTATAAGCACCCCGCTCCCTTGCCGCCGTTGCCCTCGCCCGCGGACATGCATCACAACAAGGAATCGCTGGGCTGGCTGCTGGGAACCTGGGCGGCGCGTATTCCGCTGATCATGCTGCTGGTGGGATTTGGCCACTCCGTGCTGGCCATGAGCGGCGAAGAGTCGCTGGCCCAGATCAACCGTGAGATCGAGCATCCCAAGCTGAAGAACCTGGAAAAGACCGGTCTGGTCATCTTCCTCTACAGCCTGTTCTTCACCTCGCTAGTCTCGTTCTTTGCGGTCATGATCATCCCCGATGGGGTGCGCCACGAGTACTTCGCCAACCTCATCGGCGGCCTGGCCATGAACGTAGTTGGGCCGTATTCGTTGCGCCTGGTCTTCCAGGGCTTCGTGGTCATCGTTGGCGCGCTGATCCTGTCGGGCGCAGTGAACACCGCCATTGTGGGCGCCAACGGCGTGCTCAGCCGGATGGTGGAAGACGGCGTCCTCACCACCTGGTTCAAGAAGCCGCAAAAGCGCTTCGGCACCAGCTACCGCGTCATCAACATGATCGTCTGCCTGCAGATTTTCACCATTGTTGCCAGCCGCGGCAACGTCTATCTGCTGGCCTCGCTGTATGCCTTCGGCGTGATTTGGAGTTTCTCCTTCATGTCGCTGGCGGTGGTGGTATTGCGCTACACCAGCCCGGAGAACCGGCAGTGGAAGGTGCCGGGGAACATTCACATCCGGGGAGTGGAGGTCCCGCTCGGACTCATTGCTATCTCCCTCGTCCTGTTCTCCACGGCCATCGTCAATTTGTTCACCAAGGAATTGGCGACCATCGCGGGAGTTTCGTTCAGCCTGGTGTTCTTCGTTATCCTCACCATTTCCGAGAAGAAGACGGCCGCGCAACACGCCTCGGGCGAGTCAGAGCTGGAACAGTTCAACATTGCTTCCGACCGCGAGTTGAGTGCGGAGGCAATGGACGTCCGGCCGGGCAACATCCTGGTCGCGGTCCGCGATCCCCGTAACCTCTACTACTTGCGACGGGTGCTGTCCAAGACCGACACCACCAAGACCGACGTGGTGGTGATGACCTCGCGGGTCTATCACCGCGAGCACTCCTTCAGCGGCAGCGAGACCGTGGACACCTCCGAGGTGTTCAAGAAGTACGAACGGGAGCTGTTCAGCTCAGTGGTCAATGCCGCCGAAAAAGAAGGCAAGCACGTTTCCCTGGTGGTAGTGCCCACCAACGACATTTTCGAGAGCATCGTGTCGACCGCGCAGCGGCTGCACTCGTCGGTCGTGGTCTGCGGCCTGTCCAACAAGCTGACCGCCGATGAGCAGGGCAAGCTTACGGGCGACGCCTGGGAACGGCTGCCCGAGCCGCGCCCCCGCCTGAGCCTCGTGGTGGTGGAACCCAATGGCACCAAGCACGAATACCCCCTGGGTCCGCACACCCCGCGCATGCGGCAGGAAGACGTCGACCTGTTGCACGGCCTGTGGAAGGAGGTGACCAGCGATCCCAGGTATCGCGAGCTTCACCACTATCACTTGCTGAACGTGGCGCTGCAGGAGATGGAGCAACGCATGCAAGACGGAGCCGCCCGCGACCAGATTTTGCAGGACATCCGCCGGGAAATGGAGCGGCACAGTGACCAGCCGATCATCGAAGACGACGAGACCGCACCGCCGGCGACCTAGCAGTAAGCCTTCAGTCTTTGTTGTCCACTATTTCTTGTCATCACGAGCGCAGCGAGGGATCTGCTGCTGCTCGTGCAGGGGGCTGAAACCCTGATTTCTGTGGCTGCTTTTCGGCACGACTTAAGTCATGCCCTGATACAAACCTGCCCATCACATCGCTCGGTGTGCTGACTCAAGAGCTTCAGCCCGCTTCCTGTTGACTACCCTCACGCGGCTGCGCCAGTGTTCATCCACGCGCACCAGCGTCCAGTTGATCCGCGGCGACAGGTAGCGCAACAGGACGTCGGTCGCGGGATGCACGCGCAGCGCGGGCGCCACCAGGAACAGTAAGGGCGGTGCGTTGGACAGATCCCTTCCGCCAAAGTAGCCATGGGCGGCGAACTCTCCGCGCTCCTGTGCCACGACACGCGCGCCCAGTAGTCCAGACCCTGCAGCGCCAGGTGAATGTCTTCCTCCGCCTTGAGCTCCAGGACGGCCAGCCGCCCGTCGCGGGTACAGGTCAGGACATCGAGCATGGCGCGATCTCCCGCGGCGAACGCCGGCACCTGCGAATACACGAATCCGCCGTCAAACCGTTCGTCGATGAGATTCACCTCGCGCGTGATCAGCGATTCCAGCCAGCGCTCGGGAGCAGCGCGGAAGAACAGGTTGGTTGACGAGCCGCCGGGCTGGCGCTGTTCCACGAGGCGCTGCACCATCTCGCGGAAAGGCACTTCGCTGCTTTCGTCCAGCACGTATTCCGCCGGCCCGATGCCGAAGCGAATCGACTCGGTATTGCGAAACGAACCCGGCGCAGGGGCCATGCAGGCGCGCGCGAATTCCAGCCCGTAGAGGCGGAACACGATCTCCGATGCCGACTCAATCGTAATCTCGGCGTCCGGCACAAGGGCATGGATGCGGGCGATGGAAGCGGCGAACCGCTGGCGCGCAGCTTCCACGTCCACCGCACGCGTGAGCCGGGTGACGATGTTGCCGCAGTCGGTGGAATCCATCGGCTCGCAGATCTCCGAGCGCTCGTCCAATTCGAAAATCTGCCACTTCGCGGCTTCTGCGTTCAGGTGCGCCATGCGCAGGCGTACGATTTCCGACCGGCCGGGTGGCAGGAACAGCTTCAGTCCTTCCACGTGTGCCCTTCCGGCCAGCGCCCGCCGCTGGTAGTCCATCCACAGGATGCCAAAGGTCAACACCGCATCCACGGAAGACTGCGTTTCCTCGGCGTTCACCCCGAGCACGGCAAACGCCGACTGTCCTGAGCGCAGGATCGCGCGCGTATACACCGGGCTGAAAGAATGTTCCAGGTCGGGGCTGCCGCTCAGATTTTCGACCTTGTAGCAGGGATTGTCGCGCACCAGCACCCGCTCCAGCAGATGCTCATAATCGGCGCGCAAGGCCCGCTTGAGGGTCCCGGCGCGGCGGTCCCGGTCGCCGCAAAATTCCATGACAAGGGGCTTCGCCTGCCCGAAGCGCAACACCTTCAGCCGCAGCCTGCGGCCCTGCACCTGGGCATCCAGCACCCGGCGAACCACGTTGCGCTCCTCCGACCACAGGTGCAGCACACATCGTCCGTCGCCGGAGACGGAGTATTTCGCCGAGGCAAAGTCGAACAACACCTCGCCCTCTTCCACTACCAGCGCCTGGGATGAACTGGCAAGAAATTCCGCCAGCATGTGCGAGAGAACTTCAGCCGAGATCGGAGCAGGATCCATATAGCCTTTTGCGATAGCCTAATCAAAGGTTCCGGGAACCGCTGCGTCATGGCGCACATATGTGTGTGATAATCAAATGCCGGTCCAGAATGGGACGGCTGCTCCGAGCCGCTTCTTCCCCTGCCGGCCGAGCATCCAACGAGTGTGATCATGGACAACAAGTTCTTCTTCCAGCGCTACGGCCTTTCGCAGACCGACGTTGAGCGCTATCTATCGGCGGCTTTGTCTGCCGGCGGCGATTATGCCGACCTTTACTTCGAATACCAGACCTCGACCTCGGTTTCGCTCGACGAGAGCATGGTGAAGTCGGCCACGCAAGGCATCTCGGCCGGATGCGGCGTGCGCGTGCTGTCGGGCGAACGCACTGGATACGCCTACACCGACGACCTGTCGTCGGAGCGCATTCTGCATGCCGCGCGTACCGCGGCGCTCATCGCCAGCGGTCCGGCCAAGCAGCCGATCGTCGGCCTGACCGACCAGCCCTCGCACAACCTCTATCCCATTCAACTGCCTTCGACGGAGGCCGACGTGTTGGCCAAGGTGGACCTGGTGCAGCGCGCCGACAAGGCCGCGCGCGCCTACGATCCGCGCATCCACGAGGTCCGCGTGAGCTTCGCCGACGAACTGCGCCGCATCCTGGTGATTGGCTCCGACGGCAGCTTTGGCGAGGACGCCCAGCCCCTGGCCCGCATGAGCGTCTTCTGCATTGCCAAGGACGAGGTCACGGGCTCGGCCCGCGGCACCGCCGGCGGCGGCGGACGCGTGGCCATCGATTATTTCCACGGCGACGCCTCGCCGGAACACTTTGCCAAGGAAGCGGCGCGCCAGGCCATCATTCAGCTCGACGCGCGCGAAGCGCCGGCCGGCGAGATGGAAGTCGTGCTCGGCCCGGGATGGCCGGGAATTCTGCTGCACGAAGCCATCGGTCACGGGCTGGAAGCCGACTTCAATCGCAAGAAAACGTCTGCCTTCTCCGGCATGTTAGGCCGCCGCGTGGCCAGCGACAAGTGCACCGTGGTGGACAACGGCACCATGCCCGGACGCCGCGGCTCGCTCAACGTGGACGACGAAGGCAACCAGACCGAGAACACGGTGCTCATCGAGAACGGAATCCTGAAGGGCTATCTCTCCGACAAGCTGTCGTCGCGCCTGATGGGCATCCCCAACACCGGCAACGGCCGGCGCGAAAGCTATCAGCACATTCCTATGCCGCGCATGACCAACACCTACATGCTCGCCGGGCAGGACTCGCCGGAAGACATCATCAAGTCGGTGAAGTACGGCGTGTACGCCGTTAACTTCGGCGGCGGGCAAGTGGACATCACCAACGGGAAGTTCGTTTTCTCCGCCTCCGAGGCCTACCTCATCGAGAACGGCACCATCACTTCGCCGCTGAAGAACGCGACGCTGATTGGCAACGGCCCCGACGTGCTGACCCGGGTTTCCATGGTGGGCAACGATCTCCAACTCGACGAGGGCGTCGGCACCTGCGGCAAGGATGGGCAGTCTGTGCCCGTCGGCGTCGGCATTCCGACGCTCAAGGTGGACAGGC
>Ga0209048_10003925_pt1 | contig 14320 bp, 12 predicted proteins | sample FrelakmetCRP12CR_FD_187146 | JGI IMG/M metagenome (GOLD analysis project Ga0209048, IMG submission 187146) | Freshwater lake sediment microbial communities from the University of Notre Dame, USA, for methane emissions studies - CRP12 CR (SPAdes)... | ecosystem: Environmental > Aquatic >... | reverse complement strand
CCCAGGAGAGATATCGCTCGCAAGAATTTTCGGGCTGGCGGTGCTCGCCGGCGTTTGCGCCGCTGGCGCCGCTGCTCAGGGATCGAACGTCGCGTTGGCGGTTACCGAAGGCGTCACCTACCAGGCAACGCCCAACAAAATCCGCCACAAGTTCGCACCGCTCGCCAAGTACATCGGCAAGGCGACCGGCAAGCACGTGAGGATCGTCCTGGTGCCGGCGGATGACGACCTTCGCGCGGGACTGGCGAAACAGGAATACGACCTTGCGTTCGTGCACCCGGCGCACGTCGCGATGGCCGCGATCAAGTCCGGGCGACACCGGGCGATCGGCTGGACGTCCGGCTTCACCGATTGCACGGTGTCGCTTCTCGTCAAGGCCGACGCCCCGCTCAAGCCGCTGGACGGCATCCGCGGGAACACGATGGTCACTCCCGACCCGGACTCGATAACGGCCGTCATGGTGCGGGCGATGTGCCGCACCGCAAACCTGCCGACGACCGACGCGAAGTCGCCGCCGCCGACCGCCGCGCGAGTGGTCACGACGCGTTACCAGGATGCGGTGCCGTTCTATCTCGACCACGGGTTCGCGCAGGTCAACGCCACCGCGGCCCGGGCGGTCGTCAAGTCGTGGACCGACAAGGGCGGCAAGGTGCTGACGCAGTCGCGCTCGGTGCCGATCAAGCAGATCATCGCGTCCACGCGGATGCCCGCGGAGGAGCAGGACCAGATCCGCGACGCATTGGTTGGCATGAGTCCGACCAAGGCCGGCCGCGACGCGCTCGAAACCATCGGGTACAAGGGATTCGTCGCCCCCAACCGGGACGTCGAGAACGCCGCGATGGCGTGGCCCGGGCTCTGAACCGGCGTTCCGGCCGTCGCCGGGGACGCCCCCGGTGCGGTGCGGCCCACCGCGCGGTATGATGGCCGACTCGGCGTCGCGCCGGGAAAAACAATTCGACGGCACCATCGGAGGAAGACATCATGGCAAAGAAAAAGGCTGGCAACGACCCCGTCTATCGCGTCACCGAAGTGATCGGCACCAGCACCCAGTCGTGGGAGCACGCGGCGCAGATCGCGGTGAACGCCGCGAGCAAGTCGCTGCGCGACCTTCGCATCGCCGAAGTCGCGAAGCTCGACATGAAGGTGGAAGGCGGCAAGATCGTCGCGTACCGCGCGCGGATCCTGCTGTCGTTCAAGTACGACGCCTGACCCCGCAGTGACGCCTGCCCCGTCCGGGGCACGGCGCAGCTCGGTCGCCGCGAATGCGCCACAGGGTCGGCGCGGCGAGATGGCGCCCCCGCAGCGCATCGCGCGGGCCGTGCGCGGGCGCGCCCCCGCACCTTCCAGCACGCACGCGGCGACGCGCGCCGGCTAGGCGGAGAAACCCTTCATTCCCTGCAGGAGGCGGAAGAATTCCGCGCGCGTCTCGGAGCTGTCGCGCAACACGCCGCGCAGCACCGACGTCGTCATGTCGGACGCGTGCTCGCGCACACCGCGGTGCGTGACGCACATGTGCTCGGCCTTGACCACCACGGCGACGCCCTCGGCCTCCGTCTCCGATTCGACGAGGTCGGCGATCTGTATCGTCATCTCCTCCTGGATCTGCGGCCGCGACGCGATCCATTCGGCCAAACGGTAGAACTTCGAGAGTCCCAGCACGTTCCGGCCAGGGTAGATGCCGATCCAGCAGTTGCCGCGGATGTTCTGCAGATGATGCGCGCAGGTCGAGCGGATGGTGATGGGGCCGACCACGTAGAGCTCGTCGTACGACGTAACGTTGGGGAAGGCGGTGAGGTCCGGCGAGACGGTGTATCGGCCGGAAAAGACCTCGTCGATGTACATCCGTGCGACGCGCTGCGCCGTCTCCTGCGTGTTGTGGTCGTTCCTCGTGTCGATCACCAGCGAGCGCAACATCGCCTCGACCTGCTGCGCGACCTCGCGGGTCAGGTCCTCGAGATCGCCGGGCTCGATGCACGCCGCGATGTTGTCGTTTGCGCGAAATGAGAGTCCCGCGGCGACGAGGCGCGCGCGTATCCGTTCGGAAACCGGGGTCATGGCGGGTCTGCTCCCTGTGCGATGCTGACTGGAGCAGAAGTTTAGCCGTTAATGCGAACCCCCGGCCGGCCGTGGCATGGACAGGCGCCGCGGGGCGGTTGGCGGGCGCTGCGCGAAAGGAATGCGTTCGCCCTCCCGAACCGGGAGCACGCGCGCATCGGCTAGCGCGCGGGCACCATGACCAGCCGGTCGGTGCCGGATTCGGCGCCCCAGGCTTCGCCCGCCCGACCCAGCATCTGGCGCACGCGCGCCCCGGGGAGATCGGACGGAAAGCTCTCGAACTTTTCGGTGACCGGGTCGAACCGGACGATTGCGTTGGCCGACCATTCCGTCAGCCAGACCTTGTCGACGGAATCGACCCACACCGAATAGGCCTGCGGACCGGGCCCGGGAAGCGTCCATTCGCGCCAGCGTCCGGACACCGGGTCGTACATGCCGACCTGCCCGGTGTTCCAGTACGAGACCCACAGCCGTCCCTGCGAATCCGGCCACACGCGCCGCGCGCCCTGCCGCGGCGTCGGCGGATCGATGACGGTGGCGTTGCCCGTCGCGGTGTCGATGCGCGCGAGGTAACTGCCGGCGAGCGACACGAAATAGACGTCGCCGGACGGCGTCGTCGCGATGCCGTACGGTCCGGCCCCGCGCGGCGCCTTCCACACCTGGATGTCCCCGCGCGCCGGGTCGAGCCGTCCGTAGTACCCGCTCTGCCCGGTGAACCAGACGTTTCCGCTGCGATCGAACGTAAGCGTATTGAGATTCGCGCCGGCCGCTTCGCGAGGCAGCGGCCACCTGCGCACGGCGCGCGTGACGGGATCGACGCGCACGATCGCGTTCTGGCCGCCGTCGGTGATCCAGGGCGCGCCGTCGGCGCCAACGACGACGCCATGCGGCGCGGAGTTCGCGCCCAGTGAAACCTCCTCGACGCGGCCGGTCGACGGATCGAGGATGCCGAGCTTGCCCGTGGTCTGCGCCGTGTAGAAGACGGGGCCGCCGGCGCGGGGCGACGCCGCGACGTCGTGCGGGTGCGAGCCGCGCGGCACGTCGAAATATTTCGGCTGCGCGCCGGCACCGGGCGCGCCGGCGCAGAGCGCCAGCGCGAGCGCGGCGATCCCGCTCAGCCGCGGAGCCGTGATCGCGGTCATGACGCCTCGCCCCCTTGCCGGATCGACTGCGTCAGCTGCGCGTCGCCCTGCGGCCGGCGCGTCGCGGCGCCGTCGATTCACCGGCCTTGCCGCGGTGAAACGTCAGCGCAAGCTCGAAGGCGGCCTTCATGAAGGAGAGCACCGCCGCGAAATCCTCGTCGGAGAGCCGGCGCGCCGCGTCGCTGCCGCGGTATATGTTCGCGAACTCGCGCTCGCGCCCGGCCTGCAGCGCGAATCGGCCGATGCCGAGGCCCTCCAGCGTGTGCCAGACCTCGGGATTGTACGAACGCGTGAAGCGCATCACGAACGAGATGGGATCGTTGCGTCCGAGCACCGAGGCGAGCCGGAGGATGACCTCGAACGGAAGCGCGACCTTGCCGTTCTCGACGAGGTCGAGCAGCGACGGATCCCTGAGATTGATCGCCTCGCCCACCTCCTTGAGGCTCATGCCTGCCGCCTCGCGCATCCCGCGCAGCACGACGCCCGCCTTTGCCAGCGCCGCGCGCTGCTCCGGCTTCACCAGAATGGCCTTCGCGGCGCCGATCGAGACGTCGGCCGCTGCGCCGGCGATGCCGAGCACCGAGTCGGTCCACGCACGCACCTGGTGCGCAATGCCGACGAGCGCGGATTCGGCCGACGGCCCGGGCGCTTGCGAATCGCGCAGGGGCGCGACGCGCGCCGCAGTCGTGCGTCCGATCCGTTTGCTGGTCTTTCGGGTCGCCATTGTCCGACCTCCTCGAAGGGCGAATGCACTCACGACTTCGCGCCGCGACTCCTTGCGCGAGTTGATCTCGTATATTACGCCGGCGGCGCCGGGGCGTTACAGCCGCCGCGGGTGGCGAGGGCGGGCAGCGCCCGCCGGAGTGCGCGCCCCGCGCGAACGCGATGCGCAGCCATGCTTGCGCCGGTGCCCCCTTTCAGGGCGGCGCCGCGGGCCGTGCCACCGGTTGCGAACGTGGCGCGCTTGCGGTGAATTCGTGGTCCGGATCCTTGATCGTTATTCCAAATCGTCATTTGCGCGGCGGAACTTCGCGCCGGTGCCCGGGGTCGCAATGAGGGCGTAATGCAAGGCGTCGAAGATTCTTCCCGCATCGGCCGCGTGCCCGCACGACGCATCCGGCACGCGCAACTCACGGTGACCCGATGGCGAATTGGAGGGAGCAATGAAGAGCAGACGCATTCGGCGCGCGGATCCGCGCGCAGCCGACGACGGTGCGGCGACGGCACGGCATATGTCGTTGTCCGCGGCAGTGGCGAAGGCCTTCACGCGCATCGGTCCGCGCCTTCGAGTTCAGGTGCTGAGTCGCCTGTTGTCGGCGACGGGCCCGATGGCGCTCGCGGTGATCGGCGGCGGCATGTTCGCCAAGTACATCGGCCGCGCCCGCTGGCCCGAAATCCCGGTGTCGCTGGAGGACGCTGCGCAGGCGACGTCGAGCCAGATCATCGATCTCGTCCGCTATGTGGAACAGAGCAATCCGATGGTGCTGCGCCAGGTCGTCGCGCTGCTTTCGACCGACATCGCGGCGATGACCGTGCTGGGCGCATCGGTTGCAGCGCTGGCCATCGCCGGATGGTCCGGCGCGTCGTCACGCGGGCCCGCGCGTTGATCACGGCAATGCGAGCCTGACGCGATGCAAGCGCACGACGACCGCTATCGCGAATAGTAGCTCGGGGGCGCGCCGTCGGGACACATCGGCGTCTGACCCCAGTATCCGTCGCAGTATTGAAGTCGTGCCTTCTGCTCGCAGAGCATCCGCGGGATCACCGAGTCCTGCGGGCATTGCGCGAACGCCTGTGCCAGCAGCTGCATCCGGTCCGGTGGCCGCTGCGCCGGCGGCGGCGGCGCGGCCGCCATGACCACCGGTGCCGGTTCCGGGTGCGGTTCGGGCGCCGGAGGTCCGACGAAGATCGGCGGCGCCTTGGCGCTGCGCGCGACGTTCTTCGGTTTCGCGACGGCAGACGTCGCAACGTCGCGATCCGGCGCGCCTGCGCTCGCGGCCTGAATGGCGCTCACCGGAGTCGGCGCCGATTGTTCCGCGATGGCCGGCGGCGCCTCGGTCCGGGCCGGCACGCCCTCGGCGCCTCGTCCGGGCTCGGTCGACGCAGAGGCCGCTTCCGGCGGCGTCGCCGCGTGGATCTGGCGGACGATGAAATACCCGGCACTCCCGACGATCGCCACCATCGCGCCCAACGCCAGCGGGATGCGCATTCCGCGCCACGCCTCGATCCCGCTGCGGCGCAGTGGCTCTTTCGCCTGCGGCTCTCCGGCACGGGGGGTCGCGCGCGACCGATCGCCTCCGCGCGTGCGCCGTGAAATCGACATCTGCTGCGACACCGTGTCGTGCCGGACCCGCTTCAGCGCCGCCTTGCACTGCGCGCACAGGCGGACCGCGGGCAGCGCGGGCTGTCCGCAGATTCTGCAGGTGGCGCGAACTTCCCGAGCTCCCATTGCTTGCACGGCCGCCATCGGTGAGCGAGTCTTGCCCTCGACCCTCGGTATTATGACAATGTCATGGTACCACGGCAAGCCCGGCCGCGATACGACCGCCGATCGTTGCCGACGTCGGCTCCGTGCATGCCGCGAGACCGCGCATCTGGAGCGGAGTTCCGCGGGCGAACCCCAAGCCCCACCCCCACCCCGCAGGTCGAACACCGCCCGCATTGAATGTGTGTAGGATTCGGGCCACTGCCTTGCCCCCGCGTCTTAATACTATTGCAAACCGCCTCCGGCGCGGCGGCATTCCGCTTCAACGCAAGATCAACGATCACGAAAGCTTGAAGAAATGAGAACCTTGCTCGTTCTGCTCGCCACCGCGGCCACGCTCGGCGCAACCGTTCCTGCTCTTGCCGGCACGCTCGAAGACGGCGTTGCCGCCTATAAGGCCAGCGATTACGAAAAGGCGATTTCGTTGTGGCGGCCGCTCGCCGACGCAGGCGACGCCGCGGCCCAGCAGCACATCGGCGTCATGTACGCCGAGGGCAAGGGCGTCCCGCAAAACGACGCCGAGGCGGCCAAGTGGTTCTTCCGTGCGGCCGAGCAGGGTGACGCGCTCGCGCAGTACGACCTCGGTGCGAGCTTCGTGGAAGGTCTCGGCGTCAAGAAGGACCCGGAGCTCGCGGCAAAATGGTTCCGCCGTGCCGCGATGCAGGGCATGGCGATCGCGCAGCTCAACCTCGGCCTGCTCTACGCAAGCGGTTCCGGAGTGCCTAAGGATCCGGTCGAGGCGATGAAGTGGATCGATCTTTCCGTGTACGGACTGCCGGCCGGCGGAATCCGATCGGATGCGGCGCGTGCGCTCGGCGACCTTTCCGCCGAAATGACCTCCGACCAGATTCTCGAGGCAAAATCGCGCGAACGGACCTTCAAGGCCGCGCCGGAAGCGAAGTGACCTGGCGCGTTGCACGCTGACGCAGGTCCGACGCGCGACGCCGATACGACGGGCAAGAAAAAGGGCGCCGCGAGAGCGCCCTTCTCGTTCGATCGAATCGAACTACCCCTTCGCCTGCGCGGCGGCGACGGCCTTCCCGGGATTGATCAGAATCCGGCGTCCATCCGCGGACTTGTCCGAGGTCGCGCGGATGATCGCGATCACCTCGGTCGGTGTGAGCTTCGGGTTCACGGCGAACATCTTCGCGGCGAGGTTCGTCGCCTGCGGCGCGGCCATCGACGTGCCCGAGAAGGCAATCCTGTCGCCGCCCGGAATCACACTGTCGACCTGGTATCCGTTGGCGTGCGCAACGACGGTGGGGCCGTAGCTGGTGAACGACGCCTCGTCGCCGGCCTTGTCGACGGCTCCGACGGTCATCAGGTTCGGCAATACGATGTCGGCGGGGATGTCCTCGGCAAACGACGCATCCTGGTTGCTGTTGCCGGCGGCGGCGATGAACAGGATGCCGGGCGCGCTGGCGAACGCCCTGGTCAGCGCGTTCTTCTCCATGTCGAAGTACTCGCGCGCCAGCGCCTTGCGCTCGTCGGGCGTCTTGCCGATCCCGCATTGCTCGAGCTGCTCTTCCCCGTCCTTCACGCTTCCGCCCCAGCTCATGTTGACGACGCGTGCGCCGTTCTTCCTGAGGAAGTCCGCGTAAGCGACGGCATTGCGCACGTACTTTTCCTCGAGCTCGCGGCTCGGGCAGGGATCGGGCAGGAGCGTCGGGCTGAACTCGATGCGCGCGATCAGGACCTTCGCGTACGGATTCCCGGCGACGGCAATCCCGGCGACGTGCGTGCCATGACTGTAGTTGCTGACGGTGTTGAGCTCCTCAATCGTGCTCTTGTACTGATCGGGCTTGAGCGTCGAGAACAGCTGCTTCACGGCGCTCGCCTCCGGGCTGTCGATGTTCGACTGCATGTCGGAGAGACCCTTCAGCCGCGACTTCATCTGCGGCACGCGGGTCTTGAGCTCGTCCGGGATTGGCGCGAGCTCGGTCGTGGCGGGGTCGTTGTACTTGTCGAACGCGATCAGCGCCGGCTTGCCCGCCGCGTCGGTGACCGTCCGCCCCGCGAAGAGCTTGCTGTCGACGCCGCTATCCCATATCGCAACGACGACGGGCGCATAGGCGCGTCCGGCCGGAAGCTCCGCGTCGCGCGCGGCCCAGATGTCGGGCTTGTCGACCTTGTGCGCATCGAGATAGGCGGTGTAGGTGGCGGTCAGCTCCGGCTTGAGCGGCAGCAGCACGACGAGGCCGTAACGCGCGCCGACGACGATCGGCGCGAGATCCGACGACAGCGACCCGGCCTTGTCGACGGTCGGCTGCAGCACGTTGTTGACGTACCCGAGCGACAGCGCCTCGCTCATTCGCTCGGCCCGGCTTTTGGCTTCCTTGATGTCGTTCTGGACCACGTCGGCCGGCATGCCGGCGATGTCCGCGCCGATCAGCCGTGCGACCTCGCGCCGGTAGGCCTCCGATGAATCGCTGCCGGTCACGCGCCGCGACTCGACGATAGCCCGCGCCGACAGACCCGACAGCAGCTTGTCGGCCGGCTTCTCCTCGAGCGCGCGCACGGCGAGCGCGCCGCGCAGCGCCGCATCGTTGCGCCCTTCCAGCACGTCGAGTCGCACGAGCAGCGTCATCAGCTCGCGCACCTTCGCCTTGTCGGCGATGTCGTATTTCGCCAGCACCGACTCGGTGTCGCGGCGCACGTCGGCGGCGAACGCCTTGAATCTGGCACCGTCGCGGACGATGTCCTCCAGCTTGCCGTCTATCTTGTAGGTGAACGTCGGCAGGTCGGACACCTTCTCGATGCGCAGCTTCTTGTCCTGCGCGGCGCCGGTGGCGGCGAGAATCAGCGAAAAAGCGGCGATTGCGAATCGTGCGTGCACGGAGGTCCTCCGGGATCGGGTCGGCATGAGTTCGGGCGGGCGGCAGGTCCGTCCCGCAAAAAGGGCGAAGTCTAGCGCATGCGGGTGCGTGCCGGCGGCCCCGGCGACGGGCCTGCCCGCGCGCCGACAGGATGCGCAGCCGGCCGACGAAACGAGCCGGCGGCGCACGTCGCGGGGTTGCGGCTAAACTAGGCGGTTCGTCCCGGTCGCCCGCGCGGCGCGCGCGGCTTCCCCCGAAGGAGATCGAAGATCATGAGTTCCCCAGCCAAGGTCGCCATCGTCACCGGGGCCGGCACCGGAATCGGCAAGGCTGTCGCGCTCGCGCTTCTGGGCGACGGCTACCGCGTGGCGCTCGCCGGGCGGCGGCGCGAGCTACTCGACGCCGCGGCCTCGGGCGCGCCTGCCGATCGGGTTCTGTGCGTCGCCACCGACGTCGCCGATCCGGCGTCCGTGCGCGAGCTCTTCGCGAAGACGAAGGCGGCGTTCGGCAGACTCGACGTGCTGTTCAACAATGCCGGCGTCGGCGCCCCCCCGGTCAATCTCGAGGACATCACCGTCGACGACTGGAAGCGCGTGGTCGACATCAATCTCACCGGCGCGTTCCTGTGCACCCAGGAAGCGATCCGCCAGATGAAGAGCCAGGACCCGCGCGGCGGCCGGATCATCAACAACGGCTCGATCTCGGCACACGCGCCGCGGCCCAATTCCGCGCCGTACACCGCCACGAAGCACGCGATCACCGGCCTCACCAGGTCGACCTCGCTCGACGGGCGCAAATACGACATCGCCTGCGGCCAGATCGACATCGGCAACGCCCGCACCGAGCTTGCGGCGAGAATGGCGACGGGCGTGCCGCAGGCGAACGGGCAAATCGCCATCGAACCGATGATGGACGTCGCCCATGTCGCGAGCTCTGTGCTCTACATGGCGAGCCTGCCGCTCGACGCCAACGTCCAGTTCCTGACGGTGATGGCGACCAAGATGCCCTTCATCGGTCGGGGCTGACTGCGGCGGCCGCGCCCGACGGGCGGCGCGCGATGGCCGTCCGTTCCCGCCGCGCTTCGCGCCACCGCCCGAATCGCCGTACCGCGCCCCGCTGCCGCCGCAACGCGGCGAACTGGCGACGGACGATGGCGCGCAGTTCGACGTAGGCGGGCTGGCCGCCGAGCCACGTGTGCAGCGCGCTGCGCAGGCGCAGGAATTCGTCGCGCAGCCTGCGCACGACGTCGATCCGCGTCACCGCGGGCTCGGTCAGCTGCCAGACGCGGGCAAACAGGGCGGTGACGACGAGCTTGTCGGCGACCAGCAGCGCAACGCCCGGCACGGCCTGCCCGCCGTACATCAGCGCGATGGCGAGGACCTTGAACGGGACAATGGCCAGCAATGGCGTCGCGAGCAGGACGAGCGCGACGCGCGGCGACTGCGCGCCCATCCATCGTTCGAGACGGGCGATCGCGGCGAACCGCGACAGTCGCGCGAGGGCGCGCGTCGTCCACGTCCAGAGCCACTCCTCGACAAGAAGCACGAACGACGCGCCGAACAGGACGTGGCGCGTCAGGATGCGGCGCATTGCCGTGGTGCGAACGTTCAGCGCAGGCTCCTTGTTGCAGACGCTCGGGTCATGCGGTCAGACCGGCGGCACCGACGCGCGCCTGGATTCGCGCACGCCCTCGCCGCCCGTCTCCCACCCAAAGCAACAAATCTGCCAGCAGACCGCCGACGCGCGCCCCGCCGGGGCGTATCGGGCACGCGCGTGGGGCCGCTCCGGTCTACACTACCGGGCTGGAGGCGGCCCCTGACCGGGAATGAGGATCGCCGTTCCAGGGTAACGCCGGCCGACAACCAGAACTCTCGGGGCCGACAGATCGTCCTGGCACTCGCATTGCATGCGAGGGGTCAGGGCGCCGATTCGGCCCAGCCAATGCATCCCATGTCCGAAAACCTCTCATCCCCTGACGTTTCCGCCGATCCCGGCCTGAGCCGCGAGCAGGCGAAAGCGTTGTTGCGGGAGTGCCACGCGCATTTTTCGGCGAAGCTGTTCGAGGCGGTGCGCGGCGCGCTCGACGGTGCCGAGGACCTCTTCGAAAGCGGAAGCCATATTCCCGACGGCGAGTGGCAGGCTTTCTGCGAGAAGCTCCCTGCGTGGCAGCAGCAGTTCGAACGCGCGATCGGCGAGCTTTTCGAGCAGCGTCTCGCCGGTACGCATCGCCGCGGCCGCCGTCCCGACGCCAACGCCTCCCTTTCGACGCTGCAGGTGCTGACCGAGTTCGACCATGAGAGGCAGGCGGCGCTCGCCAACGCCGCCGCCGTGCTGCATCGATTCACCAAACGCGAGTTGGGTGCGCTCGACCTTCGCATGGGCGAGTTGCTCGACGTGGCGCCGGGTCGCGACATCGACGATCCGTTCTCCCCGCCTTACCTCCTCGACGCGCTCGGGCCGACGTCGCGCAGCGTGTTCCCGAATCCGCGTGTCTGGCGGCCGCTGATGGAACGCGTGCTGACCGAGGTGACGCCAACCGTCAACAAGATCTACATCTCGCTCAATCGCCTGCTCGCGGACCGCGGCGTGCTTCCCGAAATCAAGGCGGCGTTGCGCGCCCGCAGCGAGTGGCGGCCGGCCGACGACAAGGACCTGCTCCCGACGTTCACCCGCATGATGTCCGAGGTCGAGCACGCGTTGCCGACCGACATCATCGTCCCGCCCGCGTCGCCGGACTCCGGGGCGCCCGGCGGCGACGGCCGGGGTGCGGTCGCATTGCCGGCCGCCGCACCTGCCGGCGATCTTCCGGTCGATGCGAGCGGCGCCCCCGCCGGGACGGCTGCCAATGCGAACATGCTTCCCCCCGCGGCGATCCTGGCCGGGCTCGCGGCGCTCGCCGCGCTCGGCGCACGGTCCGCGCAGCCGCATGCCGCAGCCGCCGGCGCATCCGCGGGAGAATCCGCGGGAGACTTTCCCGATCTCGATCCCGGCATGGCGCTGGGCGATCTGATGCCGGTGATCGCGACGCTGGGACACTGGCAGCGGGTCGACCTCGCGCACGCGCTCACCGACGCCGTGCGGACGCCGGACGGCGCCACCGGGTCGGTGCCGCTCAACCTGGTCCCGCACATTCGCGCGGCGGTCGCGGACCGCATCGAGAATCCGACCGACCGGATCGCGATGGACGTCATCGCGCTGCTGTTCGACTACGTTTTCCGCGATCCGTCGATCGCCGATTCGCAGCGGCGGATCTTCGGCCGCCTTCAGGTGCCGATCGTCAAGGCAGCGCTGCTCAACCGCGAATTCTTCTCCGATCGCAACCATCCGGCGCGCCGGCTGCTCGACCTCCTGGCCGAGGCGGCGATCGGCGCCACGGGCAACGACGGTTATCGCGACGCGTTCGACGGCATGGCGATGCAGGTGGTCGACACCGTGTGCCGCGACTTCGAAGTCGATCTCGCCGTCTTCGACAAAGCGATCGACGAGATCCAGGCGTTCGTCGACATGGAACGGCGCGAATCGGCGCCGGCGTTGCGCGACGACGTCGCCGCCGCGCTCGCGGACGAAGAGCACGAGGCGGACCGCGCCCAGGTCCGCGCGCTGCTGCGCGACCGCCTCGCCGGCATCGACCTGCCTTTCGAAGTGCGCTCTTTCGCCGAGACGGTCTGGGCCGACTACCTCACCGCAGTGCGCAAGCGCCAGGGCGGCGAAAGCGCCGAATGGACGCAGGCGCAACAGACGCTGGACGACCTCCTGTGGAGCATCGTCGCCAAGGAGCGCACCGCGCAGAAAGCGCGCCTGACCAAGATGATCCCTTCGCTCGTCACCGGATTGCGGAAGGGCTGCACGACGCTGGAGCTGCCGGCGGACCGCTCGCGCGCGTTCTTCGACACGCTCTACGGCCTGCACATGGCGGCGATCAAGCCCGCGCCGCAAAAGGTCGCCCTGCCCCCGCTGCCCGCGGCGGTCCACGGCGAGCCCGCGATTCCGACGCTGACCGAGACGACGGTCCCGCTGCCGCCGGGCAACGTCCATGACTTCGTCGATGAAATGGTGGTCGGCACCTGGCTCCGGTTCGATGCCGATGGCGTCGCGTCGACTGCGCGGCTTTCGTGGGTCAGCCCGCTGCGGTCGAAATACATCTTCACCAGCCGGTCGCACGTCCGCGCGTTCGTGATGACGCCGGAGGAACTCGCCTGGAAGCTCGTCAATGGCAAGGCGTCGCTGGTCGTCGAACCCGTGCCGCTGTTCGATCGCGCCGTCAGCGCCGCCCTCGACACGCTGGCCGCGCACAAGTCGCCTTCGGGAAGATCGCCGCCGGCGCAGGCCGCCACCGCGCACTGAATTGCCGCCCCCGTCCGGCCCGACGTCGCTTCGTCACTTCTCCTGACCGGAAGCGGATTCTGCCGAATCGTTGCGCTCGAGCTGCCGTCGCAACAGCGCATCCCCGTCCTCCTCCGACGCCGCCGGAGCGGCCGACGCATCTTCGCCCGGCGCCTCGTGCCAGAGCAGCCCCGGCCATGCGAGGACAGCGCAAAGCACGGCGATCTGCGCAACGAGATACGGCAAAATGGCCCGCGCGAGCGGCGCGGTCGCCACGCTGCTGCGAACGCTGTTGCGCATCATCAGCACGGCGTACCCGAACGGCGGGATTGTGAAGCTCGCCTGCAGGATGAGCAGCGTCAGCACCGACACCCACGTCGCATCGGGAACGCGCGTCAGGAGCGGCGGCATCACGACCGGGATCACGACGAAGATCATCTCGAACGCGTCGAGAACGAGCGCGCAGAGCGCGAGCGCCCCCAGCACGACGGCGAGCGCGGCATGAGCCCCTCCGTCCATTCCGGTCAGCGCGGCGGCGATTTGGCGGTCGGTGCCGAAAGCGCGCACGAGCAGCGTGAATACCGTTGACGCGAGGAGCAGCGCGAACAGCGCGCCGGAGATCGCCATCGTGTCGCGCAGGATTTCCGCGAGGATCGCACGCGTCATCGCCCGCGTCGCGACGCCGTACGTGAACAGAACGACCGCGCCGGTCGCGGCGGCCTCGACGGCATAGAGGTATCCCAGCGTGACGCAGGCGAGAAGTCCGATGATGAGCGCCAGCGTGACCGCCGTCGTCGCGACCTCGCCGGGCCGCAGCCCGGCCGCGACGGGCGCGGGCCGGGCGGCCGTGGCGCGGCGGCGGCTCGACCCCGCGACGAAGAGGTAGAGCGCGAACAGCACCGCGGCCGGCGCGAGCGCGCCGCGGAACACGTCCTGCGTGTTGACGATGCGTACCGCCTGGTGCGTGATGTTCACCGCCTCGGTGTGCGCGCGCAGCATCGCGTCGCCGAGCAGGATGAGCACGAGCGACGGCGGCACGACGACGCCCAGTGTGCTGGCGACGCACACCTGCGCCTCGGCCTCGACCTCCGGCACGCCCTGGGCGCGCAGGCGCGGGTAGATCGTGCGGGACAATGTTGCGATGCTTGCGCCGACCGAGCCGTTCATCGGCCCCAGCAGCGCCCCGAGGACGAAACCGGCGAGCGGCGCGCCGGCACCGGTGCGCGCCAGCGCAGCGGCGAGAACGCGGAAAAGCGTGTCGGCGAGTGGAAGCCGGTTCAGCATCGCTCCCATAAGCACATAGAGCGGCAGCGCCTGCAGCAGGTCGTTCTCGAACAGGCCGACGAGGCGCGATGGCAGGCCCTCGAGCAGCGGCGCCGGAAACGCTCCGGCGGCGACGCCATTCCGCTTCGGCGGCGGGAAACCGCTTTACGATCTGCGCTCTGGTCGCATTTCCGCCGGGAACCGGGTTCCCAGTGAGCCGGGTCGGAGGTCGCGCG